>Ga0137403_10000455_pt1 | contig 52838 bp, 33 predicted proteins | sample CZOMad2_1_16fung_FD_122057 | JGI IMG/M metagenome (GOLD analysis project Ga0137403, IMG submission 122057) | Vadose zone soil fungal communities from Angelo Coast Range Reserve, California, USA - CZOMad2_1_16fungal (Hybrid Assembly) | ecosystem: Environmental > Terrestrial > Soil > Vadose zone... | reverse complement strand
CCCCGCCCCCTCCTCCATGTCGGCTGCGGCCGTTCGCCGCTCCCGGGCTGGGTCAACATCGACCTCCAGCCGCTCCCCGGGGTCGACGTGGTGGCCGACGTGACCCGGGGGTTGGAGTTCACGGACTGCCGCGCCGTTTTCGCCGAGCACTTCCTGGAGCACCTGGCGGTCGAGCAGGCGCTCGACTTCCTTCTGGAGGCCCACCGCGCCCTTGGTCCGGACGGCTGGCTGCGACTCTCCACCCCCAATCTCGAATGGGTGCTCGCCGCCGTCTACGACCGGCGCTTCAGCCGGGAGGGGCGGATGCGCTCGGCCCTGGCGGTCAACCGCGGCTTCTATGCCTGGGGGCACCGCTTCCTCTGGGACCGTTGTCTCCTGGAGGAGGCGCTCGCCGCCGGCGGCTTCTCCCCCCTCCGCTGGTGCACCCATGGGGTCAGCGAGCTGCCGTTCTTCCAGGGCCTCGAACGGCACGAGGTCTATGCGGACACCCCGGACCTGCCACACGTCCTGATCGTCGAGGCGGCCAAGGGCGAGCCCCGGCCCGAACGGCTCGCCGACCTCCGTATCCTCGTGCGCCAGGTCTTCTCCAGCCACCTATCGGTTCGTTAGTCTTGCCGCAACTTCTTTGGATTCAACCTCTTTCGAGCCATTCCTATGGCGGAGAGTCATATTTAGCGACTCTTTTGGGGATCACGGAAGGTAATTTCGACAAATTGCTTCGCAGGGCTTGACAGGGTCAACTCGGCTCATAGAATAGCCCCCCTACAACGTGTTGGCGTCTGCCCGTTCGGTAGTAGGCATGGAGTCCGGTCGACTCTTCGTTTGCAAAAGTTACTATGGCCCGACCGCACCACACCGTCATCTTCGTCCCGCACGCCCGCGCCAAGCTGCGCAAATGGCGGGTCACGAATCTGCAGATCGGCCTCGCCGCCGGAGCCTTCCTCACTCTTACCCTTGCTGCCGTCTTCGTCCTCTGGTTCCACTTCCGTACCGGCTTGAATCCTGACGAGCTCGCCCGCCTGAAGCGCGAGAACGAGAAGCTGCGCGAGGTCAACCAGTCGTTCGAGAGCGGTATCAAGAAGCTGCAGCAGCGGCTGGTGGACTACGAGGACCGCACCCGGCAGCTGGCCATCGTCGCCGGCGTCGAGAACCTCGGGGTGGGCGGCGACGTGGCGGCGAACGGCGAGGCCGGCGTGGGCGGCACGACCCTGGACGAGGCGAGCGCCCCCGACCTGGTCGCCATGGAGGCCCGCGCCCGGCAGCTCTCCGGCCGGCTCGACACGGTGGGGACCAAGCTGGAGGAGCGGGTGCGCTGGATCTCCTCCACTCCTGCCATCGCGCCGGTCAAGGGGATCCTGACCAGCAGCTTCGGCTACCGCTCCGATCCGATGACCGGCGAGCGCGGCATCCACCAGGGGGTGGACATCGCGGCGCCCCCGGGCCAGCCGGTCCGCGCCAGCGCCGACGGCATCGTGATGCGCGCCGGCGAGGTCACCGGCCTCGGCCGCGCCGTCTACCTGGCGCATGGCTACGGCCTGGTCACCCGCTACGGCCACATGTCGCGGGTCGACGTCCGGCCCGGCCAGCGGCTGAAGCGGGGCGACGTCCTCGGCCTCGTCGGCAATACCGGACGCTCGACCGGCTACCACCTCCACTACGAGGTGCGGCTGGACGGCGAGCCGGTCAATCCGCTGGGCTACATCCTCGACGACGCCGGCGCGGCGTATTAGGGGCCGCCGCCCCGGACGGCAGGGCAGGCACGGGGGCCTGCCCCTACCAGCCGGCTCGGGGGAATCTTTCTGCTACACTGAAGGTTGAATTCCTCCGCGGGGATGGCCCGACCGGCCCCCAGTTGCGGCCCCGTACCTCGATCGTTCCCTGACCTGGCCTCTGACCCGACGAGACTTATGATCAACAAAGTCCTTACCTCGATTTTCGGCAGTCAGCACGAGCGCGACGTCAAGAAGATTCAGCCCCTGGTGGCGGCGATCAACGCCTTCGAGCCGGAGATCCAGGCCCTGTCGGACGCCGCGCTGCGCGAGAAGACGGCGGAATTCCGCCGCCAGCTCGACAACGGCGCCGAGATCGACGACCTCCTCATCCCGGCCTTCGCCGTGGCCCGCGAGGGAGCCCTCCGTACGCTCGGCATGCGCCCCTTCGACGTCCAGCTGATGGGCGGCGTCGTCCTCCATCGCGGCCGCATCGCGGAGATGAAGACCGGCGAGGGCAAGACCTTGATGGCCACCCTGCCGGTCTACCTGAACGCCCTGGCCGGCAAGGGTGTGCACGTCGTCACCGTCAACGACTACCTGGCGCGCCGCGACTCGGACTGGATGGGCCGCATCTACCGCTTCCTGGGGCTCTCGGTCGGGGTCATCCAGCACGACCTGCCGGACGACGTGCGCAAGGCCTCCTACTTAGCCGACGTCACCTACGGCACCAACAACGAGCTGGGCTTCGACTACCTGCGCGACAACATGAAGTTCGACCTGGAGTCGATGGTCCAGCGCGGCCACCACTACGCCATTGTCGACGAGGTCGACTCGATCTTGATCGACGAGGCGCGCACCCCGCTCATCATCTCGGGTCCCTCCGAGGAGTCGGTCGACAAGTACTACGCCATCGACCGCGTCATCCCCCGCTTGAACCGCGGCGAGGAGATCGAGGAGAAGGACGGCAGCAAGCACACGACGGGCGACTTCCTGGTCGACGAGAAGGGGCACTCGGTCTCGCTCACCGACCAGGGGGTGGAGCGGGTCGAGCAGCTGCTCGGCATCCGCAACCTCTACGAATCGGAGAACATGGAAGTCCTGCACGGGGTCAACCAGGGCTTGCGCGCCCACCACCTCTACAAGCGCGACGTCGAGTACCTGATCAGGGACGGCAAGGTGGTGATCGTCGACGAGTTCACCGGCCGCATGATGGAGGGCCGGCGCTGGTCGGACGGCCTGCACCAGGCGGTCGAGGCCAAGGAGGGGGTGAAGATCGAGCGCGAGAACCAGACGCTCGCCACGATCACCTTCCAGAACTACTTCCGGATGTACAAGAAGCTCGCCGGCATGACCGGCACCGCCGACACCGAGGCCTCGGAGTTCGGGGAGATCTACAAGCTGGACGTCACGGTCATCCCCACCAACCGGCCGATGATCCGCGACGACCGCGCCGACCTCGTCTACCGCACCGCACCGGAGAAGTGGACCGCCGTGGTCGAGGAGATCCGCGACTGCCACCAGCGCGGCCAACCGGTCCTCGTCGGCACCGTCTCGATCGAGAAGAGCGAGATGGTGTCGAAGATGCTCAACCGGCCGCCCCGCGTGCCGCACGTGGTCTTGAACGCCAAGTTCCACGAGCGCGAGGCGTCGATCGTCGCCCAGGCCGGCCGCAAGGGGGCGGTGACCATCGCCACCAACATGGCCGGGCGCGGCACCGACATCGTGCTCGGCGGCAACCCCGAGGGGCTGGCCCGGTCGGAGGCCAACCCCGAGGCCGAGCCGGAGGCCTACCAGGCGGCCCTCGCCCGCTACACCGAGTCGTGCATCGGCGAGCGCGAAGAGGTGCTCGCCGCCGGCGGCCTCCACATCCTGGGCACCGAGCGCCACGAGTCGCGGCGCATCGACAACCAGCTGCGCGGCCGCTCCGGCCGTCAGGGCGATCCCGGCTCCTCGCGCTTCTACCTGTCGCTCGAAGACGACCTCATGCGCATCTTCGGCTCCGACCGCATCAAGGGGATCATGGGCCGGCTGGGCATGGAGGAGGGCGAGCCGATCGAGCACAACATGGTGAGCAAGGCGATCGAGCGGGCCCAGAAGCAGGTCGAGGGGAGGAACTTCGAGACCCGCAAGCACCTGCTCGAATACGACGACGTGATGAACAAGCAGCGGGAGGCGATCTACCAGCTGCGCCGGGATACCCTGGAGGGGCGGGAGGGGCGCGACTACGTCATGGGGATCACCGCGGACATCGTCGACTCCCTGCTCACCGCCCACTGTCCGGACAAGGACGATCCGGGCGACTGGGACTTCTCCGGCCTGCGCACCGAGCTGCTCGCCTATTTCAACCTCGGCGGCCAGGAGCTCCCGGCCGACCTGGAGCAGATGGGCCTGGAGGAGCTGCGCACCCGGTTGAACGAGACGCTGGAGGCGCGCTACGCCGACAAGGAGACCCGGCACGAGCCCGAGATCATCCGCAGCTTCGAGCGGGCGATCATGCTCCACGCCGTGGACATCGCCTGGAAGGACCACCTGCTGGCCCTCGACCACCTGAAGGAGGGCATCGGCCTGCGCGGCTACGGCCAGCGCGATCCGCTCCAGGAGTACAAGAAGGAGAGCTATGAGCTCTTCGAGGCGATGCGCGAGCGGGTGGAGAACGACATCATCGAGCGCCTCTTCCGCTACGAGCCGATGACCGAGGAGCAGATGGCCGAGCAGCGCCGCCGCCGGGAAAGGGTGGCGGCGCCGAAGATCCAGCTCTCCGGCCCCTCCCCCGAGTCGCAGGGCGCCAGCAAGCCGCCGCAGGCGGTCGCCAAGGACAAGGTGGGGCGCAATGACCCCTGCCCCTGCGGCTCCGGCAAGAAGTACAAGAAGTGCCACGGGGCGGCGGTGACGGTGGGGTAGGGTAGGGTAGGGTTTCAACACGGACGGACACGGACGCTCCACGGACGAACACGGACGAGGTTCCGGGCTGTTCGGGCTCGTCCTTGTTCGTCCGTGTCCGTCGGTGTTCGTCGGGCGGGGGTGAGGGCCCCCCCGCCGTGATATCCTCTCGGTCCATTCAAATGCCTGTACCCCCTCGCACGAGGACCCCATCGGCGTAATGAACGACACGGAACCGCGCCTCGCCCTGACCTTCGACGACGTCTCGATCGTCCCCGGCTTCTCCCATGTCCACCCCAACGAGGTGGACCTTAGAACCCAACTCAGCCGCGGCATCGCCATGAACATCCCGATCCTCTCGGCGGCGATGGACACGGTGACCGAGTCGCGCCTGGCCATCGCGCTCGCCCAGGAGGGGGGAATCGGCATCGTCCACAAGAACCTGCCCATCGAGGCCCAGGCCGAGGAGGTCGACAAGGTCAAGCGGAGTGAGGCGGGGATGATCGTCGACCCGGTGACCATGCGCCCCGACCAGAGCATCCGCGAGGCGCTGGCGGTGATGGCGCGCTACAAGATCTCGGGCGTGCCGGTGACCTCGGAGGAGGGGCACCTGGTCGGCATCCTCACCAACCGCGACCTCCGCTTCGAGGACGACCTGAACCGGCGGATCGGCGACCTGATGACCAAGGAGAACCTCATCACGGTGGCGGAGGGGACGACCCTCGAACAGGCCAAGGCCTCCCTCCACAAGCACCGGATCGAGAAGCTCCTGGTGGTCGACGCCCAGGGCAACCTGAAGGGCCTGATCACGGTCAAGGACATCCAGAAGATGATGCAGTACCCCAGCGCCTGCAAGGACGAGCTCGGTCGCCTGCGGGTGGGGGGAGCGGTCGGGGCGTCGGGCGATTTCCTGGAGCGCGCGGCGGCCCTCGTCCGGGCCAAGGCCGACCTCCTGGTCCTCGACTCCTCGCACGCCCACAGCGAGGGGGTGCTCCAGGCGGCCGCCCGGCTGCGCGAGCGCTTCCCCGAGGTCCAGCTGGTGGTCGGCAACGTCGCCACCCGCGAGGGGACCCTGGCGCTCATCGAGCGCGGCGCCGACGCGGTCAAGGTCGGTATCGGGCCGGGGAGCATCTGCACCACCCGCATCGTCACCGGGGCGGGCCTGCCGCAGATCACCGCGGTTCTGGATTGCGCCCGGGCGGCCGCCGAGCACGGGGTGCCGGTGATCGCCGACGGCGGCATCAAGTTCTCGGGCGACCTGTCGAAGGCGATCGCCGCCGGCGCCCACTCGATCATGATCGGCTCGCTCTTCGCCGGCACCGAGGAGAGCCCGGGGGAGACCATCCTCTACCAGGGGCGGACCTACAAGGCCTACCGCGGGATGGGGTCGCTGTCGGCCATGGCCAAGGGCAGCGCCGAACGCTACTTCCAGGAGGAGAGCAGCGGCAGCCTCTCGAAGCTGGTGCCGGAGGGCATCGAGGGCATGGTGCCGTACAAGGGAACCGTCCACCAGATGCTGCCGCAGCTGACCGGCGGCCTGCGCTCCGGGATGGGGCTCGCCGGCTGCGCCTCGATCGCGGAGCTGCGCACCAAGGCGCAATTCGTCCGCATCTCCCCCGCCGGGTTGAAGGAGAGCCACGCGCACGACGTGGTGATCACCAAAGAGGCGCCCAATTACTGGGTGGAACGATAGGGCTCAGGACCCTGTCGGCAATCCCTTCCCCACGCCCCTCGGGTCACACCGCGCCAGGATAGACCGATGGTGGTGGTCCGCAACAGACGTCCCCGGTTGATCGGGCGGGTCGTCTCCCATTACCGCATCCTGGAGCACCTGGGCGGCGGCGGGATGGGAGTGGTCTACAAGGCCGAGGACGCGAAGCTCCACCGGACCGTCGCTCTCAAGTTCCTCGCCGCCGAGCTGACCCGCAACCCGGCCGCCAAGGAGCGCTTCCTGCACGAGGCGCGGGCGGCCTCCGCCCTGGACCATCCCAACATCTGCACCATCTTCGAGGTCGACGAGACCCTGGAGGGGCAGCTCTACCTCGCCATGGCCTTCTACGATGGCGAGACCCTGGAGGACCGCATCTTCCGCGGGCCGCTCCCCCCGGTCGAAGCGATCGACATCGCCCTCCAGGTGGCGCGGGGGCTCGCCCGCGCCCACGAATCGGGGATCATCCACCGGGACGTCAAGCCGGCCAACATCATCGTCACCCTGCGCGGCGAGGCCAAGATCGTCGACTTCGGGCTCGCCAAGCTCGCCGGCCAGGTGGGCCTGACCCGCACCGGCGCCTCGATGGGCACGCCCACCTACATGTCCCCCGAGCAGGCGGACGGCAAGGCGGTCGACTTCCGGACCGACCTCTGGTCGCTCGGGGTCCTCCTCTACGAGATGGTGACCGGGAGGAAGCCGTTCTCGGGCGACCACCCGCAGGCGATCCTTCACGCTCTGCTCCACAGCGAGCCCGAGCCGCCGAGCCGCCTGGTGCCGGCCGTCTCCCAGGCGCTGGAGCGGGTGATCGCCGGCTGCCTGACCAAGGATCCCGGCCGGCGCTACGCGAGCGCCCAGGAGCTGATCGCCGCCTTGACACCGCTCCTCGAAAGCAGCCAGGAGGTCACCTTGGGCCCCGGGGTGCCGCCGCCCGCCGTTTCGCCGACGCGGCCCACGCGGCCGGCACGCCGGCCGCCGGTCCGCGCGGTCGTCGCCCTGCTCCTCCTCCTCTGCCTCCTCGCCTTGGGCGGCGCCTATTTCCTGCGGCGCGGTCTCGTTTCCGCCTCGCCGGGCGCATCGCCCTCCGGCTTCGACAGCCGGCGCATCGCGGTCCTCCCCTTCGAGAACCTGGGCCCCCCGGAGGACGCCTACTTCGCGAGCGGCATCACCGAGGAGATCACCAGCCGCCTGGCGTCCATTCACGGCCTGGCGGTCATCTCCCGCACCAGCGCCCTGCAGTACGAGAAGGTGCGCAAGAGCATCCGCGAGATCGGCCGCGAGCTGGGGGTCGATTACGTGCTCGAAGGGAGCGTGCGCTGGGAGCACCCCCCCCTCGGGTCACGCGGCCCGAGCCACGTCCGCGTCACCCCGCAGCTCATCCGGGTCGCCGACGACACCCACCTCTGGGCGGAACGCTACGACCGCACCGCGGACGAGATCTTCAAGGTCCAGTCCGACATCGCCGAGCGGGTGACCGCGCAGCTGAACATCCACCTGCTGCAGCCCGAGCGGCAGTTCCTGGGCAGCCGGCCGACGGCGAACCTCGAGGCCTACCAGGCCTACCTGCGCGGCCGCGTCCACCTGACCGGCTTCGCGACGCTCTATTCGCAGGAGGCCGGGATCAAAGCGTCGCAGGCCTTCGAGAGGGCCGTCGCGCTCGACCCCGGGTTCGCCGAGGCGTGGGCCGGCCTGGCGCTCACCGACGCCTCGATCTTCCAGGGCGGGTTCGATCCGTCGCACCGGTTCCTCGATCGAGCCAAGCTCGCGGTCGACCGCTCCCTGTCGCTCGCGCCGCAGCTCCCCGACGCCCACATCGCCAAGGGGTACTATCTCTATTGGAGCGCGCGCTCCTACGACGCGGCCATCCGCGAGCTCACGATCGCCGCGGCCGCCCCCTCGAAGCGGGGGGAGGTCGCCGAGGCCATGGGCTACATCAGGCGGCGGCAGGGGCGCTTCGAGGAGTCGATCGCCGAGCTCGAGAAGGCCTTCGCGCTCGACCCGCGCAATCCCAACCTGGCGCTCAGCATGGGCGAGATCGAGATGCTGCTGCGCCACTACGACCGGGCCGAGCGCTACCTGGACACCTCGATCGCCGTCGACCCGGACCAGCTCATCGGCTACCTGCAGAAGTCGTCCAACCGGCTGCTGTGGAGGGGCTCGGTCGCCGAGGCGCGGGAGATCCTCGCCGCCGCTCCCCCCGCAGACGATCCCTACATGGCCCTCGCCGCCTTTTCCCTCGACACCTTCGAGCGCAGCTACGACAAGGCCCTGAAGCAGCTGCAGGCGATCCCCCTCGTCTCCTTCTCCGATGCCGACTTCGTCTATCCCAAAGCTCTGCTGATGGGCGAGCTGCTGCGCCTGCGCGGCGAGCCGCAACCCGCTCGCGCCGCCTTCGAGGAAGCCCGGCAGATCCTCGAGCGGAAGCTTCTGGCGCAGCCCGGAGATGCGCGCCTGCACAGCGCGCTGGGGATCGTCTTCGCCGGCCTCGGACGGCGCGCGGAGGCCCTCCGCGAGGGCCGGCTCGGCGTGCGGTTGAATCCGATCGAGAGCGACGCCATCGGCGGCACCCAGAGGCGTCTCGAGCTCGCCCAGACCTACGCCCTCCTGGGCGACGGCAAGGCGGCAAGCGAGCAGCTCGCCTACCTGCTCTCCCACCCCGCGCTCCTCTCGGTCCCCTGGATCCAGCTCGACCCGGCCTGGGACCCCATCCGCAACGATCCCAGCTTCCGGAAGCTCCTCCAGGCCGGCTCCTGAGGCCCCGAGGCGACACCACCTTCAGGCGGCCTGCTGCGAGGCAAGCTGGACCCGCGCCAGCCGTTCGAGCTCCGGCGAGGCGCGGAGGGGGTCGGGGGTCCGCAGCATGCCGCGAACGTTGCGGACGATCTGCACGGGGGTCATGATCAGCCCCCAAGGGAAGCCCCACCACCCAAGCACGAGGCTGAACAGGAGCGCCTGGACCTGGCTCTTCGTGCCGCAGCTCTTGCAGGAGACTTGGGGCGTGCTCTTCCACGAGGTCAGGAACAGCGCCGACCAGACCTGGTGGGCGGTGAAGACGTCGACGGGCCCCGACCCCTGGCATTTCGGGCAGGTGCCCATGTGGAGCTTCTGCACGAAGGCGTCGACGTTCCCCTCTGCGGCAGACTCTGGGAACACACGAGGAGCCGGCCGCGGATCAGGCAGCGCTCGTTACAGAATCGGAGATTTCCCTCCTGCTTGCCACCGAACACAAGGGTCGCTTTGCAATAGGCGCAGCTCGCCATCCTCGACCTCCTTGCACGTCATTTGTGTGGCGAAAGTCTACCAGCCTGGGGCTCGTACGACCAGGGGTCCTTCTTCGGCTACACTACCGGCCCATGAAAAACTCGCTCGTGGGAATCGGGATCGGCGCGCTGCTCTGCGCGCTCAACGCAGGGGGGGCCTACGCCGTGGAAGGGAAGTGGACGCCGGAGCAGTTGCTCGAACACGATCCGCAATGGCTCCGGGAGCAGGGGCTCACGCTGCCGCCCGGGGAGCTGTGGAGCCGCGACGGCGCCGGCCTCCTCGCAGCGGCGGTCAAGGTCGACGGCTGCTCGGCCGGGATCGTCTCGGCCGCGGGGCTGGTCATCACCAACCATCACTGCGCCTTCGGCATCCTCCAGAAGCACTCGACCCCGGAGCGCGACCTCATCACCCACGGCTTCCTCGCCGCTTCCCGGGCCGAGGAGCTGGCCGGAGAGGGGGCGCGGGCGACCGTCCCCCACCAGGTGAGCGACGTCACCGCCGACATCCTCGCCGCCGTGCCGGCCGGGGCGGACGACCTGGCGCGCTATCGCGCCATCGAGCGCCGGCAGAAGGAGCTGGTGGCGGCCTGCGAGGCCCGGCCCCATCGGCGCTGCGAGGTGGCGGCCTTCGACGGCGGGGTGCGCTATCTCCGCTTCGAGAACCTGGAGTACCCCGACCTGCGGCTGGTCTATGCGCCGCCCCGCGCGGTCGGCGAGTATGGCGGCGAGGTCGACAACTGGAGCTGGCCGCGCCATACCGGCGACTTCGCCCTGCTGCGGATTTACGCCGGCCCCGACGGCCAGCCCGCCCCGCGTTCGGTGGCGAACGTCCCCTATCAGCCGCAGCACTTCTTTCCGATGGCGAAGCAGGGGGTCGCGCCCGGCGACTTCGTGATGCTCGCCGGCTACCCCGGGACCACCTTCCGGTCGCTCACCGCCGCCGAGATGCGCGAGCGCGCCGAGCTCTTCTTCCCCCAACATGCCGCGCTCTACCGCGCCTGGATCGACCTCATGGAGACGGCCGCGGCGCGCGACGCAGCAGCGCGGATCGCCCTCGCCGACCGCATCAAGAGCCTTGCCAACCGGGAGAAGAACGACCGTGGCCAGGTGGCGGGGATCGCGCGCGGCCGGCTGCTCGACCAGAAGGAGGCAGGCGAGCGGGAGGTCCTCACCTGGGCCGGGAAGCGTCCCGACCAGCAGATGGCGGTCGCCGCCCAAGCCGAGCTCGCCGCCCTCGTCGAGAGGCGCCGGGCGAGTTGGGAACACGATTTCCTCCTCGAACAGATGCGCGCCGGGCCGAAGCCGCTGGATCTCGCCCTGACCCTCGTCCGCTGGGCCGGCGAACGGGCCAAGCCCGACCTCGAGCGCGAGCCCGAATACCAGGACCGGAACCACGAGCGCCTGGCCGAGCGCGTCCGGCTCGATCAGAAGCGGATGCACCCGCCGACCGAGGAGGCGCTCCTCGCCGACCTCCTCGCCCGTCTCGCCGCCCTGCCGCCGGAGCACGCGGTCCCGGCGGTCGCCCAGCTCCTGAGCGGGGCCAAGGACCTCGCCGGCAGTGCCGGCACTGCCGCGGTGGCCCACCGGGTCCTTTCCGGCACCCGCGTCACCGATCTCACCGAGCGGATGAAGATGCTCGACGAGCCGGAGGCGGTGCTCCGTGCCCGGAAGGACCCGCTCCTCGACTTCGCCTTCGCTCTCGACCGCGAGCTGCTGCGGCTGAAAGAGCAGGAGGACCGCAACAAGGGGGCGATCTCGCGCCTGCGGCCGGCCTGGCGGCGGGCGGTGATCGCGCATGCCGGCAAGCCCGTGGCGCCGGACGCCAACGGCACCCTGCGGGTGAGCCTCGCCCACGTCCAGGGCTACAGCCCGCGCGACGCGGTCTTGATGCAGCCGCAGACGACCGTCTCCGGGGTGGCCGAGAAGCATACCGGAGAGGAGCCGTTCCACGCCCCGGCCGAGCTGCTCCGCGCCGCCCCTCAGGCCGCGAAGAGCCGCTGGGCCGATCCGCGTCTCCACGACGTGCCGGTCAACTTCCTGGCCGATGCCGACACCACCGGCGGCAATTCCGGCAGCCCGGTCCTGAACGGCCGCGGCGAGCTGGTGGGGGTCAACTTCGACCGCGTCTGGGAGAATGTCGCCAACGACTTCGGCTACGATCCCCAGGTGGCGCGCAACGTCAGCGTCGACACCCGCTACCTCTTCTGGATTCTCGACACCCTGCACGGCGAAGCGGCGCGGGGGCTCTTCCAGGAGATGGGGATCGACCGTCCCTGAAGTGAGAACGGACATGGCCCACGGCTGGGAAGGCGAGAAGGTCCGGCTGGTGCCGCTCGACAAGGCGCGGCACCTGGAGAACGCGCTCCTCTGGATCAACGATCCGGAAGTGACGGCCTGGACCCTGGTCGGCGACTCGCCGCTCGCCCGCCTCGCCGAAGAGGAGTTCTTCGACCGCGTCACCCGCGGTGGCGCTGCCGCCAACGCCGCCGACACCGATGCCCACTTCGCCGTCGAAACGCTCGACGGCGAGCATATCGGCTTCTCCGGCCTCCACCGCATCGACTGGAGAAACGGCTTCGCCATGACCGGCACGATCCTCGGCCGGCGCGACCTCTGGGGCCAGGGCTACGGCTCGGACGCCGCGAGAGTGCGCACCCGCTACGCCTTCGAGGTGCTCGGCCTGCGGCTCCTCATCTCGGAGGTGATGGCCGAAAACGTCGGCTCGATCCGCATGCTCAAGAATAACGGCTACCGCGAGGCCGGCCGCCTGCCCAAGCGCTATTGGAAGCGGGGGGCGTTCCGGGACGTGGTCCTGCTAGTTTTGGAGCGCAAGGACGCGTAGGGCAACGGTCCGAGGCGTTGCCCCGGCGGAGGCGCAAACGTTCCGGGCAGGGCAGCGTAGGGGCCGTGCCCCTGTGCCTGCCCTGCCCCACTACGAACCTCGCCACCCCGGCATTCCGACCACCCGCCCCGACGTCCGGTCCCCGACAACCCGCGTAGGCGAAGGCGCAAACGTTCCGGGCAGGGCAGTGTAGGGGCCGTGCCCCTGTGCCTGCCCTGCCCCACCACGAACCTCGCCACCCCGGTATTCCGGCCCCCGCCCCGATGTCCGGTCCCCGACAACCCGGCCCCGGCGGGGTCGAACAGGGAAGGCATGTGCCCAGCAGGGCAGGCACAGGGGCACAGCCCCTACGCTGCCCTGCTGTCGATCTTCCCGCTCAGGTCTCCAACCACGTCCGCTCGCGCTCCGGGACGAGGGCCGCCGGGTTTTCCGCGTCCCTACTCCACCGTCCCGGATTGTCGGCGATATATTGCCGAATGACCTCCAGGGTTTTCTCGTCGCGAATGACGTGTTCGAAGTAGTTGCGCTGCCACAGCCGGCCGCGGTAGGGCGGCCAGCCCGCCTGTTTCACGCCGTCCGTGTAGCGCTTCGTGGTCATCGTCTTGAACCGGTGCACGACCTCCGCAAGGGTGAGCCCGGCAGGCGGTTGTCCAACGCTCTCGCCGTCCGGGACGGGGCCGGCCAGAACGATGATCCCGTGGATATGGTTGGGCATCACCACGAACGCGTCGGTCTCGACCCCGGGATAGTGATCCGTCATCTCGTTCCACACCGCCTCAATCATCTGTCCCGCCTCGCTGCGCCGCGATTCGATCTCGATGATCTCTCCGAACAGACAGGCCCGGTCCTGCGCACAGAGGGTGACGAAATAGGCCCCGGCCTGGGAGTAGTCGTAGCCCTTCAGCCGTATCGACCGCCGGTGTTTCGTGTCCGGGTTGTAGGGACGGGCTCTGCCCGTCGTCTCCTCGTTCATGTGTCCCTCCGCAGACACGTAGACAGGCGCAAACGTTCCGGGCAGGCAGGGTATCATTGTGGGCAGGCCGGGCCGATACGCCGCGCGCCCAGTAGGCTGGCACCGTGCCCAGCAGGGCAGGCACAGGGGCACGGCCCCACTCTTCGACGGAAATGGAAGCCGCACATCGGATTAAGGAGAGCTCCACCACAGAATGGGGGAGCTACGGAACAGACATGGGAAGATCCGGCGAAAGATGGGCAGCTACAGATTGGAAATGGGGAAACCGGCGCCAGAAATGGGGGGATTGCAAACCAAAGTAGGGGGATTCTACGAAAAGATGGGGAGCTACGCGCCAAAAGTGGGGCAACCGAAACGAGAAATGGGGAGATCCAAAGCCGGAGCGGGCAGATCGACCGAGAAATGGGCAGATCCAAACCGGAGGCGTGGCTCTCGGAGTCCAAGACGCCCATTTCCGAGCGAAAGCCCCCCAACCGGAATCGAGTGGCCCGGTTCTACGCCGGAACAGCCCTTTCACCCGCCGCCCAACTCGATCACCCGCCAGGGTAGCCGAACCGAGGGACCCTTCCCGAAGGGCGGACGGGCGGCGAGGAGGAGCCGCTCGGGGTCGCCCAGCAGGGCGAGGGGGAAGCCGAGGACGAGGCGGTCGGTCTGGCGCTCCACGGTCACCCCCGGCTTTTCGAGGACCTTCCCCTGGTCGAGCACGGCGACGCTCCGGGCCTCCACCCGGATCTCGATCTTGGGGATCCCGCCGAAGGGCCGATCGCGGCGATAGCCGAAGGCGAAGAGCGAGAGGCGTGGGATGGGTGGCAGCTCCACCCGCAGCCGGTCGCCCGCGCGGGTGAGCCGCAGGCGCAGACCGCCCTCCCCGGTCACGGAGAGCGCCGCGCCCTCCCCCGCCGGCAGGGTGAGCGGGGGGAAATCGCCGGTCAGCTCGGTGGCGCGAGCGAAAGGAAGCAGGCGGTGGGCGCCCGAGTGCCACTGGCTGCGGTGGGCGATCAGGGCTCGCCGCTTGGCCTCGACCTCCGCCGGCGTCAGTCCCCAGCTCTGCCAGGCGACCGCGGTGCCGAGCGCCGCCGGGGCGCCTTCCGGCACCGCCGGTTGATACCCCCGCGCCGGCCAGCCCGGGAAGTGGAGGAGGTACGGGTAGAGGGTCGCCTGGACCCGCCCCGCCAGGTTCCACAGGGCGACGCGGGTGAAGAGGTAGAGCGCGACATGGTCCGGATGGCGATCAGCCGGGTGGGAGACGCAGATCCGGGTGGGACGGAAGCGGGCGAGGACCGTTTCCAGGTCGGTCAGGATCTCCTCCCCCTTGTACGGAGCGCCGGGGCGCAGGGCCGTGGGATAAGGGACGGCGCGCGCCCGGGTGAGCGGACCGTGGCCCGGCGGCCGCGCTGCCCAGTGCGACTGCCAGATCTCCAGGGTCCCCAGATCCGGATAGCCGAGGAAGGTCAGCCGATCGGCCGGCACCCCGAGGAGCGCATCGGCGGCCAAGGCCTCCCGCCGCCGCATCTCCCCCATCTTCTCGACCGAGGAAGAGCGGAGCACCGGGTGCAGCCGGTAGGCCAGGAACGATCCCTCGTTGGAGTCGCCATAGGTGAGGAAGGCGACCTCGACCGGCAGGTGGAGCGAGACGGCACGCTGGAGGAGCCCCCCGCAACCCAGGACCTCGTCGTCCGGATGCGGCGCGAGGACCAGGATGCGATCGGTCGGAACGAGGTCGAGCCCGGGGCGAGCGGGCGGCGGCGGCTGGGGAAGAGGGAGCGCACCGCTCCCCCCGCCGAGCAGCAGGAGGAGCAGGGCCGAAAACCGCAGGGAGAGGAGGCGCGCTCTACCAGACCTCATGAGGTGGATCGCCGCGGTCTGTTACCTCGGCAGGTCGTTCCAGTTGAGGATCACGTTGTAGGCGAACCGGAAATCGGCGTGGTTCAAGTAGCGGTGGAGGGGGTTGAAGGCAAAGAGGATCACCCGCCCCTTCCCCACCGGCACGTCGAGGATCGCCGGCTTGCCGTCGACCGCGTCCTTGCCCTTGACGAAGCCCGAGACGAGGAGATCGCGCTTTTCTTTGGAGCGCGGCGGCTCCGGCTTCTTCGCCGGCTTGGCCTGGGCGTCGGCGTCCTCGACCTCGATCTCATTGTGCGCAGCTGCCGCCGCGCCGGCGCCGGCCTTCGCCGGCTCCTTGGCTTTCTCCTCCTCCTCGGGCGCCGGCACCTCCTTGGTGCCGAACTGCAGGACGGCGAGGCCGCGGTCCTCGTCGGCCACGTCCCAGATCGGGCCGTTGCCGCGGAAGATCCGCGGCAGCTCCTCGTAGCCGTAGACGATCGGGTGGCGCGGCTGGAGCACCTTGGCCTGGACCACCGAGCCGGGAGTGTTGAAGCCGCCGGCCGCGCGCTCCACCCGCCGCAACATCCCGCCGTCCACGGCCACGGTGCCGGCGTTCCCGAAGGTGACCAGGACGCCGCCGCCCTGGACGAACTCCTCGAGGTGCTGCAGGCCGGCGAAGCCCATGCCGCCGGTGATGTCCGGCGAGCTGTCCGGAATGCCCAGGCTGGGGAACTCCGGACTCTTGACGTAGTCGAGCGGCCCGAAGCGCGGATCGATGCCCTGCACCAGGTCGGCGAACTCGCCGCGGCTGTTGGGGAAGAGGATGACGTCGAAGCGCTCGGCGAGGCCGCCGCGCTTCACGTCGTCGGGCGCGATCAGGGTGTAGGGGACCTTCTCCTGGTCCAGGGTGTAGCGCACCCAGCCGGTGTCCTGGGTATCGATCCAGGTGTGGAGGACGGCCAGCCGCGGCAGGTCGACGACGTGCCGGCGGAGGTCGCTCGGCGGCGCTCCGGCCGTGAAGTCGAGCCCGGTCGCCGCCGCCACCTCCTCGACCGCCTGGCGCGGCGCCTGGACGATCCAGCTCCCCGCCGGGTAGGTTACCGTCTTCCCCTGGAAGGGGGCCTCGAACGGGACCTCGGCGGCGTCCACCTGGTGGCTGCCCAAGAGGATCCGGGCGCGCAGGAGGGCGTTCTGCCCGGTGTCGCGGACGAGGTAGGTCTCCCCGGTCCCTGCTCCTGCCCCTGCCGCCCCGTCCACCCGGCCGTGCGGCACCAGGTCCTCGCCGACCGGTTCCATCGCGGCGTCGAACAACGCCCGCTCGTCGATCCGGCTCCCCTCCACCCCGTAGAGGAGCGGCCAGGTCCAGGCCACGTCCTCGTAGGGGGGGTTGGGCTCGTCCTCGGGAAACTTCTGGATTTCGAGGAGCGTCCTGGCGGCATTGCCGTAGGGCTGGTCGGTGCGCACGACGTAGCTCCCCGCCGGGAAGCTCTTGCCGCCCAGGCGGGCCGGCTGGGTGAGGCGCTGGACCTCGACGTGCTGGGCGCGCAGCTGGTTGACCAGGTAGGCGAGGCGCGCGCCGTCGCGCTGCTCGGGCGGGAAGACCCAGCCGTAGGGAGACTCGGTGCGCCCCTTGGCGAGCGTGCGGTCGCCCTTCACCCAGAAGTCGTAGAGCAGCTCCTGGCGGTGGGCGGTGGCGTAGGAGAGCCCCTCCAGAACGCCGGCCTCCATGTAGTTGGTGTTGTTGCGCAGCGACCAGCGCAGCCGCTTCTTGGGCGGCCAGGGGCGATACCACTGGACGTCGGTCACCGGGTGGCCGGCGTAGCGCTGCTTGTCGAGCTTCCTGTCGAAGGTGCCGGCCGAGCCGTTGCCGAAGGTCTCGTAGAAGCGGCCGACCGAATGGTGGAGGCTCGCCACCGAGACCATGTAGCCGGGCCACCAGCCGTCGTAGAAGCCCCACACCCAGACCCCGGGGAGGCCCTGGGCCGCCAGCTCGCCGGCCTCGTGGTGGGCCATCTGGGTCCACTCGTTGATCGTCACCGGGTCGATGGCGGTGTTGTACGGTCCGTAGCCGGTCATCACGTAGAGCAGCGGGACCGACTCGTGGAGGTCGTGCATCACCTGCGGGTGATAGGCCCAGAAGGCGTCGTCCACGGCGCGCGACAGGGCGAGGGCGCGCTGCATGGCGTCGCGGTTGTTGTCGTGCATCGCATAGTGGCCCCAGTAGGGGGGCGAGAGGATCTCCTGGAGGTCCTCCCAGGGGAGCTCTCTCCCCCGCACGTGGCGGTAGTACCAGTCGACCTGGCGGTCGCGGCCGTCGACCTCGACCACCGGGGTGATGAGGACGATCGCCTGCTCGCGGATCGCCTTGATCTCCGGCTTCTCCGAGACCGCCAGCCGATAGGCGAGCTCCATCAGCATCTCGGGGCTGCCGGTCTCCGTCGAGTGGATGCCGCCGGTCAGGTAGTAGAAGACCTTGCCGTCCGCCGCCAGGCCGCGCGCCTCCTCGCGCGAGGTGCGCCGCGGGTCGGCGAGGCGGGAGGTGATGTACTTGTAGCGCTCGACGTCTTTCAGATTGGCGGCGTCGGAGACCAGGACGAGGAGGATCTCCCGCCCCTCCTCGCTGGTGCCGATCGTCTCCACCTTGACCCGGTCGGTCGCGGCGGCAAGCTTCCGGAAGTAGTCGCCGATCTGGGCCGTCCGCGTCAGCTCGTCCGGCGCTCCCACCAGATGCCCGAGGACCTTGGTCGGCGAGGGGACGGCGTCGGAATCCGGGACATAGGCGACCGACTCGGGCAGGAACTCGGGCGCGGTCGTGTAGTCGCGGATCTTCTCGACGCTCCCCGCCTCCGGCCGGTCGGGCGCGTAGGCGGTGGTCGCCGGGGGGGCCGATGCCGGAGACGTGGCCGGAACCGGGGCCGCCGGCTGGGCCAGTGCCGCAGCGGTCAGGCCGAAGGCTAGAAGAGTTACCCCAGCCAGGGACGAAGACAGCCACCCTCTCATGCGCGACCTCCTCCAGGAAGCGGACAGACCCCAAGGGTCGGCCGGAATCCTAGCGCAGAAGAGGGGGTGGCCGGCGGGGACGCCGGCGTTCCCAGGGAAAAATCTCGCTCCTGCCTACAGATCGAGCTTACGCTCGTCCCAGAGCGCGGCGCCGGTCGTCGCGTCGCGGACCATGACGACCAGGCGCTGCCCGCCCTTGCGCAGCTTGAGCTTGGTGCGGTAGCGCGCGAAGCTGCCGGGAGGCGGCGCGCCCGGCAGGTTGAAGCGCAGGGGGATGTCGGGGAAGTCGGCGCTGCCGCCCGAGGCGTCCTGGACGGCGAGCGACATCATGGCCTCGGCCACGTAGCCCTGCGCCCCGTCCGCCAGGGTCAGCGCTTCGAGCGGCACCACCAGGGTGACCGGCACCTCGACCACGCCCAGCCCCGCCTTGGCCGGCTCGCCGGTCTCGATGCGCAGCCGCCGGTCCTCCCCCGCCCCGCCGAGGAGCACCAGGCTCGCCGCCCGCATGCCGTCGGCGGCGCGCTGGGAGAGGTCGGTGAAGCTGCTCCGCGCCCGCACGGCGAGCCCGGGACGCCGGACCGTGAGCTTGATCTCATGATGGCGGTTGTCGGCTTTCCACACCGGGGCGAAACCGAGCCAGTAGTAGGAACGGGTGTCGGCGGCGGTCCGCGGCAGGGCGTCCAGGCGGGCGGAGTTCAAGATCGCCTTGCCGCCGGTGGCGATGGCCAGGACCTCCAGGGCATCCTTCGATTCCCGCTCCCAGCGCCCGTTGACGAACCCGGTGGCAGGCCGGGTGAGGGAGGCGTCGACCACTCCTGTCCCGGGATCGATCCCCGGGACGTCCACCGGATAGAGGGTGTAGCCGAGCTGGTTGGCGGTCTCGACCAGCGGCTGGTAGAGATGCGGCCCGGCGCCATAGGGCCAGCCGCCGGCGAGGAGGAGCATGACCTTGCGCCCGCCCGGGGTGGGAAAGCCGGTGAGCGCCGAGGCCGCGGCGGCGATCGCCTCCTCGAGCTCGACGCACTGGATCTGGCTGATCGGGAAGTCCAACACGCAGTGACCGGGCCGGCCACGCAGGGCCGGCGCGGTGCTGGCGCCGGGAGACTCGCCCAGCCGCAGGATCGAGGCGCCGCTCGTCACCGGGGTGCCCGTCCCGGGCTGCCGCCCGCCGTTGCGGCTGTCGCCGATCGAGGGAAAGCTGCTCGCCTGGTCCTGGAGGTCGCGGTTGAACTGCTGCTCGCGCGCCACCCCGGCGCGCTCGGTGTAGGCCCGCGGGCCAAGGGTGGGAAGGTTCCGGGCCTGGGTGAAGGCAGTCGCCAGGGCCACGCGGTCGCCGCTCCACGGCGAGAGCGCCGAGAGCCTGCGGCCGTCGAAGGCGACGATCGCCATGCGGTCCTCAGGCCCCAGGCGGGCGAGGTCCGCGGCGAGCCGGTCGAGCACGATGTTGCGATGGGCGGCGAGCACGAAGCTGTTGTCGACGAACACCAGGTAGCTCGTGCCCACGGTCTCGCCCGCGGCGAGCGGCGACGCCGTCGGCGGCGCCCCCGGAGCCGGAGCGGCGGCCTTGCCATCGGCGATCTCGGTGAAATAGCTGATCGGCATTTCCTTGTCGCCGACGAGGAGCCGGAAGTCGGCGGCGGTCAAACCCCGCACCCGGCCGCCCTCCCGGTCGGTGACCACCGCCTCCACGTTGACCACCCGCACGTCGATCCGTTCGCCGAAGCTGGGCGCCGCAGGGAGCGCCGGAGGAAGCGCCGGAGGGAGCGCCTGGCCCCCGGCGGAGAGGGCGCAGACGAAGAGCAGGGCCAGGGTGGACCCAGTGAGACGCGGAGATCTGCTCATGGCGGTCCCCTTTCCAGTTCGGCCGTGGAATCGGTCCTCAGAATGATATCGCACCGCTGGCCAGGATGGCGATGACGACGGCTTCCCCGCCGCCACGAGCGGCCGCCGCCGTCCTTAGGGGGAGAGCAGGTGCTGGGCGTTCTGGATGAGCTCCGCGGCCTTGTCCTGGGAGACGCCGATCATTTTCGACAGCTGAGTGGGAGTGAGGGCGGCGAGCTCGGAGACCTTGGTGATGCCGTTCTCGTTCAGCCGGGCGCTGTAGGCCTTGCCGATGCCGGGGACGTCGGCGAGCTGCGGCTCGGCGGCGGCCGGAGCCACCGGCTTGTCGGCCGGCAGGGGAGCGGGCTGGGTGGGTACGGGAGCGGGCTGGGCGGGCTGGGCGACTGTGGCGGACGGCCCGGCGGGGGCCGGACTGGGGGCCGGCGGCACCACCCGGTCCGCGACCGCGGTCTGCGGCAGGGGGTTGGCCGGCGGCAGCGGGCTGACTTGCGCGGGATCGGGGACGAGCCAGAACCACGTCTCGAAGTCGCCGCCCCGCCGGCCGTTGCCGGTGGAGGGCAGGCGCAGACCGATCAGGTCCACCTGTCCGGCGGAGCCGGGTTGGCCCAAGGTCTCGCCGTCGAGCAACAGCTCGGGGTTCTCGGCGCTCCAGATGAAATTGCCCTTGAGGATCAACTGCACCAGGAGGCGATCGGGGCTCCGCTGGGGCTCGGCCGTAGTGAACCGCTGGAAGACGGCCTGCAGCCAACGCTTGCTCACGTCGGTGGGCTCCCACTGGATCGCCGGTCCGGCGGCCGAGGTCCAGCTGGCGAGGAGCAGGGGCTGGAAGCCGACGACGTCCGGGGGGAGGAGCCTCCCCGTCACATCTCGGTCCTGCTGGAGGTAGGGCATGTAGAGGAAGAGCTCGACGTTGGGCCGGGCCGGGGCCGGGAGCGTGTTGGGAGGGACCTGCCTGGGCCGCGGCGTAAAGAAGCTTGCCACGTTGCCGTCGCAGACCACCTGGAGCCCCGACAGGAAGCGCGAGAGGAACACCGGCGAGTCGTTGTTCAAAGTGTTCTTGTCCAGCAGGCTGACGACTCTCTGGACGTGGAGCCCGGGCTCCCTGCCGAGCTCGCGGAAGCTGGCGTTGAAGTGCACGACCTGGCCGGGGAGGTTGCCCGACAGCACGGCCTCCACTTGCTGGCTCGGGTTCTGCCCATCCAGGCGCCAGTAGCAGCCGGCGATGCCGTCTGGGCCCGTGGTAAGGGATAGCGTGGCCTTGGCTTCGGGCGGGACCAGGCGGTTCTGGCTCAGCTTGCCGTTGCCACTCCTGACGGTGAACAGGACCTTGGCGCCGGCCTGGGGCGAGCTGCCGTTACCGACGCGGACCTCCAAGAGCTGAGGCAGCACCTCGCCGGGGTCGGTCTCCTGGCCGTCGCCGCCAACGTAGGCGATCGCGACGTTGGCGCAGAGGCGGTCGAGGGCGGCCTGGACGGTGGTCCTGCCGGCGAGGTGGGTGCAGGCGCCCGGGTCGTAGGCGACCTGCCGGGCGAGGAGCTGGTCGGCGTTGAAGTGCACCACCTGGCCGGGGAGCGGCGTGCCGGCGTCGAGCAGGACCGCCTCGACGCGCAGGCGGCGGTCCGCTGGGCTGCCGCCCAGGGTCCAGAAGCAGAAGGCGAGGCCGGTGGCGTCCGTGGTGACGGTGAGCTCCGTCGCCGTCCCGAGACTCGTCGTCGTCCCTGTACCGCCGCGGCTGCCCGCCAGGCTGCCGCCACCCTCGACGATCCGGAACCGCACCGTGGCGTTGGGCTGGGGCGACCTGCCGTTGGCGACCCGGACCTCCAGGGGCTCGGGCAGCATCTCGCCGGGGCCGGCCTCCTGGCCGTCGCCGCCGACGTAGGCGATCGAGGTGTTTCGGCAGAGGCGGTCGAGGGCGGCCTGCACGGTGGTCGCTCCCGCCAGGTGGGTGCAGGCGCCCGGATCGTAGGCGACCTGGCGGGCGATGCTCCGGTTGGCATGGAAGAAGAGCGGCGTCGACGGCCCGTCCCAGGGCGGATCGAGGAGCGTCGCCTGCACTGCGAAGCAGGCCGTGTCGCTGCCGTCGAAAGTGGCGGGGAGCGTCCAGGAACAGCTGGCCAGGCCATCCGCGCCGGTCGAGGCTTCGACCGAGATGCCGCTCGGTCCATTGGGCACCTGCAGCGTGCCGAGGCCGATCTCCACGTCGAACCGCACGCGGGCGCCCTCGACCGGCCAACGGCCGTTGGTCACCCCGACGGCTAGGTTGCAGGGCAGCGTCTGTCCCGGCATCGCCTCCTGCCCGTCGCCGCCCGCCAGGAAGAAGTCGATCATCTCGGTCAAGGCCGGGAAGACGGGCCGGCAGTCGCGCAGGTGGTCGAACTTCTTCGTGGCGAGGTCGAAGTCCACCAGGGCAAGCTTGGCGTAGTGGTGGGCGACGCCGTGGGGCGCCTCGGCCAGGGCGTTCCCCTTGTCGTCCCGCCGCCACAGGATGTCGCCGGAGAACTGGCCGATGAAGGCCCGCGCCGGGATCAGCCAGTAGTCGCCGGTGTGGAACGTCCCAGGCTCGAAGGCGACCTGGATGTCGCCTTCGAGATCGATCCAGACCGTGTCGTCCGTCGGGATCGGGAGCGCGTGATCCGCTGCGTTGTGGCCCGGTGCGCTCGCGTCGGGGTAGTCCCAGCGCCGCGCCTTGGGATGGAGAGGGAAGTCGGCGAAGCTCGGGGCGCTCGTGCTCGGGTCGAGGACCAGCACGTCACCCTGGATGTCCTTGATCTTGACCAGTGCCCCGGGCGTGCCCAGGAGCTCCCGCGTGTCGTCGCTCAGCTCGATCCAGTTGCCCTTGGCGAGGCCGAGGACGGAGTCACGACCGGTACTGGCGACCCGCAGCCGCCCGGGATCCGCGCCGTCCAGGCCCAGCCAGGCGACGACGGGCGAGCCGTTCTCCCGCGACCACTTGAAGGTGGCGGGGCCCGGGTTGCTGCCGGTGTGGACCTCGACCCGGTAGAGCTGGTTCTCGAGCCGGGTGTAGCCGGCGTTGGAAGGTACGATGCAGGGGTCCTTGGGCGGCGGGACCGGCCTGGTACGGGCCCGCAGGCGGCCGCTCGGCGGCGTGATCGCGTCGAGCCAGGGCTTTACCGCGCTCAGGCAGTGGAAGGGCAGAGTGTCGGGCCCGGTCGCGTTTCGATCGCCGATACGGACGAGCTTGAGCTCCCAGACGGTCTGGGTCCGCGTCGCCGTATCCGGTCCGCCCAGGGCGGGCTCCAGGAGGTCGGGGGCTTCGAAGGCGGTGACGTGGCGTTGCCAGACGTCTAAGTAGACGACGTAGGTCCCCGCCTGGCCCGGCAGGGCCGGAGCGGGGAGGAAGGGCTGGTGCAAGTAGCTCGACAGCCGGCGGAAATGGAGGGTGCCGGTATGGGGACCGAGCGGATCGGTGAGGAGCTGCCGGCCATCGTCCGAGATGCTCCGCACCTGGACGACCCAGGTGGGCCGGTCGGCGAGGAAGAGCGGCAGGGCTCCGGCGTCGAAGAGGGCGATCCAGTCGCCGACGGCCATGGGAATCCCTTCCAATGCCTTGTCCGGCAGGCTGATGCGGCCCGGATCTCCGAACGAGGAGGCGCCGAGGACCGGCACCCGCGGCGTATCCTGCTCCAGAAGGATACCGTCGACGTAGATCCGCCCCCCGGTGAGGGTCAAGTCCCGCCCGACGCTCTCGACCTTGAACCCGCCGCCCCGCTGCGGCGCGCCGGTCTTGCCGACCATGTCCGCGAGCGCGGTCTCCCGCAGGTGGGCTTCGATGTCGACCTGCTCGTTCCAGTCGGCGTCGAGCTGCACCCGCCCCTGCTGCTGGCGGACGCCGCTGTAGTGCTTCCGAAGCTCAAAGGTCGATCGGGTGATGTCGCCGGGCATGGTGGCTCCTCGTATCAGGTCGCATAGAAAATCCCCGCCTCCAAACCCACCCGCAGGTACTCTTCGAGGCGCAGGCGCAGGGCATCCTCGCGCTGAGGGTTGAGCAGGCTGGAGAAGACGCCCATCTCGGACTCGTCTTCGGCCCCGCGGCGGATCTCGCGCGGGGTGTCGGCCGTCAGTTGGCAGTAGCCCGGGTCGCCGTAGCGCAGCGCGGTGAACCGGGGGGAGAGGAGGGCCGCCAGACGGCGGGCCTCGTCCGCCGTCGAGCCGTCCGGCACCGCCGGCTGGCAGTGGAAGCGGCGAGGCACGCGCGAGCCCGCCGCCAGGGAGCAGAAGCGCACGCACCCCTCCTGGCGGCGCTCGGCGCGCACGGGGTGGAGGAAGAGGCTGTTCTCGGCCAGGGCGAGGGTGCCGGTCCGCACCGCGCCGATCACCGTCGAGCGCGAGACCGTGAGCGCCCCTCCCGGCGCCTTGCCGTCCGGGGCCGCGTAGGCGGGGAGGAGGGCGCGGCCGGTCCCGTCACCGGCGTCGACGATCGAATCGAGGATGTCGACGTGGGCCTCGTAGGAGGCCCGCACAGCCCCCACGATCGAACGTTCGATCGTCACCTGGGCTCCGCCCGGCTCGACGATCAGGACCGGCGTGCCGTCGGCCGGGGCGAGCGTCGTATGCTGGAAGAGCGCGTGGTTGAGCTGGCCGGCGAGCCTCACGGGCCTGCCCGCGACCAGGAGCCCGTTCATCTCGAAGCTGCTCTCCGCCGCCCCGGTGACTTTGATCTCGGTGGTCAGGAGGAGCGTCGGGCGCTGCCGGTTGGCGGCGCGGATCTCCAGCCGATGGCCGGACGGGATCTCCGGCACCTTCAGGTGCTCGGCATAGGTGCGGCTGTCCCGGATCTCGATCACCGCCGACACGGGTCCCAGGGCCAACGCCTGCTTCCACTCGCCGAGGGCACCCTGCAGCGTTTGCAGCTCGGGGCTCGCCGTCTCGCTCACCGCGAAGTACGTTTCGCCGGCGATCCGGGTGAACGTCGCCTGGCGTTCGTAGGTGCCGCCGCCCAGGTCGTCGCTGAAGCCGTAGTGGTAGCTCACTCGGACCTTCCCGGGGTCCTGGTCGTCCTGGAACGACAGGCGGCCCAGGAGCGGGTCGACGGCCACCTTGACCTGGCTCGGGGTCTTCCACTGCGTGAGGTCGCAGACGGCGACCTGATCGGCCGGCAGCGGGTCCTGGGCCGTGAGCGCCGGGTCCCAACTCGTCCAGACCGCGAGGCTCAATCCCGAGCCGTAGTATCTGGCAAGGGCGTCGTAGAGGGCGCGGCGCCTTATCGGCCCCGGCACGTCGAGCTCGGAAGCGACCCGCGAGCCGGCGGCGGTCCCCCCGGACGAGAACAGCTGCTGGTCCATTCCCAGGGGGTTCCAGGTGAAGTGCTTCTGCGGCGTGGAGAACGACCCGGTGACGGGATGGGGCATGCCTTCCGCCAGCGGGTAGGCCTGAAGCCGCCAGAGGAAGATGCCGAGGTTCTGGATATTGTACCGGCCCGCCTCGACCGCGATCCGCCGCACCTCGGCGGTGTGGGCCGCGGTCTCGAAGGGGCCGGAGAGGAGTTCCAGGTCGCTCGCCCGACGCAGGTCCGGCGTCCGCAGGTTGGCGAGGCGGACGTGCTTGACGTACTGGGTGGTGCCCAAGAGCTGGAAGGACTCGACCGCCCGGGCGGGCCAGCCGGTGACGTCCCTGGCGAGCCGCTCGGTCACCGCGAGGGTGCCCTTGGCCTGCCGGTAGGGGAGGGTATTGGCCACCTCGGCGCGGCGGCTGGCGGCGCCCCGGGTGCCGCGCACGCCCAGGAGGTCGCCCAGGTAGGGCACCACCCAGGGCTCGCAGGTCTCGACGAACCAGTTCTCGTAGAGCTGCTGGATGTCGGCTTCGAGGACCTCGGCCTGCCCGGCGAGGATCGTCACCAGGTCGCGCAGGGGGTAGCCCTGGTCGGCGTCGCGCAACCGGTGGAGCGCGGGCAGCAGGCGGTAGAGGCGCTCGGCGCTGTAGTTGCTCATGGGATCGCCCCCAGGTCGACGGGCTCGGGGTGGAGGAGGAGGATCTGGGCGCGGAGCACCGCTCCCGAGTCGGCGAGCCGCGCCGGCTGGGTCTCCAGGCGGTGCTCGAGGGTTACGGCGAGCCCCTCCTGGTAGAGCCGGTCGACGTCGACGTAGACGACGCCCGGCACACGTTGGGTCAAAGCCATCACCTCAGAGAGGAAGACGCTCTGGCCGAAGTCGCGGGCGGCGAAGGAGAAGGCCTCCCGCAGGGCCGCCTCGACGGCCTGGAGCACGGCCTTGGCGTCGCGGTCGGGATCGGTCTTGACGCGCAGGTGGAGACGGAAGAGGAGGCGGTCGTAGGAGTCGACGCGGAGCGCCTGGAAGGGGTCGCGCAGGCGGTCGAGGGCGGCGCGGAGGTTGGTATAGAGCGCCGAGCCGGGATCGACGGAGCTCCCGCCCACCCCGGCGACGGTCAGATGGACGAGCCGGCGGCCGCGTTCCCAGAGCTCGCGCGACTGGGCCTTGCCGATGCCGGAAAAGCCGTGGGCGAAGTCCTCGAAGTCGCGGAGCGAGACGACGCGGTCCAGGGTGAGCACGGTCAACGGGGCGTTGTGGCGCGCCTGATCGCGGGTCTCGGGGTCCGCCGCGCCGGTCGCGGCGATGGGGTTGATGACGCTCTTGACCCCCAGCGGCTTGGTGACGAGGAGCGAGATCCGGTTCTCCGCCACCAGGCCGGAGAGGCCGATGCCGGTGCGGTAGACCGCCGCGACGTTCTCGACGTCGCTGGGGAGGCGGGCGCCGTGGACGCCGTCGCCGAAGCGCACCGTGGTGTTGCCCGCGTCGTCCCGGCGCAGCACGTACTTGCGGTCCCTCGGGCCCAGGCCGAAGAAGTCGGGCGCCTCGTGCCAGAGCACGCCGCCCACCGCGACCGCGAGGCTGCTCAGGCCGCCTGAGGGCACCGGCGCCGGGGTGTAGGTCAGCAGCTTCTGGCGCAGGGTGAAGCGCTGGAAGCGCCGCCCGGAATCGCCGCTCCCCAATACCTCGCTCCGGGTCTCGCCGTGGGTCGCCGCGGCGACGTTGGCGAACACCGTGACCGTCGAGCGGTCGAAGAGGTTCCCGAGCGGCGCGGCGAGTTGCAGGTGGGTCCGCGTCGGGTCGGGGGCCGTCACCGCCGTGAGCACCGCGAGCTCGGCGACCAGCGGGTCGTCCGCCGCCGCGGGGAGGACGGTCAAGCTCGGTGGAGGCGGGGTGGGATCGAGGAAGGCGTCGAGGACCGCCGAGCGCGCGAGGGCGGCGACCGGAGCCGGCGGCGCGGCATCGAAGACGATGGGGATCGGCGGGGCCGCCTCGAAGACCAGCTCCTTGGTCAGGGTGGCGATCCCCTCGAAGCCGTCGCGATCGCGCAGACGCCAGGTCGTGACGGTGGGCGATTCGACGGGGGGGGCGAGGACCACGGCCGTAGCGCCGACCTCGAGGGTGACCGACCGCGAGCCGTCCTCCGCGGCGAGCGGGAGGGCGGAGCCCTCCACCCGGACGCGGCGGCGTCGGCCCTGGACGACGAGGGCTTGTCCCGCTGCGAGGCCGCCCACCAGGCGGTCGAGCTCGATTTTGCGGTCCTTGTCGGCGACCGGGTCGGTACACGGCTGCTGGGCGAGCGCCAGCTCCTCGCTCTCGGCGAAGACCGCCGTGTTTCGAGGATCGAAGGTCTCGGCGTCGATCGTCGCCGTCAGGGTCAACCGGGTGACTCGGGCGGAGAGACTGAAGCCGGATCGGGACACCGCTCCGACCTTGTCCACCCGGCGGACGTTGATTTTGTCCGCTGCGTTCTCCACCGTCGCGACTAGGACGACCCAGCTGTCCGGAGCGATCCGCGGGTAGGTGGTGTCGAGGTCGATCTCCTTGACGGCGGCCAGCTTCTTGAGATCCGGCCAGTCCGACAGCGGCGGGACGATTGGCTTCGTGTATTCCGTCTTGAAGGCCTCCGTCATCGCCTTCCAGTCGGGAGCGTTGGCGCCAAACAGGGCGGCTCGCTGGCGCAGGGCGAAGACCTTGTTAGGCGAGCTTGCGGCGATCGTCAGCCCCCCCTTCCAGGCGACGCGGGTGACCCCCTCCGCCGTCTGCGGCTGGACCGTCGTCAGAATGCGCCACTCCCAGGAACCCTCGGTGCCGAGGAGCAGCGCGTCGCCCGGCCGGAGCTGGGTGGCGACTCCCGCGAGGGAGGCCTCGGTGGAGCCCGTGCCGATCGTCTGCGCTTTCAGGAGTTGCGGCTTCAGGGCGTTCCAATCGGGGCGAGCGAGGAGCGGCGCGCCGGTCTCGAAGCTCTGCGGCAGCTCGGTCTTGATGGGCACGCTCTGGGCGCGGGTGCCGGCCGGGATCAGCACCTCGGGGGGCGCGCCGGGGCCGGGGTCGAGGGTGAAGGCGAGCCAGGTCGAGGCGGCGACGCCGGGGGCCAGCTCGTAGCCGATGGTGCGGGCGAGCTCCAAGAGCGACCGCCGCTCGGTCGCCGTGCGCAGGAAGCCCTCGTTGGCGATCCGCTCCTGGTAGAAGGTGAGGACGTCCAGCGCCACCGCCCAGGCGTCGAGAAGGGCGATCGTCGGGTCGTCGTCCTCGCGGGTGGTGAGCGCCTGGAGCGCCGGCTGGGCGGAGATCTCCGCCAGCAGGCTCTCCTTGAACTGGGCCTGGGTGCCCACCCGGTAGGCGAGGGCGGTGAGGCCGGGCCGGTTGGCCAGGGTCACCGGGGTGAGGCCGGTCACCCCCTGGCAGCAGCCGCAGCTGCCGGTCGCCGTGCCGCTCACTTGCCACCTCCGAGGGAGAGCAGCAACCGGCCGTTCTCCTGGAAGTTGGGGTCGTTGTCGAGCCGGGCGATCTCCAGGCGTTCGAGGCGCAGGATGCCGTCCGCGATCTCGGTCCCCGCCGGCCGGCCCCAGCGCTCGAAGGTCACCACGTCGACCGACTGCACTCCCTGCACCTCGCTCGCCGCGGCGTAGATCGCCGACAGGTAGACCGGCTGGCCGAAGGTCCAGGCGTCGGGGTGGAAGAAGGCCTTCCTGCCGTCCGGCAGGAGACCGGTGCCGAAGCGCTCGAGGAGGGCCGCCTTGACGTGGCTGCGGAAGGAGTCGGGCAGGACACAGACGTGGAGCTCCAGGACCAGGGGGACGAAAATCGGACCCTCGATTTCGAGATCGTACCCGGCCATGCGGTAGCGCTCCATGTGGGTCAGGATGCGCGCCTTGAAGGCGGCGTCGACCGGTCCGCCGCCCAGGCGGTCGACGTTGAGGAAGACGGTGTTCCAGCTGCCGGTCCAGCGGAAGGTCGCGACCGCCCGCTGCACCTCCGGGTGGCGCTCCGCGACCTCGCCGTAGTCGGCCTCGGTGACCGCCCGCTCCTGGCGGCGGAAGGCCTGCGGGGCATACTGCCGGGCCTCCTCCAGGCTCTGGGCGGGGAGACCGCCCCAAGCCGGTAAGGGGTTCCTCACCCGCTCGATGCCGTCGGCGAGGAAGCGGGCGGCGGCCACCGGGCTCATGGTCGCGGCGAGGGTGAGAGCGTCGAGCGCCACCTGGCGGAGGGCCTCGGCGCCGACGTTGCCGGCCGGGCCGTTGCCCACCCGATAGGTCGCGGTGAAGGCGGTCTCGGCGGCCGGCGCCCGGCCGTTCTCGTCGTCGCCGAAGCGCAGGACAGCGCGGCCGTCCTCCTCGACCTCGGCGACGAAGTCGGGGTCGAACCGGCCGCTCGCCAGGAGGTCGCCGCGGGGCCCCCAGCGCTCCTCCCCCGCCAGCAGGAAGACCGCCGGCGCGGCCTCCTGGGGCGTATAGCGCCGCACGACCGCGGCCGGCGCGGCGTCAAAACCCGCCGGGAGGGGGGCGGCGTGGGTCAGGGGCCCCCGCTCGAGACGCGGCCGGAAGGGCCCGGTCTCCGGCACCGCACCCAGGTCCTCGCCGGCCACCGTGAAGCCGTGGTCCGCCAGCACCAGGTTGCCGCGGGCGACGCTCACCCCGTCGATCGGCAGCGCCCCGTGCGCGTCGTCGGTCACCGCCGAGATGCAGAGGGCGAAGGGCAGGGCGTCGGCGGCGTCCCAAACGACGTCCACCACCTGGCGCTGGGTAACCGGATCGGTGCGGGGGGTACAGCCGGTCAGCCGCACCACGTGGCGGTGGCGCGGGTCGGCGTCGGCCGCCGCCCCGGTCTGCGGCCCCAGCACCTCCTCGAAGAGGAGCGGCTGGTTCGGCCGGAGCTCGGCCGGCGGCTGGACCAGGGTCGCCGTCGTGGCTCCGGCCGGCAGGCAGCATTCGGAGTCGCTCCAGGTGTAGAAGGCGATCTCGTTCTGGCCGGAGTGGAGCTTGACGCACTCCAGGGTCTCGAAGACCACCGCCCCGGCGTCCACCGCGCGTTCGAGGTCGGCGGGCGCGACGAGGGTGTCGCCGCCGCCCCAACGGGTGAGCATGCGGAGACCGGCCGGCAGGGTCTGGCCGTCGGCGGCCGGCCCCACCCGGAGGCAGACCCAGGCGCGGGCGTTCACCCCCTCGTGCAGGGAGTAACCGACCAGCCGGGCGTGGCGCTTGACCGAGACCCGCCGGCGCGCCGTCCCCAGGTAGGCCTCGGTGGCCACGGCGTCCTGGAAGTAGCTCAGCTGGTCGCCGGTGTAGGCGAGGAGCTCGACCAGGGCGATCCCCACGTCGGCCGGGCTGCGCTCCCGCCAACCGGGGGCAATGGCGCTCATCCGGTCGAGCATCAGGCGGCGGAAGCTCGCGTAGTCCTTGGCGAGGTAGCTGATCTCCGGCGCGTCCGTCACCGCGGGCGTGCAGGTCGACGCCGTCTTGCAGTCGAAGTCGCTCGGGCACTCGACCTTGAAGCTGAATTCGACCGTGGAGAGGCGCAGATCGAAGCCGCCCGGCGGTTCGGAGTCGCCGGGCTTCGCGACCAGGCGCAGCTGGTAAGGGGAGAAGTCGCCGATCGAGTCGGTCGCGACGACGAACAGGGTGTCGTCGAGCGGCTCGTCCGCGAAGTAGACCCCGATCAGCGTGCGCTCCGCGCCGGCCGGCATCTGCGGATAGGGCCAGGCTTGGACGACGCGCACCGGGGTGCGCACGCCGCCCGAGATCTCGACGTTGGCTACGGTCAGGCCGGGCGCTGGCCGGAAGAGGCGGACGCCGAGGAGGAGCTGGCGCCAGGGCTCGAAGGGGGTGCCGACGAGCTCCCGGTCGTCCACCACCTCGACGAAGTCGATCCCGTTCAAGCCCTGGGGCAGGACCGCACGGCGCTCCTCGTCGCGGCAGACGTAGGGTCCCATGGCCTTCAGATCCCCCCGGTGATCTGAGCCGTCCGGCGCGTCCCGTCGCGCCGCAGGCGGTAGACCACGGTGACGGAGAGGGTCGCGTCGGCGCTTGAGACGTCGACGCTCTCCACCTGGATGCGGTCGCCCAGCCACTGCTGGAGCGCGCCCTGGACGGTGAGCTGGACGGCGGTCGCCAGCACGTCGCCGTTGGGCGCGAAGACCTGCTGCAGGAGGCCGCAGCCGAAGGTCGGCCGGTTGACCCGCTCGCCCGGCGCGGTGAACAGCACCTGCTCGATCAGGTCGCGCACGTGCTCTTCGGAGTCGGTCTCCGCCGTCCGCCCCCGGCTGTCGACGTGGTAGGGGAAGTCGATCTGCATCAGGTCCCCTTGACCCGCATCTGACCGGAGATCACCGTCGGCGGCCCCTGTGGGATCTGCTCGGCGCTCTGGCAGAGCGCCGAGCTGGTCTGGAGGAGCGCCGGCTGGTGGTTGATCATCACCCGCGTCGCCGGCGTCAGCCACTGCACCTTGATGCACGGCTGCGGCTTGGGAACAGGGGTCGTGAAGGGGCACCCGGCGATCGTGCTGACGTCGGCCGAGGTGGCGACCGCCTGGTTGGAGACCATGACGCGGGTATTGCTCGAGGTGGTGGTGACCTGTCCACCGTGCGGGCAGATCGCCTGGGCGCCGACATGGAAGAGGAAGCCGGGCATCACATCACCTCCAGGGCGCCGTCGTTGACCGAGACGCTGGCGGTGGTCAGGGCGACCTTCTGCGAGCCGTTGCTGAGCTCGATCCCCTTCGAATCCATGACCAGCTTGAGCGTGCCCGCGGCGGCCTTGACCTCGAGGGTGAAGGCGGCGGAGCCCTGGGCGTCGGAGAGGGTCAGGGAGATGCTGTCGGTCTTGATCACCTTCATTTCCTCCTTGGCCGGCTGCGCCGGGACCTCGCCGTCGCTCCAGAAGCAGCCGCTCCAGATCGGGTAGTCGGGGTCTCCGCCCTCGAACTCCACCCAGACGTTCGCCCCCTTGGGCGGCAGGAAAAACAGGCCGACCCCCTTGCCGGCGAACGGAGTGCACGGCATCGCCCAGGAATGGGTCCCCTCGCCCAGCACCGCCGGGCAGCTGACCTGCAGCCGGCCGAGCTTGGCCGAGTCTTCGTTGCTCTCGACCTTGCCGCGGTACTTGCCGTAAAAGGTGGTGCAGTCGTTCATCCGTGTGCCTTCGAGATCAGGGACCCCACGCCGTCGCGGCTGAGGACGAAGCTCTGGGTGTAGCTGCCGATCCTCAGGCGGTGGGTGACGCTCTTGACGTAGTACTGGCCGTCGTAGCTCTGGCCGACGCCCCGCACGTCGACCCGTCGTCGCGCCTCCAGAATGGCGCCGTAGCGCAGGGCGTCGAGCTCGCCGTGGCCCTCGACCGCGTCGCTCGCGGCGTCGGTCCTGCCCTGGGCGCGCGCCGTCGCCTGCTCGGTGTTGAAGCCGGTCCCGTGGAACTGGACCTGGCGCACGTCCGGGGCGTTCCCCGCCGGCTGGCTGGCGAGGGCCGTCCGCTCACTCTGCTGGGTGTCCACCTGCTGCACCTGGTTGGTCGAGCGGTCCTGCACCTGGCCCTTGATCCGCACCGGGCGCAGGGCGCTGTAGGAGAAGTCGAGCCGCTCGACGTTGGTGGCGTGCCCCAGGTTGTAGGAGAGCGTGCCCTGGGACGCGGTCGAGCGCTTCTGCGGGCCCCAGTAGGCGGTGCTGGTCCCCGGCGCCGGTCCGGGCGTGACGTAGAACACGAAGCCGAAGCGCCTGGCCATGGCGCGCAGGTAGGCGAGGTCGCTGCCCAGCTGGACGGGGGTGCGGTCGTTGGGCGACGGCGTGTCGACCGTGGGCGGCGCCTTCACGTCGGCGACGACGCCGTATTTGGCGTAGGGCGCCAGGAGCTTGCTGGCGATCAGGTTCTCGCTCAGCCCCGCATGTTCAACCGGCACCTCGACCATGTCCATCCGCACGGTGGCGTCCTCGCCGGTGACGGTCAGGGTGGAGGTGCCCGGCTCGTTGCCCGGCGCGAGCTGCTGGTGGGTGATGAAGCCGTCCATCAGCACCTGGGGCACGATGCCCAGGGTGACCAGGATGACGACGCGGTTCCACGGTTTCAGCAGCAGCGGGTTGGCGACCAGGGTGAAGTCGACGAGGTCGAGCGGGCTCGACCGCCCGACGTGAAAGGTCATCTGGAAAGTCGAGGCCTGTGCCTCGTCGTGCTGGACCTCGATCTCCTGCAGGGCTTCCAAGAGGGTGGGCGGCGCCGGCACCGGTACGTTGGGGCCGACGAGGAGGGTCAGGTAGACACCCAGGAGGTTGGTCACAGGTCGTCGCCCTCCGGCTCGGCGCCCGCCTGCGGCGTCCCTTCCGCCTGCGGCGTGGCGATGCGCAGGCGGCTCCCCGGTTCGTTGGTGAGGTCGGTGGGGTCCATGGCGTCGTTGGCGTCGGCGATGCGCCAGAACTGCTCGGGGTCGGAGAGGGTGCGCGCCGTGATCAGGTCGAGCCGGTCGCCCTCGATCACGGTGACCTCGACGAGGAGCGGCAGCGCATCGCCGAATGGCAGGAAGCGCCGCAGCTTGTAGACGAGCTCCCGCCCGTCGGGCGCCTGGAGCACGGCGGTCTCGAGGTTGTAATAGCGGCTGTTGGGATCAAACATGGATCACCCCAGCTTGACGTCGAAGCTGAACGAGCCCTGGGCCGGTCCGCCTGCCCCGGCCTGGCCGCCGAGCGCCGCCAACGCCTCCTTGCCGATCTGCTGGGAGAGGAAGGCGTAGTAGCCCGGATGGAGGCTCGGGAAGTCGTTGTAGGAGAGCACCCGCAGGCCCAGGGAGACCTTGGCGCGGATGGGATTCAGGTTGACGTCGTAGGCCTCCTCGGTGATGCTGAAGCTGTCGATCCGCACCGGCAGCCGGCGGTTGGCCCCCCAGATGAAGAAGAGGAGCGGCGCGGCGGGCGGCACGATCTCCATCGTCCCGGCAAGCAGGCGCGCCGTGTTGGCGATGACCAGCGAGCTCGTGGGATAGATCAGCAGCTCGAGGGCGGAAAGCTGCGGGTAGATCCCGACGCTGGCGGCGGTCGGGTCGGCCTGCTCCAGCTGGTCGGTGGCGTCGATCTCGACGTCGAGGGTGATGGTTTCGACCGGAGCCCCCTTGATGCGCAGGACCTCCGTCTTGTCCCCCGAGCCCGCGCCCAGGGTCTGCGGCTCGAGTCGCCGCGTCATCGTCTCCGGGTTGTATTGGAAGACGATCGGCTTCCCGGGCGGACCGAAGAGGTCGACGCTCAGGAGGACGCCTTTCATCAGGCGGGGGGAGCCGGGGAAGGAGCTCATGGCGATTTGCTCGTACGCATCCGAATGGTCGAGGGTGGCGAAGCTCGGTTAGCGCGTACGCTTGGAAATTGAAACTCCCTTCAAGAACGTGGTCTTGCCGTTCTGATCGTCATAGAGAACCTCATAAGCTCCGGGTGGGACAGCAAGCTTGTGAGCAACGTGAAAGTCGGGCCCTCCAGCGCGATTCCAGAACGCGAGTGAGGCAAGGACGGTGAGGAGGATTTTACCATTGCGTTCTCTTACGACCAGCTTCTCAAAGATCTTGGCGCTCTCCATGATTGAGCCGACGACCATGAGATCTACGCTCTCCTCGCTCTCCTTCACGTCGACGCTGAGGTCCTTGATGAGGGACAAGTCTACGGGCAGCTTACGACCCATGAGCCGACTAATGCGCATGCATTACCCCTAGAACGACGAAGACGAGCGTTTTGGAGCTGCGGCCGGCGTGGTCGGGAGGATTCCGGTCGTGCCGCCATTGGCGGCCACGATCCCAGCGCCCAGCGCGCTCGGGTTCGGAATGCCGAGAGTCGTATAGTCCAGCGACTCGCCGGAGACGGACCTCCATCCTCTGGCAGCGAATGAGGCGCAATTGTTGGTGTAGCTCCAGGTGTTGTTCGCGGCGGCGAAACTTGTCAATGCCGATTGATCTCCGGAGTCCAGGTCTGTCGTTCTCGTCGCAGTTGGCCTATAGCCAAGCTCCAGATCGCGATGCAGCCCGATGGGCGCACGGTTCCCCCAAGTTCCATAGGTCGTCATCGAACCGCCCGTCGGGGTATAGGCTAACCAGGCGTGTCCTGCGGTCAATCCGGCGCTGACGACGTTTGTATTAATCGATAGCTGGCCAACGGTGGGTCCGCCGCGGCGCTGCACTGCTCGCCGCCTAAGTCCTCCTTGCTGGAGGGTGTGCGTCAGCTCGTGAGCCAATAGCTCTTTCCCCGTTTTCGAGGAATGGTCGAACTTGCCGGTACCAAAGTAGATGTCGTTACCATAGGTGAATGCCTCCGCGTTAAGGGAACGGCTGATCCGTGCCGCCTCTCCGTCCGTATGGATTCGGATCTGGTCGAAGCGCACGCCGAAGCCAGCCTGCATCTGCCTTCTGGGCGCGTCGGGGAGCGGCTGGCCGGAGCCTGCCAGCGAATCCAATCTCTGCCCCAGGTCCGCCGTCTGTGCGGGGATCGATCCTGCCCCTTTCCGTTGGACCTGCCCCTCCTCCCTAATTTTCTCTTCCGAGTCGTCCGGAAAGCTGGTTTCACTCCTTTGGATGAGCCGATGGACGGAGAGCGGGGCTAAAGCAAGGGGATCGCCTGGATTTTCCTGGGAGGCTCTATTCTCTTGTCGTTGTATGACTTGTCGGGCAATTGACTCGGCCTCTTTCTCCGCTGGATCTCCCGGTTGACTGATGGTCAGCTTTGCCTGGATCGCTCGCGCGGGAGCCTGGATGGCGATCTTGCTGAAGTCGAAGCCTGAGGCTCCCGCCCCTGGAGAGTGGCGTTCAAGCCTTCGATCGCTGGCCACGGCGAGCGAGCTGCCGCAGGAGCACTTGCGCTGCAAGCCAAGCCCTCTCGCGGGAGTCCATAGACCGATGGAACGATCAGGCAGTTTTCCGTGGTGTCTCAGCATGTTTCCTCCTCTTCTCGGGTAGCTCGGTTTTCAGCGCTTGATCTTTCCATACACCGCCTTCGCCACCTGCCCCCCCACCCCCTCCGCCCGCCCACCCGGTTTCGCCTCGAAGCTCCCGCCGTCGATCTGGGCTGTCTCACTTCCCCGCGCAAGCCCCGGAGGCAGCCCGCGCTCCGTGAACAGGCGCGTCAGCTCGCGCTCGACGGCGGCGCCGATCCGGTGGCGGTCGCCTGGAGGGAAGCCGTCGAGGATCAGCTCTTCGATGTGAAGGTCGATCTTCATCCCAGCCACCCCCGGGTCTCGGCGTCGGGGAGCGGCCGCTCGAGCTTGGCGAACTCGCCGCGGGCGGCGCGGAGGAGGTGACCCATGCGCACGGGGGTGCCGTCGTCGGCCGCGAGGAAGGCCGCGGCCAGGGCGATGTTCCGGATGTTGCCGCCGGCGACCGAGAGGCGGCCGAGCTTGTCGGCGTCCAGGGCCTCCGTGGGGGTCTGGCGGGGGAAGATGCGGCGCCAGATCTCGGCGCGCTGGACGGCGTCGGGAAAGGGGAAATGGACGACGAAGCGCAGGCGGCGCAGGAAGGCGGTGTCGAGCGCGTCCTTCAGGTTGGTGGTGAGGATCGCGAGGCCGCGGTAGGCCTCCATGCGCTGGAGGAGATAGCTCACCTCGATGTTGGCGTAGCGGTCGTGGCTGTCCTTGACCTCGCTCCGCTTGCCGAAGAGGGCGTCGGCCTCGTCGAAGAGAAGGATGGCGCCGCCCGCCTCGGCGGCGTCGAAGACCCGGCGGAGGTTCTTCTCGGTCTCACCGATGTACTTGCTCACCACCGCGGAGAGGTCGATGCGGTAGAGGTCGAGGCAGAGAGCGCGGGCGAGCACCTCGGCGGCCATGGTCTTGCCCGTGCCGCTGGGGCCGGCGAAGAGGGCGCCGATCCCCAAGCCGCGGTTGCCGCGCTCGGCAAAGCCCCAGCTCTCGTGGACCGTGCGGCGGTGGTGCACGTGGACGGCGATCTCGGCGAGGATCTGGCGTTGCGGCTCGGGCAGCACCAGATCGTCCCACGAGGCGGCGGGCTCGATGCGCTGGACGAGGCTCTCGAGGCGCGGCCGGCTCTGGGCGCGGCAGGCGTCCCAGAGGAGGAGGCAGGCCTCCTGCCCGCCGTCCGCCACCTGGGCGGCCGCCGAGCGTATGGCGGCGGCGCCGAGATTGAACTGGGAGACCACGGCGTCCACCTGGCCGTTGAGCTCCGCGGCGGTCGGCCCGAGGGCCGCCAGCCAGAGGGCGCGCTGCTCGGGCGCGGTGGGACCGGGCACGTCGAAGGAGAGGACGGCGCGCTGCCGCGCCGGCCGGCGCTCGCGGCTGGCGACGAAGAGCGGGCCCCGGACGTCCTCGACCAGGCGGGCGACGGCGCCCTCTCGCGCCATGTCGCCGGGGTCGAGATCGAAGGCGTCGAGGAGCAGGGCGCTGCCCGAGAGGGCCGCCTCCCGCTCCCAGAGCCGGAGCAGCCCGTCGAGCTCCGCCGGCGCGGTGGGCACGGCCGCGGCGCGCAGCTCGTGGAGCTGGAGGCCGAGGGCGGCGGAGGCCGCGAGCGCGATCGCCCGCGGGCCGGCTGAGTCGCCGCCGCAGAGCTGGACGACGGGGAGGGCGGTCCGCCCGGCGGCGGCGGACCAGGCCGCCGCGATCCTGGCGGAGAGCTCGCGCTGGGAGGGGACGAGGTCCGCCTCGCCGGAGAGCGGCCGGACCAGTCCTGACAGGCGGTCGTCCACTGTGTCCACCCCGGTCAGGAAGTGGAGCACCCGTTCGTCGATGCGCAGCGGGCTGGTGGTCAGCGACTCGCCGCCACCTACCTCGATCAGCCGCCAGTGGCGCAGGGGCGCGGCAGGCGTCAAGGCGCTCCAGTGCGCGTCGGGCAGGGCCGCCAGAGCCAGGCTGAAGGTGGGCTGGCGACGCCCGGCCTCGCCCTGGGCGGCGGCACAGCGGGTGGCGAAGGCGGAATCGAGCTCGACGCCGGCGCAGAGGAGGAGGACGTCGCTCTCGAACGGCGAGAGGCCGAACCGCTCACGGAGCACCGCGAACGCCGGCGGCGCGGGCAGGGCGGCAGCGGCCTCGGCCAGCGCCCGGGCGAGCGCGGGATCAGCGGTCGCGGGCTCCTTCTCCGCCGCCTCCCCCCGGGCCCGCGCGGCGTGCCACTCCAGGGCGCCGCGCACCACGGCGAGCGCCGCCCCGAGGTAGCGCTGGTTGGCCTCCTGCCAGGTCTCGCCGGTGGCGCTCATGGCGTCGGCACCTTGACCTTGGGACCGGAGTACGCGCCGTCCGTCACCTCCAGCGGGCTCTCCGCCCCATCCACCTGGACGCGGGCGAGGAGCTCCAGCCCTGCGTCCAGGCCGGCGAGCTTGCACCGCACGGGATCGGCGTCGCTCACCCGCCTTTCGGCCAGGGCCGAGAAGGCGCGCGGCTCCTGGGCCACGGGCTCGTTCAGGAGGAGCACCACCCGCTGGGTCGCCCGCACCGTCGGCTCGACGCCCACGGTCACCGTGCGCACGCCGTCGGCCGGGGCCGAGAAGGTCACGTCGGGGGTCGCCCCGGTGCGGGTGATCCGGGGGCTCAGGACGAAGGGCGCCGCGTTGGACTCCTTGCCGGCGTGGAGGGTGGGCGGCGTACCCATCGACCGGAGGTGGACGACCTGGACCCCGAGGACGCCGGCCTGGAGGTCGCCGGTGGCGAACGGCGGCACGGCGAGGAGGAGGCGGATCTCGTCGTCCCGTACGTCCTCCGGCTTCGGCGTCACCTCCGTGCGGCCGACGCGCACCCGCGTCACCTCGCCCTTGAGGTTCCTGCCGCGGAGGACGATCGCGTCTCCCACCGTGATCGGCCGGCCGGGGCCGGCGGCCGGGAGCACGTCGTGGAGCTCCGGGGTATGGGAGGGGACGGGATAGAGGTTGCGCACCAGCACCGGCAGCGCCGGCTGGGTCGAGATCTCGGGCTCGACGAGCACGACCGAGGCCTGGAACGCCACGGAGAGCTTGTAGGGGACCTGGAAGAAGACCGACCACAGCTTCGACAGCTCCTCGAGGTTCATGCCGAGAGGCGAGAGGCGCACCAGCTCCACCTGGTCGGCCAGATTGGAGGCGGCGAGGTCGTCCTGGGAGGCGGCCCGGATCATGTCGCGCGACAGGATGGGCTGGGCGTGCAGGACAGAGAGGGCGCTGCCGAGGAGGAGCTGGGGCTCGAACTTCTTGTCGCTGCCGCAGAAAGTGAGGATGTGGTGGAGGTTGAACGCCCCCTGCGGGCGCTGGGCGAGAGAGCCGTCGGCGCGGCGGGTGGGGAGGTCGGCGTTGCGCCAGTCGGCGTTCGGCGTCACCTGGTAGAGGAAGACGTTGATGCGGGGGCGGTCGTCCTTCAGGGCGTCCGGGCGCTCCCAGGTGGCCTCGGCGCCGTTGACCACCCTGGCGGCGCCACCCAGGAGGTCCCGCAGGGTCGCGGTGACAGTGGCGAAGGCGAGGTGGTTGCTCACACCCGCCCCTCCCGGCGCCGGCGCAGGTACTCCTCGAGGCTCAGCCGCGGCCCGGACGGACGCGCCGCCGGAGCCGGGGGCGGTGGGGGAACCGTGGCCCGCACCTCGATCCGGCCGATGGTGACCCGGACGGTCGGCTCGGGCGCCGGAGGCGGCCCGGCCGGCACGCGCGCCTCGGCGCGGGGAGAGCCGATCCGGGAGGCGACGGGCTCCGGCTCACGGGCGGGGCGGAGGACGATCGCAGGGGGCTCGGAGGGGCGCCGGGCCGGGCCGGATGCGGCGGGGGGCGCCGCGGCCGGGCCCTCACCCCCGGCCCCTCTCCCATCCGCCCACCCCGACCTGCCGGGAGAGGGGAGCGGAGCGCGTAGGAGATCCGGCAGGCTGCGGGAGCGCTGGCCTTCTCCCACCTCTGCCGGAGGGGGGGCGGGCGGTGGGGAGAGAGGGACAGAGGGTACGGAGCCTGGGCCGACGGTAGGCTCCGATCGCGGCTGAGACAGCCCGTGGTTTTCTCGCCCCGAAGAGGCGGGGGTTGGTAGCCCGGGGCGCGAGCCCCGGGTCGGGGCGTCCGAAGAGGCAAAGCCCCGAAGGGGTGACGGTAGCTTGGAGTGGCGCTCACCCCCGTCCCCTATCGGCACTAACTTTGGCCCCGAGGGGGGCGGGAGGTGGGTCCCTCCCCCCTGGGAGGGGGCGGGTTGGGTCAGGGGGGAGGAAACCCCCGCCCGCGACGCGGGTACCCGTAAGTTAGCGCCTCTGCCCCCGTCCCCTCTCCCATCCGCCCCCCCCGTCCTACCGGGAGAGGAGAGAGTCTCGCGGAGGGAAGGTTGGCCCTCCCCCTCTCCCGGCGGGAGGGCGAGCGGTTGGGAGAGGGGGCCAGGGGGGTGAGGGGGGTGAGCGGACCTGGGGCCCGAGGCCCTGTCTGTTTCTCTCTCCCAGGGTGGCATGGCCGCATGCGGCGGATGCGGCTTGGCGGGAGGAAGATCTCTCACTGTCGGTGGGGCGAAGCTTGCCTCCAGGCGGTCGGGGGCGAAAAGACCCTCACCCCCGTCCCCCATCGGCGCTAACTTACCGCCGATAAAACTCCCTGGGAGCGCCGGCGTCCTCGCCGGCTCTTTCCGTTCTTCGCTATCCGGCCGGCGAGACGCCGGCGCTCCCAGGGACCCCACCCGCCCTTCAGCTCCTCCCGCTCCCGCCGGCAAGTTGGCGCCTATACCCCCGTCCCCTCTCTCATCCGCCCCCTCCGTCCTACCGAGAGAAGGGAGATTCGCGCGGAGGGGACGCAGGCTCTCCCTCTCTCTCGGCGGAAGGGGGGGCGGTGGGAAGAGGGGGGCAGGGGGGTGAGGGGCCTCCGGGTGTGGGAGGGCCGCAGACGGAGCGGTTCTGAGAAGACCCTCCGCGGGGCGGAGAGCCTCCTCCGGAGTCCCCCCCCCACCAGGGGGGAGGGACACGGGATGGGGCGGTCTGCGAGCGGATTCAGCCTCGGCGAAAAGGCCCTCCCCCCCGTCCTCCGCCCCCATCCTTCCGGCAGAGGAGAAATTCGCGCGGCGGTCGCGACGGCTCTCCCCCTCTCCCGAGGGAAGGGAGGGCGGTGGGGAGAGGGGGTCAGGGGCGTGAGGGGCCTGCGCTCGCGGCATATCCGCAGGAGGCACCCTCAGGCCAGGGGTGGAGCGTGTCTCTACCGGGCCCGGTGCCGTTTCTGGCGCCTGCGACATCGGCGCTGCCGCCCGCTGGAGCATGGGCGGGACCGGCGCGGCCGGCGCCACCATCCCCAGCGTCGCGGGGGCGGCTTCTCCGCTTCCCTCGACCGTCGGCGGCTCGCCGCCTGGAGACAGGGGAGCGGCGGGCTCGAAGCGCCCGGGGAGGCGCGGCTGGAGCGGTGCGACCCGGCCCAGGGCGCGGGCCGCGAGGCGGGTGAGGAAGTCGCTCATCCGCCCACCATCTCCAGGTACATGGCCCGCCGCCAGGGGCTCAAGGCGAGGACGTCCGCCTCCCGCCAGCCGTGGGCGCGCGCCAGGACGCTTACCTCCCGCAGCAGTCGCCGCGCCTGGACCTCCAACTCGGCCCAGAAGAACGCGGCCACGTCGAGGAGCTCCCACCAGACCTCGCCGCAGGCCGGGCAGAGCAGCTCGAGCAGCAGCTCGGCCCCCGGATCGGCCTCGACCATGCCCGCGGCCAGGGCGGCCAGCTCGTCCTCGGAGAAGTCTCCCACCGCCACTGGCTGGCCGTCCCGCCTGGCCTCCAACACGCAGCGCTCGGCGAGCCGGCGACGGGCCTCTTCCACCTCCGGACAGCGTTCGACGGCCAGCAGGTCGAGGCTGTCGGGGAGGCGGAAGCGCAGCTCGAACCCTTCCTGCGCCAGGGCGAGCTCGGCGGGCGGGTCGCCCTCCCCGCCGGCTCGCAGCTCCCGGCCGTCCAGTTGGACGTCCAGCGCCTCGCCACACCCCGGGCAGTGGGCGAGACCCTGGAGCCGGGCGCCCAACGCCTCCTCGCGCAGCTGGAGCAGACGGCGGTCCCGCTCGCCCAGGGGCAGCCGGCCGAGCTCCTCCCAGGTCGCCTCCGGGCTGGCGGCGGCGAGGAGTGCGAGGGCGCGGACCGTGGGGCCCTCCGTCTGGCACCGTTCCCAGACCTCGAGGGCTCGCTCGGGGCTCAGCGGTCGCATGGCCTACGCGGGCACGGTGAAGGAGGGCTCGCTGGGCTCGGCCACCTCGACGTCGCGCTCCCAGCCCTCGTTCTCCAGCTTGATGGTCTGGATCGCCACCGCGTTGGCGCTGGCGTCCAGGTCCGGCAGGGCCTGGAACTCCGACACCCAGCAGCGGTAGACCTTGTAGGAGATCGCCACCTGCCCGGCCTCGTTCATCACCTCGATGAGGATATCCTTCCGGAAATCCTTGAGCGACACCTCCGCCCCGAGGCCGGCGCCGTAGGTCCACACCTTGTTGGCCCACTGCTCGAAGTCCTTGTCGTGGGTCACCCCGCGTTCCAGGGTGATCGCCTCGTACTTGGTCTGCCCGGGCGACTTGCGGACGCTGCTCGGGTCTCCCCCCTCGCGGTGCTCGACCGGGGTGGTGGTGCGTTTCAGGGCGCCGACCTTGCTGATCCCGGCGACGTAGCGGCCGTCCCATTTGACCCGGAACTTGAAGTTCTTGTAGGGGTCGAAGCGCTGCGCGTTGACGCTGAACTGGGCCATATCTCCTCCCTCGGCCTAGGTCTGCACCTGGCCGGCGAGCTGCTGGATCTGGATGATCACGAACTCGGCGGGCTTCAAGGGCGCGAAACCGACCAGGATGTTGACGACGCCGTGGTTGATGTCGTCCTGCGTCGTGGTCTCCTTGTCGCACTTCACCAGGTAGGCGTCGCGCGGCGTCTGGCCCTGGAAAGCCCCCTGGCGAAAGAGGGTGTGCAGGAAGGCGCCCAGGTTCAAGCGGATCTGCGCCCACAGCGGCTCGTCGTTGGGTTCGAAGACCACCCACTGGGTGCCGCGGAAGAGGCTCTCCTCGAGGAACAGGGCGAGACGGCGCACCGGGACGTACTTCCACTCCGAGGTCAAGGCGTCGGCGCCGCGCAGGGTGCGGGCGCCCCAGGAGATGGGACCGAACACCGGCAGGACCCGGATGCAGTTGACGCCCAGCGGGTTCAGGGTGCCGTTCTCGCGGTCGGTCAGGTTGTAGTCGACGCCCTGGACGCCGACCAGGCTAGCCTCGGTGCCGGCCGGGGCTTTCCAGACGCCGCGGGTGGCGTCGGTCCGCGCGTAGAGGCCGGCGATCGTGCCGCAGGGAGCGGTCAGCCGCAGCTTGCCGGACTTGAGCGGGTCCGCGATCTTGATCCAGGGGTAGTAGACGGCGGCGGAGTCGGACTTGGGCAGGGCCGTCCCCGAAATCGTGGTCACCATGTCCGCCGGTCTCTTCGACGCCGGGGGAACGCCGGACGTCAGGGGAGAGTCGACGATCAGGAAGGCCCGCCGCTCGCGGCAGTAGGCGACCGAGTCGGCGAGCACGCCGGGATCGGTGATCCCGGGCAGGCAGAGCAGGTTGAACAGATCGACCCCTTCCAGGGCGTAGATCCCGGTGCGGTTGGCGCGGCTGCCGATGAAGGCGTTATAGATGTCGCTGTCGCCGATGGGGCTCTCGGAGCCCCCCGAGAGAGTCTCGGTCCTGCCCGGCGTGACGGTGGCTCCGGCGGCTGCGGTGAGCTTCAGGAGGGTCGCGGCGTCGGAGTAGGGGCTCGGGTCGACGACCTGCACCGACACCGAGGAGCCGAGGCCGCGGGTCCCGGACGCGAGGACCAGCGTCTGGCTTGCGAGCGAGGACAGGGGAGTCGCGATGCAGGTGAAGTTCACGAAGGCCGGGTTGTTCAGCTTCCTCAACCGGACCTGCGCCTTGAGATCGGCCGCGACGGCCGCGAAGCTCAGGGTCCCGAGACTGGAGGTCGGGATCAGGAAGTCCTCGTAGCTTCCGCCGTCGAGGCTGAGGCGAAGCGTGAGGCCGCCGGCCGGGGTAGGGTCGGAGAACGGTGCGCTCTCGAGCGTGCCGTGGTCCGGCAGCTCCCGGGGGCGGGCCGGGGCGGGAGCCGCCAGCGCGACCGTGACCAGCTGCGAGCCGCTGTTGACCACGTCCACCGCATAGCGCGGGTCCTGGACGTCCATCGAGAGGTTCTCGAAACGCTCGACGCGGACGTCGTTGGCGTTGTCCGGATTGAGGAAGGTCAGGGTGAGGTTGAAGGTGCTGTCGGAGTTCCATACGACCTGGACCTGGATCGCGTTGCCGGCCGCTCCCTGCTCGCGCGCGGTGAGCGTCAGGGAGGGCTGGCCGGCGTCGGTCAAGAGGGCGCGCGTGGCCGGCGCCGGGTTCTTGGCCAGGCGCACCACCCAGGAGTCGGTGCCGCCGTTCAGGAAGAACTGGCGCACGGCGTAGCTCATCTCGGAGTTTCCATCGAGCCCGCCGAAGCGGCGCTCGTAGTCCGCGTAGCTCAAGACGTGGACCGCCTGGTTGATCGGCCCGCGCTTGGCGGCGCCGACGAAGGCGGCCACCGAGGTGCTGACGCCCGTGATCGTCCGCACCCCGCTGGGCAGCTCCTCGATGTAGACCCCCGGGTAGGTCGGTTGGACTGGCATGCAAATCCTCCTTTCAATGGGCTCCGCTCTCCAGCCTCTGCGCGGCGCCGGCACCTTCCAGGGCCGGCTCCGGCGAGATCCTCGAGATCTCCGAGCGGCGGCTCTATCAGCGCGCAAAAGCTATCCTTCAGTTTAGCTTTCGGGAAAATAATTTGTCTAATTGAAACATGCACAAACTGCACATTCACTGTCCGCCTGCCAGACGCCGTTCGGGGGTGTCGAGGCGGGCGAGGGGGAGCCCGAGGAAGAGGCGGTCCGGACGGCGCTCGACGCCCCTACCGCACCCTCACCACCACCAGGGTGATGTCGTCCGCCTGCTCGACGTCGCCCTTGAAGTTCGAGAGGTCTTCCAGGACGGCGTCGCGGGCGCCGCGGGCGGTGTTGCCCTCCGCCAGGGCGCGGATGAGGGTCCGCTTCAGGCGCTCGTCGCCGTACTCCTTGCCGAAGTGGTTGCGCGATTCGAGCAGACCGTCGGTGTAGAGGATGAAGAGGTCGCCCGCGGCGACCGGCACGACCTCCTGCTCGTAGCGGGGTTCGAGCCAGGTGCCGAGCGGCAGCGACCCCTTCCCCACCTCGGCGAGCGTCCGGGTGCGGACCGACCAGTGGAGGAGCGGCGGGTGCCCGGCGCTCGCCACGGACACGGTCCCCTTGGCGCTGTCGAGGACGGCGAGAAGGAGGGTGACGAAGGTGCGCCGGTCGGTCGTCCGCCGCACCATGCGCTGAAGCCGGCCCAGCACCTCGACCGGGCGGTCGAGCTGGTCGTCGATCAGGTAGAGGCAGCTGCGCACGCCGGAGAGCAGGAGCCCGCTCGCCAGGCCGTGGCCGGAGACGTCGCCGATCACCAGGGCCAGGCGCTCGGGACCGAGCTCGAAGTAGTCGTAGTAGTCCCCCCCCACCTCGGTCGCCGGGAGCGACGCCCCGGCGAACTCGATCCAGCCGACCTCGGGAGCGGCCTGGGGCAGCATGCCAAGCTGGATCTTCCGCGCATACTCGATCTCCTCGCGCATGCGCAGCCGATCGCGGTTACGCGCATACTGGCGGCGCCATTCGGCGAGAAAGGCCCGCCGCTGCTGGGCGGTGATCGCCACCGCCACCGCGAGGGCCAGCACGGTGACCACCGAGGCGCCGATGAAGTTCGACCCGAAGGTCGGCTCTCCGGTCTGGCTTCCGATCCGGTAGAGCAGCGCCACGGTGGTCGCCCAGAAGGCGCCGGCGAGCAGGAGATACTCGGACAGGCGGAGCCGGAAGAGGAGGAGCAGGAGGGGGAAGACGAAGCCGGCGAAGGCGACGCCCGCCCCGTTGCGCGCCCAGGAGACGGCGAGACAGAGGACCTCCAGGAGGAGCGAGAGCAGGGTGACGTAGCGGAAGTGGCGCTCGAAGCTCTCGCTGTCGCGCAGGGCGAAAAAGCCGAAGACGAGGAGCAGGTTGACCACCGCCACGGCGCCGTTGACCGGCAGGCGTTCGGCGATGGCGTCGACCGCCAGGCCGAGCGCCACGGCGGCGAAAAGGCCGAACAGGCGCTTCAGGACCGCGTAGTTCTGAAGGTCGAAGTGCTTCTGGAGCGCCTCGCGCTCGCCCAGCAGGATGAAATCGTCCATGCCGAGGTCCCTCATCGCAGGGAACTCCGGACGGGTCTCCCCGTCGGCGCGGCGCGGGCGGTTTCGGGGCCGGGGCTCACGGTGGCGACAGGCGCGGCGTTGGACCTAGTGGGACGGCTTAGCGGCGGCAATTGCATTCCAAGCCTGGCCGTAGAGGCCGGCGCGGACCGCCATGTAGCCGGGGTAGCGCTTCCGGGCGGCGGCGATGGCGCCGCGGTCGAGCTCGACCACGGCCAAGGGAGCGGTGGTCTCCAGGAGCACCTCCCCGTCGGGAGCGATGGCGACCGAGGGGCCGCCGAGCGCCACCCCGAATTCGGGGGCGGGGCGGTTGACCGAGACGATGAAGGTGCCGCTGGTCATGGCGTTGGCGCGGAGGACGAGCTTCCAGCGCTCCCAGGTCGCGGCCTCGGTGGCGCGCGGCGCGAGGATGACCTCGGCCCCCTGGGCACCGAGGAGGTGCGAGCCCTCCGGGCGGTTGCTGTCCGAGCAGATCTGGATGCCGACCGGCACTCCCGCGAGGTGGAGCACGCTGGGCGGCGCGCTCCCCGGCTCGTAGTGGGCGGGCTCGCGGAACCCGTCCTCGTCGGGCAGGTGGAGCTTCGCGTAGGACCCCACGAGCCCCCCGGAGGCGTCGAACAGGAGCCCCACGTTGTGCCGCTTCCCGGTCGCCCCCGCCGAGACCTCGCGGACGATGGCCCCGCCCAGGACCGCGATCCCCGCCTGGCGCGCCGCCTGAGAGAGCGCACGGTGCCGCGGCCCCTCCGGCGGCTCGGCATCCTCGTCCCGGGGAACGGCGGTCGCGGGCGACCAGGGGTTCAGGGGGATCTCCGGGAGGACGGCAAGCTCCGCCCCCTGCCCCCGCGCCTCGGTGAGGCGGGCAACCAGGCGGTCCGCGGCGCCGTCGCCGAGGAAGACCTCCGAGAGGAGGGCGACACGGAAGGTGGAGTCCGGCATGCCTACAGAGTATGAGAGGCGGGGGCGGGGCACAAGGGCGGGGGTGCTACGGTCCGGTCATCATCGGTAACAGCCCAGACCGGGCAGGTAGGGGGCAGAGCCCCCGTGCCTGCCCGGCCCTCGTTGCAACAGCTGGCTTGCTTTCTTCTTCTCATGATAGCCTAAGAGCATCACCTTCAAGACTGAAGGCAAAGGGCCTTATGGCCCTATGCGGCAGCGCGCATCTGGCAGCTCCGCGGTTGGAGGAAGGAGGAGTTCGGAATGAACGATAAGCTGTGGCCCGATCTCAAAACACCGGTCGGTTTCGCCCCGCACCTGCTGGAGCCGAGATCCGGCATGACCCGGGACGACAGGATCCGATGCAGCCGCGAGAGGCTCTGCCGGGTCTTGAACCTGGGCACGACCGTCGCCTTCATTGGCAGTGGCTCCTCAGCTGCGCTCGGCTACCCCACCTGGAACGGGCTGGCGCTGGAGCTCGTCAAATGGACGATCAATGTGCTCAAGGAGCGACCCGGCAGCAAGAATCATCTCGAGCGTTGCGAGAGCCTTCAGGCCCGGCTGCAACCCAAGCCTTGCGAGGGGAAGGCCCTTCTTCGCCCCAGCTCCGATGAGATGACGTTCGCGATCTCGTTCTGCCGGGAGGTGCTCGAGCCGGAGGATCTCGAAAGGGGGAAAGGCGAGTACTGGAGATATCTTAAGAAAGCGTTCAGGCGTAGGCCCGCAAGTGCGGCAGGCAGCGACGCGGTCAATCCATATCTTGCACTGCTCGACCTTCCCATCTACCGATTCGTGACGACCAACTACGACTACGAGATCGAGCGCGCCCTAAGTACCAAACGTAACATTCCCTGCGAAGAGTTCGGTCTCTCGCGATTGAAGCGCTCCGAGGATCCGCGGTCCTTCACCCAGAAACGGGAGAACTGGGACCAGCTGACGCGCTTCGCACTCGCCGACATCGAGGAGGCGAAGAATCTCGTCTTCCACTGCCACGGTCGGATCGACGAGCCCGATTCGATCATCGCGACCGAATCCGACTATCAAAAGTGGTATCTCGCAGACCATGATGGCGACGGTCCGGCCTTCCGCCAGACCGTCGATCTGCTTCTCAACTCGAACCCGATCCTCTTCGTGGGATACGGTCTGGGCGACGAGGACCTGCTGCGGCCCTTGCGTCACTTTCAGGCCGCCTGCCCCGACGAGCGACTCTCGCGACCGCTCTTCGCGCTCATGCAGAAGAACGACAACGGCGAAGATTGGGATCACTACGACTACCTCTTCGAACGATACGGCTTAAGCGTGCTTCCCTTCACTGCGAAAGACCGCGGCCTCTACGAGGCATTGTGCAAGCTCAAGGTAGATTTGTCGGAGTGGCAGGAGAGCTGGACACAGAAGCCTTACTTCCGCAAGGTTGAGCTCACGATCCAACCGCCTGCTCCCTATCGTCACTACGGCCTCAACCCCGATCCTGGGGAACCGGGGTTGAGCGGCGGCGCTCACGAGCTCAACCACGCGGTTCTCGGCAAGAGCGAAGTCGAGGCGAAACTCCAAGAGATCGAGCAGCACCTGTGCGAGAACAAGCGGATCATCGCCCTCCGTGGGTCGGAAGGGACGGGCAAGGCCTGGCACGCCCTCAAGCTGATGGATCAGCTCTCGACTAGTGGCCAAGTACTCGGCTATCAGGGATTCTTCTTCTGGAGCTCCTATCTGTCCGACGATATTATCTCCGGCATCGACCGCCTGCTTGCCTATATCGATCGCGACGGTCTCAAAGAGGAATCTCGCCTCGAACGACTCCGGAAACGCCTCCATTCTCCAGGCGTCCGCTATCTGATCATCATCGACGGCTTCGATCGGCTGCTGCGCCGCACCGACCAGCCTGACGAGGGGAGAGTCGAAAACCCTGCCGCCCGCTTCTTCCTCGAGATCTTCCACGACAAGACCTGTAAGAGCACCCTCTTGCTCACCGGAACGCTCTGGCCGCGGGAGGTCGGCAATCACGACTGCGACGTGCGTGTTGGCATCGAACGCCTGCGGTCCGGCTCCGGGGACGCCGAAATCTTCGGTGGCTGCGAACCGGCGGACGTTTACGCACTCTTTGAGGGGCACGCCTATGCTCTGCTCGTCGCGGCGCAATACCTCAAAAGGAAGGGGAGCTCCGAGTCCGCCACACGGCTAAGGAAGCTGCGCCAGGCGCTCTTCGGCTGCCCGCCGGACGGCAGGGTGGGACGCCTGTTGTGCGAGGTGATCGCCGAGATCGACTCAGAGACGCACGGCTTGGCCCTCCACCTTTTGAAACGGCTGTCCGTCTTCATGACCCCAGTTCATGAATCAACCCTGACGATCTGCCATGAATCGATTCGAGAAGCCTACCGTGATGAGGTGGCCACACCGGTCCTAGACCTCGCGCAGGCGTTGATCGAAAGCCGACTCCTCTTCCGCGCCTGCCAATCCAACAACAGTGGGCACAAGAGCTGGACGGTCCACCCGATTGTGCGCCGGTACATCTTCGAACAAGTCCAGGGCGTGAGCCGGGATGCCCTGCCGCATTTCAACCTCTCGGGCTTCACCACCGGGGACGCTGCCGTGTACCCCGGCTCGCCGGAAAGTGCAGAGATCGTCAAGGACCTCTGGCAGCGGCTCCATGAAGGCGCGGGAAAAGCACTCGGCGAGCAAAACCTACCTAAGGCCACCGAGTTCTGCCGTAGCCTATATGGGTTGATGCGCTCGCGAATGGAGTCCAACACTGCGCCTCGCTGGTCGACGTACAAGGAATACTTGAGGCTTGGCATCCAGCTGGTCGACCTGCTCCGGAAGTTTCCGGACCGCTGGGCCTATTGCGAGCTGCACCATCGCGCCCATATCGAGTGCACACGAGCCCCGCTCTACGACGACGAGCTCGCCTGGCTCTACAACGACATCGGCTTGTCGTTTTCCGCCTGCGGGCACATGCCGGACTGCCTCAGGGTCTACGAGCAGGGCTACGCCATCAACCGGGTCATCGACGGCACGACGCCGGTACCCAGGTTCTCGCTCCAATCCGAGATCCACCTCGTCCATACCTTCCTGGATCTCGGCAAACTGCCGATGGCCAGGCGCTGCCTCTTGCAAGCGAAGCGGACGAACCAGGCCGTCCAGGATGAGGACGCTACAGGCCGACTGCTCTGCTTCGAGGCATTGCTTTCTCACCTTCAGGGCAACTTTGAAGCGGCGGAAAGGCTCTACGGAGAGGGCTTGCGGAAGCTGCGGGGAAGCGACAACACCCGGGGCGAGAGCTATTTTCTGAATCACCGTGTTGCCCTCGACGTGAGCCTCGGGCACCTCGATCGGGCGGACGAGGCCGCCCGCCAAAGCCGAGCCCTCGCCGAGACGGCCGACTACCCGGACCTCGTCGCCTATGCCCGCCTGTCCCAGGGCAGGATCTGCCGCGCGCGAAAAGATTTCGTCAAAGCGACGGGCGTGCTCAACGCCGCCCTGACGGAGGCGGGTCGGCTCGAGCTCGGCCGCCTCAAATCGGAGGTCCTCATCGAGCTCTCGCGCCTCGCCCTCGACCTGGGCGACGGCACCACGGCACGGCAACGGGCACTGGAAGCCCTGCGCGTCAGTAATGAACGCGGGCTCGGTCTGCGGCGGAGCCGCAGCCTCCTCGTGCTCGGCCGGGCCACGGTCAAGGCCGGACAGACGCAGCTAGGCATCGCGTACCTCTGGCAGGCGCAGAAGATCGCGAAAGCCCAGGAGTATCTGCTCTGCAGCGGCGAGGCCGCGGCGTGCTTGGAAGAGCTGGGCGAGCGGGTCGACGCGAAGACCGAAAAACCGGCAATAGGGCCCGTCCGCATCGCCGCGAGCGACGTCCCCCGCGGCCGGGCGGCCGGGGCATCGTCGCCGACGAAGACCTCCCTCCCCGCGCAATCGCAGCTTACTTGGGCAGGTAGGCTTCCTGATCAAGCCCATAGCAAGCATCTCCCGTCCGAGACGGATGATGCGGCCTTGCAGTCTTTCGCCGATCCGTAAGGCGACCCGCGGCCGCCTACGACCGGACCGCAGAAGCTCGGGGGAGGCACGGGAAATTCGTAACCTTCCGGCTCCTCCCCCGAGCCCTCCGGGAGCGACGAAAACCTCTCCGCGAACCTCTCAAAGTCCTGGAAGACTGCGGAAAAACTCTCCGGGTCGACTTCCTACGCCTCCGGGTCGACTTCTGCCGTCTCCACCTCGACTTTCCCCGCCTCCGGGTCGACTTTTCTTGTCTCCGGGTCGACTTCCGATCTCTCCGGGTGGACTTCCCATGCCTGGAAAGTAACTTCCCACGCTCCCGGGAAGACTTTTCATGCGTGGTACTTTACTTTTTACGCGTGCAGCTCGACTTTCGGGGCGTGGAAAGTTACTTTCCGCGCGTCCGGAAGCTCCCGGAGAGTTTTTGGAAGCTCCCGGAGAGTCTCTGGAAACTCTCGGAGGATTTTTGGAACCTCCCGGAGAGGTTGCGGAACCTCCCGGAGGCGGTCTGGAAGGCCCCGGAGAGATTTTGGGAGCATCCGGAGGCGCTCCGGAAGGTCCCGGAGAGGGTCCGGGAAGACTTTTCACGGGTCCGGGAGGACTTTCCAGAGATCCCGGAACCGGCCGGAGAGGTTCCGGACGACTTTCCAGAGGTTCGGGAAGGTTCCGGAGGCGTTCGGGAAGCTCCCGGAGGCGTTTTCACGAACGACGGACTAGCCGCGCATCTCGGAGAGATCTCCCTCCCAAAGGCCCGAGCCGGCGAGGTCGAGGATTCTCTCCGCCCGGTGCCGGCGCAAGAAGTCCTCCAAGGCCCGCGTCACCGCCTTCGAGTAGGACCGCTCCCCGCTGATGCGAGTCACCTCTTTGAGAAGCTGCTCGTCGAGCACGAGGTTCGTCCGCTTCATGGAAAAAGAGTAGCAGAAGGGCGCCGGTCCTGGGCTCGCCCAGCCTCGACCAACGAGGTCTCCGACTCCAAATCGACGAGGAGTATTCCTGGGAGTTCTTCACGCGGCTCCGCCGCACCCGAAGATGGAGGAAAGGCCGTACCCCGGTCCCACCCCCCACCTGTCCTCCCCCCAGCCCCACCCTCACGCCCGCCCAGGGGGGAGGGACCCGATCGGCAGCCTCATCTCGTATCCTGACCACCCGGCGATGGCGCCGGCTTCTTCTTCCCCCGCCCAGCCGGCGGGACGCCGGCGCTCCCAGGGAAAAATCTGTTTCTACAGATCTGCCCCAAGTGGGACCCGCGCCACCTTCCCCACCACCGGCTCCTGCAACAAGCCGTAGTGATCGGCGTCGACGGCCGTGACCTCGATCCCCGGCGCGAGCGCGCCCCAGCCGAGCGTCGGGTCCTCCTCGGGCCGGCGGGCGGCGCGGACGAGCGCGACCTTCCCAGGGTAGGGCTCAGGCGTATAGCGCCGCACCGCTTCCACGTTCGCGGTGTAGACCCGCAGCAGCCGGCGCGCCGACGC
>Ga0137403_10000454_pt1 | contig 52855 bp, 45 predicted proteins | sample CZOMad2_1_16fung_FD_122057 | JGI IMG/M metagenome (GOLD analysis project Ga0137403, IMG submission 122057) | Vadose zone soil fungal communities from Angelo Coast Range Reserve, California, USA - CZOMad2_1_16fungal (Hybrid Assembly) | ecosystem: Environmental > Terrestrial > Soil > Vadose zone... | reverse complement strand
CTCGAAGGCGGTCGTCGTCGCTGGATAATCTCTCGTAAGCTGCGTCTATACGGGGGCGATAGGCGGCCCATCTTGTCGCATGGGAGTAGTCCTGCTTCTCTGTAATCGTCCAGTCAACGGCTAAGCCGGCGCGATCTATGACGTCGGGGACATCATAGGTGCGCAGCTTGGAAAGGAAGCTACGAATCACTCGCCACGGATCTAGGTCTGTCTTTGACATTGAGGATTCCTTCTGGCAGCCTAACGGCAAAGGTGAGCAGCCGCTTCAGCGAGTACGCTTGACTACTATGTTAGGCCAAGCTAGCTGGATTCGTCGACTATAAAGCCCAACACTCTTATTTCGATCCTTGAGGTGATCTGTTTGACCTCATGGGGAATCGTGAAGCTCCACGGACGAATCGCAAGTCCAGGTCGAATAGCACCGTCGTGACTGCTTTCTCTCGTGTCGAGCGGCTCCCCCGTCTTCGAATAGAGGATGACCAGGTAGTGAACGTTGCGCACGGGTGAGCGAAGCGTGTTAACAAGAGAAAACGAACATTCCCACTTGTCCGGCCTAATGTATTCGATATCTGGCTTGCACGTTAGGCTGGAACCGAGGACTCCGTCTACTGCCTTCCCGCCTAATTCTCCAACGGCTGATTTCGAGTCCTTCCTGGTAATGATCGATGAAAGAGGCACGAGACTTTTTGGCTGAGAAATTAGAGCGGCCAGGTAAGCTGAAGGGATTGCGAAATTCAGGTTCTGTCCCCCTTTGAACGTTGCAACAGCCACGCCGATGACTTTTCCCTGCTGGTCCAGGACAGGGCCACCGCTACTCCCCGGCGAGATTGGGGCGGTAATTTGCAGAATCTCGGTCTCTGAAATCTTGCGAATACCGCTTACAATGCCCTGGGACACGGTGCCTTCCAGCCCATGCGGATTTCCGACCGCATACAGCTCTTCGCCAATGGAGACCTTCCCACTTTCTCCTATCGGCAGGGCCGGGGCTGTTATTCCCTTCACTTGAAGTAGTGCGAGGTCTCGCAGCGGGTCCGCAGCAACAACCCCAAGGATTTCCCCCTTCTCCGGCCTTCCAATTAGCTTCGCAGTGCCGCGAGTGGCGCCCTTGATTACGTGCGCATTCGTTGCGATGAAATTACCCTGAACAAAAAAGCCGCTTCCGAGCGAATAGGGCTGACCTTTGGAATCCTCCATCAGAAGGAGAACGATCGATGGAAAGCTTCGAGCGGCGACTATCTTGGCTGTCTGGGCGAACGCCGGGCTCGCCAAAAAGAGAAGAGTCGACGCTTCCCAAAACATAATCGCGTATAAGAAACTAAGTATCAGCCGTCTCATCTTGTAATAGAGCGATATGGCCTAACGCAAAGTATGAGCCGCGCGCGGCTTGTTGCGCTTCGGCTCCATGCGCTTGTTAGGCGTCACTGTTTAGCGTTACTGACCAAGATTCTTTAGCTGAACGAGTGACCGTGGAACCGGGATGTTTCTTAGCAAAGGACAATGCTTCTCTAAACGTATTAAACTGCATATTCGTACCGTTCGCACTGCTTGGATCATTCTCGTCAGTGGGCAACGTAGGATCCACTCTTTCCCGTTTGCGCGTTCTGCTATCGTACCTATGGCCATATTGTGGATGTCCGCAGCCACAGGCGCCACAAAAACAAAGAATCCAACCGCATGCGGTACATTCGGCATCTATAGTTGAATCAAGCGATAAGCCGCAGTTATAACATTTTGTTTCTCTTCTTTCCTTTTCTACACTGCGTATTCGAATGCCAGTATACGGAAGATTACGTTCGGCGAGGAATTCCTTATGATATTGAATTAGCGCTTCTTGCGTGCGCTCCAACTTGATAAGGCTCCACGGGACCTTGGACAAGACAAGTGTAGTTGTTTTATACTGTGTGAAATACACCGTGACGTGGCCATTCTCTCCGATGTTAACGATCCTGCCGATTCCCCAATCCGGTTTCTTCGGGTGCCTTACTAGATCATTTTTTCGAAGGTTTTCCATGGATAATTCCAAGACGCCTAACGCTGGAGGTTAGGCTTTCCAGTGACGCCAAACCAAAGCATGATTCACAGATGTCCGATATCCTTCAAGTACGCAGTGGCGATATCCTCGGGAATCTGCCCGACGAAATGTCGGGCGAGAAAACGTTCTCTGGGGGAAATGTGCAGTGCGCAAACGAAACAATTGAAGCCCTTAGCGATGAGGCAATTGTTGTCAAGGGGATCGTTCTCTGGCAGGACCTGGGCTCGCACATACGACCCGTCTCCAGTTTCTGAGTCACATACGGGGCAGGGAACCTCTACCATGAGACTGTCATCCCAAGTCTTAACAAGTGCCCTTTTCCGTCGCTCAGTATACTGCTCCCAGTCTGTCTCCCCGCTTACCATGAGCGTGTCGAGATCGTCACGGGGGGATGGCCACGCGGCGTACGTCCAGAGCACATGATGCTGGAGTGTCTTGATCGCATACGGCTCCGGCGGCTTTTGCTCATTCTGCAGATTGCGCAGGACTAACCGTGCAACCTCGACCTCTCGATAGATCCACTCCATCAAGCGGTGAGGCAACGACACGGTGTTTCCCGTGACCCGCTGGAACAGCTCCTCCAGAAAAGGGAACGCGGTATTAACGATCACCTCTGCGTATCGACCGCTGGCCTCGCGGTTGCTGCCGTAGTGCACAATGTTATAGCGTAAGGAGTGTAACGAATCCTGGCGCCCTCCTCGAGATGAGGTCAGTCGCTTTCTCCATGCCTGGCTCAGCCCCGGATACAGTTCCGCCACACGATCAAACGCTTCGTCAAAGTAAATGGTCTTTTCAATGTCGAACTCAGGGATGTCGACGCTGCCTCCGGAGGGATGCTTCAGAAAGGCATCCCTCAAGACACTCTTGAGAGTTCGAAAATCGTTCAACTCTTTTGTGTTTGCTATGAGAATTCTGTGTATGCGGTCTAATTCGCCCTTTAAAGCTACTTCAATTGCGTTGTCGAGCATTACCAAGGCTTGCGCTAGGCAGTCTCCAGCAATTAACCATAAGGATGCCTCAATGAAATCGACCGCACTCAGTAGGAGTCGTGAATTGAGTTCCTGGAGCTTCTTACGCTCAGCCAGAAAGAAGCCAGATTTCACATTCATATATGCCATGGCTGCGTCCTTATCTCACTCGTAAAACCCCTCGACCCGGATTACGGTACACACTCTCTATGGGAGCACCCTAGAAGCCTAGTGCAAAAGCTCACCGGTGGCAATGGAGCGCAGCGGAATTGCCGTCCGGTGGAGCGCCTTATTGGGCGTTTCAACTCCTTCAGCTATTAGCTTTACGCTTGACATAGCTTCGCGCCTGAATGCAGGAACCAATCGCGAACCTGTTCCGAAGGAATTCGAAACCATTCCTTCTGGTGCATGTGCGCACGGAACGCTTCATGAGCATTTTGTTCGGCAGTATATGCGGCTTGCTCAGAATCGAACTCGAACACAGCAGCCACGCGCAGGTTTCGAGGATTACCCCGCTTAAGATTTGCACCCAATCTCCATTCTGGTGGGTTTTTGGAGTACCCAATTTTTGTCCAAGCTCCAGTCTTTTCTCCCGGATGAGGCTCTTCTTCAATCAGATAGACGTAAGCAGCCATACACCTCTCCCATTTGACACGCCCAACTACTATTGGGCTGCTCGCACGTGTTTCTCCTGTTAGCCACTAGTGGCTAACAGGAGAAACTTCTGTCTATCTTTAGACACCTCCAAGTGTCCAACGTTAGACATCTTTGAGGTGTCTACTATGAGAAATGCACCGCTTTTCAATCCGGTCTTCTAGTCCGAGTGCCTTCGCCCGGCTATACGGCAGCTCTCAGACACGGGCTGGGGAGCCACTGACCTCCGTCTTGTTTGACCTGTCGTTGCGCCACCTCGTTCGCACCCACACGGACGCCTACCAGGGTCACACCAGCCGTTCTCGTGGGCGTCTGCGACCAAGGGATTTGTACGATGATCAGCTGCGACCGCTGTGAATCGCAGGCGGCGTTCAGCATCGTCACGATAACGCGCGCACACCAGTTGGGAATCGTACGGGCGTAGGAGCTCCTTGGTCCCCTTCTGGTCGGGTGCAAATGTGCGTCTGACTCGCATGGCTTGTTCTCTCGAGCAACAGGGGACGAGGTTGTCATATGACTCAGATGTATGCAATAGACCATTATAGATAATATTAGATAAATAATATTGCATTGTCAAAGTTAATGGAATATCCTCGGCGTGCTAGATTTCGCTTGACAGGCGCTCAGCAATTGGTATACTGGTCTGACCAGTTGACAGGTCCCTGGTGGAATATTAGGATACAGGCTTATGTTAAAGGCAATTAAGAAGACACGTCTGTATGAGGAAATGGTCGAACAACTCCACCAGTTGATCGACGCCGGGAAGTTGAAGGCGGGGGATCGACTCCCCTCAGAGCGTGAGTTGGCCGAAACCTTTCGCGTCAGCCGCTCGTCGGTGCGTGAAGCGATCAAGACACTTGAGAATGAGGGGATGGTCATCTCACGCCCTGGGAGTGGGACCTTTATCACGGCGGTAAACGTGGAGGCGATCATTCCCCCATTGGCCTCGCTGCTATCACGCGGCAAGGATGCGTTAGTCGACCTGTTCGAAATGCGCTGCCTGGTCGAACCGGGGATCGCCGCTCTGGCCGCCGAACGCGCCACACCGGCGGATATCCTGCGGCTGAAGGAGATTTGCGCCGAGCAAGAACAGCAGATCAACCGCGACACCTCTGCGGTGGATAGCGATGCCGCGTTTCATTTGACCATTGGCCGGGCCACCCACAATGCAGCCTTGCAACGGCTGGTGGCGTCGATCGTCGAGATTCTCAAACCCATACGGGAGAAATCCCTGCAGACCTCGGGTCGTGCCCACAAATCTTTGGCGTCCCACCGAGAGATCCTCGTTGCCATCGAGTGGCATGACCCGGAGCGAGCTCGACAGGCGATGCAGCGGCATATTCAGGCTGTAGAGCAGAACGTGCTCGCACCCACCCCACAGACGCGCCGCCAGCGATTGCCAGTCGGCGAGTCGAGACCCACCGCGCGCGGCATGGATGTCGAGGCTGGACAGCATCCATCGCCTGAAGCTCCGAGCTCGACACGGCATGGCTCGTCGGCTCGAGGGCATCATGCGCCAGCGCCGCTAGAGTTAGTTATCGTGCCACGACGGGAGGATGGAGGACAACAATGAGTGCGGTTACGGTGGAAGTTGTGTATCGCGGCATTTTTCAGAAGAATTTGGGCCAGCGCATCGGTCGCGGCATCGTGCTGGCCGCGCGCAAAGAAGGAAAAATCGGCATCTCGTTCGGACGCTATGGAGATTCTCCGGAACGCAATGGCATCCCTGCTAAGCAATTCGCCATCGTCGCCGACGATGAGCTCGAATTGCAGGTCAGCATGGCGAGGTACGAGCCCACGGTAGCCGATGTCACGATTGCGGTGGATGATACCCTGTGTAAGGGTGTGGAATCATGGGCCTGGTATGGCACGCAGCCGATCAATAAGCTGCTGCATGAGGGGGGCTTGTTGGTCGTCACCTCCATCCACTCGCCCGACACACTGCTACAGTGGGTTCACCGCCAGCCGTATGAGTATGACATCGCCATCGTTAAGGGGCCAGCCAGCTTCTCTGGGCTGTGGGTCTATAAAGAGGATCATACCGAGGTGCGAGTGCTGGGTACGCTGGCGCGTGTCGCCCCGCAGCTCTTCGGCTTGAAAGCGCTGGAACAGGCGATCATGCAGGAGTGGAACGATAACCTCAAAGTGGTGTCGGCGCAGAAGGCGTTCGATCGTGCCGTGCCCCGCCGTGTGTCTACAGATGAGGGGAATCCGGCGGCGGTCGAGGAGTTTGAAAAGCCGAAATATTGGGAGATGCAGGACGCCATCGTGGTCAAGGGGATCGCTGTAGGCAAGGGCTTCCGAGGCGAGGAAGGCGGGTTCCAGCCGGAACGCAATCCATACTTCAAAAAGTACACGACGCGGACGATGCGGCCGGTCGTCGATTTCGATAAATGCGTGAAGTGCACCCTGTGCTGGCTGCAGTGCCCCGATTCCTGTTTCGACGTCACCCCTGAACATCTGTATGATGCCAACATGGAGGCCTGCTGCGGCTGTGGCGTGTGCGAGGCTGTCTGCCCGGTGGAAAATTGCATCACCATGGTCACCGAAACCGCTTTCGTTGACAACACCAGTCAGTACGAGATGTGGAAACAGGACACCCAGGGCTACCAGGGGTGGCTGCAGGAGAAGATCGCCGCGGCGAAAACGGTCGAACATCGTGGGCATGGCTTCCATCACCGCGGTCAGTACGCCGACGAAATCGCAGCGCTGCAAAAGGAGGAGGACGCCTAGCATGAGGGCTGACACGTTAGTTATTCCGCAGGAAACCGAGGCGCTGATCAGCGGCTGCGAGGCGATTGCTCAGGCCTGCAAGCTCGCCGATGTCGACGTCATCACCGGCTACCCCATCCGTCCCTACGATACCGTGATGCAGGCGATCGCCAAGCTCATCTCGAATGGCGAATTCGACGCCGAATACATCATCGCCGAGAGCGAACACTCGCAATTCGAGATCGTCAAGCATGCCTCGGCGGTGGGCGCGCGCGTGTTTGCGGGGTCGAGCGGCGTGGGATGGTTCTACGCTATGGAGGCGCTGGCGGTGACGGCTGGGCTGCGCATGCCGGTGGTGGCCATCGTCGGCAATCGGGCCCTCGACGATCCGGGCGCGTTTGGGGTGGAGCATAACGATGCGCTGGCGGTGCGAGACCTGGGATGGATGCTGACCTGGGTGGACACTGCCCAAGAGGCGCTCGATACGGCCTTGATGGCCTGGCGTCTGGCCGAGGATCGTCGAGTGCTGCTGCCCATCGCCATCGGCATGGACGGGGCCTACCTGACGCATTCGCAGGTCCTGGTGAAGGTCCCCAGCCAGGAGATGGTCGAACAATTCCTGCCGCCGTATGACCGGGCCGAGTTGCAATTACACCCCGACAATCCGATCACCGTGGCCCCCCAGGTGAACGAAGATTGGCTCATCGAGATCCGTAAGCAGAGCGATGAGGCGATGAAACGCGCCAAATCGCTCATCCCCGACGTCTATGCGGACTTTCACCGCACCTTCGGCCGGGGAGAATCGCCGTGGTTTGAAGAGTACATGATGGAGGATGCCGAGATCGCCCTGTTGGGACAGGGGACGATCGCCATGCCGTTGAAAGTCGCCGTGCGGCAGTTGCGAGCCCAGGGACAAAAGGTGGGGGTGGTACGGCTAAAATGGCTGCGGCCGTTCCCGACGGAAGAGCTGCGAGCCACCCTCTCGAAGGTGAAAGCCGTGGGCGTTATCGATCGCGATTACTCATTTGGTTCTCCTTTTCATGCCGGTGTGCTTGCCACCGAGATGCGATCGGCGTTATACTCGTTGGAGAAACGGCCCTACGTGGTGAGCTTTATTGCCGGCTTGGGGGGCCGTGAAGTGACGGCAGAAAACGTGATCGATATGAGCAATATGACAATGAAAGTGGCGGCGTCCGGGAAAGCTGATACAGAGACCCATTGGATTGGGGTCAGGGGGTAAAGACGATGTCATTTGTCGAAGTTCTGCCGCAGATACTGGCGCCTTTCAAAGGCGTTAAGGGCGTTGCCCTGGAGGAATATTTCACCTCTGGTCATCGGACCTGCCAGGGCTGTGAGTCGGCACTGGTGATGAAGCTGATGATCAAGGCCGCCGGCGACCGTACAATCGTGCTCGGCAGCACCGGCTGCATGTATGTGGCTAATACCACCTATTACACCACGCCGTGGGTGGTACCCTGGATGCATACCCAGCTTGGCTCCTCTGGCTCAGCGGCCCTGGGGACCGCGGCCGCCCTTAAGGCCCTCATGCGCAAGGGGAAGATGAAGTCCGAGCCAATCAACGTCATCGCTTTCTGCGGCGACGGCGGCGGCGCGGATATGGGGTTGTCGGCCATCTCGGCGACGCTGACCCACCGTGATTATAACTGCCTCATCCTAATGTACGACAATGAGTCGTATGCCAATACGGACATCCAGCTCTCAGGGAGCACGCCCTATGGGGCCTATACCACCTTCAGCCCGGCGGGCAAAGTCAAGCGCATTATGCACAAGCGCTGGAAAAAGAACATGGCGGGCATGATGGCCGCTGGGCACCCGGAGTGCCGGTACGTGGCGACGGTCTGCCCAACGTATGCCGTGGATATGATGAATAGGGTCCGCAAGGCGCTCACCCTCGGTGGCCCAACGTTTATCCACTCGCTCGATCCTTGCCCGAAAGGCTGGGACTACGACCCGATGTACTCCCATGAGCTGGGTGAGATGGCGATTAAGTGCGGGATCTTCCCCTTGTATGAGGTCGAAGACGGCAAACTTTCCTACTACGGTCAGACCAAGTACCTGGTGGAAGGCCGGACCAAACGGTTGCCCGTGCGCGAGTATTTGAATCGACAGGGCCGCTTCGCCCACTTTTTGGAGGAGGACATCGAGTACTTCCAGGCGAAGGTCGATGAGATGTGGGAAAAGTGGCTTCTGCCTGGTGTCCTGCCATTGACCAAGGAATAGTCATCGGTGCAGCAACGCCTCCGGACGTGCCGGTTCGCCCCTACCGAAGGGGCGGACCGGCGTGGGGGCCGATGCAAGCGCCCCCACCGTAGTCGCTTGGTCACTGTCTTCATTCCGACTCTGTATAGCTCAGGCCGATATCATTCCTGCGAAATCTTCCTGTATGACCCGTCCTATAAGGCGTTTCCACGCTGCACGCTGGCCTTAGAACGTGAGGGCTTCCTGAAGCGCGGCCGATAATACCACGGTGCCCCCGCGTCACGAGTTTCTGGCGCGCATAGGTATCCGCTCGAGCGATGCGATGCCAAATTATCAGGGGCAAGTGCCGTCGTGCTGTCCGTTGTCTGGACGATCGGGAGCATTCCATCTTGTACCGACTGAGTCGATTCAATGTGGCCACACCAGCCGAGCGCGCAACGCGTGTCAGGCTCGGGTGTGAGGAGAGCCATCATGGCCGAGAGAGGTGATCAAACCACCAAGGATGAGGCGACAGAGGAGCGGATTTCTGGGGGGCATCTGGTGGCCAAAGCCCTGAAGCATGAAGGTGTCGACACCATCTTCACGCTGTGTGGCGGACACATCATCGATATTTATGATGGATGTCTCGATGAGGGGATTAAAATTGTCGATGTGCGTCACGAACAGGTGGCAGCGCATGCGGCCGATGGGTACGCGCGCGTCACTGGTACGCCAGGGTGTGCAGTGGTCACTGCTGGGCCCGGCACGACCGATGCGATGACCGGCATCGCCAATGCCTTCCGGGCCGAAAGCCCGCTGCTGCTGATCGGCGGCCAGGGTGCCTTGAGCCAGCACAAGATGGGATCCCTCCAGGATCTGCCGCATGTCGACATCCTGCGGCCCATCACCAAATTTTCGGCCAGCGTTCCCACCACCGACCGCATCGCCGACATGATCAGCATGGCCTTCCGCGAGTGCTACCACGGTGCTCCGGGACCATCCTACCTGGAAATCCCGCGCGATATCCTGGATGCCAAGGTGGATGCCAGTAAGGCACGTATCCCGCAACCCAGCCGCTATCGGGCCTCTATCAAGAGCATCGGCGATCCAGCCGACATCGAAGGGCTCGCCGATATCCTCGTGCAGGCGAAGAAGCCGTGCGTATTGTTGGGGACACAAGTCTGGACCTGTCGGGGCACCGACGCGGCCATCAACTTCGTCAAGACCCTCAATATTCCAGCGTTCATGAACGGCGCCGGCCGCGGCACCCTGCCGCCGAGCGATCCGCACCACTTTCAACAGACCCGCCGCTATGCCTTCGACAAAGCCGATGTCATCGTCATCGTCGGTACGCCGTTCGACTTCCGCATGGGCTATGGTAGGCGGCTGCCCGCCAACGCCTCCGTGGTGCAGATCGACATGGATTACCGCACCGTTGGCAAGAATCGGGATATCTCCCTGGGTTTGGTCGGTGATGTGGGAGCGATCTTGGGGGCGGTGACACAGGCGGTTAGCGGCCGCGTCAATCGCGGGACAAACGAGCGCAAGCCGTGGATGGAGGAGTTGCGCGCTGAGGAAGATCGCCTGCAGGGCGACCGCATGGCGCGGCTCAAATCCGATGCGCAACCGATTCATCCGCTACGTCTCTGCTACGAAATCAACGAGTTTCTGCGCGAGGATTCAGTCTATATCGGCGATGGCGGCGATATCGTGACCTTCTCCGGCGGTGTGGTGCAGCCCAAGTCCTCTGGCCATTGGATGGACCCGGGCCCCCTCGGCACGTTAGGTGTCGGCGTGCCATTTGCTATGGCCTGCAAGCTGGCGCAGCCGCACAAAGAGGTGGTCTGCCTCTTTGGCGACGGTGCATTCACGCTGACCGGCTGGGACTTCGAGACGATGGTACGCTTTAACCTGCCCTTTGTCGGCATCGTCGGCAATAACTCGGCTTGGAACCAGATCCGCTTCGGCCAGCTCGCCAAGTACGGCCGGGAACGTGGCGAGGTCGGCAACAAGCTGGGTGATGTGGCCTTCGATCAATTCGCCACCATGCTGGGAGGCTACGGCGAAGAGGTGCGCGATCCCAACGATATCCAACCCGCCTTGCAGCGTGCCCGTGCCTCTGGTAAGCCATCGCTGATCAACGTCTGGATCGACCCGGAGGCCTATGCGCCGGGGACGATGAATCAGACGATGTACCGGTAGGGTGATGCCACTCCCTCTCCCATCAGGAGAGGGCCGGGGTGAGGAGGAGAAGAGTGCCTTATCAAGACAAAGAGGCCACTGCTATTGATGAGGAGAACTATGGAAAAGGCATTAACTGGGGTGCGTGTATTGGATATGACGCATGTGCAGTCGGGACCGTCCTGCACACAACTGATGGCTTGGCTTGGGGCCGATGTCATCAAAATCGAGCCGCCGGGGCGCGGCGATATCACGCGCGCTCAACTGCGCGACCTACCGAATCTCGACAGCCTGTATTTCACCATGCTGAATTGCAACAAACGCAGTGTGACGCTCAATGTGAAATCCCCACAAGGAAAGGAGATTTTCCGAAAACTGATCGAGATTTCAGATGTGCTCGTGGAAAATTTCGCCCCCGGAGCACTGGATCGGCTGGGATTTCCCTGGGATACCGTCAGGACCGTCAATCCACGGCTGATCTATGCGTCGATCAAGGGCTTCGGCCCAGGGCCTTTCGTCGGCTTCAAAGCTTACGAAACTATTGCCCAGGCCATGGGCGGTTCGATGAGCACGACGGGGTATGAAGGAGGCCCTCCCACCAGCACGGGTGCACAGATCGGTGATTCAGGGACCGGTATACACCTACTGGCGGCCATTCTGGCGGCGCTCTACCAGCGGATCAGCACTGGCAGAGGCCAACGAGTCGAAGTGGCCATGCAAGACGCGGTGCTGAACCTCTGCCGCGTCAAGGTGCGCGATCAGCAACGCCTGCAGCGCGGCCCGCTGCCTGAATACCCCACACAAATCTTCGGCGACGCCGTGCCGCGTACCGGCAATGCCTCCGGCGGGGGGCAGCCAGGGGGAGCCCTCAGGTGCAAGCCTGGCGGCCCCAACGATTATCTCTACGTCATTATCCAACCCCAGGTATGGCCGGCGCTGGCGACGTTGATCGGACGCAGCGACCTGATCGACGATCCGGAATATGCCACCCCTGAAGCACGTCTCGACAAGCTTGGGCAGGTGTTTCGCATGATTGAGGAGTGGACGCAGCAATACACCAAGCTGCAGGCCATGGAGTTGCTGAACGACATCGATGTGCCCTGCGGGCCGATTCTGGATATCAAAGAGATGATCGAGGACAAAGCGCTGGCCGAACGCGGCATGATCGTCGATGTGAAGCACCCGCGGCGTGGCCTGTTCAAAACCGTCGGTTGCCCACTGGTGCTATCCGATTCTCCAGTAGAGGTACAGCCTTCCCCACTGCTGGGGGAACATACCGAAGAGATCCTCACGGGGATGCTGGGCTATGATAGAGCCGCGGTAGACCAGCTACACGCCGCAGGAGTGATTTGACGGGAAGCGCATTACACCGGCACTGCCGGCCCCCGCCGCCTGGCCAGTGCTGTGGCATAGAGGTCGGCATACGCTTGGGCAGATTTCACCCAAGAGAAGTCTGCCTGCATGCCCCGTCGCATGAGGCGCTCCCAGGCGGCACGGTCACGATAGAGTGTCACGGCACGCTGCAGGGTCGCCAGCAGGGCCTCGGCATCGTAGGGCGCAAATTTGAAGCCGTTGCCACCGTCCAATGTCGGCTCGTAGGATTCGATGGTGTCGTCCAACCCTCCGGTCGCGTGCACCACCGGGACGGCGCCGTAGCGCAGGCTATACATCTGGTTCAAGCCGCAGGGCTCGAAGCGCGATGGCATGAGGAAGATATCGCTCCCGGCTTTGATCTTATGCGACAGGACGTTATCAAACCCAATGCTTATACCGACCTTCCCTGCATAGCGCTGGCGGAGCTGGCGCAAGAACTCTTCGTAACGAGCCTCGCCCGTCCCCAGCACCACTAGTCCAAGATCGAGCGCCAGCATGCGATGAATGGCGCTCTCGATCAGGTCAAAACCCTTCTGATCGACCAGCCGAGAGGTCATGCCGACAACAGGGGCGTTCATCCATTCAGGGGATAGCCCGAACGTTTCCAGCAGGTCACGTTTGCATACCTGCTTGCCGGAGGGGTTGGTGGCGGTGTACCGCGCCGCGATCAAGCGATCCCTGGCGGGATTCCATTCGCGGTCATCGATGCCGTTTAAGATCCCGTAGACATCCTGTTCCCGATAGCGCAGGATGCCCTCCAGGCCACAGCCGAACTCCGCAGTCTGGATCTCCTGGCTATAGCGGCGACTGACCGTATTGATAAGGTCAGCGTAAACGATGCCGGCTTTCAAATAGTTCACTTGGCCGTAGAATTCGATGCCCTCGGGCGAATAGGTGTACGGGGGAAGTTGCAGGAACTCCATCACTTCCGGCGGGAAGAGCCCCTGATAGGCGATATTGTGGATGGTCAACAGGCTGCTGGTCGACGCCCAGGCTGGATCGTGCTGTAACACCGTTTTCAGGTATGCCGGAATCAATCCGGCTTGCCAGTCGTGACAATGAATGATGTCGGGCTGGAGCTTGAGGGCCTGGCATGCCTCCAGGGCGGCCTTCGCAAAAAAGGCAAAGCGCTGGGCGTTATCGGGGTAGTCGCCGTCAGTCGTGGTATAGAGGGCATCGCGGTGGAAGTACGCCCGATGCTCAATGAAGTAGACCGGGATTCGGGAGCTGAGCTTCGCGCTCCAGACCGCCCCCTCTTCGGTCTGAGAGCCCATGGGAACTGCGAGGCGGTCCTGCACTTTTTCCAGAGAGCGCACGGCGCGCTCGATCGTCGGATAGCGGGGCATAATCACGCTCACCTGATGCCCCAAACGGGCTAGCGCGACTGGCAGAGCGCCAGCGACATCGGCCAGCCCACCGGTCTTTGCGAACGGCACCATCTCGGATGCAACGATCAACACTTTCAGCGAGCCGGGCATACCTCACCTCCTTGTCTCTGGAGGCTACTCTAGCAGCCACTGACACCACTGTCAAGGCGCCGTACTCCTGCCATCGTGGAAATACGCAGGGGTCATAGAGCCCGGCCAGGTGTGACCGGCCGTTACCCCTGGAGTTGGCTGACGAGTTGATCGATCTCCGCCCTGAACTGTCCATCGTTCTCAATTAGACGTTTGATCTGCTTATAGCCGTGGAGGACGGTGGTGTGATCTTTGCCGCCGAATTGCTTACCGATGTCGGGAAGGGAGTTCTTCGTCAGTTCCCTGGAGAGGTACATCGCCACCTGGCGTGCCATCGCCACCTCTTTGCTGCGTTTACTGGAGGTCAACAGATGTAACGGCACCTTAAAGTGGGCTGAGACCAGCGCCTGGATGCGCTCGACGGTAATCGCCGGTTCGGCGCGATCCAGCATATCCCGGAGCACCGCATGGGCCATATCCTCGGTGATGGTGCGCTGATGCAGGATCGAGCTCTGAAGCACGAGGCGGTTGAGCGCTCCCTCGAGTTTCCGTACGTCAGCCTTGATGTGGTTGGCAATCAGGTAGCTCACGTCATCCGGGAGATCAACATCCAGCAGCATCGCTTTCTTCCTCAGAATGGCAATGCGGGTCTCCAGGTCCGGCGGCTGCAGGTCAGCGATCATCCCCCACTCGAAGCGCGAGCGCAAGCGGTCCTCGAGGGTGGCCATCTCCCGCGGTGAACGATCGCTGCTCAACACAATTTGCCGTTGACTGTTGTAGAGATCGTTGAAGGTATGGAAGAATTCCTCCTGGGTACGCTCCTTGCCGGCGATGAATTGAATATCATCGATCATCAGAATATTATACGTGCGATACGTATTGCGGAACTCTACGACATCGTGCGACTGGATGGCGTTGACCAAGTCATTCAAAAAATTCTCCGACGACACATAGGCGACACGGAGGTTTGGCCTGGTCTCGTGGATATAGTGTCCGATCGAGTGCAGCAGGTGGGTTTTGCCGAGCCCTACCCCCCCATACAGAAACAGTGGGTTATAGGCATCCGCCGGCCGCTGGGCGACGGCGAGACAGGCTGCTTGGGCCAGGCGATTGCCAGGTCCGACCACGAACGTTTCGAAGGTGAGCCGTTGATTAAACGGCGATTCCTCGACGGCCGGAGGCGTGGGCGCCGTTGGCGGTATAAGTGCTGAGGGAACGACAGTAGGTGCTTCTCCAACCTCAGCGTTGCCAGCTTCGCGTCCACCGACCTCAAACTGGATCATGGTCTCAGCGCTGCTGAGTTCCCGTGCCGTCTGCACCATGAGGGGCAGGTAATGCTCGCTGAGCCATTCGCGGGTAAACCGATTGGGTACCTGGATACGCAAACTTTTCCCCTGGGTACCGAGATACTTTAGGGGTTCAAACCAGGTGGAGAATTTCGCCGTGCCAATGTTTTCCTCGATACAGGACAAGAACTTATGCCAGAGTTCTTCATCCACAGTGTGATCATCCTCACGAATATCGGTTGATGCCGCGGAATAACGCTTGTATCCCTGCGGGGTGCCGAAAATCCAATTGACAAGCCGTCATAGCTGTGATAGGAGAGTAGGAGCACTGCAGGTTCGCACGTGAATCATGTCGTCGGCATTCTCACATACCGCTTCCCGGAAGTCAAGAAAGCGAGCGACGTTGCGGAGATGCCAACGGTCTTCTGTATCTCGCACGAGCATACCCCCCAGGCATGCGCTATAATATCGCGACAGCGAGATCGCCATCCATCCCCGCGGCATCTTCGAAACTTGCTCAGTGTTGCGGTGGTCCAGGCCACCAGCTACGCCGCACCCGGCTTCATCACAACGGGGCCCGTTGCAAAGCGATGAGGAGGTGAGCGCGCGTGTTCGCAGGCGAGTTCCGGTGTAAGCTGGACGATAAGGGTCGCTTTTTCATCCCTTCCTCCATTCGCGAGCTGCTCGATAAAGGCAAGCCGGACCAGACCAAGAGTGTGATGTTCGTGCGGGGGCAAACCGAGTGCCTGTGGCTCTATGCGCTGCAAGATTGGGAACATAAACTGGCGCGGGCACGAGAAACCCTGGATGATGACCAGAGCCGTTTGTTCATGCACTTCATCGTCTCTGAGACCATGGGCTCGGAAATCGATCGGTCCGGCCGGATATGTGTGCCACGCCGCCTGCGGGAGCTATCAGGCATCGAAGAGGAAATCGTCGTCATCGGCATGTACGATCGGCTAGAGCTCTGGAGCCTGGAGGAGTGGAATAGCTACCTGGCCCGCATGGAAGAGAAATACGAAACCTCGCTCAATAAAATTCTCAATGTGCTGTAGAGTGCCCACATCGACTAGACGTCAGCCCTAAAGACAGGATTGAGATTATCCTTCACTCAGCCTTCATCACTTAGCATTGCTTTTCAGGTGCTTTGTGTTTTCGGGAGATTTGGCCATGCTCAAAGGTCGATTACGGGAAGGGGTGACCTTCGACGATGTGCTGCTGATTCCAGCAAAATCTGAGGTGCTCCCCTCCCAAGTGGACGTCAGCACGTTCCTCACCCCTCACATCCACATGAGCATTCCGCTCATCAGTGCGGCCATGGATACCGTCACTGAGGCCAGGCTGGCGATTGCCTTGGCGCAGGAGGGGGGTGTTGGCATCGTGCATCGCAATATGTCCATCAATCATCAGGCCGCCGAGGTCGATAAGGTCAAGCGTTCGGAGAGCGGCATGATCGTCGATCCCATCACCATGGGACCGGACCAATCGGTCCGCGAAGCGCTGGACATCATGGAAAAATATCGCATCTCCGGCATCCCCATCACCAGGAATGGACGCCTGTTGGGCATCCTCACCAATCGTGACTTGCGCTTTGAGACCGACCTGCAGAAGAAGGTTTCCGAGCTGATGACCAAAGACCACTTGGTGACGGTACCGGAGGGCACCACTCTGGATGCCGCCAAGGAACGTCTACACCGCCATCGCATCGAAAAACTGCCGGTCGTCGATGAGCAAGGTCGTCTGAAAGGGTTAATCACCATCAAGGACATTGAGAAACGTCGCAAATACCCACGGGCCTGCAAGGATCAACTGGGGCGCCTGGTAGTCGGGGCGGCCGTAGGTGTCAGCGTCGAGACCGACAAACGGGTGAAGCATCTGGTTCAGGCCGGGCTGGACGTGCTCGTCGTGGATACCGCCCATGGCCATTCCTTGTCAGTGCTCAAAACCGTCGAGAAGATCAAAAAGGACTACCCGAACCTGGCGCTGATCGGCGGCAACGTAGCCACGGCGGAGGCCACCCTCGATCTCATCAATGCGGGCTGTGATGCAGTCAAAGTGGGGATCGGGCCGTCATCCATTTGCACTACGCGGGTGGTCGCCGGCATTGGCGTGCCCCAGCTGACGGCGGTGGCCGATTGCGCCGAAGTCGCCGACAAGTACACCATTCCCATCATCGCCGATGGTGGTATCCGCTATTCGGGGGACATCACCAAAGCGCTTGCCGCCGGAGCACGCTCGGTGATGATTGGCAGCATCTTCGCCGGTACTGATGAGAGCCCCGGCGAGAAGGTGCTGTATCAGGGCCGAACCCATAAGGCCTATCGTGGTATGGGATCACTGGGCGCCATGCAAGAAGGCAGTAGCGATCGCTATTTTCAGAACAGTAGCGACGGCCCCAGTAAGCTCGTTCCCGAGGGCGTCGAAGGCCTGATGCCGTTCAAAGGATCGCTGTCTTCCCTCGTCCATCAGCTGGTCGGCGGTCTGCGAGCGGGGATGGGTTATTGCGGCTCGGCCAATATCGAGGAATTACGTACCGAGTCCCGCTTCATCAAGATCTCCGCCGCTGCCTTGCGTGAAAGTCATGTGCACGACGTTATCGTGACCAAAGAAGCGCCTAACTATCAAATGGAAGATTAAAGGAGCCAACTGACAGTGAGCTCGGAACGCCCACGGGACGTTGTGGTCATCCTCGATTTTGGTTCGCAATATACCCAGCTCATCGCGCGGCGCGTCCGGCAATGCCATGTCTACTGCGAGATTCACCCATACAACCTGCCGCTACCAACGCTGCGCCGCCTCGATCCTCGCGGCATTATCCTTTCCGGAGGGCCGGCCAGCGTTTACGAGCCAGAAGCCCCGTCGGTCAGCGCTGAGTTCTTTCAGATCGAGACCCCGATTCTCGGCATATGCTACGGTATGCAGCTGATGACCCATCAGCTCGGCGGCCGGGTGGCCCCGGCGGCCGAGCGCGAGTATGGCCATGCCGAGCTCTTGGTCGATACAGGTTGTCCGTTTTTCAGGGGTTTGTCGGCCAGCCAGATCCCGGTGTGGATGAGCCATGGTGACCGGATCCAGCAATTGCCGCCTGGGTTCAAGAGCATCGCTCGCACGGACAATGCACCCATCGCCGCCATGCAGGATGCCACGGGCCGGCTGTATGGCATTCAATTCCATCCCGAAGTCACCCATACGCCACAAGGCTTGCAGATCCTCCAAAATTTTCTCTATCGCGTCTGCGGCTGCTCCCCCAGCTGGACGATGCAGTCATTCGTGGAGCCAGCGGTGGCAGCCATTCGCGACAACGTCGGGGAAGAGCGTGTGCTCTGCGCCCTCAGCGGCGGAGTAGATTCGAGCGTCACCGCCCTGCTGGTGCGCCGTGCGGTCGGCGAGCGGCTGACCTGCATCTTCGTCGACAACGGCCTCCTACGCGCCGACGAGGCTGAGGAAGTGGAGCAACGTCTCGGGCCGATCTTTGGCGACAGCTTCGTGAGCGTTGATGCCCGCGACCGCTTCTTGCACCAACTGAAGGGGGTGATCGACCCCGAAGACAAACGCAAGCGCATCGGTCGCGAGTTCATCGCCGTCTTCGAGGAGGAAGCCCGCCAGCGGGGCACATTCACCTGGTTGGCGCAGGGCACGTTGTATCCCGATGTCATCGAGAGTATCTCGCGCCATGGCCCGTCGGTCACCATCAAGAGCCATCACAACGTCGGTGGGTTACCCGAGATCATGCGGCTTAAGCTCGTCGAACCGCTACGCGAGCTGTTCAAGGACGAGGTGCGCGAGCTGGCGGTCGAGTTGGGTTTGCCCGAAGATCTCACCTGGCGCCAGCCGTTTCCGGGCCCAGGCCTGGCCATTCGGACCTTGGGAGAGGTCACTGAAGAGCGCCTGGACCTCTTGCGCCGCGCTGACGTGATCACTCGTGAAGAGATTCGCACCGCCGGGTTGGAACGCGAAACCTGGCAGGCTTTTGCAGTGTTGCTGCCGCTTAAATCGGTCGGAGTCATGGGCGATGGGCGCACCTTCGAACATGTCGCCGCCATTCGGGCCGTGATCAGCACCGACGGCATGACGGCCGAATGGGCCCGGCTCCCCTATGATGTTCTCGCCAAGATCTCGAGCCGCATCACCAACGAGGTGCGCGGCATCAATCGTGTCGTCTACGATATCAGCTCGAAACCGCCCAGCACAATCGAGTGGGAGTAACTGGGAGTCGCGGAGGGGCCAGCCCCCCTCGCCAAAGGCGCAGAGGCATCGGATGGACATCAACTAATTCAATTGAATTTATGTTGTGAGTAGCTACGTCGAGGCGAAGCCAAGACGGTTTCCGTGCCCTCTCCTGCTGGGAGAGGGCTGGGGTGAGGGGGAAAGTCTTCGTTCTTATCATAGCATCATGCCTATCAAAGGGAGCGTACATCAGCCATGGCGACACGTGAAGATTTCGTGCACTTGCACCTGCATACGGAGTATTCCTTGCTCGACGGTGCCAATCGCACGGCAGAGCTGTTCGCGACGGCCAAAGCGTACAGCATGTCGGCGGTTGGTCTCACCGATCATGGCAATATGTTCGGCGCGCTGGAGTTCTATCGCCAAGGGCGCGCCACCGGTATCAAACCGATTCTGGGATGCGAGCTCTACGTCGCTCCCGGCAGCCGGTTCGACCGCAGCTCCACCCAAGGCATCAGCGACGCCTCCTACCATCTCACCGCCATCGCAAAAAACTATGAAGGCTATCGCAACCTGATCAAACTCGTTAGCGCCGGGTACCTCGAAGGCTTTTATTATCGTCCTCGCGTCGATAAAGAATTGCTGGCGAAACATCGTGAGGGGCTGATCATCCTGAGTGGCTGCCTGTCTGGCGAAGTGTTAAGCTCCCTGGCCAACGGCCAGGAAGAGCGGGCGCGTGAGGCCGCACGCTGGTATCAGGAGCAGTTCGGCGACGACTACTTCCTCGAAGTTCAACGCCATGACCTCGACGGTGAGCCTGCCTTTAACGAGGCGCTGATGCGGCTCGGCCGCGACCTCAATATTCCGCTGGTGGCGACCAACGATTGTCATTACCTCAACGCCGAGGACGCTGCGGCGCACGACGTCTTGCTCTGCATTCAGACCGGCAAGTCGCTCAGTGACCCCAAACGCTTTGCGTTTTCCACTCCCGATTTTTACGTCAAATCACCGCAGGAAATGGCGGAGCGCTTTCGGGATATCCCCGGTGCCGTGGGGCAAACGCTGGCGATTGCCGAGCGTTGCCATCTCGAAATTCCCCTCGGGGAAACCCATCTTCCCCGGTATCAAGTGCCTGACAGCTATACCCTCGATAGCTATTTAGAAGCCATCGTGTTTGAACGCTTGCAACAGCGCCTGAAATTAGCCGAGCGCCGCGGTCAGCGTCTGACGCCGGAGCGCATGCGCATCTACGAGGAACGTGCCACCCACGAGCTCGGAGTCATCCAGCAGATGGGCTACCCGGGATATTTTCTGATCGTGTGGGACTTCATCGACTACGCCAAACGCCAGGGCATCCCTGTCGGTCCGGGTCGGGGGTCCGCCGCTGGCAGTCTGGTAGCATATGCGCTCGGCATCACCGAGCTCGATCCGCTGCAGTACAACCTCCTGTTCGAACGCTTCCTCAATCCCGAGCGCGTCAGCCTGCCGGACATCGACATCGACTTCTGCCAGGAGCGGCGGGATGAAGTGATCGAATATGTCACGCACAAATACGGCAAAGAGAACGTGGCGCAGATCATTACGTTCGGTACGATGATGGCCAAAGCCGTGTTGCGTGACGTCGGGCGAACCCTGGACATTCCCTATGGGGAGGTCGATCGTATTGCCAAACTGGTGCCGAATCGCCTCAATATCACCCTGGCGGACGCGCTCAAGGAAGAGCCCAAGTTACGGGAGATCGAGCAGCAGGGGGGGCAGATGACGCGGCTCATGAGCACCGCGCAGGCGCTCGAAGGGCTCGTGCGTCACGCTTCCACCCATGCCGCCGGAGTGGTGATTTCGCCGGAACCGCTCGTCGAGTTCCTGCCGCTCTATAAGGGGAACAAGGGCGAAGTGGTGACCCAGTATGCAATGGAGGACATCGAGGAACTGGGTCTCCTGAAGATGGATTTTCTGGGATTGCGCACGCTCACCGTGCTGCACAATACCCTGCGGTTCATCAAAGACTCGCATCAGACCGAGATCACCCTGGAGGATATCCCGCTCAACGATGCCAGGACCTATCAGCTGTTGAGCGACGCCCGTACCTTCGGCGTCTTCCAGCTCGAAAGCCAGGGTCTGCGCGATATTTTGCGCAAGCTCAAGCCGAGCGTGTTCGAGGATGTCATCGCCTTAGTGGCGTTGTATCGACCTGGCCCACTCGGCAGCGGCATGATCGACGACTTCATCCAGCGCAAGCATGGCAAGGCCGAGGTGGAATATCTCCTGCCCGAGCTGGAGCCAATTCTGCGAGAGACGTATGGCATTATCCTCTATCAGGAACAGGTGATGCAGATCGCCAGCGCCATCGCCGGCTTCTCCCTGGGTCTCGCCGATCTGTTGCGGCGCGCCATGGGCAAGAAAAAGCCCGAGGTCATGGCCGAGCAGCGCGAAATCTTTTTGAAGGGTGCGCTGGAACACGGATTCGACCAGAAGAAAGCCGAGGAGCTATTCGAGCTGATGGCGTACTTTGCGGGGTATGGTTTCAACAAATCCCATAGTGCCGCCTACGCCCTCATTGCCTACTGGACGGCGTACCTCAAGGCGCACTATCCACGGGAGTACATGGCCGCTCTGCTGACCAGCGAAGTGCAAAATACGGACAAGGTCATCCGCTATATCAATGAGTCCCGCGACATGGCCATCAGCATCCTGTCCCCCGATGTCAACGACAGCTACCGCGACTTTCGAGTGGTCGGGGAGGCTATTCGTTTTGGTTTGGCCGCTGTGAAGAATGTCGGCGATAATGCCATTGAAGCTGTCATCGCGGCACGCGAAGAGGGGGGACGGTTTGGCTCACTATTCGATTTTTGCCAACGCGTAAATCTGAAAGTCGTCAATCGCCGCGTCATTGAGAGTCTGATCAAATGCGGCGCGTTTGATGCCATCGGCGAGACGCGAGCGCAGATGATGGCCGGTTTGGATGATTACCTCGAATCTGGGCAGAAACGCCAGCGCGACCGCGAAGATGGCCAGATCAGCATGTTCGATGACATCGCGGAAGCGATTCAGCCTGTATACCGCCCCCGTACCCCAGCGCTGCCGGAATGGGAGGAGAGCCAACTCCTGGCCTACGAGAAGGAGGTTATTGGCTTTTATATCACGGGCCATCCGCTGGCGCGCTACGAGCGCCAGCTCCGCCTGTACGCCATCGCCAATACCCAAAGCCTCAGAGAATTCCAGGATGGCGAAAAAGTCAGTCTCGGTGGCATGATCTTTAAGACGCGCTTGCAGACCACGCGTAAAGGCGATCGCATGGCGTTCGTGACACTGGAGGATGTGCAAGGACAAGTCGATGTAATCGTCTTCCCGGAAGTGTACAAAGAGTTCGGGGCGGTGCTGGAAACCGAGCAACCGGTGTTGGTACGCGGGGTCGTCGATTGGGGGGATGATAACCCGAAGATCATCGCTGACCGTGTTGTACCGCTGGCCGAGGCGGCAGAGCGGCTCTCACCGCAGGTCCACATCAGCCTGCCGACGCTCGGCTTGAGTCGCGATACACTCGGCCAGCTAAAGTCCATCCTGCAGAGAGCGCCAGGGGGGAGCCCGGTCTATTTACATCTCCTCTTCCCGGAAGAGCGCGAGGTGATTCTCCTGTCAGAGGAACGACTGCAGGTCACCCCCTCAGAGGCACTAGTGCAGCATATCGAGACATTGTTCGGGGAGGAGGTGGTACATTTCGAATAGGCCGCCTAGCGCCTGTTGCACCTTCTCCCACTGGGAGAAGGCCGGGGTGAGGGAAACCCAACGGCTCGATCGTACCTTGCCACCCTCACCCTAACCCTCTCCCGGCGGGAGAGGGACTATCGTCGAAGACCTTTTCTTGGTGCCGATTCCCATCAGAGGGAAGGCGGATACCTCCTGCACTGGTGTGAGGCTAGGCTTGGTGCACCGTCACACCCGCGCCGTTAGTCGATACGGCGCGCATCTCGAATTGCCGGAAAAGGCGCTCCTTGCGCTCTCGCCAGCCTTCCTGGTATTCCAACTCATCCTCGTGTAGGGTGGCAGGTTGCTTGATGCCGTGTGCGATGCGGAACTTCACCGCCTGTTCGGAAGCTTGCTGCCGGACGTAATCCCACGGCGTGCCAAGGGCGAATTGATCGGAGATCGCCCCAATGCGGCCGGTGTGGATGTTGCAGCTTAGCGTCACACAAGAGAGGATGGGACCGGACCAGTATGATGTCTGCCAGTTCAGGGGTACCGGCAGAATGTGCAGAGCATGGCTGCCACGGCAGTCACCCGGCACCATAGGAGCTGCTGCCCATGGAGATGTTAACTCGCCAGGAGCGGGCCAATCGCCTTGGGCAAACGCCAACATCACCGGGTCATCTTTGCCACCGTAGACAAATCCACGTTTGGTGGGGATATTGTGCAGACGCTCGGCCGACACGATGTACCCCAGCTGCCCTTTATCGCCATTCTCTTCGCGGGCGTAGATCCGCCCCACCACATAGCGCGAGCTGCGCGTCAAGCCTTCGATGTCAAACAGGTCCTCAGGCGCCCGCAGCGTGATCACTCGCTCGCCGGCATTGCCCAGCTCGGTCATCTTGGTTTCCATGCCTTTGGCATCGTTGGGATGTACGCCAGCCTCGATGGCCTGAGCCTTCGAATCCAAATCGATGATTTCGAAAATGAACCCGCGCTTCATGCGCGATGACGCAATAACCAGCCCTGTATTGAAGCGCGGCAGGAGGTAGGCACCAGTGGCGTAGTAATTATACGCAAAGGGCTCGGTTTTGTCAGCGAAGGACACCACCACGGTTTGCGACGGGTTTTCCTTGCGCAAGGGCAGCGGCAGCGTGATCGTCGCCGGACCGGAACCGCGCAGATTGCCTGTGAACGCATCAGCGATGAGGTCCTGCCCAGGGCCATAGAGGCCGAGCTCAGTGGCCTTGTCCGTCCCCAGCATGAAGGCATCCCAGAGGAGCTCGTCGAGTACCTCGTTCGGCACTTTCTCCGAATGGATGCCGGTGATGCCGATGTCATCGCCGGTATGGGTGACGATGAAGCTGCTGAACATCGGCTCGCCGTTGAAGTGATTGTGATCCAGAATGAACTTGGTGAGGACAGCCTTTACTTCCTCGGCGGCCACGACATGGCCGCCCACGCCGCCGATGTCGGCCTTGGTCGCTTTCATGAAGCGCTGCACGAGCTCCGGCTTGGGGGCGAAAACATAAGACTTATAGGAAAAGATGTTCGGGGTGTTGGTCACCAGGATATGCTCAAGTGTCGTTGGGGGGAAGCCGTCCAAGTTATCGCGGCTTTGATGATACGCGTCGAGAGCAACCAACTTGGTCTTTTCGTAGGTCGGACGTTCGGCAACGGCCATGCTCCTGTCTCCTTTCATACAATGACGCGGCCGCGCGCGCTGGGCTGACGGCAGCGAATAGCAAACAGACATCGACTGGCACGCATATCTCAGCTCTTGTATTCCGACATCTTACTCTGATATAATATTCAGAGTCAAGCACATTATCCCGTGGTGTGAAATTTTTTTCATTAACGGTCCCCGACATTCACTTCTTGCAAACCGTCTATCCCGCTGGGGCACGTACGTGTGGTGGGCAGGCGTCGGGGTAAGGATGTCGATATGCTCGGTCGGGACTTGGATAGCTATCAAGAGATGAAAGAGATGGTCCGTTGCGTCCAACTCCACTTCCGGCATCAGAAGCAGCAACGCGAGATCGCCGAGCAGCTGGGGATCTCGCCCAGCAAAGTCTCACGTCTCCTGAAACGCGCCTATCAGGAAGGGATCGTGCGCGTGCACATCACCTTGCCGCCTATACCCCGCCTCGCGACTGCGTTGATCGACCAGTATGGGCTGCGTGATGCGGTGGTGATTCCGAGCGGTCAAGCGTCGGACGTCAAGGAGGAGCTAGGCATTGCGACGGCGCGCTATTTCGAGAAAATCGCCGGCGACGGTGTGAAGGTTGGTCTCTCCTGCGGTTATACGCTATATTATATGATCAAGCATCTGCGCGAGGGGCTGATCAAAGACCTGAAAATCTACCCGCTGTCAGCTGAGAGCACCCTGCGCCTCGTCGACCTTTTCCCCAATACGCTGGTGGGGATGATGGCCGCCAAATACCGACCCGATGTAACCGCGTACGCCCTGCATGCACAGCTCATCGGACCACTCGAAGAGATCGACCGCGAGCGCCAGCTTTTGCTGAATCGACCAGAGATTCGCAAGATTTACGAAGAGGCCCACGAGGTCGACGTCGCCATGGTTGGGATTGGCGCGGTCGGGCCGGAAACACCAGGGTTTTGCAGCATTGCCGAACACTATGGGGTGTCGCCGCAGAAATTGACGGCCATGAAGGTGGTGGGCGAGATCAACTACCAACCATTCGATGGACACGGACATCTGGTGCGCCAGGACGAGCTTGAGGGCCTTACCAAACGAGTCATCGCGGTGGCGGCCGAGCATCTGCGGGACATGACGCGTCAGCATGGCAAGTTGGTCATCGGAGTCGCTGGGGGTCGCTATAAGCTCGAGGCGATCCGTGGCGCCCTCCTTGGGCGGTTATGTAACGTGCTGATCACCGATGAGGAGGTGGCTCAAGCCTTGGTTCATGAGTCTCGCCCCTCAGAACTTTACACTGAGGACCTGCACGGCTAACAACATCCTCAGCCACCGAGAGACAGGCCCCAAGGGTCATGGACCAGTCATGGGCTCATGGTAAACTACGCAAGAGGGTCTTGAAGATGTCTATCGCATGCGCAGTAATGTTCATCAAGGGAAGACGGGCAAGAGAAAGGATACGGCCATGCAGTGCAGACGGGGCACGAGGAGGTCGACCACCATCGGCAGTGTGCTGTGCATTGCTCTCGTCCTAAGTTTCGGCGTCTGTGATCGGATATGGGGGGCTGTCGCCGGGTTTGAACCGCCCAGCAATGTGGTGGCGGAGGTGAGCCCAGAGTTGTACAAATATGAGATTCAGCGCATCGGCATCATCGGCTTCATCAACAATAGCGGAACGCCGGATGCCGGGATACGTCTGGCCTCATTCTTTTATACGGAGCTAGACTCCCATCGGCGCTACGAAGTCACTCCACCTTTGCTGTTGGATGAGGAGACCGAGTTAGCCTTCACGCGGACAGCACAAGCCGCCCCGGAAGAGGAACGCTCCGGGCGTTTGCGACAATTTGTGCGCGACTGGCTTGGTCGGATTTGGCCTACGAGCGCTGAAGAGCCGTCGGCGGGCGCAAGGCATACACCCTCCGCGCCTGGGACGCCAAATCCAGGCCAACGTCCTCTGGATGCCGTGCTCACCGGTGTTATCACACGCTATGACGATCGCCAGGGTACGGCGTTGGCGGTTGACCAACCCGCCTCTGTTGCGTATGAGGCCTACCTGATCAGTGCACGCGATGGTGAGATCCTGTGGCGAGCTCGATTTGATGAAACTCAGAAACCGTTGTTTGACAACTTGTTGCTGGCCGGACGCTTCTTCAAGGGGGGAGGGATCTGGCAAACCAACGATACCCTGGCCCGTATTGGTCTTGAGCGCGTCGTCAAAACTTTTCCAGGCATCCCGGCCAGTCCATGGCCATGAGAGATCTTGACAAACCCGCACAGCCTATAGTATTGTGAGCCCTATGGTGAGGCTTGTGCAGCTGAGGACGCGGCTTTGCCTGCGCTGCGACTTGTCGCATAGGCAGGATGTATCTGGCCGGCCGAGCCGTGAGGGGCGTTGGGTTTGAGGACTACTGGGACAACCTTCGGCACAGATGATTGACGGGAGCCTGTTGAACCTCGAATTCTTCCATACTGTTGTCACGGAGTGCTGGGATCAGAAGGAGTGTCCTGGTGTTTGAGAATCGCCTGCTCGAGATCCTAATCGATCTGATCGTTGGAATCGTGTTCCTTGTGTTAGGGCTCATGTCGGCGGACGTCAATTACCAGGTGTTGTTCTTCATCCTGACCGCCTTCTTCATCTTCGCTATTTTCCGACCAACGAGCGTCTCATAAACCTGAACGAATCGGGAAATAGTGTGGGGATTGAGCCCTTCCGCTGATCGCCCTCCTCACGCACCTTGGAAACACCATGGCGGTGTAGCTCAGCTGGCTAGAGCAGCGGAATCATAATCCGCGTGTCCGGGGTTCGAAGCCCTGCACCGCCACTCCTCAACCGATACGATCCCCCTGGATGCCGGGGCTATGGATCCCCTCCTTCAGCAAGTGCAACAGATTATCCAGGACTATCAGATGCTCGAGCGCGGCCATACCGTGCTCGTTGCAGTCTCCGGCGGTGCCGATTCAATGGCCCTGCTACATATGCTCTGGCAGCTTCGCGAGCCTCTTGCCCTGCAGCTCTGTGTGGCCCATTTGAACCACCAGATGCACCCCAACGCCACAGAGGACGCCCGCTTCGTCGAGACGACGGCACTCCACCTTGGCATGCGCTGCATCTGCGACACGCGGGACGTTCCCAGCTACCAACGTCAACACAAGCTCTCCCCTGAGGATGCCGCGCGGCGGCTACGGTATGCCTTTCTGCGGGCAACGGCGACCGAGCTAGGGGCGGATCGCATCGCCGTGGGGCACACCGCAGATGATCAAGCCGAGACGGTGCTTTTACACCTGCTGCGCGGCTCTGGGCTTCGAGGATTATGCGGTATTCCGCCGGTGCGTGGGCCCATCGTCCGGCCGCTGATACACGTGTCACGCGCCGATATTATGGATTATATGCGAACGCATCAGTTGCTGTTTCGCGAAGATCCGTCGAATGATCAGCGCCAGTATACCCGCAACCGTATCCGACTCGACCTGCTTCCGGCCCTGCGGCAACACTATAACCCGCGCCTGCTACAAACCCTCTGTCGGACCGCGCAGCTCTTGGCAGATGATGAGGCCGCCCTGCAAGCTATGGCTCACCAGCACTTTCTCGCAGCGCGCCTGGCAGCTACCTCGGGGGCTATGCCATTGCAGACCGCCGTGCTCATCGCCCTGCCGCTAGCGCTCCAACGGCGCGTCCTGCGTGAGGCGCTGACCGAGGTGATGGGCGGTCTACAGGGGGTCACAGCCACACACATCGCGGCCATCGTGGCCCTGCTGCGGTCGGGAGCAGGCCACCAACGCTTGACGCTGCCCCAGGGGGTGGTGGTGGAACGTCGGTATGATGTGCTCCTCATCCACCGGCAGGCTCCAACGGCGGTCGTACACGTGGATGTGGCCCTGCCGGTTCCCGGAGTGTGTCGGGTGGAGGCGCTCGGGGTGACCATCATGAGCGACCAGCTCCCACGCCACGCCGTGGCTGGTCCGTTTCCCAGCGGGGACGTGACCTGGTTGGATGCCGAGTGCGTTGGGCAGGATGTGCGTGTGCGCACACGACGGTCGGGGGATCGTCTGCAACCGTTGGGCAGCCTCTATGCCAAGAAGCTCAAGGCCTTCCTGATCGATGCAAAGATTCCGCATGCGCTGCGCGACCGCCTGCCGCTCGTGGTGACAAGTACAGGTATTGCCTGGGTGGCAGGTGTACGCCCGGCGGAGTGGGCGAAGGTGACCCCCACGACGCGAGCCATTCTCCGCCTGCAGTTGTTTCGGCATGCCCCAGAGAAGGCGGTAGACACAGCTTTTGATCGTAGATAGCACAACAGTTTGCAGTTGTTTTCCGATGGAGGTTATGCTAGCATAAATCGGGCCAAGTTAGCGCACTGGAAGCCCCTGCGGACTTTGAACCATGATAGGAAGAGATCGTCCCAGCCCGAACGGTGCGCAGCATGCCTACCAGGGGGAGTGAACGTTGGGGACCGACACTAGATCGCTTTGTCTCGATGATAGCGAGCTCACGGCCGGTTCTAGGGAGGATCACGGTGAGCCAGTTTTATAAGAATTTAGCACTCTGGCTGGTCATAGGATTGATCATGATCGCCCTCTTCAATGTGTTTAGCCGGCCTCAGCGACCCACGCGCGAAATTAGCTTCAGCGAATTTCTTGACCAGGTGGCTGAAGGGCAAGTGCAAGAGGTTACCATCCAAGGGGATGACATTCGGGGCACGTATCGCAGCGGCACCAGCTTCCGAACCTTCGCACCCAAAGACCCGGAATTGATTCCGACCCTGCGCAAACAGGGCGTCCGGATTCAAGCCGAGCCCCCCGAAAAAACCTCTTGGTATGTGAATTTGTTCATCTCCTGGTTTCCGATGCTGCTCTTGCTAGGGGTGTGGATCTTTTTTATGCGCCAGATGCAGAGTGGTGGAAGCAAAGCGCTCTCCTTCGGGAAAAGCCGCGCCAAGCTCATGTCCGACAAAGGCCGCAAGGTGACCTTTAAGGATGTGGCGGGGGTCGAGGAGGCCAAAGAGGAGGTCGTCGAGCTCATCGATTTCTTGAAAGATCCGCAGAAATTTCAGCATCTCGGCGGCAAAATCCCCAAGGGGGTGCTCCTGGTGGGGCCGCCGGGGACAGGCAAAACCCTGCTCGCCCGGGCGATTGCCGGCGAAGCCAACGTGCCCTTTTTCAGCATCAGCGGCTCTGACTTCGTAGAGATGTTCGTCGGCGTCGGTGCCTCACGAGTGCGCGATCTCTTCGATCAGGGGAAAAAACACGCTCCCTGCATCATTTTCATCGACGAAATCGACGCTGTTGGGCGCCATCGCGGCGCCGGGCTTGGGGGCGGGCATGACGAGCGGGAACAGACGCTCAACCAACTGCTGGTGGAGATGGATGGGTTTGAATCCAACGATGGTGTGATCCTCATCGCCGCCACCAATCGGCCCGACGTGCTCGATCCCGCCCTGTTGCGCCCCGGTCGCTTCGACCGTCAGATTGTCGTGCCCCGCCCGGACGTACGAGGGCGTGAAGAGATCCTACGCGTGCACTCCCGCAATATCCCGCTGTCCAAGGACGTGGACTTGGCCGTGCTGGCGCGCGGGACCCCTGGATTCTCGGGGGCGGACCTGTCCAATCTGGTCAATGAAGCGGCATTGCGTGCGGCCCGGCTGGATAAGAAAATCGTCGATATGGTCGACTTCGAGGAAGCCAAAGACAAAGTCATCATGGGGGCCGAGCGGCGCAGCATGATCATCAGCGATGCAGAGAAGAAGATTACGGCGTTCCATGAGGCCGGCCACACCCTCGTCGCCAAGCTCTTGCCGGGTAGCGATCCGGTGCATAAAGTGACGATCATCCCACGTGGGCTGGCGCTTGGACTCACACAACAACTGCCCATCGACGACCGGCACACCTACCCCAAAGAATATCTGCTGAACAATCTCTCGATCATGATGGGCGGGCGCGCGGCCGAAGAAATCGTCTTCAAGCAGATCACTACGGGGGCCGGCAACGATATCGAGCGCGCCACCGAGCTGGCGCGCAAGATGGTGTGCGAGTGGGGGATGAGCGAACGCATGGGGCCCCTGGCCTTCGGCAAGAAGGAGGAGCAAATCTTTCTGGGGCGAGAGATCGCACAACACCGCGATTACAGCGAGCTGACCGCCCAAGCGATCGATTCCGAGGTCAACCGCCTGGTGATGGAGAATTACCAGCGCTCCAAGGATTTGTTGCAGCGGCATATTGATAAACTCTACTTGCTGGCCGAGGGTTTGCTGGAGCGCGAGGTCCTGGATGGTCCGGAGATCGAAGCCATCGTCAATAATGGCAATAACGGTGGCGCACCGGACCATACGGTAGCCCTCACCACTGAGGATCGAACCCGTGATTGCTGAAAGCCGTCTCTTCGGCACCGACGGTGTGCGTGGCCTGGCGAATCGCTACCCGGTGACGCCAGAGATGGCGTTCGCCCTAGGGCGCGCCGGGGCTGAATATTTGCAAGGCGCCCGCCAGAGCAGGGGGACGATCGTCGTTGGACGTGATACACGGCTATCCGGGGACATGCTGGAGGCGGCCATCTGCGCCGGCATTTGTGCGGCCGGGGTCGATGCCATCCGGATAGGTGTCTTGCCGACACCGGCCGTCGCTTATCTGACACGGACCTGGGGGGCGCTGGGCGGGGTCGTGCTCTCTGCCTCGCATAATCCCTTCGAAGACAACGGCATTAAATTCTTCTCTGCTGACGGTTTCAAGCTTCCTGATGCGCAGGAGGACCATCTCGAGCAGATGGTCCGCCAGGGGACGACACGCCCGGCACCGACTGGGCGCGACATCGGGTGCATCCGCACGGCAGCGGAGGCGCTCACAGAATATCTGACCTTCGCTGGCACGACGCTTGGCGCTGTAGGCTCGCTGGCCGGATTGCGGGTGGTGCTCGATTGTGCCAATGGGGCCGTCGCACCAGTGGCCCCGCGGCTCTTCGAGCAACTTGGCGCGCAGGTCATCGTGCATGCAGCTGAGCCCGATGGTACGAATATTAACCACCAGTGTGGGGCGCTCTTCCCGGAACAGGCCCAGGAGCTCGTCCGACGCACCGGTGCGGATGTGGGCTTCTGCTTCGATGGCGATGCCGACCGAATGATTGCCATCGACGAAACAGGAACGGTGCGGGATGGTGACTACACTCTAGGGATCTGCACCCAAGACCTCGTCCGTCGTGGAGCATTAGGTACGCAGTATATCGTGGGGACGGTCATGAGCAATTTCGGTCTCGAAGAGATGCTGCAGCGGCTGGGGATCGTCTTGCTCCGGGCTCCGGTGGGGGATAAATATGTGCTCGAGGAGATGCGCCGCACCGGCGCCATGCTCGGAGGCGAACAGTCGGGCCATATCGTCTTCCTTGCGCATGCTACCACAGGCGACGGCCTGGTCACCGCTCTGCAGCTACTGCGCGTCATGCAGACCAGTGGGCAACCGCTCTCACGCCTCTCCTCTGTGTTGACCAAATATCCACAGGTGTTGCTGAATGTCCGCATTCGCGAGCGCATCGATCCGCTCGCGCTCCCTGAGGTCAAACACGCACACGCTCATGCCCAACAGATGCTCAATGGTACTGGCCGCATCCTGGTACGTCTCTCAGGAACCGAGCTATTGGCACGTGTCATGGTGGAGGGACGCGATCCCCAAGCCATTCAAGCCGCGGCCGAAAACATTGCCCACGTGATCGAACGCGCCATTGGCGCTACCACAGAGATTCCAACCGAACTCTAGATGTAAACGTTCAGCCGTCAGGACAACCAAAACGGCATTGATGCGAGGTACCTCGCCTGTCAGTGGGAGTATGCATCGCTCCAAGGCCGCTGCCCAAAGGGGAAATGTGTTGTGCGGGTGACGACAGCAGCCGAAATGCGTGAGCTCGATCGCCTGGCCATTGAGACCTACGGCATCCCCGGCGTGGTCTTGATGGAAAATGCCGGCGCGCAGGTGGCCCGCATCCTCTGGCAGGAGTATCCAGACCTCCAGGCACGCCGGGTGGCGGTTTTATGCGGACGGGGGAATAATGGCGGCGACGGATTTGTCATCGCGCGCTACCTCCACACGATGGGGGTGTCGGTGCGTGTGTTCATCATGGGAGAGCCCGGAGCCATCCACGGCGATGCCGGTGCGCATCTGGATATGTTGCGGCGCGTCGGCGTAGCTCCAGAGGCCGTGCAAACCTCCGAGTCGGCCCAGACGGTCGGGGCGCGGTTGGCGGATTACGATATCCTGATCGATGCGCTGCTGGGAACTGGTCTCCAGGCCGGGGTGAGTGGGGTGTTCCAGCTGATCATCGCCGCCATGAACGCCTCCGGCAAGGCCATCGTTGCGGTGGATATCCCATCGGGTTTGAGTGCCGATGTGGGAACGCTCCTGGGCGAACATGTGCGGGCTGACCTCACAGTCACCATGGCACTTCCCAAACGAGGCCTCTTGCTCTATCCCGCTGCCGAGCACGTCGGTCGGCTGGTGGTGGTTGACATCGGGTTTCCGACGATGGTGCGCGAGCACGCGGCAGTGGGCTGCCATGTGCTCGAGGCCGAAGCTGTCGCGGCGCAATTGCAGAGGCGTTCTGCCGATACCCACAAGGGCACCTACGGACATGTGTTGACTGTCGCCGGCAGCCCTGGGAAGACAGGGGCTGGTGCGCTGGCGAGCCTGGCCGCCCTGCGCACCGGAGCTGGATTGGTCAGCTTCGCGCTGCCGCACGCGCTCAACGCTGCCATGGAGACGAAGCTCACTGAGGTGATGACGATTCCACTGCCTGAATCTGAGCCAGGCATACTGGGGGTGGAGTCGGTGAAACGCCTTATGGAATGGCTGGAGGGCAAATCCGCCCTGATCCTTGGTCCTGGTATGGGCACGCATCCGGAGACGGTGCGCTGTGTGCATGAGGTCCTGCGCCAGGTGCGTATCCCCACGGTGCTCGATGCTGATGGTCTCAATGCGTTCGTGACCGATCCCGATAGCATCGGCGACACCCAGGCACCGCTGGTACTGACCCCGCATCCAGGCGAGCTCGCACGCCTGCGTCGTACCACAACGGCCATGATCCAGGCTGATCGCTTAATGGCGGCACAAGAGACCGCCCGTGCCTGCAAGGCTGTCGTCGTGCTGAAGGGGGCTCATACAGTTATCGCCGAGCCTGAGGGAACGCTGTATATTAACGTCACGGGCAATCCGGGCATGGCCACGGCTGGCAGCGGTGACGTTCTCTCCGGGATGATTGGCACACTGCTGGGACAAGGCTATACACCGAGTATGGCGGCGCGGATCGCCGTCTACACCCACGGTCTGGCGGGTGATCTAGCAGCCACGGCGCTGGGGGAACGATCGTTGATGGCTGGGGACCTCATTGACATCTTACCTCGGGCGTTTCAGCAGCTCACACATAGCCAAGAGAGAGCGCCGACGAGTTGGGAACATCGCTGGCTCAAAGGCCGGCCGAAAGCTGCTGCCGCGCTGAAGGTAGCCTAGACATGTCGCTACAAGTGATGTCGCGGAACAGCGTCGACACGGAAGTGCTGGGGGAACACGTTGGACGTCTCCTCGAGGCGGGCGACATCGTGTGCCTCTATGGTGAGCTCGGGAGCGGTAAGACGGTGCTGACAAAGGGGATGGCCAGGGGACTTGGGGTCACGCCTGAGCGTGCGGTACGTAGCCCTTCCTTCGTGCTCATGCATCGCTATCAGGGCCGTGTACCCGTGTATCATGCCGATCTCTATCGTCTCGATGGGCCTACGGATATTGAGGATATCGGCCTGCGCGAATTTCTCGGAGGGGATGGGGTGGCGGTCATCGAGTGGGCTGATAAGCTCGATGCCTCGCTGCCGGCGGAGCGGCTCGAGATCACCCTTGCGCATCAGACGGAAGAGACGCGTCTGATCACGATCACGCCACGGGGCGCGCGCTATCACCAGCTTCTCGATCAGTGGCAGAGTCAGCTAACAGCTCGCGTTAAGACCTGTGGCCAGGAGGGTGACGATGTAGAGATGGCGTCGGCATGAGGCGCCTGGTCCTATCGATCGCCCTCGGATTGGCTGTACTGAGCGGGGCTGCTTGGTGGTTCTACCTGGCAGGCACCCCGTGGCAGGCTGCGCTGACCAACGCAATCGTGTCGCCAGAGCATGGTATCCGAATGGAGAAATTTGCGCTGCGGGATACTGAGCGCTACCAGACGCGCTGGGAAATTTTAGCCGACGTCGCTCAAGTCGATCCACAGGTCAATACCACGACCCTCGAGGGGGTGCACCTCACCCTCTTTTCGGCTAAGCATGGCACGGTGCAGGTAACGGCGCGTCGTGGTGTCATCCAGAATGAATCGAAAAATATGCAGGTCTGCGGCGATGTGCGGCTGGTCATGGGTGACGAGTTTGCGCTGACGACGGAATGCCTGCAATGGTTGGCCGTAGAACAGTCACTGGCGGCGGACACGCCGGTGATTGTGGAGATGGGTAGTCTCCACGTTGAGGGGCAGGGCTTCCGAGGGTGGATTGCGGAGGAACGGTTCGAAGTCCACGAGCAGGTGCTGGCACACTGGATCGAGCCATGATGGACCGACGTCCTCGGTGGGGGGTGTTCGGCGCGGCGCTCCTAGGTGTCGCTCTGTTCGTGAACCTGGCAGATGCAGCCAATGCGGCACCTGAGCAGACCGCACAGAATGAAATGGTGCAAGTGACCGCGGATCGTATGGTGTCGGATTCCCGGAGCGATCAGGTGGTGTTTACCGGGAACGTCGAAGCGTGGCGGGGTGGGCTCTATGTCAAGGCCGACCGGCTTGAGGTCAAGCAGGATCGAGAGACCAAGAAGGTGGCGCAGATGGTCGCCATTGGCAATGTGTTCATCCAGCGAGGCGAGCAGTCGGCGACAGCCGAACGGGCTACATTCCTTGAAACCGAGCAGAAGGCCGTGCTGACCGGGAATCCGCATGCGGTGGAGGGCAGTACCGAGGTCTGGGGCGAGGAAATGGTGTTCCTTCTGGCCGAGGGCAACATGATCGTTACTGGCGGCACGCAACGTGTCCGCGTGCAACTCGTACCGGCCAACGAAGGGCCAAAGCTGCCGACGCCGAAGCCGAAGGGACGGGGGGGATAGGTGAGAGGTTTGGCAGGGCATGGATTGGTCAAAAGCTATCGTCGACGTCGTGTGGTGGATGATGTATGCTTGACGATCGAAGGTGGCGAGGTCGTCGGCCTCCTAGGACCCAACGGCGCTGGGAAGACAACCACATTCTATCTCCTGGTGGGTCTGATCCACCCAGACACCGGCGTGGTCAAACTCGATGGGGTGGACATTACCGCCGTTCCCCTGTATCGGCGGGCGCGAGCTGGAATCGGCTATTTGCCACAAGAACCCTCGGTGTTCCGAGGGTTAACCGTCGAAGAGAACATTTTGGCGGTTCTCGAACTCCAGTCGCTCTCACGACGTGAGCGCCAGGAGAAGGTGGACGAGCTCCTCGACGAGTTCGGGCTCTGCCACCATCGCCAACGGCTCACCCCCTCACTGTCCGGGGGGGAACGGCGACGGGTCGAAATCGCCCGTGCCTTAGCAGCGTCTCCGACGTTCCTGCTGCTCGACGAGCCCTTCGCAGGGATCGATCCGATCATGATCGAGGAGTTGCAACAACTTGTCTGTCGTCTCAAGGAGCGGGGTCTGGGGGTGTTAATCACGGACCATCGTGTGCGTGAAACTTTGGAGATCACCGATCGAGCGTATATTATCCATCAGGGCCGCATTCTCGACAGCGGTACGCCGCGCCAATTAGCCGAGAATGAACGCGTAATTGCGGCGTATTTCGGTGAACGATTCGCTTTGGATATCGGGCAACCATGGGTCTTGAAACCAAACTCTCGCTAAAACAAACGCAAAAACTTGTCATGACGCAGGCGCTGCAGCAAGCGATCAAGCTGCTGCCCATGGCTCGCCTCGAACTCGTCCAGGCCATTCGGCAGGAGCTCACGGAAAACCCCATGTTGGAAGAGGTGGCGCTTGCCGAGGATGGTGTGACACCGGCTGAAGAGGACGACGCTCCAAGTCCTGATGAGTCGGCCGACACTGTGGCGGACGGTAAAGAGCTGTATGACATCAACTGGCAAGAATATTTCCCCGAGGATTGGGAATGGAAGGGCTTACCCTCCGAGGAGTATGAGGAGCGGTTCTCCTACGAAAATACCGCCCGCACCCCCACGACGCTGAGCGAGCATTTGTTAGCACAACTCATGATGGCCACCACGGATGAGGTGGAGCGGCGTGTCGGGGCATTCCTCATCGGCAATATCGATGACGAGGGCTATTTGCGCTGTGAGCTGGATGAGGCTATCACGGCCACCGAGGCAGACCATGCCACGGTGGCACGCGTCCTGTCGATGATCCAGACCTTCGATCCGACGGGCATAGGCGCTCGCGACCTGCGCGAGTGTTTGCTAATCCAGGTCCGCTTCCTGGGACTCGAAGGCTCACTGATCGAGACGATCATCTCGGATTATTTGCCCAAGCTGCAGGAGCGTGGCGCACAGCATCTGATGAGTGTGACCAAAGAGCTGACCAAAGCCTTGAATCTTTCCAGTGAAGAAGTGACCATGGCGCTGCACATCCTGAAGACCCTCGATCCCAGTCCTGGGCAGCAATTTACCAGCGAACCAGCAGAGGCTATTGTGCCGGATGTAGTCGTCATGAAGGTCGGGAATGACTACCAGGTGTTCCTCAACGATGAAGGCATTCCACGGCTTCGCATCAGTGCTACCTACAGGCGTATGCTACGTGAGGGCAAGCTGGACGAGCCTGAGGCCAAGCATTACCTGGACGAAAGACTACGCTCTGCCGTCTGGCTTATCCGCAGCATCGAACAACGGCGGCAGACGCTGTTCAAGGTGGCTACCAGCCTGGTCAAATTTCAGCGCGACTTTCTCGACCATGGCCTTGCCTACTTGAAGCCGCTGGTGCTGAAGGACGTGGCCGAAGACATCGGCATGCATGAATCGACGGTGAGCCGTGTGACCACCAGCAAATACATGTACACGGAGCAGGGCATCTTCGAGTTGAAGTACTTCTTCCACAGCGGTATCGAGTTGTACGGCGGCGAGACCATGTCGTCGCTGACCGTGAAAGACCGCATCAAGAAATTGGTGGCAGCGGAGGACCCGGGAAAACCCCTCACCGATCAGCAGCTTGTCGAGGTGCTAGCCGCGGAAAATGTCAAGATCGCGCGCCGCACCGTGACCAAGTACCGGCGCGAGCTGAAGCTCCCGCCGGCCAATCGCCGTAAACGGATCAGCGATGTCCCAGTCTGAGGACGCTGCGCCCACTCTGACGATGTTCCCTCTCCCCTTGAGAGAGGGGAAGAAATAGGGGCACGTAGCTGTCAGTTGGCGCGAGAGCACCGGGGTCCTGGAGAGATGGGGTTGCCCCGGCTCAATGTGACGAGGAAAAATCCAGATGAGGGACACGCAAATCGTCATCGTCACTGGCCTCTCGGGCTCTGGCAAGAGCGTTGCGATCAAGTGTTTTGAAGACCTGGGCTTTTACTGCATCGATAACCTGCCAATGATTTTGCTTCCCACCTTCGCTGAGCTGTGTGCGCATGCCGAGGACATTCGGCGCATCGCACTCGGCATCGACATTCGCGATCGAGATTTCCCGATCTCCTTTCCAGCCCAGATCAGTGCGCTTCGTCAGGCAGGTTTCGCCTGCGAAATTCTGTTCCTGGAAGCGCGCGATGAAGTGCTTGCCCGCCGATACAGCGAAACCCGCCGTAAGCACCCGCTAGCAGAGCAGGTGCCTGTGCCTGAAGCCATCACGCTCGAGCGCCACACACTCACAGAGTTGCGAGCCATGGCGGACCGCATCATCGACACCTCGGATTACAACGTCCACCAATTGCGCGCCGCCCTGGCCTCGTGGTACACCGCGGTGAATCACTTGCGGCGCATGACCATCTCGGTCCTATCGTTCGGCTATAAATATGGCCTCCCCTTCAATGCCGATCTGGTGTTCGATGTACGCTTCCTGCCCAATCCGCACTTTGTGGAACATCTCCGGGCTGGCAGTGGCAATGATCAGTCTGTCGTGGACTACGTGTTGGCCTCGCACGTGACACAGGATTTCCTCAAACGCTGCTTCGAATTTATCGACTTTCTCCTGCCCCACTATGAGCGCGAGGGGAAGGCCTATCTCACTATCGCACTCGGGTGTACAGGTGGCCGTCATCGCTCCGTAGCTCTGGGGAACCTGCTCCATCAACACCTGCAAGGGCAGGGGTACCAGCTCACGCTTACCCACCGCGACCTCGAGAAGTCTTAAAGACGGGCGCTTTCCCGTTTTCATATTCGACGCTTGCAGTCTTACCCATTGATCGGTACTATAGATGGCCATGTCACCGTTCGCGGCCAGCATGCGTCACACCGGCCGATGGCTGCACAGTTCAGAATTCATGATCAGGGAATAGCTCGGGAGAATCACGATGGGGGCAAAACGGTTCCTTTTCACCTCGGAATCAGTGACAGAAGGACATCCAGACAAGATCGCCGATCAAATATCCGATAGCGTGCTCGACGCCATTTTCGCGCAGGATCCCTATGGGCGCGTGGCTTGCGAAGCGCTCGTCACGACAGGCTTGGTCCTGGTCGCTGGCGAGATCACTACCACGGCCTCCATCGATTTTCAGACGGTCATTCGGGATGTGGTGCGGGGTGTGGGCTATACCAACGCCGAATTTGGCTTCGACGCTGCTACCTGCTCGGTGCTGACGGCCGTGCATGAGCAATCGCCGGATATCGACCAGGGCGTGACGGAGGGCAAGGGCCTGCACGCCGAGCAGGGGGCCGGGGATCAGGGTCTGATGTTTGGTTATGCCTGCGATGAGACCCCTGAATTGATGCCCATGCCCATCATCCTGGCGCATCGGATCGTCAGGCGCCTGGCGGAAGTGCGCAAGAATGGCATGTTGCCATTTCTGCGCCCCGATGGCAAATCCCAGGTCACCGTCGAATACGTCGATCAGCGGCCCACACGCGTCGACACCGTTGTCGTCGCCGCCCAGCACGACCCGCGCACGTCGCTGCCGCACATCAGCGAGGCGGTGCTCGAGCAGGTGATCAAACCGGTCATTCCGCCGGAAATGCTCGAACACCAAAAAGTGACCTACCACATCAACCCGACGGGAAGGTTCGTGATCGGTGGGCCGATGGGCGATTGCGGTCTGACCGGGCGGAAGATCGTCGTCGATACCTATGGCGGCATGGCCGGACATGGTGGCGGCTGCTTCTCAGGCAAGGATCCGACCAAAGTAGATCGGTCGGCTTCCTACATGGCCCGCTATGTCGCGAAGAATGTCGTCGCCGCGGGTGTGGCGCAGCGTTGCCTGGTGCAGTTGGCCTATGTCATTGGCGTGGCCGATCCGGTCTCCGTCATGATTGATACCAACGGCACGGGGTGTGTAGATGAGGAGCGGCTGGTGAAGGTGGTGCGGGAGCTGTTCCCCCTCAAACCGGCTGGCATCATCGCCCATCTCGATCTGCGGCGACCGATCTTCCGGCATACCGCAGCCTATGGACATTTTGGGCGCAACGAGCCGGAGTTCACCTGGGAACGCACCGATAAGGCCGAGGAATTGCGCCGGGCTGTAGGCTTGTAACGATCACTGGCTGGACAAGGGAGTGACCATGGACTACGACGTACGTGATCTTGGCCTAGCCCCGAAGGGCAAGGCCCGGGTGGAGTGGGCGGCGCAGAGCATGCCAGTGCTGAAGCTGGTCCACCAACGCTTTGCCGCCGAGCGTCCGCTCGCTGGGATGCGCCTTGCCGCCTGCCTCCATGTGACCACGGAGACGGGCAATCTGATGCGAGTGCTGAAGGCGGGCGGAGCAGAAATCGCTCTTTGCGCCTCTAATCCCCTCAGCACGCAGGACGAGGTGGCGGCCTGGCTGGTGGCCGATGAGCAGATCCCGGTGTTTGCCATCCGTGGTGAGGATAAAGACACCTACTACCGCCATCTACAAGCGGTCCTGAGCCTTCGTCCACATCTCACGATGGACGATGGTGCCGATCTAGTCTCCACCCTGCACACTGCCGGTGGCGAGCAGGCCTCGCAGGTCTTCGGGGGCACTGAGGAGACGACGACGGGTGTCATTCGGCTGCGCAGCATGGCCAACCGTGGCGTCCTCAAATACCCCATCATCGCCGTCAACGACGCCAAGACCAAGCACCTCTTCGACAATCGCTACGGCACCGGCCAGAGCACGATCGACGGCATCGTCCGGTCCACGAACCGCCTGCTGGCAGGGTCGACTTTTGTCGTCTGCGGCTACGGCTGGTGCGGTCGAGGGGTGGCCATGCGGGCCCACGGTATGGGCGCCAATGTCATCGTCACTGAGGTCGATCCTATCAGGGCGCTCGAAGCCATCATGGATGGCTACCGGGTGCTCTCGATGGCCGAGGCCGCCAAGGTGGGCGATTTCTTCGTCACCCTGACCGGTAATACCGACGTTATCCGGGATGAACACTTTCGTCTGATGAAAGACGGGGCCATTCTCGCCAATTCCGGACATTTCAACGTCGAGATCGCACTTGACGCCCTCGAGAACATCAGCACCAAGAAGTGTGTAGTGCGCGAAGGCATCGAAGAGTATACGCTGCCATCAGGGGCGCGTATCAATGTCTTGAGCGAAGGCCGCCTGATTAACCTCGCCGCCGCCGAAGGGCATCCCTCCAGCGTCATGGATATGAGCTTCGCCAACCAGGCGCTGGCGGCTGAGCATCTCGTCAAGCACAGGAATGACCTGGGGACCGGAGTGTTCCCAGTGCCGGATGAGATCGACCGGCGTATCGCGGAACTCAAATTGCACGCCTTGGGCATTGCTGTCGACGCACTTACCGAGAAACAGCAGGAGTACCTGGCGTCATGGGAGTCTGGTACCTAAGTACGACACGCCGTACTTTCACCCCCTCCCAAACCCTTTCCCCTCGAGGGGGAGGGTGGGGTGGGGGGGTGGGGGGGCCGCTTGTGGTGCTGATCCTCGTCACGGCGTTGGTGTGGCCAGTCATCACATGCGCTGCTGCACAGAGCAGTCGTCCCCCCAGCAGCAAACCCCAATCCAGTGCCAAGGGGGCCCAGAGTGGAGGGGCGATACCCTCGGCCTCGGCCGTCTGGACCGTCCGTGACATCCGGCATTGGAGCAACCCCAGCTATACGCGCGTGGTGATCGATGTCGAGGGCGAGGTGCAGTATCGCTTCGGGCGCCTGATCAACCCTGATCGCGTATACGTCGACCTGATAGGTGCGCAAATGGCCCCCCAACTACAGGGGCGCTCCTTGGACGTCTCCGATCGCTACTTGAAAGGGGTGCGGGGGGCACAGAATCAAGCCGGCGTGGTGCGGGTCGTCCTTGACCTCAAGACGTTACGAGACTTCCACGTCTTCACCATGACTGATCCCTATCGCCTGGTCATCGATATCAAGGGGACTGGCAGTGGCACAGCTGTTCAGCCCCCCCCCCCGCCCTCACCGCGTCAACAGGCAGCACGGCCGGAACAGAACCGTGTCCGGACCGACCCCCCGGCGCCGCTTAAGCGCCCAGCGGCAACGCGCGACCAACGCTGGCATGTCGTTATCGACGCGGGTCACGGTGGCAAAGACTCCGGGGCAATTGGCCCTTCAGGGCTCATGGAGAAGGACGTGGTCCTGGACATCGCTAAACGCCTGCGGGAGCTCATGCAACAAGACCTGCAATGGCGTGTGACGCTGACGCGCGACACCGATGTCTTCATTCCTCTGGAGGAGCGCACGGTGATCGCCAACGCCAAAGCGGCCGACCTATTCGTCTCCATCCATGCCAATTCCGCCGAGCGCCTAGACGCCCATGGGATCGAGACGTATTTCCTGGACCTCGCGAGCGATGAACAGTCGATGCGGGTCGCGGCCCGAGAGAACGCGACGACGGTAAGCAAGGTCAGCGACCTGCAGGTTATCCTGCGCGATTTGCAGATGACCTCGAAGCGCAATGAATCGAGCCTGCTCGCAGGGTCCGTGCAACAGGCGATGGTGCAGGCACCCAACGGTGGGAAGAACGGCCGCGACCTGGGGGTGAAGCATGCGCCCTTCCTAGTCTTGATGGGGGCGGAGATGCCCTCCATCCTTGTCGAAACGGGGTTTGTCAGCAATCCGGGAGAAGAGCGCAAACTTGCCGACCCGAAGTATCGGGCGCAAGCCGCCCGGGCCATTCTCGAGGGCATCAAAGAATATCTCGCCACCGCCAACGGCAGCGGCGCCCGTCAAGTCCAGCGCTGAGGGCCACAGATGAAACCTATCATCGCCATTGTTGGCCGACCCAATGTCGGCAAGTCCACACTCTTCAATCGGCTCGTGGGGACGCGCCAGGCGATCGTGGACCCAACTCCAGGGGTGACCCGCGACCGCTTATACGCCGATGCCGAATGGCGTGGACAGGTCTTCACGCTGGTCGATACCGGCGGGTTCGAGCCCTTGCTGGAGGAGGAAATCCCGCGCAAGGTGCGTGAGCAAGCTGAGCAGGCCATCGACGAGGCCGATCTGATCGTAGTCGTGGTCGACGGCAGGGCCGGTCTGGTGGCCACCGACGTCGAGGTCGCAGCGATTTTACGCCGCACGCAGAAGCCGTTGCTCCTAGCGGTGAATAAGCTCGATCACCGTGACCATGAACCCTACACCGCCGAATTTTATACGTTGGGCATCGATCCGCTGCTGCCAGTATCGGCCGAACATGGGCGGGGTGTGGGAGAGCTCCTCGATGCCCTTGTCGAGCGCCTGCCTGGGGCGCTAGCGGCCGAGGCACCTGAGCAGGCCATCCGTATCGCGGTGGTGGGCCGACCGAACGTCGGGAAGTCTACCTTGATCAATGCCTTGTTAGGGACACCACGGCTGATCGTCAGCCCGGTCCCTGGTACGACGCGTGATGCGGTGGACACCCTGGTGACCTGGGGGACGCAGTCTTTTGTGCTGATCGATACCGCAGGTATGCGCCGCAAGGCACGTATCGAGGCCCGTCTGGAATGGCGCAGCGTTGCCCAGAGCTTGCAGGGCATCCGGCGCTGTCAGGTGGCCCTGTTGGTGCTCGATGCACAAGAGGGGCTGACCGATCAAGACACTCGCCTGGCCAACTATATTTACCGTATGGGGAAAGGCTCGCTGATTCTGGTCAATAAAGCCGATCTGGCAGGGGGAACGGGGCCGCAATCCTCATTCGCTCAACGCGAAACCGCGATCCGGCAGCGCCTGGGGTCGCTGGGGTACAGCCCGGTCTTGTTCGTGTCGGCGCTTACCGGCCAGCGCATGGAGCGCATCTTCCCGACGGTTCAGAGCGTCACGCAAGCCTATCAAAGGCGCCTGCTCACCTCAGCCATCAACGATTGCCTGCAGCAGGCATGGTCGCGCCGCCCGCCGCACGATCGGCGGGGACGTGAGCTGAAACTGTTCTACGCCACCCAGATCGCTGTTGAACCGCCGACGATCATTGCTTTCGTGAACTACCCCGAAAGCCTCGCACCGGCGTTTGAACGCTATTTGGAACATCAACTGCGCGACAAATTCGGGTTCGAAGGGTCCCCGCTAAAACTTTTGTTCCAACCCCGTCACCGTTCCTGAGGCGCCTGGCGGTGGGTGAGGTGCTGCCTCTCCAACCCGCGTCATCTGCGCTCTGACGGGTAGAGTGCCGCGAGGACCTTGCTTGACAAAAATCAAGAGAGGTGATATGTTTGACACCCGTAACTGCTGATGCGCACTGATTTTTCAAGGGATGGGAATGGTCTTTGAGGTCTTGCCATACCGCTGTGTTCGGGGGACGCTCCTAAGGAGGTGGATATGAAAAGCAAGGATTTCGAACGGACCCACGTGCGAAACGTCGGCCTGTTGTCCCACAGTGGAGGCGGCAAGACTTCGCTGGCAGAGGCGATTCTGTTCGATGCCGGTGAGATCTCACGGCTCGGCACGGTGAACGATGGCACGACGACGATGGACTACGATGCCGATGAAACGAAGCGCCACATCAGCATCAATGCCGCGTTTGGTTTTTGTGAGTGGCAGCGGCATCGGGTCACGCTCATCGATACCCCCGGCGCGGCCAATTTTATCGCCGATACCTACAGTGCGCTGCGGGTCATGGACGGCGCCATTCTGCTCGTGAGCGCCGAATCCGGCGTCAAGGCCCAGACGGAGCGCGTCTGGCAATGGGTGGAGCAATTCGATCTGCCGTGCGTCGTGTTCATGAACGAAATGGACCATGAGCGGGCGAATTTCGCCCAGGCGCTCGGCATCGCTCAGAAGGCCTTCGGCAATAAGCTGGTGCCTGTTCAGATACCGCTGGGTGAGGGAGGACAACTCCAGGGTGTGATCGATCTGATTCGCATGCGCGCCCTGGTTTACCGTAATGACCTTAACGGCACCGTGGCGGAGACCGATATTCCCGATGCCTACCAAGAGCTGGCCTCCCAGTTTCAAAGCCAACTCATCGAGCGCGTCGCCGAGAGCAATGACGAGCTTCTTGAGAAGTATCTGGAGCAGGGTGAGCTCTCCATGGAGGAGTTGAGCACCGCCTTGCGCGACGCCACCCTGCGGGGAGATTTGGCCCCCTTGGCGGTGGGGTCGGCGCTGCGCAACATCGGCATCCAACCGTTGCTGGATTTGGTGGTGGATTTCCTGCCTTCACCGCTGGAACGCCCGCCCGTCGAGGGGACACGCCCGCGATCCTCGGATGTCGTGGTGCGTCAACCCTCGGAGAAAGAGCCCCTGGCGGCGCTCGTGTTCAAAACCATCGCCGACCCCTTTGCCGGCAAACTGAACCTGTTCCGGGTGTTTTCCGGGCAGCTGAGCTCGGATTCAACCGTCTATAACTCGACACGGGACGAGCGTGAGCGCATCGGCCAGGTCTTCATGTTGCAGGGGAAGGCACAAACCCCAGTGGGGGTGGCCGCGGTCGGGGATATCGTAGCGGTGGCCAAGCTGAAGACCACGGCCACCGGCGATACGCTCTGCGAGGAGAAGGACCCCATCGTCCTCCCGGCAATCGAGTTCCCCAAGCCATCAATCTCGTTTGCCGTCGAACCCAAGTCCAAAGCGGACGAGGAGAAGGTGAGCCAGGGGTTGGCTCGATTGATGGAGGAAGATCCGACACTGCATGTGGGGCGCGACGCCCAGACCCGGGAGTTGTTGGTGTCGGGCTTGGGCGAGCAACACCTCGAGGTGGTGGTGGATCGGCTGCGCCGGAAGTTCGGCTGCGACGTGGAGATGAAGACGCCCCGGGTTCCCTATAAGGAGACCATTCGTTCCTCAACGAAGGTCCAAGGGCGTTATAAACGCCAATCTGGCGGGCGGGGGCAGTATGGTGACTGTTGGTTGGAAATCGAGCCCTTGCCGCGCAGTGGCGGCTTTGAATTCGTCGATAAGATCGTGGGGGGCGTGATTCCGCGCAATTACATTCCATCGGTGGAGAAGGGTGTGCAGGAGGCGATGGAACGTGGTCCACTGGCTGGATATCCTGCGGTGGATATGAAGGTCACGGTGTACGATGGTTCGTTCCACCCGGTCGACTCATCGGATATGGCCTTCAAGATCGCGGGATCCATGGGCTTCAAAAAGGGGGTGATACAGGCTGATCCCGTGCTCCTCGAACCCATCATGATGATGGAAATCGCCGTGCCCGAGGATACGATGGGCGATGTGATCGGCGATCTGAACGCGCGGCGCGGGCGTGTCTTGGGGATGGACGGCGTGGGTAACACCAAAGTGATTCGCGCCCAGGTGCCGATGGCGGAGGTGCTGCGCTACGCATCCAATCTACGGTCGATGACCGGGGGCCGTGGCAATTTTACGATGGAGTTCTCGCATTACGAAGAGGTTCCCCCTCATCTTGCTGAACGCATCATCGCCGAGGCAGCCCGTGAGAAGGAGGAAAAAGAATAGCGCAGGGACGTTTGCGGGTGCCTTAGAATCGTACTGGTGAAGGATGGCGTTTGGGATGGACGAGCAAGCGCTGAGAGGAGGACCGAAGAGGGGGGAGGATCGATGATTAAGGCGGATATCATCGATTTGGTGCATGAAAAGATTGGATTCTCACGGCATGAGTCGGCGGAGGTGGTCGAAGCCGCCTTGGATGTGCTCAAGGAGGCGTTACAGAAAGGGGAGCGGGTTCAAATCGTCGGCTTTGGGAGCTTTCTCGTACGGCCCAAGAAGGAGCGGGTCGGTCGGAACCCCAAAACCGGTGAAGAGATCACCATCGCCCCTCGGAAGGTCATGACGTTCAAGCCCAGCAAGATCCTCCGGGATATGGTGAATGACGGAGGGGGTGCATAGGGGTGCGAGGAGGAGGTCATACTCCTCCTTGCAGTATACCGCGAACTGGAGTATGATGATGGCCCAGGCCGCGTGGATGCATGAGGGTGTTCCCGAGGTTGCGGGTCGCCCCATGGGCAAACGTATATGGACAGCCGATTTCCGGACAAGCTCTTCTATCGCATCGGGGATGTATCGGAAATCACTGGGATCAAACCGCATATTCTACGCTACTGGGAAGCCGAATTCAGTGTCTTACATCCCCGCAAGAATGACGCGGGGCAACGGATCTATGAACGGCGCGATGTCGAGTTAGTCATCGAGATCAAGAAGCTGCTCTATGAGCAACGTTATACCATCTCCGGGGCAAAGAAATTTCTAGCACGGCAGCATAAGCAAGTTCTCAAAAAGTCCGTGCCAGCTAAAGCGCCTGGCGATATGTCGGCCGCGCTGAAAATATGCCGTCAAGAACTACGTGGCCTTCTGGCTCTGCTGGACCGGAACGGGCGTAAGGCAGGACTGAGGACTGAGGACTGAGCATGGGGTTTTCCAGATGCAGTTCTCAGTATTTCCTTTGGACGGGGCGTAGCGCAGCCTGGTAGCGCACCTGAATGGGGTTCAGGTGGTCGGAGGTTCAAATCCTCTCGCCCCGACCATAACTACCGGGATGAGTCATGAGTCAGGAGAGATTTACTCCGTTTTACTCAGTACTCATGACTCAGCACTCAGCACTTTCTTTGTACGGGGCGTAGCGCAGTCTGGTTGAGCGCGCCTGCTTCGGGAGCAGGAGGTCGGAGGTTCAAATCCTCTCGCCCCGACCACCACTACGGGACTGAGTGATGAGGACTGAGGACCGAGTCAGAAAGGCCCTTCACTCAGTCCTCATTACTCAATCCATAACATTGTTTTGGCTGTCCTCCCTGCATTCTCGTCGCCAGACACCAACCTTTCCATCGATACGAGTCTGTTGGTTACTGATCCCATGTGCTCTCGGGCTGCTCAGCTGCTCGACAGGGCGCTCTCCCCCTTCCACAGCACCTAAGGCTGCCATTGGGACCCATCATCTCGTGCGTCCCGGTGAGACCCTCGCCGCCATTGGGCGTTTATATGAAGTCAGTTGGCAGACCTTAGCACAGGCGAACCAGCTCGTCGATCCGCACCGCATCGAGGTCGGCCAGGCGATCTGGATCCCTTCTAAAGCAGGGACGGGGGGCAGCAGCGCCCTGACGCTTGCCGTGCCCAGCCGATTCATCCCCGACCGCCGTTTGCAATGGCCAAGCGACGGGCTGCTCAGCTCAGGTTTTGGCATGCGAGGCGGACGTTTTCACGGTGGCATCGATATCTCGGGCGAACGCGGCACACCGATTGCGGCGGTAGATGAGGGCATGGTCATGTTTAGTGGGCGCGGCCCCGACGGCTATGGGAACGTGGTGATGCTTGACCACGGCAGTGGCCTTATAACCCTCTACGCCCATAACGAACGCAACGTCGTACGTCAGGGAGAGCGAGTGCGACAGGGTCAAACGGTGGCGTTGATGGGCGATACTGGACGGGCCTCGGGAACACACGTGCACTTCGAGGTCCATCAGCATGGGCAGCTCGTTGACCCCCTGCGTTGGCTGCGGTAAGGGGCTCCAAACACCTTGGAGAATTGTGATGAGAGGGCATCTATGGGTATGGGCATCGTAGAAGAGCTGGCGCAGAAGATCCGTGACATCCCAGATTTCCCACGAAAAGGCATCGTCTTTAAGGACATCACGCCCCTCCTCAACGACCCACGTACCTTCAGGATGGCGATCGATGCCATGGCCCATCAGTACGTGGGACGCCATATCGACCTCGTCGTCGGCATCGAGGCGCGGGGCTTTATCATCGCCTCGGCCCTCGCCTATATTCTCAACACTGGCTTAATCCCCCTACGCAAACCGGGGAAATTGCCGTTTCTGACCCATCGCATGAGCTATAACCTGGAATATGGCAGCGCCGAGTTGGAGATCCATCGTGATGCCATCAAACCAGGCCAGCGGGTCATCATCGTCGATGATCTCCTGGCCACCGGCGGCACGATGCGAGCCTCAGTCGACCTGGTGAATACCTTGGGGGCTGAAATCGTCGGGGTCTCGTTCCTGGTCGAGCTCAGCTTTCTCGATGGGCGTAATCGCTTACAAGGGTGCGATGTGACAGCGCTAATCACTTATTGAGCGACACGCTGATATGGAGGCTGCGCTCCTGGATGCCACGCCTCCCACCCAGCCTTCCCCCTCAAGGGGCATAGGCGCCAGGATAAGCGCCCATGCAGTTTTCCCTCCGCCTCCGGGAGCTTTGCACAAAAAGTCGGTTTCAGACTCATTTTTTGAATCGTTTGCGATATGTACTTATCAACTTCATGCTCAATTTAGAGTTTTTGTGCAAAGCCCCCTCCGGGAGAGGGTGAGGGCGGCAGGGTATCATCGAGCGATTGGTCTTCCCTCACCCCGGCCCTCTCCCAGTGGGAGAGGGGGCAAATGGCGCAACACTGACTGGTTCTGGACTTATCCCGGAGCCAATGCGCTCGAGGGTGGAGGGTTCGTGAAGTCTGCTGCCCACACTCAAAAGGGCTTGTTGAGGGCAAGATAGGCGGCAATGGCCCCCAGCGCGATGGTGATCCACCACAAGGGTTTGGCCAGCGATGGGGCGCGCCCAATCAGGGCGGTGAGGATGCCGAACACCAGCCAGATGATAATCTTGCCGATCACCCATCCTGGCCATGGCCAGAAGATACTCAGTTCGGGACGCGCTAGCATCCCGAACCCGCCCACCAGTGCCAGCACCATCCCAATCCCATGCGTGATGGCCACAGGCTTGCGCCACACCGGTTCTCGAGTCGTGCCGTGAATTTGCTGCAGGATGAGCCCGCCCAGCGCCACTAAGATCATGAACACGCCGAGCAAGTGAAGGTTTTTATAGATGAGCAATGGAATCATCGCAATCTCCCTCGAGCCAGCAACTTTTTTTGTTGCACTCTGCGACGAACCGAAGTAATGTAGGAGGCACACAAGAAAGGAGGTGATCCAGTGATAAAAATTCCTGGGACATGTGAGGTGATTGTAACGTAGGCGGGATCACAGGACCGCTGCACCGTGGGCTGGGAATCACGTCTGCGGAATCCCAGCAATCACCGAGCCCCGAAGTGCCCGACCTTGTCCTCCGGGCAGCTGGTAAGACAACAGCGCTTCGGGGCTTTTTTCTGCCTTCATCTCAACCCTCCCAAGCTCTGCCCCCTGGCGCTTTGCACACCCGAGTACTGCAGCGGTTCTTGGCACCTCGGCACACCCCGTTTACCGCTGCGCAAGTATACGGCGTCGTGCATCCCCACTCATGTTTGCCATGGTGCGCAACACCATTCCCGATTGAACATCCCACAACCACACCGAGTTGTCCTCACTGCCACCCACGATTGCCTTGCCGTCAGGCGAGAACGCCACTGACGTCACCCCACCCTTAGGGCCTGTGAGCGTCCGCACCATAGCTCCCGTTGCGACCCCCCACCGACGCGCCGTATTGTCGCGGCTGCCGCTCACTAGGTGTTTCCCGTCGGGTGAAAAGGCTACCGACGAGACCCGTCCCGTATGTCCTGCCAGGGTGCGCACCGCGGCTGCCGTTTCGACGTCCCACAGACGCACTGTGTTATCCCGGCTGCCGCTGGCAACGAGTGTTCCATCAGGTGAAAAGGCCACCGATGTTACCCCACTGCGATGCCCCGTCAGAGTGCGCAGCGTCGCACCGGTGTGGACATCCCACAGCCGTATCGTCTTGTCCCAGCTGGCGCTGGCGATCAGCTTCCCGTCCGGCGAGAAGGCAATGGCATCGATGCCGCTGTTGTGCCCGGTGAACATTCGCAATGCCTCGCCGGCCTGGGCTCGCCACAGGCGCACCGTATTATCGCCGCTGCCGCTCGCCAGGAGTGTGCCGTCCGGCGAAAAGGTCACTGATGATACCAGATTGTCGTGGCCCGTCAAGGTCCGCAGCGTCGCACCGGTCTGCACCGGCCACAAACGTACCGTGCCATCCCAGCTACCGCTGCCCACCAGCGTACTGTCGGGTGAAAACGCCACCGAGGTCACCCCACTGCTGTGCCCCGTCAAGGTCCGCCATAGCTTCCCGGTCTGCGTCTGCCACAGGCGCACCAGATTGTCGACGTTGCCGCTGGCGATAAGCGTGCCATCCGGCGCAAAGGCCACGCCGTCCACTCCGACGCTATGTCCGATCGGACGGATCGCACCAGATTGCCTAGCGGACACCTCCAGCTTGACGCCCACACTGCCATCTCTTGTGGCATGGTCATGTGCGACGGTCGCATGCATCGACTTCAGGGTCATGATCAGCAACGCGAGCAAGATAGCCCAGCACGTGCCAGTCCTCAGCCATCGATTCATCCGCATAACCCACTCCTACACTGATGGCGAAAAACCAACCTCCCATATAATCCAATCGCTGGTGAGCGAGTCATCAAACCGCCGGCGATAGGGTCACAAGCCAGCTCAAACATCCAAATGATCTCTGCGATCGCCGCAGCAACCAGCTGCAGAGGCGGGATATCGTTAGCCCGAGTGTATCGACAGCGACGTGTCTTGTCAACGTCCCCCCCGCCTTAGTGTGCGGCCTCGCCATACGCCACCGTGCATGAAAATCTTGTGATGAAGAACCTGGACATGCTCTTAGCCGATACCGTATAGTGCTCGACGACCTATCCCACCTTCGTCGGCCATAGAGCTATGCCTCGGTGCTGAGCGTATGAGCACCCGTGGAGCTCGACAGGAGGGTCCATGAGCAAAAAACTCTGGCGAGGTGCAAGGGATGTAGTCGAGGCGTTGTTATCGTAGAGAGACCCCATTCATGAGGGGAGGCCTTGCCGGGGAAAGGAGAGACGTCGCATGAAAGGGCTGCCGGGAGTGGGGTGTTTGGCGCTGATATTGGCGGGATGTGTGAGCGGAGCAGGGGAGTTCCAATGGGGCTATCACGAAGAATACACCCTGAGCGAGAAGAATCGCCAGGCATTGATGAATCTAAGTGTAGGCATGTCCCCTGACCAGGTGCGGGCGGTCATGGGGGAACCGCAGATGGTCGAGGGGTACCCCAACGAAACCGTCTGGTATTATCGCACGGGGACTACAGGTCTGGTGAGCGGCACGGGTGGGATGCAAGGACTCCCGGATAGGCCAGGCAGGGGTACAGATATTAATTTTACCCCGCTGGTCTTCGACGATAGGCAACGTCTAATGGCTTGGGGAAAGGATGTGGTGCTCCCGTAGCGGGACACACGCTAGGACCCCGGGCCAGCTCTGTACCGTAAACGCTGCTAGGCCAATCCAGAGGGATGCCCCCATGAAAGAGAGATCTCGACGGCCTGCGGCGGGGGCATGTACTGTCTGGGTAACGCCCCGGTAAAGCTCGCGGGCACGAGCTTCCATTCACGTTGACCAAGGTGTGCAGCACCGTTCCCGATTGGACATCCCACAACCACACCGCGTTATCCTCACTGCCACTCGCGATAGCTTTTCCGTCAATGGGGGCCAGAGCCTCAGGACCGAGCGTGTCAACGCCCGGAGCATCTGAGAGGACGATCCCTGAGAGCAAAACTCAGACAAGATCCATAAGAGGGTAGTCGAGACGTTGTCACCACAGGGGGACCACATTCAGGGGGGGGAAATCTTGGGTCAGAAAGGAGAGGCGTGGCGTGAAAGTGCTGCTCGGATTGCGGTGTTTGGCGCTGTTACTGGCGCTATATGTGAGCGGGTCAGGGGAGTTCCAAGGCTGGACTAAACCAGATGAAGGACTGTATTGTTGTTGACACTATGAAAACTGCCGCGAATATGGGCATTTTCGAATTCACTCGAAAACTCGGCAAATCCGACAGGAAGTCCGCACACCCTTCAGCAGGCGTTTTGAAGGACGAACTAGAATGGCTACACGAGAAGCCCGGAAGATCGGCAGGTCCGCTATGCTATCGCCCATATAGTCAAAAATGTCTTTGGCTCAATATGGATTCCAGGGAGTTGATAAGGTCGCCGCTTCCGAGGATGGAGGGCCTTGCAGCGAGCACGTGTTCCACCTGGGACCATGAGCGATACTGGCGCCATGCGACACCTTCAATCGCTGATCGACGAGCCCCAAGGCGTTGAGACCGTCCGTGCGCTAC
>Ga0137403_10000453_pt1 | contig 52894 bp, 62 predicted proteins | sample CZOMad2_1_16fung_FD_122057 | JGI IMG/M metagenome (GOLD analysis project Ga0137403, IMG submission 122057) | Vadose zone soil fungal communities from Angelo Coast Range Reserve, California, USA - CZOMad2_1_16fungal (Hybrid Assembly) | ecosystem: Environmental > Terrestrial > Soil > Vadose zone... | reverse complement strand
TATGAAACTCATTATTCTCGACCGCGACGGTGTCATCAATTTCGATTCCGATCAATTCATCAAGAGCCCGGAAGAATGGAAGCCGATCCCCGGCAGCCTGGAGGCGATTGCGCGTTTGAATCAAGCCGATTATCGCGTGGTGGTGGCGACCAATCAGTCCGGTATCGGGCGCGGGCTGTTCGACATGCCGACGCTGAACGCGATACACGACAAGATGTATAAAGCCTGCGCGCTGGCCGGTGCGCGCATTGATGCAGTTTTCTTCTGTCCACATACCGCAGATAGTAATTGTCATTGCCGTAAACCGAAGGCGGGCATGCTGGAAGAAATTGCAGCACGTTATAACGTCAATCTGGCCGGTGTGCCTGCGGTAGGCGATTCGCTGCGCGATCTGAGTTGTGCCGCCAAAGTGGGCGCGCGGCCAATATTGGTGCTGACCGGAAAAGGCGTAAAGACTTACGCCCAAGGCGGTTTGCCAACCGGCACTCAAGTCTTTAGCGATCTTGCGGCAGTGGTTCCCGATCTGGTATAGGCCGATATGCTGGCCATACGCTCGCTAATCTTTTTGTTGTTGCAAATCATTATTACCCCGCTGTTTTCTATCCTCGCGTTGCTGACCTTTCCGCTGCATCCCGTGACACGTTATCGCGTCATTTCGCAATGGGCAAAATTGATGCTGGTGTTGTTGCGTGTCGTGTGCGGGATACGTTATGAAGTGCGCGGCATCGAGAATTTACCGAAGCAACCCTGCATCGTACTGTGCAAACATCAATCGACATGGGAAACCCTGGCGTTACAAAAAATCTTTCCCCCGCAAGTGTGGGTATTGAAGCGTGAGCTGTTGTGGATACCCTTTTTCGGTTGGGCGCTTGCCTTGACCAGCCCCATCGCCATCAAACGCAGCGACGGAAAAGGTGCGATGATGCAGTTGCTCAAACAAGGTAGAGAAAGGCTGGCGCAAGGGTTTTGCGTGGTGCTCTTTCCGGAAGGAACGCGGATACCGTTCGGGCAGCGCGGCAAATACAAGATCGGCGGCGCACTGTTGGCAGTGAGTAGCGGCGTGCCTGTCGTACCGGTGGCGCATAATGCCGGAAGGTTGTGGGGGCGCAATGCATTCGGCAAACACCCGGGCCTGATCACCATGAGTATTGGTGCGCCGATTGAGACTCAGGGTGCCAAGGCAGAAGAGATCAATGCGCGTGTCGAACAGTGGATAGAGAACGAAATTCAGCAGTTGTCCCATTGATGCCAAAGCGAGCACGCGATCCCGATAATTTATCCGGCGTTGAACAGCGCGCCACCATTCTCGCCGGGAAAAATATTTCCTATACTTTAAAGCGAACCGGTCGGCGTCGCAGTATTGGCCTGCGCATTGATGACTGCGGCCTGACTGTCAGCGTCCCGTTGCGCGCTTCCGAGAAGTGGCTACACAGTGTGTTACAGGATAAAGCGCATTGGGTGGTAGAAAAACTGGCCGGCTGGCAGACCAGCAAACCAATAGAGACAAGCTGGTTGGATGGCGACGCGATTTCTTATCTGGGCGAATTGCTGACTTTGCGTGTGGTGCAGAGTTTATTTCCAACTGCCGCGCTGCGACGCGATGGTGAGTTGTGGGTGTATGTGACGAACGGTTGTACGCAGACGCACATTGATCAGGCAGTTCTGGACTGGTATCGGCACACAGCTTTGCCATTGTTCAAACAGCGCGTGGCCTATTTTCAGGCGCTGCTGAAAGTTGCCCCACGTGCAGTGAAATTATCGCAAGCGAAAACCCAGTGGGGAAGTTGTACCGCGCAAGGATCAATACGGCTTAATGTTTATCTGATCAGGTTGCCGCTATATTTGATCGATTATGTGGTGGTGCATGAGTTGGCACATTTGCGCGAGTTGAATCACTCGGCGGCATTCTGGCGGGTGGTGGGAAGCGCTTGCCCTGACTATTTGAAGTTGCGCGCAGAGCTCAAGGCTGTTTCATTGAGTTAGAAAATCAGCCGCTCACCTTGTGAGGAAAATAATTCGGCCAGTTTGGAAAATAGCTCACTGCCATCGCGATGGCTTTCCCAGCGGGAGTTCTGCCAGCCGAAATGAAAACCACCCGATTTTGCTGCGACCCATATTTCCTGATTCAGGTCGTGGCGATTGATGATGATTTTGCTGCCATTATCAAATTCCACCTCAAGCAAGTTGCCGCTGCGGTTGCAATCGGCCGCGTTACATTGTTTATCCACGGCTGCTTCGATGCGCGCCAATGCGACATCGGCCAGTTGATTAAATTCGCTTTCGGTCATGTTTTAATCCAGAGATATTCCGGAATCGACGTTGCCATTGTCACATTTTTGCGCAGCGTAACCACGGATTAATTCTTTTTTTCCTCGGATAGTATTTCGCGCAATTCGTGTATGTCGCTTTCTATGGAGGAAAGCTGGTAAAAATTTCCGCCGGCCTGTTTGGCAAGCTCAAGCTGTTCTGCCGCACCGCGTAAATCTCCTTGCCAGTAATAGCTATAGGCCAATGCCTGATGTTGCTCCAGCGGCTTGCCCAATATTGTATAGGCGCGTGCCCGCAAGGCGTACAGTTTTGCGTCGTTGGTGTCATTGGTGATCTTGTTGTTGAGCAGCTTGACGGCAGTTTCCGCCTGGTTTTTTTGCAGCAATAAATCGACATATTCGTAAATCAAGGCGCGATGGTGCGGAAAATTCTGCACGGCATCCTGGTAAAAAGCCATAGTCACCTGATCGTTTTTTGCCGCGCGCAGTACTTGTCCGGCAAGCGTTTCTATCATCGGGTTATTTTTGGCTTGCTTGCGCAAGGTGTCCAGTTCTGCTGTTGCACGCTTGATATCATTGTTGCGCAATAAGGAACGAACCAGGCCGTAGCGTTGCGCGACTGGATTGCCAAATTTTTGCGTATATAGCGCATCGTTAAAATGGCTCACTGCACTTGTCGGGCTTTGTTGCGCGGCAATCAGTTTGGTGCGCACCAGTTGAAAATCCAGACTATCCGGAAGGAGACGATAGGGTTGCTTGTGGATGCGGTTTTCAATTTCAGCGATGCGATCACTGGTGACAGGGTGAGTGCGCAAATAATTTGGCGCATTGCCGTCCAGCACGCGAGTAGCGTTTTGCAAGCGCTCCAGAAACGCTGGCATCGCGTGGGTATCGAAGCCGGATTTTTCCAGAAGTTGTAAGCCGATTCGGTCTGCTTCCTGCTCGTTGGCACGGGTAAAATCGAGCTGCTTTTGTATTGCATAAGCCTGCGATCCGGCAAGCGTTGCCTCGGTGGCCTGGGAGCTGTCTCGTGCGGCCAGTATGGCGAGGACGATAGCGGCCACCGAAATCAACCCGTTATTTTGTTGGGCGTCCAGCAAGCGTGCATAGTGGTGCTGCGTAACGTGGGAAATTTCGTGGCTTAACACCGAAGCCAGCTCTGATTCGCTTTGTGTGGTGAGCATCAGTCCAACATTGACGCCCACATAGCCGCCCGGAATGGCGAAAGCATTGATGCTGTAATCATTGATGGCAAAAAATTCAAAACGATGTCCCGGTTCGCTGCTGAAATCGACCAGCTTGCCGCCTATGTCATTCAGGTAGTCGTTCACCTCAGTGTCATCCAGAAACTCGCTGCTGGCGCGGATTTGCAACAGACTCTGTAATCCGATCTGGCGCTCTTGCGCCGGGCTGATAAACCTTTGCGAGACATCTCCCAAATCGGGTAATCCTTCACCGGCGACGTAAGGAGAGAAACACAGGAGTAATAACAGGGGCAATTTCTTCATGGTAGCTATGATATTAACATTCGGTCATGGTTCAAATCCGCATCATGCTGGGCTGCTGTGTCTGGACTTTAGTTGGTAAACTGCGCAGAATCGGCCTTCTGACCAAGTTTTACAAAATCATATGGATAAAATCGGCAAGTATGAAGTCGTGCGCGAACTCGGCTCCGGGGCGACCAGCACTGTTTACCTGGCCAATGATCCGTTCACCCAACAGCAAGTAGCCATCAAACTGTTCGACTTGAAAAGTTTGCGTAATAGCAAACACGCTAAGGTACTGCGCAAGTTATTGATGACCGAAGCGTCGCTGGCGGGAAAGCTGTCGCATCCTCATATCGTCAAGATACAGGATGCGGAAATGGAGGGCGACGTTAACTATATGGTGATGGAATACGTCGAAGGCAGTACGCTGGAAAAATATGCTGAAGTTGATAACTTGCTGTCAATCAGCACTATCGCAGAAATTACCTATAAATGCTGCAAAGCGCTTGAATATGCGCAGTATCAAGGTGTCATCCACCGTGACATCAAGCCGGCCAATATTTTGTTGCAGGGTGAAACGGATATTAAAATCTCTGATTTTGGTTCGGCTGCGCTGCAAACCCAGGAAACCACCCAGGTCAGCGGGGTTGGCTCACCGGCTTATATGTCGCCGGAGCAGGTAAAAGAACTACCGCTGACGCATCAAACTGATATCTATTCATTGGGTGTGGTGATGTATCGCTTGCTTACCGGCAAGCTGCCTTTTGATGCGAGCAATAATTTCAGCATGGTTTATCACATCATCAATATCGAGTCGCCTCCGCCCAGCACCTATCGTCCAGAGATACCCCCGCAACTGGATGTTATCGTGCAGCGCGCCATGCAGAAAGATACTGCCCAGCGTTATCAATTATGGGATCAGTTCGCACGCGATCTGGTCGGATTTTTTTCGCAGGATGCACCTGCCCATAACGAAATTTTTGATACAGAGAAATTTGATGCATTACGCAACCTGGCGTTCTTCAAGGACTTCAGTGATGTGGAACTTTGGGAAGTTTTGCGTATCAGCATCTGGCATAAAATAAAAGCCGCCGAATACGTTTTGCGCGATGGTGAAGTCGGGCAGTCTTTTTATATATTGGCGCAGGGTACGGTCAGGGTAACCAAGCAGGGCAGATTGTTGAGCCTGCTGCACAAAGGAGATTGTTTCGGCGAGATGGCGCATCTCACCGAAAATAACCCGCAGCGCAGTACCGATGTGATCACCAAAAATGATGTGCTATTGATTGAAATCAATCCCGAGGCGTTGGCCCGTGCTACAACTGGTTGCCGTTTTCAATTTTATAGTGCTTTCCTGCGGATGCTGGTGAGGCGTCTGGCTGTGGCGAATACACGTATTTCACGCTTGTTGGCAGAGCAGACTTTATCTGAAAAGGAATAAAAGTATGGCCGATTTCAAAAATATCACTGTTGCAGAACTGGGAACGATGTTGCGGCAATCAGGAATAAAACTGATTGATGTGCGCACCGATGCCGAGGTTGCGCGGGGCAAAATTCCTCAGGGCATTCCCGTGCCGTTGCATGTTCTGCCGGTACGTCTGAATGAACTGGATAAAAATGGCACCACGGTTTTTTATTGCCAGATGGGTGGACGTTCTGCCCAGGCCGCAGCCTTTGCCGCCGCTAATGGATTTGCCGATGTGTACAATCTGCAGGGTGGTATTACCGCCTGGGCGCATGCCGGTTTACCGGTGGCCGGCTGATGCAATTTGATGTCGAGCTGGATGCGCGTCGGCTGGCGTGTCCGCTGCCGATATTGCGTGCCAAAAAATCGTTGTCGGCAATGTCCAGCGGGCAACTGCTGAGGATTGTTGCCACCGATAAGGAATCGCCAAAAGATTTTGAGGTGTTTTGCCGTCAGACTGGCAATGAACTCGTTTCTTCGACGGACAAAGACGGCGAATTTATTTTTCTGATACGCCGTCGTTAATCGGGTGAAATGAGTCTGCCGCCCGAATCAATTTAGTTTACTGCGTTGTGCCTGAAACTGTGCGAGCATAGCGCCGAATTCTGCCATTCGGGTACGCTCTTGTGCGACCACTGCTGTCGGTGCACGATCCACAAAACCGGGATTTGCCAGCTTGCCCGCCACTTTGGTAAGCTCGTTTTGTAAGCGGGCAATTTCCTTGCCCAGACGTTCGCGCTCGGCGGCGACATCAATTTCAACTTCCAGTATTAACTGAAATGCGCCAACCATGGCGACAGGGGCATCGTTGGCCGACAACGTTGCAACGATACGGACTTCGCTGAGCTTGGCTAAACCAATAATGTAGGGGGCGAGTGTATTGAGTACGGCAACGTCACCCGCAGCAATCAGCGGCACGCGCTGTGCAGGAGACAAACTCATTTCGCTGCGCAATTTTCGACAAGCGGTGATTATTTCCTGCAACACCACAACTTGTTCAATCACTGCCTGGTCTATTTTGGCGGGATTCGATTCGGGATAAGGCTGCAGCATGACGCTGTCACCTTTTTTTCCGGCAAGTGGCGCGATGCTTTGCCATAACTCTTCGGTGATGAATGGAATGATTGGATGCGCCAGACGCAGGATGGTCTCCAGTACACGCACCAGTGTGCGCCGCGTGGCACGCTGCTGGGCAGCGTTGCCGGTGGCAATTTGCACCTTGGCTAATTCCACATACCAGTCGCAATATGCGTTCCATACCAACTCATACACTGCACGTGCCGCCATATCAAAACGATAATCGGTGAAATGCGTCGCCATTTCTGCCTCGGTTTGCTGCAACACACTGATGATCCACTTGTCTGCTGCGGAAAAATCCAGTGGCAGTTTTTCATCCAGACCAACATCATGTCCATCACAATTCATCAGCACGAAGCGCGTTGCGTTCCATAGTTTGTTACAGAAGTTGCGATAGCCTTCGCAACGCTGCATGTCAAATTTGATGTCGCGTCCCGGTGAGGCCAGTGATGCGAAAGTAAAGCGCAAGGCGTCAGTGCCAAAGGCGGGAATACCATCGGGGAAGTCCTTGCGCGTGCGAGCCTCTATTTTTGGCGCATCTTTTGGATTCATCAATCCCGTGGTGCGCTTGGCAACCAGGTCTTGCAGCGAAATACCATCGATCAGGTCAATCGGGTCGAGCACATTGCCCTTGGATTTCGACATCTTCTGGCCATCCGCATCGCGGATCAATCCGTGCACGTACACGTTGCGGAACGGAATTTTGCCGGTGATGTGCTTGGTCATGATTATCATGCGCGCCACCCAGAAAAAGATGATGTCAAAGCCGGTGACTAACACCGAGGAGGGCAGATATTTTTCAAGAAATAAATTCTGCCCGTCCTTTGTTTTGTCACCCGTCCAGTCCAGTGTGGAGAACGGCCACAGCGCGGAGGAGAACCAAGTGTCAAGCACATCATCGTCACGTTTTAGGTTGCCTGTGTAGCCATCTTTCAAGGCAAGTGATTTCGCTTCGGCTTCGTCATGCGCGACATACACTTTACCCGCGTCGGTATACCACGCCGGAATTTGATGTCCCCACCACAGTTGGCGCGAGATGCACCAATCCTGAATGTTGTTCAGCCACTGGTTGTAGGTATTCACCCAATTTTCCGGCACGAATTTGATCTCACCGGAGGCGACACACTCCAGCGCCTGTTCGGTGATGCTCTTGCCATCAACGACGGGTTTGCTCATGGCCACGAACCACTGGTCGGTGAGCATCGGCTCGATCACCACATGGGTGCGATCACCGCGCGGTACTTTGAGTTTGTGCTTCTCGGTTTTTTCCAGCAGGCCACTTGATTCAAGGTCGGCGACGATCTGTTTGCGTGCATCGAAGCGGTCTAGTTCATGGTAGTTTTCAGGGATTTGAGCTACCACCTCACGGTGGTCCCAAGCTTGCCCCAATGTTTCGCGAATACTGTCGAATTTTACTTCCAGAGTTGCGTTAGTCTTCCCCTTAATTTTTCCATCAAGGGTCAGAATATTAATCATCGGTAACTTGTGCCGGTGCCCAACCGCATAGTCGTTGAAGTCATGCGCAGGCGTGACCTTTACCACGCCGGTGCCAAACTCTCTGTCAACATATTTGTCGGCGATGATAGGAATGTCGCGTTCGCACAGCGGCAACTTTACTTTCTTACCGACGAGGTGTGCATAGCGCTCATCTTCGGGATGCACCATCACCGCCACATCGCCCAGCATGGTCTCGGGACGGGTGGTGGCGACGGTGAGATGGGTCAATCCATGCACGCCATCTTTCTCGGCCAACGGATAGCGGATGTGCCACATGAAGCCGTCTTCTTCTTCCTGCACCACTTCCAAATCAGACACGGCTGTTTGTAATTTCACATCCCAATTCACCAGTCGCTTGCCGCGATAGATCAGGCCTTCGTTATACAGACGCACGAAAGTTTCGGTGACCGTTTTCGACAGGCCTTCGTCCATGGTGAAGCGTTCGCGCGACCAGTCTGGAGATGTTCCCAGGCGGCGCATTTGGCGCGTGATGGTGTCACCGGAATATTTTTTCCACTGCCAAACTTTCTCGATGAACTTTTCGCGGCCCAATTCATGGCGCGAGATGTTTTGTGTGTCGAGCTGTCGTTCGACCACGATTTGTGTGGCGATGCCTGCGTGATCGGTGCCCGGCTGCCATAGCGTGTTGTCGCCCTTCATACGGTGGTAGCGGGTCAGCATATCCATCAGGGTTTGGTTGAAACCGTGCCCCATGTGCAGCGTGCCGGTGACATTGGGCGGTGGCAACAGAATGCAGAAAGCTGCGGATTTTTTTGGGTCTAGTCCCGCCTTGAAATAACCGGACTCCTCCCATTTTGGATACCAGCGCGATTCGATATCCTTCGGTTCAAAATTTTTGGCGAGTTCCATGAAGTTACCTATTGGTGCAGTACGTTGCGGCGCAGAGCTTGTCCTGAGCTTGGCATAAAGGGCGCGCGATTATAGCAAAGACTGCCGATGCTTCAGCCGCTATAGTCGGGGTAAATTGACAGGGATGAATCAATGCCCTTGAGCGCGGGCTTTGTTCAGCGCCTGTTGCAGCGCGACGGGGTCATTGCGTAGCTCGGCAAGTGTGCGTTTGATGATTTGTCTGGTGAGTGTTTTGGCGTACATTTCCAACTCTGCTTGCAACTTGGCTTCAATATCGGCACTCAGCGTGTGCAGCAATTGTTGCAGCTCTGCGGTGGACAGCGGTGTTGCGCTATTGGTCACGATTTCAGTCAGGACCGGGACACCGGATTGTTGGTCTACCACTTCAGTCAGTATCGGTAAATCAGGCAAATTATTCGCGGGATTTTGAGATTGCGTCATGGTGATGTTGCCTCACTCAAATTAAAATGCCGCAGTTCGTAGCCGCGGTCGCGATAAAACTTGAAGCGTTCTCGCCCCAGACGACTATCCTCATTCTGCGTGCCAACGATTTCTATGATGCGCTCAAAGCGGCTGAAGAACGGCAGGCATTCGCTATGCAGGCTGATTATCAACTGGTGATGCGGAAATTTTTCGCAGTCATGATCGAGCACCACAGGCATTTGTTCCGCTTCGGCGGCGGCGCTGCGACAGTGCGGAATAAAAGCTGTGGCAGGGTAGTGCCAGAGTAGTTTATCCAGTGCTTCGGTCGTTGCCGCATCCGGTGTGCTGAGCAGTACGCGCACGCCATTTTGCATCGCTTTATGGCTGAGCTGGCAGGCAGTGCGCAACTTGTCTGTCGAGCCTGTATAAAAATCAACTTTGGTCATGCTGGGTTGTCATGTTATTTGGCGCCAGCCTGCGCACGGTGGATTAAGTACTGAGTCAGCAGCGGTACGGGGCGCCCGGTCGCCCCTTTTTCTTTGCCTGATTTCCATGCTGTGCCGGCAATGTCGAGGTGCGCCCAGCGATAATCTTTGGTAAACCGTGCGAGGAAACAGGCGGCAGTGATGCTTCCACCCGCCCGCCCGCCGATGTTTTGCATATCCGCAAAGTTGCTGTCCAGTTGCTGTTGATAGTCATCCCATAGCGGCATGTGCCAAACGCGATCATGCGAATATTCACCTGCTTCCAGTAATTCTTTGGCGAGCTTGTCCTGATTGCTGTATAGCCCGCTGGCAACGTGTCCCAGCGCGATGACACAAGCTCCCGTGAGCGTGGCAATATCTATTACTGTATCTGGCTCGAAGCGCGCCGAATAAGTCAGCGCATCGCACAGAATCAGGCGACCTTCCGCATCGGTGTTGAGGATTTCGATGGTCTGGCCGGACATACTGGTGACAATATCGCCGGGTTTGGTGGCTGCGCCATCCGGCATGTTTTCGCAGCTGGGAATGACACCGACCACGTTCAACTTCAGTTTCATTTCAGCAATCGCTTTTATCGTCCCCAGCACGCTGGCCGCGCCGCACATGTCGTATTTCATTTCATCCATGTCTGCGCCGGGCTTGAGTGAAATGCCACCTGTATCAAAGGTAATACCCTTGCCAACCAGTACGACAGGTTTTTGCTTTTTGCTGCCGCCCATATACTCCAGTGTAATCAGCTTGGCAGGCTGGCGGCTGCCGCGTGTAACCGAGAGCAGTGAATGCATGCCCAGTTTTTGCATATCTTTTTCTTCGAGGATAGTGACTTTTAACTTGTGCTGCCCCGCGATTGCTTTGGCTTGATCGGCCAGATAACTCGGCGTACAAATGTTGCCGGGTAGGTCACCCAGATTTTTGGCCAGCGACATTCCGTGCGCGATCGCGACAGCCTGATTGAGCGCGCTTTGCGCAGCACTGTTCGGTTTATCAAAACTGCCCAACAGGATGCCGAACAAGACCGGCGCAGGGGCTGGCTTGCTTTTGAGTTGGTCGCTGCGATATCCGGATTCGGCCGCCAGAAGCACGCTTTGTCTGATTTTCCACGCCTCATCACAGCCTTTAACGGCAACATCAGTCAGATACAAAGCGGTATCTTTGCTGGCAGTTTTGTGCAGCGCAGCAAAGCTGGCGCGTAGTACATTAAGGAATTGCGCGGCTGCAAATTCTGCTGGCTTACCCAGGTTTACCAATAAAATTCGTTCAGCGGCAATACCGGGAACATGATGCAACATCAAAGTGCTGGCGACCTTGTCCGGCATGTCGCCGCGTGCAATGATCGCGCTTAGCTGCTGTTTTGTCGCGCGATCAAGTAATTGTGCAGATGGTGAGAGTTTACCGCCCGCGTACACGCCAACTACCACGCAGTCGCTACGCTGCTGCTCCGGGCTGCTTTGTTTTATGCTAAATTCCACGTGTCACCTCTTTAGAATAACTGCTACGTTGCGATGCCCGATTATCCGCACACTCACCGCATAAAGTCAAAGCCGTCACGCGCAGGCATTTTCCATCGGGCATTGGTTCGGGAATTTGTCAGCAGTGGCATGCTGGTGTTTTTTGTGTTGCTCGGTATCGTGGTAACCACGCAACTGATCCGTTTTTTGAGCGATGCGGTAAGTGGCAAGTTACCGGTGGAGGGCGTATTGGCCTTGCTCGGTTTCAGTGCGATGAATTATTTGCCTGTGTTACTGTCGATCAGCTTGTTCATTTCCATTCTGCTGACGCTATCACGCTGTTATCGTGACAGTGAAATGGTGGTGTGGTTCTGTTCTGGCATCGGTTTGACGCGCTGGATACGCCCGGTACTTTGGTATGCCGTTCCGGTAGTGGCATTGATCGCACTGCTCAGTCTGGTGTTGTCGCCTTGGGCAGCGCGGCAGGCCGAAGAGTTCAAGCATAGACTGGAAAATCGTGACGATGTCGCTGCTGCCACACCAGGCGTGTTTCGCGAATCAAGACAATCGGATCGCGTGTATTTTATTGAAAATATTAATACCGCTTCCAATCGTGTCGGAAATATCTTTGTTCAATCCGAGCAAAACGGTAAGCTCGGCACGATGGTTGCGCAGCAAGGTTTACAGGAAACCGCGGCGAACGGTGATCGCTTTTTGGTGCTGTTGCATGGAACGCGTTATGAAGGGACGCCGGGGCAGCTTGATTATCGCACCGTGGAATTCGAGCGCTATGAAATGCGCATAGATGGCGTCCCTTCAGCGCAACCGGAACCCTACTCGCGCACCATGTCAACAGCGGCATTGTTGCTTAACCCTACACCCTGGAATCTGTCCGAGTTGGAGTGGCGGCTGGGCCTGCCAATCAGTGCAGCTATCTTGGCGTTGTTGGCGATCACGCTAAGCTATGTTAACCCGCGTGCCGGACGCTCTCTGAATCTGGTGATAGCGATTGTTTTGTATATGTTTTACAGCAATATGATCAGCGTCACTAATACTTGGGTAGGGCAGGGCAGGGTATCTCCTGCAGTGGGCCTGCTGGGTATGCATACTGCGATGTTGGTGATTACTGCATTGATGTTTTACTGGCGTATATCCTTGTTTTCGTTACGTAGGTTGCTTGGCAAATGAAGATATTGACTCGCTATCTGGCGCGGGAAATATATATCAGCATTGCACTGATATTTGCGGCGCTGATTGCGCTGTTCGCTTTCATGGATTTAATCCACGAGCTGAATGACGTAGGGCAGGGGAAATATAGCCTGGGCTACGTGATATTGTTTGTGGTGTTGACTATCCCGGGACACATATACGAGCTGTTTCCTGTGGCAGTGCTGATTGGAACGATTTTCGCCTTGGTACAAATGGCGGCGAACAGCGAATTGACGGTGTATCGCGCGTCGGGTGCATCATTGATGCAAATGATTACCGCATTACTCAAAATCGCGCTACCTTTGGTGTTGTTGAGCTTTATTGTGGGCGAATTGATCGCTCCGCCAAGTGAGCGTTTGGCTCAGCAGCTCCGTTTCAAGGTACACAATACGCAAGTTTCACTCAAGGAGTTCCGCTCCGGAGTGTGGGTCAAAGACGAGCATAGTTTTGTTAACATCAAGAACGTAATGCCGGATACCAGCCTGAACGATATTAATATTTATCAGTTTGATGAGACCTATCATCTGGATGCTATTACCTATGCCAAACAGGCTGATTTTTTACAACCAGGACTCTGGCGGCTTGGAGGTGTGCAGGAAACCCGCTTCAGTAATCAAGGAGCATCAATCAGCACGAGCTCCACGCAACAGTGGCATTCTGCATTGACTCCGCAGATTCTAAGCGTGCTGTTGGTTGTACCGGAACAAATGTCAGCATGGAACTTGTATCAATATGCTTTGCATTTGCGCGGGAACCATCAACAAAGTGCGCGTTATGAAATCGCAATGTGGAATAAGCTGATTTATCCGCTGGCAGTTTTGGTCATGATGGTGCTGGCATTACCATTTGCCGGGTACCAGCGCCGTGCAGGCGGGATTGGGGCGCAGGTATTTCTGGGTATCGTGTTAGGCTTACTTTTCCATTTTGTTGGCCGTCTGTTCGCCAGCCTGGGCGCGCTTAATAATTGGCAACCCTTCTTGAGTGCTACCGCCATGACGGGATTATTTTTGCTGCTTGGTTCCGCGATGTTATGGTGGACTGAAAGACGCTAAAGCTGTTTTAAGCATTCCTGACTTGTCCAGTTAACCCGCATTTATAAAAGCATAGCGGGTTTTTATTTGCCTAAGCGTTCCTAATTATTCCATTGCAATCTTGGGGTAACTGGGGGTAATATTCGGGGTAACTTACCTACGCTCAAGAGGAGTTACCCCAAAATGCCCCTATCCAATACCAAAATAAAGAACGCAAAGCCAGGCGCGAAGCCTGCCAAGCTGGTAGACAAAAAAGGACTGTACCTGCTGGTTGCACCTGCTGGGGGTAAATGGTGGCGGCTCAAGTATCGTTTTGGCGGAAAGGAAAAGCTGCTTTCGCTGGGGACTTACCCCGAAGTAAGCCTCAAGGATGCCCGGCAACGGCGCGACGATGCGCGCAAGCTGTTAGCTGATAGCGTAGACCCTAGCGAAAACCGCAAGGCCGTAAAAGCCGCAGGCGTGGCACTGGCGGAGAATAGCTTTGAGATTGTGGCGTGTGAGTGGCTTTCTAAATTCTCAAAAAACTGGAAAGAGTCGCATACCAGCACAATCCGCGTAAGGCTTGTAAATGACGTTTTTCCGTGGCTTGGTGCGCGCCCTATTGGGGAGATAAACGCGCCGGAATTGCTGACAATATTACGCCGGATAGAAAGCCGGGGTGCATTGGATTCCGCCCACCGTGTAAGTGCTATCTGTGGGCAGGTCTTCCGTTATGCCATTGCAACAGGTAGGGCAGAGCGCGATCCCTCGGCTGACTTGAAAGGTTCATTGCCACCCCATAGAGGAAAACACCTGGCCGCGATTACCGATCCCGTGAAAATTGGTAAATTGATGCGAGATATTGATGGCTATCGAGGCTCGTTTACTGTGCGCTGTGCGCTACGTCTTGCACCAATGGTATTCCTGCGGCCAATAGAGTTGAGCCGCGCAGAATGGAGCGAGATTGATCTCGACAAGGCGGAATGGCGCATCCCTGCTGACAAGATGAAAATGAAGGCACTGCACATAGTCCCGTTGCCTACTCAAGCCGTGGCGATTCTGCGCGAACTGCACCCATTGACGGGCGCGGGTAAATACCTCTTTCCCAATGTACGCACCAGCACACTGCCGATGGCAGGTAATACGATATTGGCGGCGATAAGAAGCATGGGCTACACCTCCGCCGAAATGACCGCTCACGGCTTCCGGCACATGGCCAGCACGTTATTAAACGAGCAGGGTTTCAATGCGGATGCGATTGAGCGGCAATTGGCACACAAGGCGAGCGGTGTACGTGCCACCTATAACGCTGCGGAATATCTACCTGAGCGCAGGCGCATGATGCAGCACTGGGCTGATTATTTGGATGGCCTGAAAACGGGTGCGGAAGTGATAACGCTGCGTGGCAATGCGGCTTGACATTTGTAATCTAACTGATTACACTACATTCCGGTTAGTTACATGTCGCCATGATACGAACATTCAAACACAAAGGTCTTGAACGGTTCTTCAAGAAAGGCGACCACCGAGGCATCATCGCCAAGACTGAGGAGCGGACTGAGCGCATGCTTGACCGACTTGATACCATCGTGAAGCCGGAAGACATGAACATTCCCGGATACAAGTTTCACCCGCTATCTGGAAGCCGCAAGGGAACCTATGCCGTGACGGTGACCGGTAACTGGCGCATTACATTTCGATTCGACGGCAAAGATGCCATCGATGTTAACCTGGAGGATTATCACTGATGAAGACACTACGAGACCCGAAGCGCCGCCCGACGCATCCCGGTGCCATACTGCGCGAGGACGTACTGCCTGCCCTTGAAATGACTCAGACCGAGTTTGCGCAGAGGCTTGGTGTATCCCGCCTATCTGTTTCCGATCTGCTGCACGAAAAGCGTGTCATGACTCCAGAGATGGCGGCACGAATCGCAAAGTTGCTCAACACCACGCCGGAAAGCTGGCTGCGCATGCAGCAGGCAGTAGACCTGTGGGAAGTCGAGCAAAAGCCAGAGAAGCTGGCAAGCATCAAGCCGATCAAGACTGAATTGATGGCGGCATAGAGTTCCATGTGTGATCAACATGAATAAGCATGGCAACTCGCCTCTGCCGGTAGGTACAATAACCATCACCATTGAGCAACTTGCGGACGCTATCGCTGAGCGCGTTGGGCTGGTCATACCGCTATCTGTCGCGTTGTGGGACAGTGGAGCGTGCGCCGCATTTATGGTCGTATCCATGAACCATTTCCGCCAATACGTCGCCGCGCTGCCGGGATTCCCACAGGCCATACGCTTGCCTAAGACCGATGGCAAGACTGGCCAGCCAAGATGGAAAGCGAGAGAGGTAATTGAATGGACGGACAAATTTCAAGAGCGGCGGGTGGCGTAGCATCATTGATACAGACGAAACGTGCCGCATATAAAACCGCACCCCTGACGCGGTAAGTTCAGGGAAAGCTGGGCAACCTGGTGCTACAACACCGGGCTACCCATAACCACAACGCAAACTTAATAGGAGTATTGCATCATGGCTAATGCCAATTCTATAGCAACAACACCAGAAAATTTCGCAGAGCAATTTCAACGCACTTGTAGGCCATTTGCTGTTTGGTACAACCCAGACCCAAACACAGATCATCATAAATGGGCTGTCAATGGTGAAGACGGCAAAGCAAGTAAAGAATTTGCAGATATGGCTATAGCGCTAAAGACTGCGGCAGAGATTGGCAAAGAATGGGCTGACGAAGCCATAAATCAGGCGCGGGCACTCGACAAGGTTGAGGAGCGCAGCAAGGTTGAGGAGCGCAGTAAAGGTGCAACGGCATGCCTGCGTGCCATAAGAATTATCGATCACATAGAAAACAGGCCGGTCGATGATACTTCTTACGAGGCTTCGCTACACGATAAGGAAGCTGCAGTCGATTGTATGTTACATGCAGCCGGTGCGCAGTCTAATTTCGTGACAGGTTTTATTGAAGCCTCAGCAGAATATATCAGCGCGGTTCTAAGTGCAGGCACACCTAACCCCTATGTCTGGAAGCCACAGGCAGCAATGACCGATGAAGAGAAGGTCGCAGATAGAGCTCGGTATATTGAGACAGACTAAACGAGTTTTCCGCACCTAGCCAGAGGTGGCGCGGGCGGGTTCTGCCTGTCCAGTGCCTGTGCCTTCTCCACGATTTCCATGTAGCTCATCTGCATCAGTTCTTCGGGAGAAAACGGCGTGGAGGTTTCCGGGAGTAGATGTATCCCCCCAACGGAGAATCTGCTCCAATATGCTTGCTCTCCATCCGGGTAATTTTTCGCTGCCCTCTGATAAGAGGGACTTAAGCAAAATAGCGCGACGTGCTGTCGCCTCACCAATTCTCTGTGATCCATCCACTCCTGATCGGTCATGTCCGTATAAGGCTCGTAACGTATCGACAGAAACGGGTTGGTCTTTAGAGTCTCTGAATGATTGGGTGTCAAAGTCATCATTCCAGCAGGATGCTTTCCTTCGCTGCCGGATTCATCAGCTTGGCCATGCGCTGAAGTCTCTCCAAGTGTAGGCGCATTGCCACGGCTTTCATTACTTTTTTCATGTTCATCGAGTGCCTCGGTAAATTTGGATGCGAGTGCATCATAAACCTTTTTGAGTAAGCTCTGGACAAGCTGGGTATTGACAACCGATTTTAAAGGAGTAGAAAAAACTATCACGTCGAGGTGACGTTATTTTCCCATTTGAAGGAGATCGAAATGAAAAGTAAAGCTGTATCTGCTGCTCAACTGTCAGCAATTCCCCACGTTCAAGGTCAACAACCCCAGCAAGTCCTCGTACGTCGCAAAGTAGTCGAACAGTTAACGTCACTTTCACGCTCCAGAATCTACGCCTTAATGTCAACAGGAGATTTCCCAAAACCTGCTGCCAGACTTGGCTCTATGTCTGTCGCGTGGCTCCTCAGCGATGTAGATTTTTGGATCAGTTCGAGAATCGCAGCTTCACGTAAGGCAGTATAACGGGCACCACCAAAACAAACAGCACGCCGAACGGCGTTCATTTCCCTTGAAGGAGAACATCATGCAAATCACCACCACGGGACCACTATCCCAAAATGAAAATGCCCGGCGGCAACCGGGCATCGGGCAAAACAAAAACAACGGTGCAATTCTGAGCGGTCAGCCCGCTGCCGTCAAGGTTTTCAACTATCCAGACCCGGCAAGTGTTAAAGGCAGAACACTCGGAGCATTCCTTCGCGGCCAACGCATAACACACTTAGACTGCTGGAAACGCTTTGGTAGCGCCCGCCTGTCGCACCATGTTTACATTCTACGTGGCACCGGCTGGCCTGTCCAAATGGTCGAGCAGACGGTCACAACTAGCGATGCGGGGCGGTCGGCGACAATCGGCGTTTACTTCCTAGATCCCGAAGTCATTGTCTTCGCCGGCGAGCCGGGACAATCCTATGCCGAACATTGCGCGCGCATCGAGGCGGAAAGGCGGTCATCTTGAAAACCAAGTCCACCGCGAAATACTCGACAAAGCACTTGTATGCCGCAATCGAGCATCGCGTGATCGACAGTCCCGCTTACGCGAGTCTTTCATTCTCTGCGCGCTCCCTGCTTGTTCTTATCACGCGGCAACTGGGCAAGGCCAACAACGGGCATTTGCAGGCTACCTACAGCTATATGCACCGGTTTGGCTTTGCCAGCGAGCACACGCTAAGCCGGTGCCTCAAGGAGTTAATCAGCCGGGGCATGATTTACCGTTCACGCTCTGGCGGATACCAACAAGGCGCTGCGCAATATGCCGTTACCTGGCTATCAGTCACCAACAAGGAAGGGTTGTTTTTGGCTGGCTTTAAGCCGTGCGCGTGGCGCGAATGGAAGCCTGAAGAAAAAAATTCACCCCCCTCAAAAATGCAGGACACCCACTGCAAAAATGGCATACGGGCTACCCATGCAACTGCAAAAAGTGCAGCTACATGCCCCCCCAAAAGTGCAGACATTGAATTAATACCATGTAGGGGCAAGTTTTCTACCCGTCCAGCAACCAGAGAACCGCTGCACCAATCGGGCAGCATTCACAGTTTATATGTTGCGGCTGGTGGTCGGATGTGGCCAGTCTCAAATTACGCTTGAGGTGAAGGTGACAAAGTAATGAAACAGCAATTTTATGACTTAAAGTTTGAACAGCTACCAGAAGGCGCTGTTCGGCTGGAGCAACGCGACAACGGAGACGCAACCGTCATTAACGCACACCCAGCCCAACTGATCCACATAGCGCGTTCTCTGGTGGGTGCCAAGGTAAGTCCAGAAGTACAGCGTACCAAGACACTGGAGCGTCGCCTGCGCTGGCTTTATGACCGTTTCCTCGAATGCTACAAGGTGTTGCCGCCAGATGAATTATTTGAGCGCTACGCCAATGCACAAGAGTTCTATACCTGGTTGGAGGCAAGCATCGACGTAGCAGCAGAGTATTGCGCCGATCTGACACCATAAAATTCACCAGTGCCGACTAAAGCAAATGGTGACTAACTGAAATTTGCAAGGAATTTTCAACAATGGCTTTCAAAAAAGGACAGAGCGGAAATCCATCCGGTAAGCCCAGGGGCGCGAGGGATAAGAGGACAGAGCTGCGTTTGCTGCTTGAGCCACACCGTGAGGCATTGGTGCAGCTTGTCGTGGACAAAGCCCTTGCTGGCGATGGAGCTGCCCTGCGCATCTGCATTGATCGCCTGATCGCACCTGTGCGCAGCAATCCGGTGCGGATTGAAAACTTTACGGGAACGCTGGCAGAACGGGGTGAGGCGGTGATAGCGGCCATTGGAAAGGGCGAGCTGGGCATCGACGAGGCTTCCGCATTGATGTCTGTGCTTCAAAGTCAGGCGCGGATCATCGAAGCATCCGAGCTGGATGCCCGTATCGCCGCATTGGAAAAGGTGCTTTTGAATTGAGGAAAATAAAATGAACATGTCGATCAGCAGGGCTAAGCGGTTGGAAATTTTAGAGGGTCACGCGAATAGGCAGAATAGTGAACCCTTGGACATTGTGCGGGTGTTTGTCAACGTTGATGGCAGTATCGCAGGCGCATCACGACGTGGTAAGCACGGGGAACGGGTGCCGGTCAGCGAGGCCGAGTTGGCAGACATTCTCCGTATTACTACTTAGGCTACAGGGAAGGCACTTGAAATGGCAGCCAGAGAAACAGGCGTCATCAGAAAGTTCTTTGCGGGCGATAGGCAAGCCGCAGAGGGTTATGTCGATATTGCCCGCAAAGAGCTCGGCATACTAAAAGAACAGATGTCGTTTAATAACCTGCAAGTTCTACGTCGCACCGTTCAATTATCGGACGGCACAATTATTATTGTCAGGTCTATTTTCGGTCAGGATGACGTGTTCATAACAGTGCCAATCATTGAGGAAGAGTCTGAACCAGAAACACAGCAAGTTGCCAAAAAACAAAGTAGGGTTATCGATTTCGTCGGCGTGGCGATGCCAAACCCGGTGCCGTATCGGGGAGTGGGTATTGTGGTGACGACAGTGGATGGGGTCAAATCAACCTACGTCATGGCCTCCGATGGTACGGTGCTGGCTAGCGAAGTGCAGAATGTTGTTGGTGGGCAGACTCAGTATGTTCCAGATATAGTGTGGAACGGCGAAGGCTCCGTCAATATGTATGTGCACTCGGCAGTACCCGCCAATTTTAATCATCAACTCACATTCACCGTGCCTGATGATTGTATCTCTCCTGAGCCACCGGTTTCACCATCATCCATGTTCAATGCTCGTCGCAAAGCATGGTTACTGAAAAACTCCAACGAGTTCATGGCTGCGCTCAAGGGTAATTTCCAACCCGGCGCAGTAGGCGTGACGCGCGCTGAATTGCAGACTGGGGCGCTTCCGGCGAGCTGGGATTATCTGATTAAATCTAGGTATGGGGATAGTTACGAATCGTTCACATTGGCTGATGGTTCACATGCTGGACGACATACGAAAATGCCGATTGTGATGAGTGTGACAACTGTGGATACAGTGTTGAGTGACACAAGTGCGGGATTTTCCATACAGGATTTGGATATTTTGCTGATAGTGTCGACTGACATAGGTCCGCTCTTGGCCCTAGCGGGTACGATTGTAACGCAGCGCGCCGCAACGTTTCAGTACGTGGATGCGAATGGTGTGAACCAGACGGAGACTGTTAATGGGACACTGACGCAGGTGGCGACTCATCACCATAATTCCGCTAACGCGTTGGTTGTTACCATCGAATTCACATACGCTAATTGGTACGTGCCAAATAATACGCACATTATCTCCCCTAATGTCGCCCCTGGTCTAGAATCACTGTTGCCACATCAGTTCATTCTTGACCGGTCAAACTTGGGCATCGGCTTTGGCGGCATCGGCTTTGGCGTCGGACTACTTTGGAACGGCGTGGTGGAGGGAGGCTATACTGCTAACATGTCAGACATCGAAGTTATTGAGATCAATATTTTCGATCTGCATGACATTCTAGGTTTTAATTCCATAGGATTCGTGCCCGCAATACCTGTGTTATCAAATACCCTAGTTGGCACCGCCGCCCCGCTCTATTTGCAGTACCACAACACCGTCCTACCACAGTACGTTAGCAACACCGCCCAATCATCAACCGTGATGAACAACAGCGGCATGTACGGCATCAAGCAGATAGAACTATGCCTCTTCGGGCCGGCCCCAGACGGCCAAGCGATCGGCATATTCCCAGACCCAACCGATGCGGATGGCGCGACCCAGATTGCCTACTATGGCGAGGCATCATTACTGTTCGATTGGGCACAGGGAAAAATTACGATGCTTAGTTGGAACCCGCGCAAGGATGAGAATGGTAACGATGCACCTACCATCATCAATCTCCCTGATGGCGTGAAGTACCACAATAATAACGGCACGTTGCAGTTCACTGGGCTTGCTGATTTTGCATCTGGCTTGGCCGCGTATAACTGCGCCATTGGCTACGTCTGGGATCAGCCTGCCGACCTATGGCCTGACGTGAATGAGTATCTGCTGGCCAAGATTGCACTGCTTAATTCTGGCGGTGGGGATACGGTGCTAAACGAAATAATTACGCAGGCGCTTAACTTAAAAATGAAATGAGCGATTCAAGGCTGCCAATTCGACTCTTAGCGTCCTTCGTTACATTGACCGCTATGGCCATGACGGCGGTGGCCGCGTGGGACAGAGGCGGGACGGCGGTTGACAAGGCGCTACTGATGGCAATGTCGATCGTGATTGTCCTGGCTGTTCATTTGCTTCTGGCAATGTCTCGGCAACCTGCTGCTTGGCTGGTGTGGGCTGGCTGCCTAGTCTGCGCGATATACGGGCACCTCACCTTTTTCACTCATGCAAGCCTGCGCGCCGGCGACATCCGGGCGCAGCAATCCGCCCTTGTGGTCGGTACAGAGCGCCAGATCAAAACAACACGCGAAGCCATGGCAGAGATCAAAGCAAGGCCGGTCGCTACGGTAGCGGCAGAGTTGGCCGTAACCAGTGACAGGCGGGAGCGTGCGGCACTCCGCGAGGAGATTGCAGAAGGCCGACGCACGGAGGCGCTACGGGACGACCTGGTGCGCTTATCAGGCGTTTCCACCACGGCACAGGTATCGGGATCATCTGATCCGGTAACGGCACGACTTGCGGAAGTCACAGGCTACAGTGAAAGTGGAGTCGCGGTGGCAATCGGAATAACTTTTTCAATCCTGATTGAATTGATTGGGGCGCTGTTGTGGTACGAGGCTTTGCGTCGAACTGATGAGGGCGTTACTGTCACAGGTACGGAAGAAATCCACACCCAGCCACCCGTTACTGATGGCGTTACTCACCCTGTTGCTGACCACGTTACGGCGCTACAGGAGGCCATTCAGTCAGGTAAGTGCCGAAAGACTGTAGCCAGCATCCGCAAGTTTCTTAGATGCGGACAAGTTCGGGCGATGGAGCTGCGAAGGACGCTAAATGTTTGAGTTGATCGAGCGGCACGGGCAGACAGGTGTCCATATCAAAGCGCGATCAGTTTGCCGGATAATGCGCAGCCAACCACTCTCGCGCCATTCTTTGGGCTTCGTCGATCTCCGCCGGGGTAGATCGGGCCTCAAGTTTTTGCAAATTCTGATTTGCTAATGTTATGCCGCCGACCTTTGCGATGAGATACCACATCATCGCCTGCGCGTGATCCCACGGCACTTCTTGACCATTCTGATACATAACGCCCAGCTTGAACTGCGCTACGGCATCCCCGTGATCGGCCAAAGCCCTAGTCTGTTGTAACGCCGTGCCGCGAGATGCAGGCGGGATAAATTCTTTAGTCAAATCCAAAGGAGGTAGCGCCTGTTTACTAAAATTTGGATCAGCGTCGGTGTTTTGTTTGACAGGCGGTGTGACAGGCGTGCCTACCGAATCCCAGTCTTGTGCTACCTGATTTTGGTACTGACTTTGTGAGATTGAATTGGTTACAAAAGCTGTCGCCATGAAGAACGGCAACGAAAGTCCTATAGAAATCGAAAGCGACAGAAAAACTCCGGAGACTCGATTTTTCGTGACTTTCGTTCGTACATAATGGCACAAAGCAAAACCGACAACAAAGCCGAGAGCTGCAGAAACGCCAACTACAAAAGCAGTCGCAGCGGGGGATCCGTGGAAGACTGTTAAGGAGAAATTCTTAAACAACTGTGCCGCCGCAGCTCCAGGAATGATGTCCAAGTAAAATTGTTTCTTTTTTGGAGTTGTAATTTGATCAGAATGGTCTGCCCTCTTAGGCGCATTCGGTTGTGATGTGCTCACTTCACGAGCAGAAGGAACCGCAGCACCGCACTTTGAACAAAACATGTCGCTTGCGCTTATAGCTATGCCGCATTGCGCACAGAACATAATTGACTTCCCTTTGTGGCCATTTCCCTTGGCGAAGTTTACTCCGGAAATGAAACAACCCCATAAGGGGGTAGCGTAATCGGCGATGGGGTAACTATGGGGGTAACAGCCTGTACTATGATTGACAACATCAAACAATGGTGCGGTTTGTGGATTGTTTTAGAGTGGTGGACTGAACGGCGCTAGCGCATGTTTTTTTGGCGGGCGTGGCCCATCAAAGGTCTCTTTGCCACTATTTTCTGTTGGGTGAAACGGGACTTTCGTTGTTTGATTGTTGAGCTTTCACGGCCTGTTCTTGCCTGACCATTTCCTTTACCTGTTCGCGCTTGTCGGCAGGTACTTTACTGAAGGCATGGTACTTCTCGCGTGCAGCTTGACGTTGCTCGGCAGTCAGGTTGCTCCATTTGACCAATCGGTCATGAAAGCGTTGTTGCTTCTCAGGTGTCAGGCGCGAATATTGTTTGGCAGTGCCAAGTAGCCGGTGTTGCTGCAATGCCGGCAGCGCGTCCCATTGTTGAGCGAGCGGAGCAAGGGCTTCGCGTTGCTCACGGGAGAGTGTACCCCATGGTTCGCTCGCAGCGTTGACAACCGGAACACCTGCCAAGTATGAAAATATCAGCAGGCTGGTTAATATATTGCGCATTGCTCACGGCACATCATGTCTAGTCAATAAATACTTCGATCGGCAAATCGTCGGTCAGGATTGCTATATCAAGTTCGTTGATTTGCTGTTCGTGGCTGCGATGCCAGTAACTTATACCGCTCAGCAATACTCCTGCCAGCAGCGCGGCAATTATCCATGGATAAGCTTTATGTGATATTGACCAACGTCCGGTAGTCAGCGCGAGTACTGATAACCGCGGTGATTGCCTGCTCAAGGCGCTCAGACGAGCCTGACTTAAAGCCGACAAAACTTTATCGTCCAATTGCTGGGTGTTCTGGTTCAATAACTGGGTGAGTTTGCCAGGGTCTAATTGGGTCGTCATGGCAAATGCACTCCTTTTAATTTAAGCATTTCGGCTAATGTGTGTGTTGCTCTCGAGCAATGGGTCTTTACGCTGCCTTCGGTACAACCCATCACCGCTGCTGTTTCAGTAGTATCTAATCCCTCCCAGTAACGCAGCAAGAAGGCTTCGCGTTGACGCGGGGGAAGGTCAATTAATGCCTGTTCAATAAACTGTATGGTTTGTTTTTGCTGCAAGGAATCGTCGGGTGCGGCAGGGGCAGTGTGATTGTCGTTATCCTCAAGAATGTCCAGCGGATCGAACTCTGCCTCCTCGTGTTTGGCATGAAATCCGGAAAACAGTGTTACCCAGGCATTTCTGACCTTTTGTCTGCGATAGTGGTCACGAATGGTATTTTGCAAAATGCGCTGGAACAGGAGTGGAAACTCTTCAGCCGGTTTGCCGCTATATTTCTCTGCAAGCCTGAACATCGCATCTTGAACGATATCCAAGGCGACATGCTCGTCACGCACTGCGAACACCGCATGTTTATATGCGCGGCGTTCGACATTGCTGAGGAACTGATCTAATTCAGATGGACTGCTCAGCTTAGCTCCTTTTTGAAAGTGTGCGTATGGTAGCAAATTGCCATGCATATCGCCTGAGGCCATATTAGCAGCACGGCAAAAGTTGACCAAAACGTTGATAACCATTATCTTGCAGGGTCTTGTTCCGCTTAATTTTAGGGTGTTGGTAATGGAGTTGACAGGCGCGGAAATCGCTATTCGATGTTTGCAGGAAGAGGGTGTTGAATACATATTCGGCTATCCAGGTGGCGCGGTGCTGCATATTTATGACGCGCTGTTTCAGCAGGAAAAAGTAAAGCATATCCTGGTGCGTCACGAACAGGCAGCGTTACATGCCGCGGACGGCTATGCGCGTTCTTCCGATCAGGTCGGTGTGGCATTGGTCACTTCCGGCCCCGGGTTGACGAATGCGGTAACCGGCATTGCCACCGCCTATATGGATTCGATACCAATGGTGGTGATCAGCGGTCAAGTTCCCAGCTATGCGATTGGTGAAGATGCTTTTCAGGAGGTAGATTCTGTCGGGATTACGCGCCCCTGCGTGAAACATAATTTTTTGATAAAAGACGTGAAAGACATTGCGCCGACCATCAAAAAAGCTTTTTACCTTGCCAAATCGGGTCGCCCTGGGCCGGTGCTGGTGGATATTCCGAAAGACATATCAAACCAAAAGACCGAATTTGTTTACCCGAACCAAGTCAGTATCCGCTCGTACAAGCCAATCGGCAAGGGTGATAGCACGCAGATCAAACGCGCTGCGCAGATATTGTTGGAGGCCAAGCGTCCGATGATATACAGCGGCGGCGGGGCCATCCTCTCTGGCGCCGCTACGCAATTGACCGAGTTGGTGCACTGGCTCGGGTTTCCCTGTACTAATACGCTGATGGGTTTGGGCGCTTATCCGGCGACCGATAAACTGTTTGTTGGTATGCCCGGAATGCACGGCACCTATGAAGCCTGTATGGCGATGCAGCATTGCGATGTGTTAATCGCGGTGGGCGCGCGCTTTGATGACCGGGTGATTGGCAATGTCGAACACTTTGCTCAAGTACCGCGCAAGATTATTCATATCGATATCGATCCCTCTTCAATCGCTAAGCGTGTCAAGGTAGATGTGCCGGTGGTGGGTGACTTGAAGCTGGTGCTAGATGAATTGTTGAGTGTATTGCGTGGCGGCAAGCAAAAACCCAATGCGCAGAATTTGGCCGAATGGTGGAAACAGATTGATGCCTGGCGGGTTAAAGGTGGTGGCTTACGTTACAAAAATTCCAGTGAAATCATCAAGCCGCAATTTGTGATCGAGAAGCTTTACGAAGTAACTGGCGGTGATGCCTTTGTGACCTCGGATGTCGGCCAGCACCAAATGTGGGCTGCGCAATACTACAAATTCAATAAGCCGCGCCGCTGGATCAACTCGGGCGGATTGGGCACGATGGGTTTTGGTTTGCCTGCCGCGATGGGTGTGCAGCTCATCAATCCTGACGCAACCGTGGCCTGCGTTACGGGTGAGGGCAGTATCCAGATGAACATTCAGGAGCTGTCCACCTGCAAGCAGTTCCATCTTCCGATCAAGGTGGTGTCGCTGAATAACCGCTATTTGGGCATGGTGCGTCAATGGCAGGAGTTCTTTCATGGCAACCGTTATGCGGAATCATACATGGATGCCTTGCCAGACTTCGTAAAGCTGGCTGAAGCGTATGGGCATGTCGGCATACGCATTGATAACCCTGCGGATGTTGAGCCTGCATTGAAAGAGGCTTTCTCGCGCAAGAATGATTTAGTGTTCATGGATTTCCAGACCGACCCGACGGAAAATGTATTTCCGATGGTGCCGGGAGGAAAGGGTTTGTCTGAGGTGATTTTGGATCCGAATCCACCGCATCCTCACGTGGAGGATCTGTAATGCGACACATCATTTCTTTATTGATGGAAAACGAAGCAGGCGCTTTGTCGCGTGTGGCGGGTTTGTTTTCGGCACGCGGCTATAACATCGAATCTTTGACGGTGGCACCGACCGAAGATCCGACGCTGTCGCGCATGACTATCGTTACGAGCGGTTCGGATGCGGTCATTGAGCAAATCAACAAGCAGCTCAACAAGCTGATAGACGTGGCGGCAGTGCTGGATTTGAGTGAAGGTGAGCATCTGGAACGCGAGTTGATGTTGGTCAAAGTCAGTTTCAGCGGCGCAACCCAGGATAAATTGAAACGCCTCGCAGAGATTTTTCAAGGGCGCGTTATAGATGAAACAGAGAGTACTTGCACCATTGAGTTGACTGACACTTGTGCCAAACTGGATAGTTTTTTGCAAGCGATCGAGTCTGGTGCGATTTTGGAAACAGTGCGTACCGGCGCTTTAGGTATCGGTCGCGGCAATCGAATTTTGAAACTTTAATTTAAGCGGAAAGAGGGCAACATGAAAGTTTATTATGACAAGGACGCAGACCTATCCCTGATCAAGGGCAAAAAGGTGACAATCGTTGGCTATGGCTCGCAAGGCCATGCTCATGCACAAAATCTGCGTGATTCAGGCGTGGATGTCATTGTTGCATTACGCAAGAGTGGCGCATCCTGGAAAAAAGCCGAAGGCGCTGGTCTGCAAGTACAAGAAGTGGCTGCCGCAGTAAAGCAGGCCGAAGTCGTTATGATGTTGTTGCCGGATGAAAATATTCCGCAGGTTTACTATGATGAGGTTGCGCCTAACATGAAAGCTGGCGCAGCTTTGGCGTTTGCACACGGTTTTAATGTGCATTACAACCAGGTCGTACCGCGCGCCGATGTCGATGTCATCATGATTGCGCCGAAAGGACCTGGTCACACGGTGCGCTCCGAATATGTCAAAGGCGGTGGTGTGCCGAGCCTGATAGCGGTATATCAGGATAAGTCCGGCAAGGCACGGGATGTGGCTTTGTCGTACGCGGCGGCAATTGGCGGCACCAAAGGCGGCGTCATCGAAACGAATTTCCGTGAAGAGACAGAAACCGATTTATTCGGTGAACAAGCCGTGTTGTGCGGCGGTGCAGTAGAACTGGTTAAAGCCGGTTTTGAAACCTTGACCGAAGCCGGTTATGCCCCGGAAATGGCTTATTTCGAATGCCTGCACGAATTAAAACTGATTGTGGATCTGATGTATGAAGGCGGTATTGCCAACATGAATTACTCGATTTCCAACAATGCGGAATATGGTGAGTATGTTACCGGCAACCGCGTGATTGGAGATGAGGCGCGCGCGGCGATGAGAGAATGTTTGCGCAATATCCAGAATGGATCTTATGCGAAGCAATTCATTCTGGAAGGTAAAACAAACTACCCTGAAATGACCGCCCGACGCCGCCTGAACGCGCAACATCCGATTGAGCAAGTCGGTAGTGAGTTGCGTGCCATGATGCCTTGGATCAGCAAGAACAAACTGGTTGATCAATCCAGAAATTAAGCTTGTAGCCGGAGCTTGTAGCATCCTTACGTTTTTTAAAGGGGCTGGAAGCTACTAGCTATGGGCTACAAACTATGAACCACTATCCCCATCCCATCATCGCCCGCGAGGGCTGGCCGTTTCTTTTCGGTGCTGTAATCATTGCGTTACTGCTTGCTATATTTGTCGGTGGCATCGCCGCACTACTAGCCTGGCTGCTAGCACTATTTGTGTTGCAGTTCTTCCGTGACCCGGCGCGTGAGATTCCACAAGATCAGCATGTTGTGTTGTCACCCGCAGACGGACGCATTGTTGCGGTAGAGCGGGTCAACGACCCTTATGTGCAACGTGACGCCATCAAAATCAGTGTGTTTATGAACGTATTCAACGTGCATTCAAACCGTAGCCCCGTAGATGGCGTCGTTCAGCAGATTTGGTATTTTCCGGGCAAATTTGTGAATGCCGATCTGGATAAGGCATCGACAGAAAACGAACGTAATGCGATGTGGATAAAAACAAATAACGGTGTTGATGTTACCTCGGTACAAGTAGCCGGATTGATTGCACGACGCATCCTGTGCTACGTCAAAGCCGGCGATAACCTGACGCGCGGCCAGCGCTATGGTTTTATACGCTTTGGCTCACGTGTGGATGTGTATCTGCCACCCGATGTAAATGTAAAAGTGAGTATCGGCGATAAAGTGTCGGCGACTACAACTATCTTGGCGGCTTTGCCATAAAACTGGTAGCCTTGAAGTATGGATGAATTCAATCAGCGTAAATCCTTAAATCTGCGCAAGCGTAGCATCTATCTGCTGCCCAATTTATTTACTACGGGTGCATTGTTTGCCGGTTTTTATGCGATTGTGCAGGCGATGAACAACAAATTCGAGTATGCGGCAGTGGCAATTTTTATTGCCATGATATTGGATGGGCTGGATGGTCGGGTGGCGCGATTGACCCATACGCAAAGTGAATTTGGTGCGGAATACGACAGCTTGTCCGATATGGTGTCGTTTGGTGTCGCGCCTGCTTTGGTGATGTACGAATGGGCTTTGAAAGGTCTGGGCAAATGGGGCTGGTTCACCGCTTTCATTTATTGTGCCGCAACCGCCTTACGTTTGGCACGTTTTAATACCAATATCGGGATAGTGGACAAACGTTATTTTCAGGGGCTGCCCAGCCCTGCTGCGGCTGCTCTGGCCGCAGGATTTGTCTGGGTAATACACGACTATGGTTTTAGCGGAGAATCGGTGAGCTGGTTCGCGTGTGTGCTGACTGTATTTGCCGGGCTGAGCATGGTCAGTAATCTGCCGTTTTACAGTTTCAAAGACTTCAATATGCGCAAAAGTGTGCCATTTATGGTGATATTTCTGGCGGCGCTGTTTTTTGTCTTGATCTCCAGTTACCCACCTGGAATCTTGTTTGCCTTGTTTCTTTGCTATGCGTTATCCGGCTATGTGTTATGGCTTTGGCGGCGTTATAGCAAACGGCAACCCATTGCATAACACCAGAAAGCTGTTAGTATTACGCCCATGCATTTTTCAGCTTACATCGCACAACTTCACTCCACGTTCAGTCTGCTGGCTGCGCTGCTGCTGCGTAGCGCGCGCTAAAACCCCCTTACTACAATTGTAATTAGCGTGCCAACCTTACCCAGTTTGGCAGGTTCGACCATTTTTATTGGAGTTTTAATATGACAGATCAATTGATAATTTTCGATACCACTTTGCGCGATGGAGAGCAAAGTCCGGGTGCGGCAATGACCAAGGAAAAAAAAATACGCATCGCACGGCAACTCGAAAAGTTGGGCGTGGATATCATCGAGGCAGGTTTTGCCGCGGCCAGTCAGGGTGATTTTGAAGCAGTGCGGGCAGTGGCAGAAACGATCAAGGAATCCACTGTCTGTTCATTGGCGCGCGCCATAGAGAATGATGTGCGCCGTGCGGGCGAAGCCATTCAACCTGCTCAATCGGGACGTATTCATACTTTCATTGCTACCAGCCCGATACACATGCAGCATAAATTGCATATGACCCCGGACCAAGTGGTCGAGCGCGCGGTAAGTGCGGTGAAATGGGCGCTGGAATATACCGCTGATGTAGAGTTTTCTGCCGAGGATGCAGTACGTTCCGATGTAGATTTTTTGGTGCGTGTGTTTGATGCCGTGATTCAGGCGGGAGCTAGAACGCTTAGCGTGGTGGACACGGTCGGTTATTCAATTCCCGCATTGTGGGGTGAACGCATCCAGCAACTGATTGCGCGTGTGCCAAATAGTGACAAAGTGATCTGGTCTACACATTGCCACAATGATCTCGGCATGGCTGTCGCCAATTCATTGGCTGCTGTGGTGGCGGGTGCGCGGCAAGTGGAATGTACCATTAACGGACTTGGCGAACGTGCCGGTAATGCAAGCCTGGAAGAGATTGTCATGGCGGTAAAAACTCGACGGGACGTGTTTAACTTGGATACACGCATTGATACCGCACAAATTGTGCCGACCTCAAAATTGGTTTCCATTGTTACCGGCTATCCGGTACAGCCGAATAAAGCCATCGTCGGAGCAAATGCCTTTGCGCATGAATCAGGTATCCATCAGGACGGTGTTATCAAGCACCGGGAAACCTACGAAATCATGCGTGCAGAAGACGTGGGCTGGAATGCCAATAAACTGTCATTAGGCAAGCTTTCCGGACGTAGTGCTTTACGGCAAAGGTTTAATGAATTGAATATTGAATGGGCATCGGAACAGGCATTCGATAATGCTTTTCAGCGGTTCAAGGATTTGGCCGATCGTAAACATGAGATTTTCGATGAAGATTTACAGGCGTTGGTCAACGAGGAAGCGACCACACAAGTCAGTGAATATTATCGTTTGGTATCCATGCGCGCACATTCTGAAACGGGTGTGTTGCCAACGGCGAGAATAGTGATAAATTCAGGCGATGTCGAAAAACAGGCTGAAGCACAGGGCGGCGGGCCTGTGGATGCTACCTTCAAAGCGATTGAACACATCGTCCATAGCGGGACCGAATTGCAATTATATTCGGTGAACAACATCACCAGCGGTACAGATGCGCAAGGCGAGGTGACGGTGCGATTGTCCAAAGGCGGACGGATAGTCAATGGACAAGGCGCAGATCCCGATATTGTGGTGGCCTCTGCCAAAGCCTATTTGAATGCGTTGAATAAATTGCACGGCAAACGGGAACGCGCCCACCCCCAGTTGTAGGCGCTAAAGGTGCAGATCAGCTTGAACAATGGGCTGAGATACATTTGCCGAGCCACGCCCAACAGTTTTAAGGAGCCTTGTTTTAAGGGCGTTGGTTTTTATGCAAACGGGCCAAGGATATGGCCTAAAACCGGGCAGGAAGCAAGCAATTTGCATGGTTTGCTTGTATATTGACTCTGCCACGAATGTGCGATAAACGGCAAAGTGTCCTTATTGCACAAGGGCTTCGAAACTGTGTTTGTATTTGTAGTAAAAAGTTTTGACTCCACTCATAATATGAGCTATAAAGATTGCCCAGTTACCATGGTATGCGCTGACGGTCTGGCACGTGAGCAGAAATTCAACTGTTTGTTGTGGTTCGTAGTAGGTAGTAGCCTACGGCTGTGGTTTTGCTGTAGTATTTGCAGTGGTAGTTAGTAACAAGGAAAAGAAAGTGTTTTAAGGTACCCGTTGCTAGCGGGTTTATTTATACATTTGGAGGATGGAGCGATGACTGACTTTGATAAAATGAGCAGGAGAAGTTTTCTAAGTATTTCGGGCAAAGCTGGTTTGTCCACATTGGTGGCAAGTGCTGTAGGTACCAATTTTGGTATGGTGTCGGTGGCTGAAGCTGCAATGGGCAAGGGCAAAGTGACCCCTTTCCGTTTCGCGATTATGACTGACGGCCATTTGTTTAGTCACCCGGATCACAAGTTTGATGCGCTGATGGCAAAAGCTGTTGATGATTGCAACAACATGAATCCGAAACCAGATTTCGTGCTGTATTGCGGCGACATTGCACAAAATGGTCTTGATGAGCAACTGGTGAAGGGTAAGAACATACTGTCCAAGTTGACCATGCCTGTGAAATATATTCCTGGCGAGCACGATTGGTATCTGGACATGGGCGCTGCATGGCGTGGCCATTTCGGCCCTGATGTTTGGTCTTTCGATCATAAAGGTGTGCATTTCATCGGGATGAATTCCATTCTTGTGAAGGATTTCTGGACACCAGCCGGAATGTCAGCAAAAGAAAGAATGGGCACGATGGAAATGCTGGAAAGCCCGATTGCCGGACCTTGGGGCGTTCACGAAAAGACACTCGCTTGGCTGAAGAAAGATGTAGCTAATCTGCCATCCGACACACCTGTAGTTACCTTTACTCACGGACCACTTTGGGATTACTACCCACGTTGGAATTTCCAAACTAAGGATGCTCCTGAAATTCGCGAGATCCTGTCGAAATTTGAACGCGTTATGTCATTCCATGGTCACGTTCATCAAACGATTTACAACAAGATCGGTAACATGGGTTCTTGCGGCACGATGTCCACTTCCTGGCCATGGCCTTACCCAGATGTGAAACTGGCTTACCCACAATCACAAATGAACCGTTCTGACCCAGGTGCCTTTGAAGATGGCGAAGGTTCCCAGTACATCGATCTGGAAGGTGGCTTTGAAGGTTCGATGCACTACAATCCGTTTGGGGATATGTTGACTCCATTCATGAAAAACGGTTTCAAAATCTAAGGGGGGATAGAGAGATGATTAATACTAAAAATGTTCTGATGGGTCTGGTAGCCCCTGTTGCTTTGCTTGGATTGCTTGCAGCTAACCCTGCAGCAGCCAGAGAGCCTTTTACCAAAGCTGAATTAGCAGATCAAAATGCTGCTCGCTTGGCTGCGGTAGATCATGGCCGTGATTTATGGCACGGTTCCTTGGGTTCGATGCAATCAAACGGCTTGGCATGCGGTAATTGCCATCCGGATGCTGCAGCGTCGAATCCTCAAACTTTCCCTAAATTCCAAGCGGATTTGGGTAAGGTTATCCCGTTGCGTGACATGATCAACTGGTGCATCATGGTGCCTCAAGCTGGTACAGCATTGGATGTAAATGGCGACGACATGGTAGCAATGGAAGCTTACGCTTTTGCACTGTATACCGGTAAAGCGATTACTCCAGGTTTGGCTACTAAGCAAACTACTGGTATCAATGTAGGTTCTGGCGTTGGCTATCCTAAGAAGGGTTCCGGCGTTGGGTATGACACTGAAAAATAAGTAAGCGATGTGGCGGTGATCTTAGGGTTGCCGTCATACTTATTTCTTGGTTAAGACGCACAATTAAAAAGCAAGTGGGCGTTCCCCACTTGCTTTTTTACTAGTTAACAGTAATCAGGAGTTGAGTAATGAAAGCCAGATGTTTACCTCTTTTACTATTGCTGGTTGGTTCGCCTGTGATGGCAGAGCAAACTTGCGATACTCGGTCCTATCCTTTATCTGCACCGGATGCAAGATATATAGATAATGGTGACGGAACGTTGACAGATACAAAAGTAAATATGATGTGGATGCGTTGTTCATTGGGCCAGAATTGGACAGGTACAAGCTGCGCTGGTACACCAAGCGCATATACCTGGCAATCTGCCCAGGATGCAGCGAAAGAACTGGATGAAAAGGGTGGTTTTGCCGGTCACGCCGACTGGCGTGTCCCGCATATCCCGGAATTGGCAATGATTACTGAGCGCCAATGCGAGAGTCCACGTATAAACCTTAAGCAATTCCCAAATACTCCGTCCGTTTTTTATTGGACAGCCACAACCCGCCGCGGCGCGGGCCTGGAAGCTCAGGCTTATGAATTGAGTTTTGGTCCGGAGGGCGCAAAATATGCCGAAAAAACTGAGGCCAATTTAGTACGCTTGATGCGTAAGGCACAATAATCTAAAACAGGATTACACTCTGCAAACGGGCCGCTGACTGCGGCCCATTTTTTTGTCAGTTGAACCGAAAAGTAGGCATCAAGGCTTCAAACCATGCTTACCCGGAGAGTTTTAATGCTGTCAAGGCCAGTCTTTGCCAGAGGGCAATGGTGTTGCTTGAAGAGGTGAACAGCACCGCAGGCTTACCCACGAGGGCGTGTTTTATCCATATACCGCCCCAGCGCCATCCCAAAAATATTTCATCGCTGCTGTCATGTTGCCAAAGCGAGTTGGACTTCCCAACGCCAAGCTAATACAGTCTTCCAGGTCACGCGTTTCGACGTAGGGCGCGCCATCATCAGGCATATCCGGTTCTGTCGCTTCGCAAACTGTAGAAACTTTGGGGACGGTTGTTACGCGTGCTCGTGCGCCGACTACTTGTTCTATCCCGCGAGCAATGAACGGCGCCCTTTGCCGGGTTGCGCCGTATTGACTGTAATACAGCACCAGAATTTCTTTGTCGGTTATCATGCGGCAATCATAAGGTTTTTGTCTGGCGCTTGGTGATGCCATTGCAAATGTGGCAGTAGTCAATGCACAGAAAAGGATAAGGCATGAAAAAGAATTGGCTGGATTTTCAGCGCTATATACATTTTGTCGCAGCCCGATTTGTTCAAGATCGTTGCTCACAAATTGCGGCAAGCCTTACCTTTACCACGTTGTTGTCACTGGTCCCTCTGATTACCATTGCGCTTACTTTATTTTCTGCCTTCCCGGTTTTCGCAGATTTTTCTGCCCAGATTAAAACATTCTTGTTGAGTAATCTGATGCCGGACACAGGCGGGAAAAATATTACTAAATACATGCAGCAGTTTACCGAGAGCGCGGCACGGCTTACTGCAGTGGGAATCAGTTTTCTGGCCATCACGGCAATGTGGATGATGTTGACGATTGATAAAGCTTTCAACGTGATTTGGCGGGTGTCACGCTCGCGACCATTATTTAAACGCTTGGTCATTTACTGGGCGGTTCTTACGCTTGCGCCATTGCTGGTAGGAGCGAGTTTATCGCTTACTTCCTGGCTGGTCGGTTTGTCCATGGGTTACGCTAAACACATTCCCATATTTGGTGTGGGCTCGCTTAAGGTGTTACCAGTTTTGTTTACCACGCTGGCGTTCGCCTTATTGTTCAAGTTGGTGCCTAACCGATATGTTCCGCGCAGCCATGCCCTGATTGGAGCCATGGCGGCGGCAGTGGTTTTTGAGACGATGAACCGCGTGTTCGGGTATTACATCAGCCATTTCCCAACATATAAATTGGTTTATGGCGCATTTTCCAGCGTGCCGATTTTTCTGATGTGGGTTTATCTGTCCTGGCTAACCATCCTTTTTGGAGCGGTTATTGCCGCGTCGCTTTCTCATTGGCGCGCACCAGCAGAACATCATTTTTCCCCGGTGTTAAAAATGCTGGGAGCCATCAGAATTTTACGCATCATGGCGATAAACCTGCGAGATGGAAAAGTGACGAGCTTCCCGGCTTTGTCAAAAAAGTTATGTTTGGGCTATGACACACTGGAAGAAATGCTGGAGGTACTGGAACAGGCCGATATTGTGCGCAAGGCCGAAGGGCAGGGTTGGCTTATGATGCGCGAGGCCAGTCATATTAAAGTGAATGAGTTGTTACGCTTGTATGTGTTGGATCGAGATGCATTATCTACGCATAATCAAGTTGACCCACTGCAGCTTTGGCTGATCACTTGTATTGAACAGATAGAAGCAGGTACCACGATGACCTTGCAAGAGCTATTTACTGATATCGCTACGATGAGGGCCTATCCGAGCCCACCAGATAAGATTTAATACGCGCTGGTTTAACCAGCAGGAGAATAACAGTGAAATTTTTGGAAGCTTTCTTTGAGTGTTCGTTATGGAATAGCCGCTTTGCAATAATTGCCCCGGAAGGTGAGCAGCTTGCTGGTCGGTTTTGCCATATTTTATATGGCTGCGGTAGAAAAGAAGATGATAGCGAAGGCGCTATAAAACATGGCCATTAATTTTTCAATGGAACCCGGGAAAGCGGTGTTAAAAAGCTGGCTGGCAGTGGCGTTATTGGCGTGCTCCTGGTCTGGATATGCGGCAGAGTTCTCGTTGCAGGATATGCAAGGAAAAACTCACCACCTTGCAGATTATCGTGGCAAATGGGTGCTGATAAATTTTTGGGCAACATGGTGTCCTCCTTGTTTGAATGAAATTCCTGAATTGACCAGTTTATATAATCAGCACAAGGACAAGGATCTGGTGGTAATAGGTATTGCCATGGATTTCGGGGCAGCAAAGATGGTTGCTGATTTTGCTCAATCACATGGCATCAGCTATCCGGTAGTGCTCGGTAATCATAAAATTGCGGCGCAAATCGGCGATGTCGTGGTATTGCCGACCAGCTATTTATATGATCCCAAGGGACAGCGTGTGACATCGCATATGGGTGAAGTGACGCGTGCGGGTGTTGAAGCTTATATCAAAAAAAGAAAATTTAACTAGCAAGTGAATAGTCTTTTTCAGCAGAGTGCACCGGAAGCGCCCAATGGTTGCGCCATGCCCTAAGCACAAGATTGGGGTATTCCGGCTTTCCCAGGCTGCCGTTGTAGCGACCCAGTGCGCGATACAAGTCGCGGTTTTCTACATCCACCAGATAGTAACGCAGGATGACGCAGCCGTAGCGCAGGTTGGTTTTTAGATCAAACAGATTTTGTTGAGGGACGCCAATTTCTTTTACCCAGAATGGCATTACCTGCATATAGCCGCGCGCCTGGGTGCTTGATACGGCATATTTATTAAAGCCGCTTTCAACTTCGATCAGCGCCAACACCAGTTGTGGATCCAGTCCAGCGCGTGCCGCTTCGTAATGCACCGTTTTGAGAAAATCTATCCGGTATTTTTCATCAGGTAAGCGCTTCTGCAGACGGTGCGACATTACATTTAACCAATAGTTTTTTTCATATGGCGTGCCAAAAGCGGGCTCTGGTTCTGTTTGATCTGAAACGTTGCGCTGTAATATTGTACGAACGCTGGCTGAAAGTGGTGTATAGACTTGCCCTCCGGCAGATGCGGTGCGCGTGAATAACAACAGGCCCGCCATGCAAAGCAGTAAGGCGAATCTACCAGAGAATAATTTTATGGCTGTACGCACAGCCTTGATTGTACGAACTCCAATGCATTTTGCAAGGGGATGGACTGCGCTGTTGCATCGCGTCGCCCTTGGTATTCCATTTCATTTTGCTTTAACCCGCGCTCACCGATAACGACGCGATGCGGGATTCCTATTAGCTCCATATCGGCAAACATGACTCCGGGGCGCTCATCACGGTCATCCAACAACACTTCGATACCCGCCGTTTGTAGTGCCGCATAAAATTGCTCTGCCTTGTTCCGTACGGCCTCACTTTTAGCCATACCTATCGGTACGATGACAACCTGAAAGGGGGCGATGGTGGTTGGCAAGATGATGCCCCGTGCGTCAAAGTTCTGCTCAATGGCCGCTGCGACGATGCGCGAAATGCCTATGCCATAGCAGCCCATTTCAATACTCTGTGATTTTCCCTGAGCATCTAAATAGTTTGCTTTCATGGCTTCGGCATATTTGGTGCGTAACTGGAAGATGTGGCCGACTTCAATACCCCGACAAATTTCCAGATTCCCCTGCCCATCTGGTGACGCATCGCCGGCAACGACATTACGTATATCCGCAACAAGATCAGGCTCTGGTAGGTCACGTCCCCAATTTACGCCGGCAGTATGAAATTTTGCTTTATTCGAGCCAACAACAAAATCACTCATGGCAGTCACAGTGCGATCTGCAATGATACGAGCACTGGTTCTATCTATTCCGACCGGACCGAGGAACCCGGGCGGGCAGTTAAAAAAAGTACGAATTTCCTGTTCCGTGGCAAAGCGGAAATCGGCAAGGCCGGGTAATTTTGATACTTTGACTTCATTCAGGTTGTGGTCGCCGCGCAATAACAGAATGCACATTGCGTCATTCGCCATCAATGCAATTAATTTAACGGTACGCTGTAACGGAACATTGAGCAATTCCGCTACTTGTTCGCAGGTGGTTTGCTTTGGTGTTTCGATGTCACGCATTATTTCTGTTGCTATCAGGCGAGGAGTCGTTGGTGCGACTGCTTCAGCCAGCTCTACATTTGCGGCGTAATCGGAAGCAGGGCAATACGCCAATGCATCTTCACCTGCATCGGCCAGTACGTGAAACTCATGCGAACCGCTGCCGCCTATTGCGCCGGTGTCGGCAGACACCGCACGAAATTTGAGTCCCAGGCGAGTGAAAATCTGGCTATAAGTATCATGCATGGCACGGTAAGTTTGTTCCAGACTGGAATAATCTGCATGGAAAGAATAGGCATCTTTCATGACAAACTCGCGCGCGCGCATCACACCAAAACGCGGTCTGACTTCGTCGCGAAACTTGGTTTGAATTTGATACAAGTTGATCGGTAATTGGCGGTAGCTACGAATTTCACGGCGTGCAATATCGGTAATAACCTCTTCATGGGTCGGTCCGAAACAGAAATCGTTTTCGTGGCGATCCTTGATTTTTAACATCTGCGGGCCGAATACATCCCAGCGACCGCTTTCCTGCCACAACTCTGCAGGCTGTATGGCGGGCATCAATAACTCGATTGCGCCGCTGCGATCCATTTCTTCGCGCACAATATTTTCTACCTTACGCAGGACACGCAATCCCAGCGGCATCCAGGTGTATAGGCCACTGGCGAGCTTCTTGATATAGCCGGCACGCAGCATCAACTGGTGGCTGGGCAGTTCAGCTTCAGCGGGGGCTTCTTTAAGTGTTGAAATAAAGTAATTTGAAACACGCATGATTTGTGACGCACACAGTTATAAATAGAGTCCCGATTTTACCGTGAATGCACCGAATGCGTAGTTTTTGCTCTTGGCCGGCCACCTTTTTTAGCCGCGCAATGGGTATATACGCTTTTCATTGGAGATGAAATATGAAAGAATCCAAGTATTAAATTAACCGAGTAGAGTGACAAATGATAGACCGTGACGGCTACCGGCCGAATGTCGGTATCATTATCACGAATGATAAAAATCAGGTGTTCTGGGGAAAACGTGTGCGTCAGCATGCATGGCAGTTCCCGCAGGGTGGTATCCAATATGGTGAAACCCCGGAACAAGCGATGTACCGCGAGTTACATGAAGAAGTCGGCTTGAAACCGGAGCACGTGAAAATATTGGGACGCACCCGAGAATGGATGCGCTACGATGTGCCACAAAACTGGAACAAGCGCGAATCGCGGGGTGGATATCGTGGGCAAAAACAGATTTGGTTTTTGCTGCGCCTGATGGGTCGTGATTGTGATGTCTGTTTACGCGCCTGCGAGCATCCTGAATTTGATGCGTGGCGCTGGGCTAATTATTGGCTGGATATTAGCGCGGTGATTGATTTCAAGCGTGAAGTTTACACACAGGCGCTTAACGAGCTGGTGCGCTATTTACCGGATACGGCAAAATTTGTCATGCACAAAGGCAAGTCGTTAATCGATTAAGACTATTAAAGGAAAAATTCCGACATGAGTAAAGAATACCACGCCCTCAAATTCTATCCATTGAAAACAGGCGCAAATTTTATTCGTCCTGCACAACTTTTACCCGAGTTGGTCAAACTATCCAGCCCGGCACTTGAGGCAATGACTGATTTAACCAAGGTATCGGTGGTTAGCGTGCGCGCCAAGACCTCAATGGATAAAGCCAATGCCAAAATGATACGTTATGGTGTGCGCATGTTACTGGTGCTGGACGATGCCGAGCAAGTGGCAGGTTTGTTGACAGCGACTGACGTGCTGGGCGAAAAACCAATGCGGTTCTTGCGAAATATGGGCGGTACGCATTCTGACATCATGGTGCGTGACATCATGACCGCCCAGAGCGAGCTGGAAGTGTTGCATATAGGTGATGTGAAAAAAGCATCTGTGGGCAATATCATCGCCTCTCTGAAGCAAGCTGGCAAACAGCATGGGCTGGTGGTTGACGAAGGGCCGGACGGCAGGCAAATGGTGTGCGGTTTGTTTTCCATTACACAAATCGCGCGCCAATTGGGCGCGCAAACTCAAACCTTTGAACTGGCGCACACCTTTGCTGAAATCGAAGCGGTGATTGCACGGGGCTGACTCCAAGCCCAGCCAAAATTGTTCGCGCCATGCGCGAACAGTACGGCGGCACGGCGTATCAGTGTTTACCAGTACTGCCGAAACCACCCGCTCCGCGTTCACTTAACGGGAACTCTTTGACCAGATTAAATTTTGCCTGCATCACCGGCACAATCACCAGCTGCGCCATGCGCTCCATAGGCATCAGCGTAAACGGTATCTGGCTACGATTCCATAGCGAGACAAAAATCTGTCCTTGATAATCCGAGTCGATCAGGCCTACCAGATTACCCAACACGATGCCATGTTTATGTCCCAGGCCAGAACGCGGCAAGATCATTGCGGCATACCCAGGATCACTCAAGTGAATCGCAATGCCGCTCGGAAAAAGCTCGCACTGATTGGGCTGAATCACCATGTTGTGCTCGATGCAGGCGCGTAAGTCAATTCCAGCCGAACCGGAAGTGGCATAGCCGGGCACATTGTCATGCAAACGCTCGTCGAGAATCTTGATATCTACGCTGAGGCCTTTCATTTTTTACCCTCCCTAACCCGTTGTCCTATGTGTTTTACCAATTGTCTTGCCAGCGTCATTTTATCGGCGTGAGGCAAGACGTGTTGACCACTGTCCTCGAACAGAACCAGTTCATTGTAATCACTGCCAATGGCGTGCTGCACGAGATTGCCAACCAGTAACGGCAATTTCTTTGCGCGACGTTTCTGTTCTCCGTTCTCTATCAGATTTTCACTTTCTGCCGCGAAGCCAACGCAGAAGGGGGGCGTTGGTGAATTCGCCACCAACGCCAAAATGTCCGGATTAGGGATGAGATTCAATGCGAGCGCTTCTGTGGTTTTTTTGATTTTTTTCGTGTTGGGCTGCGCGACCCGATAATCGGCGACTGCCGCCACGCTGATGAAAATGTCGCAATCGCTCAGGTGTTGTTGCACCGCCGCCAACATCTGATTGGCATTGACCACATCAATGTTTTCTACCCCATGTGGTTTGGCAAGCATCGTTGGCCCGGAAATCAAAATCACCTCGGCACCTTGTTCCTGAGCTGCCTGGGCGATGGCATAGCCCATTTTTCCGGAACTGCGGTTGGTGATGCCGCGTACCGTGTCTATCGCTTCGTATGTAGGCCCTGCGGTAACGAGGACTTTCTGTCCGGCAAGTTGCCGATCAACATATAACAATGCGGAAATATCTTGTGCCAGTTGAGCGGCTTCCAGCATTCGTCCCATGCCTTCTTCGCCGCAGGCCTGCACGCCATCATCCGGGCCGAGCACTTGAACGCCATCGGCAAGCAGTTGTGCAATGTTGCGTTGCGTGGCCGCATTCAGCCACATCGCGCGGTTCATCGCCGGGGCGATAATCAATGGACAATCGCGGGCCAGACACAGATTGGACAATAAATCATTGGCCAGGCCATGCGCTAATTTGGCGATGAAATCTGCGCTGGCCGGAGCAATCAGGATCGCATCAGCCACACGGCTCAGATTGATATGCGCCATACTACCTGGCGTGCTTGCGTCCCACTGATCGGTGAACACCGGGTTACCGGAAAGGCCGTGCATGGTGGTTGGCGTGATGAAATGTCCCGCCGCCTCAGTCATTACCACTTGCACCTCTATACCTTGCTTTACCAGCAGGCGCAGCAATTCAGCCGCTTTATAAGCGGCTATGCCACCGGTGATGCCGAGCACGATGCGCTTTGTCGGTTCTTGTTTCATAATGCTGTGCATATTACAAGAAAAGGCATCACTAAAACTACCGTAGCTACTGTTGTTTCAACAAAGGAGGGTGGCATGGCAATTACCGATTGGCCTGAAGGAGAGCGGCCCAGGGAAAAATTGCTGCTGCAAGGCGCGGTATCATTATCCGATGCGGAGTTACTGGCAATTTTTTTACGTACCGGCGTAACCGGGAAAAGCGCGGTCGATTTGGCGCGTGAATTGCTCACCGAGTTTGGCAGCTTGACGCAGTTGTTCGCCGCCGGTGAAACGGATTTTTGCGCAGTGCACGGCATGGGGCAGGCAAAATACGTGCAACTGCAAGCCGTGCTGGAAATGTCGCGCCGTGCGTTGAAAGAAAAATTGCAACGCGGCGACGTGTTGAACTCGCCGCATACCGTGCGCGATTATTTACAGTTATTGCTGGGCGGACGGCAACAGGAAGTTTTTCTGGTGTTGTTTCTGGATACGCAGCATCGGGTAATCGCCGCAGAAGAATTATTCCAGGGCACGCTCAGCCAAACCAGCGTCTATCCCCGCGAAGTGGTTAAACGAGCATTGGCGCACAATGCGGCGGCGGTCATTCTTGCGCATAATCATCCCTCCGGGGTGGCGGAAGCCAGCCAAGCAGACCAGCTATTAACCACCGCACTTAAGCAGGCGCTGGCGTTGGTAGATGTGCGCGTGCTGGATCATTTCGTCGTGGCCGTTGGACAAACGATGTCGTTTGCAGAAAAGGGGCTGATATAAAAAATGCTGGCTATGCGATTGCCGATGGCGTAATTTTTATGCCTGCCCGGGTTATTCGCTTTCCAGTCGGTCGGATGTGGTGAACGTCCAGGTGCGGGTGATGGTGAGGATATCGACATCTTTACTGATGTCCGGCGGGAGGGGCGCATAAGGAGCCGCGAGCTTGACGATTCTGACCGCTGCGGCATCAAGAATACGTTGCCCTGATGGGCGGTCTACTATGACATCCTCAATGCTGCCATCCGCGCGTATCGAGACACTCAGCGTCAATTTCCCAAAAAGCTGTTGCCGTCTGGCTTGCTCCGGATAATTCAGGTTTCCGATGCGCTCAACCTTGACACGCCAATCCTCAATGTATTGGGCAAAGCGATATTCCTGCGTCTGTGCGCCAATATTTTTTCGGCGCGGCAGTTTCTGGTAGTAATCCATATTTTTGTTAATTTGCGCTTCGAGGCGAATGATCTCCAGGCTTTTTTGCACCAGATCTTCTCCGCTCATGGCGGCATCGGGTTGTTGCTTTTTGATTTCCGGTGCGGCAATCTGGCGATCACTTTTAAGTTGGGTTAGCAAGCGTTTTGATTCGGCCTCCAGTTCTGTAACGTGCTTGGCCGTTTGTTCCGGTGTGAATCGCTGGGCATTGCTGAGAGCGGGAAGAGCACTTTTTAACTGGCGATCTTCTGCGGTGTTCCCGCCGCCGTCCAGATTGGCCTGTGCACGTGCACGCGCCTTGACTGGCTTTGATTTCGTTTTTGCATTGACCAATACGACTTGCAAGGGTTGCGCCAGATTGGTTAATTGTTTTGCATCGGGCAACGTGAGTGCGATTCCAAATAAAGCAAAAGCATGCAGTGCGACCGAAAAAATCATCGCCAGCGACAAGCGCGCCTGCAAACGGGCTAGCAAACTGCTGCCTCCAGCACTTCCATAAAGCGGGCATGGATATTCAGGTCAAGTAAATCCAAATCAACGATAGCCAATTTGACCAGCGTGTTGGCAGGTGTTTCCGGCAGTGAGGTAACACGAAAGATGAGCGGGATATTCAATAGTTTCACCAGATTCTCACGCATGACGCTTGCCTCTACCTGCTCCATGCCCTCCTGTTGCAACCAGCGCAAACACCAGTATTTTTCCATGTCGCGCTGAAACTCGTTATAGATGCCGTACATGGTTTCAAAATCACGCATTGCGACAAACAGAGCATCATCATTTTTTGCATATGCTGGCTCGCTGTTGCGCAACATGGCGATGATCTGACGTTGATTCACCATGTCCACATAGCGGCGCAGGGGCGAGCTGGACCACATGTATTGCGACAAACCCAAGCCTTGATGCGGGGCGGCCACCGTACTCATTTTTACCTTGCCGTTGCTTTGTGTGCGATAAATGCCGGCAAAATCCTGCTCGGCAATTTGCCTGCCCCACTCGCTGTTCACCAGTATCATCAGTTCGGAAACCACTTTGTCGATAGGCGAACCGCGCTTTCGTTGCGTGATGCTGACGCGGTCATTCTCGATAAAAAAGTTATAGTCCGTTTGCTGTGCGTTGCCATCGGAAGGTTTGCCGCGCAATTTCTCCAGCGCTTGTGCAAATTCCCACAATAATCTGAGTTCGCTTGCATAAGGGTAATCAAGCTTGCCTGCAGACAGCGTATCTTCATTGAACAGTGGTTCCAATGTGTCGTGGCGCAGGTTGGTGGCGATATGCACCTGCTCCAAGCGGCTCTCGATGTGTTTGATGGTCAGCGTTTCTCCATCCTCCGCATAGCCAACATCAAGATACATGGATAACGCCGGGCACACGCGATCTGCGCACAAGGTAAAGGCTTGCACCACATGTTCCGGCAACATGGTAATTTTTTGCCCGGGCAGATACACAGTGGAGAGGCGTTGCGCGGCAATCATGTCTCCCGCAGAGCCTTGCGGCATACCTAACGTCGGCGCGGCAATATGCACACCGACGCGCCAGTTTCCCGCAGACAATTCTTCCACGGAAAAAGCGTCGTCGATCTCCGTCGTCGTCGAGTCGTCAATACTGAATGCATGCACGCTGGCTTGCGGTAATGGCTCCCAGGTATCGAGCTCAATGGGCGGAAAACCCGTTCCCTTTGGAAAGTGCTCAAACAAAAATTTTTGCACATGATAATCGTGCGTCGAAGGTATTGCCCCGCTGCGCTGCAATAAATGTGCGGCAGACAAATGCGTTGCCACGCAAGCAGCTTCGAGCGCTTTCGCCTCCAGCGTGTTGCGATCCGGCTGATAAAGCAGTTGTGCGAGCTGTCCGGAAAACTCCACAGGCAGCTCGAAGCGGCTCAGTTGCTCTATGTAACGCGCTTGCAGCGCCAGTTGTTGCCGCTTGCGTTCGGCCCCGGCCAGCGCGGCCTTGAGCACGTCGGCAGGTGCCGCGCGATAGCGACCCTTGCCTTTTTTATGAAAATAAATCGGCGCGTTGTGCAGTCGCAACAAAGCCGCTGCGGACTCCAGCGGACTTGGCGTATGGCCAAAATATTCCGTGGCAATTTGCTCAAAACCAAACTCATCTGCCGGGCAACATTCCCAAAGAAAATCCACTTCAATGCCGGTGGAAATTGATTCTGCCTGCGCGATGAATTCACTCAAGGAGGGTTGTATAAAACGTAACATCACGTTGGTGGCTTTAATTTTACTGCGCTTGCCAGACAGGCTTTCAATTTGGAGCGAGGTGGTGTTGTCTGTCATGACACTGCCGACCTTGAAATTGCCGTCTTCTTCGTAAAGGATATTCATTGGAGAGAGTGAGAAAATTTGCCGCGAATTATAACAGTTTGGAGTAACGACTCCTGCGCCGATAGCGGACAAAAAAGCCAGCCTGTGTCGGCTGGCACGATGGATATTTAGATTACTGCACTTTCCATCGCATTATGTGTTTTCGGAATGAATGAACAACAAGTAATACAAAATCAGTTTATCGTGGTGCGTCACATTGCCGAATTCAAGTCCGCTGCTGAAGACTCTGTCCGCATCATGTTTGTGTACATTGCGAATCACTGCCGGAATCTTCACATCGACTTCCTTCTCATCGACTTTAGTCGAAAACGCAATGTTGATTTTGTCACCCTCAATCCCTATACGCACCACTGACTCAATCATGACGCCAATGACACTCAAATTTTTCAGCATACCCAAAATGGGTTTGGTCGTACCGTTAGGCGTGACGACCACCGGAATCGACACTTTCACGCGCGGCGCATCACGCACCACGTGTATCTCAACCAGATCGGGATAAGCCAAGTGCACGTGGAGAAATGGTTTCTTTTGCACCTGCAATATTTCAGAAGTGAAAGTAAATTCACTCGTTCCATTGAATCCGCGTACCGTGTACTGATCGCCGACTTGTAGATTTTTCCGGTTTTTCTTGCCGTCAGGCTGCGCCACTACAATACTTTTACCACGAAGGGAAGCGACGTAATCCACCTCGCAGTCGGTTATCCCCTTTCCCAGACTTTGCAGGCTCAGCCCTGCCCCGGCTTTAAGTTTCAAGTCGGGAAAGCTGATGTTCTGATTACCTTTTGAGACTGTCTTGTGGGTCATCACCTGTCACTCCATCTGTCAAATGTTTCCTGTTGGTGCGCGTTTTAGAATCGGTTAGATGACTATAGAATGGTGAAGTTAACATATACCTGCCAAGTGTGCCTGTTCATCGGCGAAATAACTGCTGCGCACCATCGGGCCGCAAGCAGCGTGACTGAACCCCATTTCTTTTGCGGCTTGCTCAAGCCGGGTAAATGTTTCCAGCGGCGCGTAGCGCAACACCGGCAAATGTCCCTCAGAGGGTTGCAGATATTGGCCGATGGTCAGCATGTTCACATTGTGCGCGCGTAAATCGCGCATCACTTCCAGCACCTCGTCATCGTTTTCACCCAAGCCCAACATCAAACCAGATTTGGTTGGAATATGCGGGAAGCGCGTCTTGAAATCCTTGAGCAGTTTCAGTGAATGGGCATAGTCCGCACCGGGGCGCGCCAGCGCATACAGGCGCGGCACGGTTTCCAAATTGTGATTCAACACATCGGGCAAGCTACCGGAAAGCGCATTCAATGCCGGCTCCAGCCGACCGCGAAAATCCGGCACCAGAATTTCCAAACGGGTATTGGGCGAGCTGGCGCGTATTGCGCCCAGGCAATCGGCAAAATGTTGTGCGCCACCATCTCTCAAGTCATCCCGGTCTACGCTGGTGACGACAACGTATTTCAACTTGAGCAAGCCGATGGAATGCGCCAGATTTTTCGGCTCATCCACATCGGGTGGCAACGGCTTGCCATGCGCCACGTCGCAAAATGGACAACGGCGCGTACACACATCGCCGAGAATCATGAAGGTGGCCGTGCCCTTGCCGAAGCATTCACCGATGTTGGGGCAAGACGCCTCCTCACACACCGTGTGCAAATTGTGTTCGCGCAAGATGCGCTTCACGTCGTGATAGCCTTGCCCGCTGCCGGATTTCACACGTATCCACTCCGGTTTGCGCAGGCGTTGCTGCAACGGCACGATCTTGATCGGGTTGCGCGCGGTTTTGGCGTAGCTGGTTTGTTTGTTCTCGATGCTGCTCATAGACACCTTTGCGTTTTATCAGGCTGCCACTTCTAATGCGTTGCAATTTTACAGGTTTATACAAAGTGTAGGGCAGCAAAACGGCGTCTTCCGCTGCATGAAGAATCAATTTGGCCGCGTCCCAGAGGGCTTTAGTTATTGTTTTATGCTGTTTTTTTTATCTATAGTATTGGAATGTGTAACATATCGCGCTACAATCCGCTCCTATGATTAAAAGCTTTGCGCACAAGGGGGTTAAAGATTTTTTCGAGACGGGCACAAAAGCAGGTATCCAGGCTGCCCATGCGCCCCGACTGCGCTTGCAATTGGCTGCATTGAACCGCGCAAAAGCGCCTGCCGACATGGCAGTGCCAAACTGGAAATTGCACCGGCTAAAAGGCAATCTGGCAGGGCATTGGGCGGTTACGGTAAATGGAAATTGGCGCATCACTTTCCGCTTTGAAAACGGCGATGCGCTATTGGTGGATTATCAAGACTATCACTGAGAGGTAAATAAAATGGCAACCATGCACAACCCACCGCACCCCGGCGAAATTCTGCGCGAATGGCTGGGCGATATGAGCGTAACCGATGCTGCGCAACATCTGGGCGTCGCCCGCGCCACGCTCTCCCGCGTGCTGAACGGTTCGTCCGGCATATCGGCGGACATGGCCTTGCGCTTACACGCCGCACTGAGAACCAGCCCGGAAATGTGGATGGGGCTACAGGACGACTATGAGCTTTGGCAAGCGGCAAAGGGCAAACGCCCGAAGATTGGACCACTGCGTCTTGCTGCGTAAGAGTCAAGTAGGTAGACACGGCGCGATGTAGGGGTCGAAATTCAGCGATATGCTGCGTGATGCATCGCATCTGTTGAAACTATTTCAGTCAGCCCTGTGTTTTCCAAAAACAATTCGACTCCGGTACAGTTGGTTAATCGTGATATGGGGACGGCGTCCCCATATCATTTTTGCACTTAGCCTATCACCGATAGCTGCGCTCGTATTAGTGATATGGGCACTGGTTCAATGACAGCAGGTTATCGTTCCAATATCCATCTGCGTGCGTCCGCAGATACGGTACTTTTCCCGCTGCACGAACGACACCGACATCGGCGCGCTTGCCGGTGTTAGGATCACGTACGAAGAAGGTGTTAGTCTTCGCGTCAATGCTTGCGATAACTTGTTCGCGCGTCCACACCCATGAAGGAGGATTTCCAAGATGTGTGATGTGCTCATGCGGACTTTGCGGGTGTGGTTTGGTGATGCAGTTTACTTGTACGTCTGCCATTTTCTTTCCTTTCGCTTGCTTAAGCTATAGTAGTCATTTAATATATGACGCATTCGTCAACACTATGGCTCAATAGAAAGCCCGGAATGTATATGACGAATACGTCATATAAAACTATACGGAAACGATATGACAAAGTCAATAGCTCCATCAGCAGCTTTCCCTGAATGCCTCCGTCGTGCACGGGAATATCGTGGCCTCACCCAAGGCGAATTGGCCGAGCGTTCGGGGTTGCAGCCCTCTGCGATCTCACATTTCGAGACCGGTACACGCAAACCTTCGTTCGATAACCTTCGCCTGCTTGCCGATATGCTCGACGTGACCACGGACTATCTACTTGGGAGGGTTGCCGAGTTCAAGGATCTAGCCGGTGCCGACACTCTGCATCGCCATTACAGCAAGCTGCAAGGCTCTGACCGCAAAGTCGCCGACGAGCTAATAACGATGCTCGCGAGTAAGGCCAATGCACGTAACTCCGGTAAAAAATGACCTCGGTTGATCCCTACGCATTTGCTTCGCTGACGGCGGAACAGATTATTAAAGGCCTCGGCATTACTACACTGCCGATTGATCCGTTCGCCATTGCGCGTGGGCGCGATATAGAAGTAGCTGCCAAGCCAGCGCATGGCCCCGGTGTATCTGGAATGTTGATCCGTGTTGGGAATGAGTTTGCAATCGCCTATGCGACTCACATAGACAACGTGCCGTTTCAGCGTTTCAGTGTTAGTCATGAACTAGGACACTTCTTCTTACCTGGCCATGTTGATGCCGTGATTGGAGCGAACGGCATACATGAATCGCGTGCAGGTTTCGCTTCGACTAACCGCTACGAGATCGAAGCCGACCGCTTCGCAGCAGGCTTCCTTATGCCGCGATACCTATTTTTTCCGGCGCTTGAGCGAGCTAGCCAAGGACTTGCGGCGGTTGAGAGCTTGGCTGGTCTATGCAAGACCTCGCTGCACGCAACGGCCATTCGCTATACCCAATGCACACGCGACCCAGTGGCCATCATAATTAGCACTGGCAACCGAATTGACCACTGCTTCATGTCTGAAGCCCTTAAAGCTGTTGAAGGCATCAACTGGATTCACAAGCGCGAGGCTGTACCGCGCAACACGCCGACGTTCGCGTTTAACAAAGATGCTGAGAACGTCCGGCGCGCGGTTCGCATTGAGGATACCTCCAACCTACAGGACTGGTTCGGCGGGCATCGCAAAATCGCAATCTCTGAAGATGTAGTCGGGCTTGGCAGCTATGAGAAAACGCTCACGGTGCTTTACGACATCGCGGTGCCAGATACGGAGGACGAGGAAAACGAGAAATCATTGATAGAGTCTTGGACACCACGTTTCAAACGCTAGTTAAAGGAGCTAGGGTCGAGATATTTTTGAGACAGAAAAACAATTTAAGTCTAGCCACTTTAATTCGTTTTCAATCTCCGCTTGATCGTTTTCTTTTCCATTGGCAACAGGCTGGTGAGTTGCTGATAGCGCTCGAACAGAAATTCCACACGTTGCGCGTCATTGGTGAAGGCGGCCTTGCGGTAGCAGGTATCCACGGCACGGTCGAGGTTTTGGTGGGCTTTGACCAGCGTAGGTGGCATGGTGAGCGGGTCGTAAAGGTCGGCGAGCGAGCTTTGCGGGAATTGTGCGCGGGCATCCAGCACAGTTTGCGCCCCGGTTTCCAGGGCTGCGCGTTGTTTGTCAGTTGGCTCGTCAGGCCACGGGAAGTTGTTGTAGACGATACCAGCTGAATAGCGGTAATCGCTTTTCAAGCGTCCGCAGGTGTAGCGCACCCAAGTGTTATGCATGGTGGAGGCCAGAATGCCGAAGTGATAAAAACTACCACCTTCCATATACAGTGCCGAATTGGTTACAACACAGTTTTCAACGAAACCTATTGGAAAAAATTGTCTACGTTCAGAACTGGTTTTTGGAATTAGTATGAATTTTTCTGGAATTGTTGTTTCCCGAAAGAGCCAAGGCTTAGTGGCAAATTTCTGAGAAGACTTGCTATTTTCACGGAACTCTTGAACTTTACTTAACAGTGTCATGACATTAGGCATTGACTTTAGGTCTGAAGGAGTTGCATCGGATAGCCAGAGGCAGTAATTAGTCTGTCCGTTAATAAAATCGTTACCGGTTAACCATGGCCTAAACCACTTTTCTGCTGTTGGCTCTTTAATTAAGAAGGCTCTGTACTCGTCCTTTGAGAAAGCCAGGATTCCATTATCCAAAGGCGTAATGCCTTCAACAAGTGAAGGGACATCGTATATCGGCTGAGAACGACGCTGTAATACTACATCGACATAATTAACAAGATACGGATTGATGTTGCGCGCGACGACGGCATGTGCTTCGCCGCGAATGTCCTCGTATTCGTAGATGGTTTTTTTCTCTGCGTCGAATGCGCCGAAGCCGATAATTACGCAATGCACTGCGGCCATACCGCGCGCTTCGTTGCTCCACTGGAAGGTACGGTGGGCAAAGTGGATGCGAATACCTTGTACCAGCAGCCAGCCCCAGAGGACGCCAACTTGTTCGCCTTGGGTAATGCTGTTAGTGGAGACAAAGGCGCAACGAATTAGATTGGTGCCAAGAAGAGGACTAGAACCCTTTATATATCGCGCTGCTTTTACATACCATGCACAGACAAAATCCAACACACCAAAGCTTTTCAATTGCACCATGACGGATTCGAAGTTAGCCTTCTGTGCGGCGGACTGTTCTTTCTTGCCAAGAAACGGCGGATTGCCGAACACGTAGCTCGCACGTTCCGCTGGCAGCACATCGTTCCAGTCCACCATGAGCGCGTTGCCGTGGACGATGTGCGGCGAGGTTTTGAGCGGGATGCGCGCGAAATACATGCCGAATTCTTCCGACACGCGCACGTTCATCTGATGATCCATTAGCTACATTGCGACTTGTGCAATTTGTGCGGGGAATTCTTCGATCTCAATGCCGTAAAACTGATCCACATCCACGCTGATTTCCTGATGCACGTCGAGGAAGCGCGAGCCGGGGCCTCCATGCACGGCTCGCAGTACGTCCAGTTCCAGCTTACGCAATTCGCGGTAGGCGATGACGAGAAAGTTGCCGCAGCCGCAGGCTGGATCGAAGAAGGTAAGTGTGCGTAGCTTTTTGTGAAACTCGAACAGTTTGTTCTTGTTGCCTTTCACGCGCTTGAATTCTTCATGCAAGTCATCGAGAAACAGCGGCTGGATAAGCTTGAGAATATTCTCCTCAGAAGTGTAGTGCGCGCCGAGGTTGCGCCGTGCCTTTGCATCCATGATGCTCTGGAACAGCGCGCCGAAGATGGCGGGCGAGATCGCGCTCCAGTCCAGCGCGCAGCAGTCGAGCAGCGCTTCGCGCATGGTGAGGTTGAACGAAGCGATGGGCAACACTTCCTCGAACAGCTTGCCGTTGACATAAGGAAAAGCGGCGATTTGTTCGTCCAGTGTTTTCGCACGGCGGTCTTCATGTGTGTTGAGCACTTGAAACAATAGCGCCAGTTGCGAACCAAGATCGGAACCGTCGGGCGCGGTGCGTTCTTCTATCCAGGTGCGGAACGCGCTGGCGGGTTGGAAAATGCCGGTGTCTTCTGCGAACAGGCAAAACAGCAGCCGCACCAACAGCACTTCGAGCGGATGCCCTTCGTAACCCGTCGCTCTGAGTGCATCGTGCAGCTTGCCCATACGTTCGGCGGCCTTGATATTGACCGGGTTTTGCGGCGCGATGGTTTGTGTGCGATAACCGGCGATGAAGGCGAAATGCTTGATGTGTTTGTGCAGGTCGGCAAGGCGGAATTCGGTTTCGGTGTTTTCTTCAAGATCGTAAAGACGAAAGCGCGCGAAATCGGAAACGAGTATGTAGCGCGGCAGGTCGCGTTCTTTGATGCCGGGAAAGTAGTCGAGTGCCTGGGTGTAGGCCTTGTCCAAATCCTTGCCGCGCGATTTGTGCTCGACCAGCAGAACGCCTTTCCAGAACAGGTCAATGAAACCTTGTTTGTTGTCGAGCTTTTTGACGGGCTCTTCAAAGCTGGCAACGCGCCTGCGGTCTATGCCATAGATGTGCAGGAATTCTGTCCAGAAAGACTTGGCTTCGGCGTTTTCCGAAGTTTCGTTTTCCCATCGTTTAGAAAATTCAAGGGCACGATTGCGGATTTCATTCCAGCTTAATGGCATGGCTTACCTTTTTTATTTCGGTTACTGCTTTGACTCGAGGTGCTGTTGCAATCCGTGTATCAGATTCTGCGCCAGTTGCGCTTGCAGTTCGTTAATTGATACGGTGATGCCAAGTTGGCAGGCTTGCGTCACGCGCAGTCCGGCATGGCCGCACGGGTTGATATTATCGAATGGGGTCAAATCCATGTCCACATTAAATGCCAAGCCGTGATAGCA
>Ga0137403_10000452_pt1 | contig 52898 bp, 54 predicted proteins | sample CZOMad2_1_16fung_FD_122057 | JGI IMG/M metagenome (GOLD analysis project Ga0137403, IMG submission 122057) | Vadose zone soil fungal communities from Angelo Coast Range Reserve, California, USA - CZOMad2_1_16fungal (Hybrid Assembly) | ecosystem: Environmental > Terrestrial > Soil > Vadose zone... | reverse complement strand
CGCACCAGCCCGGCCTGCTTCAGGACCCCGAGATGCTTTGAGACGGCCGGTTGCGAGACCCCGGCCCGAGCCGTCAGGGCCCCGACCGTCTGCTCTCCTTCGCGGCACAGTCGCTCGAAGATTGCCCGCCGAGTCGGATCGGCGAGCGTTCTGAAGAGCACATCGTGCGCTTTCGGCATTTGGAATCGATAACCCGCTGGCTATTGATTGACATATAACCACCGAGATATGCGTCAGTCAAGTGGGGAAAGTCCAGCGCTGGCGACGATCGTCGAGGTCCAGCTCCAGAGTGGTTTCGCCGAGGGCGCGCGGCAGCAGCGGGGCTGCGCTCCGCTTGCCGAACTGACGACGCAGGCCGAGGGCGTGGCGGATCAGAAGGTTGGCGTAGAGCCCGGGGCCGCTGGAATAGATGCGCCAGCCGCCGTCGACGGCGATGCGGCCGCTCTTGACGCGGTCCCAGTCCGCGCTCGCCTCGTAGCGGTCGCGGAAGCCGGCGTCGCTGCTGCTGAAGTAGGCGTTGCGCTGGCGCGGCGAGGCATGGGCGAGACGCTCGGTAACGGCGATCGGATTCGCCAGCAGCAGTGCCTCCCAGAGCGCGTCGACCTCGCCGAGGGCGGCCAGGGCCTCGCCGTAGCGCAGATGGGCGTGGATATACAGGACCCCGATCTCGCGGCCGAAGAAGGCCGCCGACTCGGCGCGGCGGAAGACGCGTTCGAGCCCGCCGCGGTAGGTCGCGGGCCGGTCCATGAGCCGCGCGCCGTCGGGATGCAGGAGATGCGCGCGGATGAGGCCGAGATGATGCTGCGCCTGCTCGGGCGTGAACAGTCCGGCGATGATGCTGCGGGTCATCGGCAGCAGCGAGTAGTGCAGTCCCGTGCGGGTGTCGCGCGGATGCAGCATCGGCTCGGCCTTGCCGCCGCTGGCGCTGAAGAGGACGTACCCGGCGACGGTGCCGTCGATGACGAGGTGGCGGTTGAAGTCGGCGCGCATCGCGGCAGCGAGCGCCGCGAGGTCCTTCGCCGCGTCATTGCGGCCGACGCGCTGCAACAGCTGCGCATAGCGGCCGACCTGCTGGAAGAGCAGCGCGACGGTCCAGCTGCTCACCATCCAGTCGCGCATGGCCGGATCGGCCGGCTGCAGCGAATCGTTCCAGTCGCCTTCGCCGTAGCGGATCAAGCTCGTTCCGGGAATGAAGCGCTCGCGCACGATGGCGAGGAGCTTGTCGATATGGGCCGCGATCGGCTCCTTGCGCTCCGTGCGCTGGAGGTTGTCCTCGCGCCGCCAGGCCACGGGCTCGTCGAGGAAGCCGAGGTCGCCGGTCCATTCGAGATAGTCGCAGAGCGCCTTCAGCGGCCAGACGATGACATCGCCATGGCTGTGCCGGTCCTGGATGTTCGAGTAGGGCTCGAGCATGAACCATTGCGGCCAGTCGCCGCGCGCCTCGTACTGCTGGGCGAAGACGATGCGCAGGATCTCCTTCACCGGCGCGTCATGCTCGAGCGAGAGCAGCAGTTCGACCGGCCCCTGGCAGACATCGCGCGTGCCCCAGGCGGCGCCGGTGTACTGCTCGAGGCCGTGCGGCACGGTGAGATGCATCATCGCGTTGTGCGCCAGCCACGGGAAGAAGGTGTCGAGGGCGGCGACGTCCGGATGGCGGCCGCTGAGGCGCAGGCCGCGGGTGAGGTGGTTCCAGAAGCGCGCGGCCGGCTCCAGCATGGCCGGCGCGTCGACGCCGCGCGCATATTTCTCCGCCAGACGCGCTGCTGCCGCGGCGTCGGTCATGGAGCCCACGACCGTCAGGCGAAATCCCTTGGTGGCGCGCGTCCGCAGCGCCACATAGGCGCCGCCGCGCGCCTGCCCGTCGGCATAGAGCAATTCGTCGCCGCCGATCGCCTCGATCGCGTCGGGCGTGGCCGTGACGAGATGATAGGCGGCATCGGGATAGCGCTGGCCCCAGAGCCAGTCCGGGTCCGGGCGGAACGCGAACCGCTTGCGCGCGTCGTCGATCTCGATGCGACCCGAATGCTCGAGCTCGCGCTCGCCGAGCACGACGTGGCCGAAGACAAGGAACCGGCAGGGCGCTCCTTCGACCGCGATCTCCCACTGCAGCGCCGCATCGTCGCCGGCGGCTGCGGCCAGCACGCTGATCGTGCGGCCATCGCAGCGGTAGAGCCAGCGGCAGTCGCTGAGGCCGATCTCGAAGGCGCTGGGCACGGCGAGGAGCCGCCAGCCGCCGCCGGTGTCGACGAGGATGCGCAGCCCGCTCGCGCGCGTGATGTTGTAGGGATCGCGCGAGACCGAGAAGAGCTTGTGGAAGGAGGTGTTGCCGATCGTCAATTGGGCCGCGAACACGCCATGCATCCAGCCGGTGGCGCAGAGCGTGGCGTCATCGAGCAGCATGGCCGCGCCCGAGCGCAGCAAGGTGCCGTGACGGCGCGGCACGAGCCGTTCCTTGTCGCGCAGCACCACGTGGCGGTTGTGGCGGCCGGCGGGCGTGAAGAACGACAACAGCGCGCCGTCGCGGCGCTCCTCGTGGCGGCGCTCGGGGTAGCGGCGGGCGACGTCGTCGTCGCCGAGCGTCTCGGCAACCAGTGGCGGCGCGTCCTGCAGGATGCTGCGCACCGGCGGCGCCAGATCGACCTCGACCGGCATGAATTCCCGCCGTGCCGTCTGCACCGCGTCAATGCGCGCCAGATCGCCGTCGGCGGATGCGTCGGCGTGGTCGGGCTCGTAGAGGCCGAAGAAGGTCCGTGTCGCCGATGCGTCCGGCGTAAGGGTGACGGGGCGGGACTGCAGCGCGGGACAGGCGACTTCGTGCTGCTGCCGCCGGTTCGGCAGGTCCGTGCCGGGGGCGAAAGCGATGCCGTCGGCATCGCGGAAGGCGGGACCGAAGAGTTGCAGCGCATCGGTGGAGAAGCCGGCGGCGCCGTCGAGGCAGCCGAGGGCGATCCACGGATGCTTGCCGTCCTGTGCCTGGTTCTGCCGGCTCATCACGACCGGTCCGAGCCGCGCATCGACGGCGATGTGATGGTCGATATATTGCGAGACGTAGGCCTCGTTGTTCATGAGGAAGCCGCGCCCGCCGAGGCCGAGATCCTGGGCCAGGATGGCGTCGCATGGCAGGTCCACGGTGCCGCGATTGGCGAGCTCGAGATGCCAGAGCCAGACATTGCTCCGGGCGTGCAGCCAGAGCGTCACCCGATGTTGCAGGCCGGCGCTTTTGCCCTCCCAGACGAGACGATCGCCGACGGCGGCGAAGCGATCGGCAGTACCGGGTCCAGCGCGGACGGTGCGCGGCTCGCGGCCGCCGATGCGCAGGTAGAGGCGGGCGATCCCGCCGCCGATCGGCGAGCCCAGCACCTGATTGAGCATGATGCGGCCGCGCTCGTGCCGATGCTCGATGGCAAAGAGGCTGCCGTTCGGCAGCACGCTCACCGCAAGGCCCGCAGCGTTGGTGACGTGACGCAGGCCGAGATCGCCGTCGCGAGGGGTCGTGCAGGTGCGGGCGCCGCTGTGCGTCATTCCTGCTCTCCGATATGCGGCCGTGGGCGCGGCCACCGTCATTGGCCCCGCCGGTGCTGCGGCAAGAGAAGGAGCGCGATCGCCGGCGCTTGTCAACGCGTCCGTCGGCTGGCGCTTGCGGGTCATTTCGCCATAACACCCTGAATCGGCAGGGATCTGAATCACCCCTGGAGCAGCGGACACCGGCGGTATGAATTTCTCCCCGGCCCTTGCTCCTTGCAAATCGCCGGCCGTGGGCGCATATCAGGGGCGTCAAACTCCTATGGGCCAGCTCGCTCTGCCGCCTTTTTCAAGCCGGACCAAGTGATCTTCCCCTGAAAAGTTCGATCCGGGGCGCGATCGTCGCGCCGCGGCACATCTTGGTTTGGAGCACAATTCATGCAAACCGGAACCGTCAAATGGTTCAATCCGACGAAGGGCTTCGGCTTCATCACGCCGGTCGATGGCTCGAAGGACGTCTTCGTCCACATCTCCGCCGTCGAGCGCTCGGACCTCGGCACCCTCAGCGAGGGTCAGAAGGTCAGCTTTGATCTCGAGCGCGGACAGCAGGGCAAGACCTCTGCGGTCAATCTGAAGGCCGCCTGAGGCAGCGAGGGCGGGGCGCCGACGGGCGCGCCGCCCTCTTTGCTCAGGGACGGCCGCAAGGCATCCTAACGAAAAATTAGCTATAACCGGGTAGAAGCTTCACGTCCGCCGGGTTCGCCCGGCTTCAATTCAGAGACGCATCCCCATCGCAACGAACTCCATCCCCGCCGAACGGCGGGGCGCCGCTCCCGGCGATCGATCTTCATCCGACAATGACGCGCGTCGGCTGGCCAAACGCCTGCAGGCCTACGGCCAACCCAGCGCCCGCCGCAGCCTCGTGCAACTGGCGGTGACCGCCGCGGCCCTCGCCCTGCTGTGGCTGGGCATGTGGGTGTCGCTCGGGCACGGTTATTGGATCACCTTGCTGCTGGCAGTGCCGGCGGCGGGATTCCTGCTCCGGCTGTTCGTGATCCAGCATGATTGCGGGCACGGCTCGCTGTTCCGCTCGCGCTGGGCGAACGACCTGACCGGACGCATCATCGGCGTGTTCACGCTGACCCCCTATGACTATTGGCGGCGGACCCACGCCGCCCATCACGCCGGCTCCGGCAATCTCGACCGCCGTGGCATCGGCGACATCACCACGCTGACCGTGCGCGAGTATCTCGAGCTGTCGCGCTGGCGGCGCCTGGCTTACCGGTTCTATCGCCATCCCCTGGTGCTGTTCGGCATCGGGCCGACCTACCTCTTCATCCTCAAGCACCGGCTGCCGCTCGACATGCCGCTGGTGCGCAGCGGAGTCTGGCGCAACCTGCTGGCGACCAACCTGGGGATCGTCGGCCTGACCGTGGGCCTCGCCTTGCTGGTCGGTCCGATCGAGCTGCTGAAGCTGCATCTGCCGATCGTGCTGCTGGCGTCGGCGGCGGGGATCTGGCTGTTCTACGTCCAGCACCAGTACCCGGAGTCGTACTGGCGGCGGTCGGGAGCGTGGAACTTCCACCAGGCCGCCCTGCTGGGCAGCTCCTACTACACCCTGCCGCGCCTGCTGCAGTGGTTCACCGCCAACATCGGCCTGCACCACATCCATCACCTCTGCAGCCGCATCCCCAACTATCGCCTGCAGGAGTGCCTGGACGAGAACCCGGAGCTGCGGCGGGCGCCGCGGCTGACGCTGCTCGAAAGCCTGGGCTGCGCGCGGCTGTCGCTCTGGAACGAGGAGACGGGACGAATGATCGGGTTCCGCGACCTCGCGGCGACGGCGGCGCACGCCGCGAAATCCGCCCTACACCCCGGCGCCTAGCCGTTGTCAGTTCAACTCAGATCGCAGCTCTGACTTGATTGTCATACCGGCGAAAGCCGGTATCCATAAACACGAGCCTGTGACTATGGATGCCGGCTTTCGCCGGCATGACAATGAGAGTTCGATGGCTCCATTCGTCATGACAATGCTCTACGCGGGCGTGAAAATCCTGCCGCCCGGACCGCTGCCGCCCTCCGGGCAAATCCCCCTACGGCGCTTCGCTCAGCAACTGCTGGAGCTTCTGCGCCAGCTCGCGCTTGCGGTAGGGCTTGGGCAGGAAGTGGCGGCTGGCGGCGTGGGCGCGGTCGTCCTGCACCGATGACTCGGAAAAACCGGACGTATAGAGGATGGGAAGATCGGGCCGCGCGGCCTTGACGGCCGTGCCCAGCTCCCAGCCGGTCATGCCGCCGGGCATCACGATGTCGGTGAAGATCAGCGCGATGTCTTGCGCGCCGTTCAGCTGCGCCAGCGCCTCCTTGCCGCTGGCGGCCTCGAGCGTGCGGTAGCCGAGATCGCGCAGCTGCGATACCGCCGTGCGCCGCACATCGGCGTTGTCCTCGACCACCAGGATGAGTTCGCCGTGGGCGGCGGTCTCCGGCGCGGCGGACGCCTCTGCGGCGGTGCTTGCCGTCGCCGCGACGCCGGTGCGCGGGAAGTAGAGCCGCACGACCGTGCCGTGGCCGACCTCGCTGTAGATCTTCATGTGGCCGCCGGACTGTTTCATGAAGCCGTAGACCATGCTGAGGCCGAGGCCGCTGCCCTTGCCCGGGCCCTTGGTGGTGAAGAACGGCTCGAACACGCGGCCGAGGTCTTCGGGCGCGATGCCCGTGCCGTTGTCCGCCACCGCCAGCATGACGTAGTCGCCGGGAGCGGCGTCGGGGTTCTCGGCGGCATAGGCAGCATCGAGCGCCGTGTTGGCGGTCTCGATCGTCAGCTTGCCGCCGTTGGGCATGGCGTCGCGGGCGTTGATGGTAAGGTTGGCGAGCGCGGACTCGACCTGGGCGGGATCGGTCTCGATCGGCCACAGCTCCCGCGCGGTCTTCACCTCGACCTGGATCTTCTCGCCGAGGGTACGGTCGAGCAGCGAGGTCATGCCGGAGACGAGATCGTTGAGGTCGACGACGGCCGATTGCAGCGACTGCTTGCGGGCGAAGGCCAGCAGCTTGCGCGTCAGCTCCGAGCCGCGGAGCGCGGCGGAGAGCGCCGAGTGCGCCATCTCGCGCGCCGCCTGATTGCCGGCGAGCGTACTGTCGAGACGGTCGAGGTTGCCGATCACGACCATCATCAGATTGTTGAAGTCATGGGCGAGGCCGCCGGTGAGCTGGCCGATGGCCTCCATCTTCTGCGACTGGCGCAGCTGCTCCTCGATGTCCTTGCGCATGGTGATGTCGCGGGCGACGGCGAGCACGGCCGGCCGTCCCTCGTGGTCGAACGGCACGGCCTGGATCTCCGTCACCAGCGGGCGGCCGTCGATGCGCCGCAGCCGCATCTCCGTCAGCGGCACCTGGCGGCGGGCATCGACCAGGATCTTCGTGCGCTCATTCGCGCGGTCGCGATCGCGCGGGTCGATGATGTCCAGGACGAGCCGGCCGACCAGCTGCGCGGGCGCCGCGGCGCCGAACATCTGCGCGGCCGCGTTGTTGGCGAAGACGACGCGGCCGTCGCAGTGGATCCACAGTGCCTCGCGGATCAGCTCGATGACCTGCCGATAGCGCTGCTCGCCGGCGGCGAGCCGTTCCTCGGCAAGGCGGCGCTCCTCGACCTCCTGGCGCAGGCGCTCGTTGGCGGCCTCGAGCTCGGCCGTCCTGGCCTGCACCCGCAGCTCCAGCTCGTCGTTCAGCTGGCGCGCCGCCGCCTCGGCCACGCGGCGCTCGCCGATCTCGCGGTTGAGATCGCGGTTGGCCTGCGCCAGCTGACCCGGGCTCGGGATGGCCAGGGCCTGCGGCACCAGCGGCCACAGCATGATGGCGGTGGCGATCGAGACCAGGGCGGTCAGCGCCTTCACCAGCCCATCGACGGCGTAGTCGGGATTCCACAGGGTCCAGATTCCCATCACATGGGTGGTGCCGCAGCCCAGGATGAAGATGCCGAACATCACGAACATCCAGCGGAACACGAGGTCGCGCCGGCGCATCACGAAGTAGAGCAGAATGAACGGGATCGAATAGTAGGAGAGCGCGATCACCGCATCGGAGACCAGGTTCAGCCAGAAGATGGCCGGGCGCCACATCAGGCAGTAGCCATGCGGCATGAAGCCTTCCGTATCGAAAAAGCCAGTGAGGAAGCTGCTCATATGCAACTCCGTGGGATGATCGGGAGGAGCGGGCGGGCGCGGAAATGAGAGTGCAAGGGTGCGGCCCGCCCGGCGAACGCGAACGGGAGCGTGGCGGCCTGCGAAAGAGAGGCAATACACCCAGCGCTAGGCACGCCGGCAGTCTACTGCGGACACGCGCGGCTTGCCACATCCGAGAGAAGGGAAGATTTGACCGTGGATGAACGCAGATGAAGATGTGGGGCTCTGGCGGTGCGCAAGGACCTTATCTGCGTTCATTCCTTCTGATCTGCGTTCATCTGCGGTCACCTTCCTTCGACGCGACGATCAACTCGCCGTGGCGGGTGCAGCCGGGTTCGGCGAGGGCGACGAAGGCCTCGGTGACGGACTCGGGCGGCGGCAGGGTCTCCGGATTCTCGCCGGGATAGGCGCGGGCGCGCAGGGCGGTGCGGAGGCGGCCGGGATCGATGAGGTTGGCGCGGATCTTCGTGTTGGCGATCTCGTCGGCATAGACCCGCACCAGTGTCTCGAGCGCCGCCTTGGTCGCGGCGTAGGCGCCCCAATAGGCCCGGGGCGCCCGCGCCAGCGCGTCCGTGACGAAGATCGCGCGGCCGGCGTCGCTCGCCCGCAGCAGCGGATCGAGGCTGCGGAGCAGGCGCCAGTTGGCGGTGAGGTTGAGGTTGACCACGGCGGCCCAGTCGCGCGTCGTGATGTGGCCGACCGGCGAGAGCGTGCCGAGCGCGCCGGCGTTGCCGACGAGGATGTCGAGGCGGCCGAAGCGCTCATGGAGCGATTGCCCCAGGCGGTCGATGGCGTCGAAATCCGTGAGGTCGAGCGGCACGAGCGTGGCCGAGCTGCCGGCCGCGCGCACGGCGTCGTCGGCCTCCTCCAGTCCGCCCACGGTGCGCGCCACCAGCACGAGCTGGGCGCCCTCGGCGGCGAAGCGCCGGGCCACGGCGGCGCCCAGGCCGCGGGACGCGCCGGTGACGAGGGCGAGGCGGCCGGCGAGGCGGTTCAACGTGAAATCACAGGGGCGATCCCCGGGTTCAACCCGGGGACCAGGTCGCCCGACATCTCGCATGCGGCCAGGCGGGCGACCTGCCGGTCGCCCCTAGACGCGCTCGGACTCACGCCGTCTCGGCGAGCAGCGAGAGTTGGGCCGGGACGGCGCCGCCGCTCTGGTCGGTGAGCGCGGTCGGGTAGTCGCCGGTGAAGCAGGCGTCGCAGTATTGCGGACGGGCCGCATTGCGGCCCGGCTCGCCCATGGCGCGGTAGAGGCCGTCGATGGAGATGAAGGCGAGGCTGTCGACGTCGATGAAGCGCGCCATCTCCGCGACCTCGAGCTTGGCGGCCAGCAACTCCTGGCGCGCCGGCGTGTCGATGCCGTAGAAGCAGGAATGGGCGGTCGGCGGGCTGGAGATGCGCATATGCACCTCGGTGGCGCCCGCGCTGCGCACCATCTCGACGATCTTCTTGGAGGTGGTTCCCCGCACGATCGAATCATCCACGAGCACGACGCGCTTGCCGTCCGTCTGCGCGCGGTTGGCGTTGTGCTTCAGGCGCACGCCGAGATGGCGGATGTGATCGGTCGGCTCGATGAAGGTGCGGCCGACATAGTGGTTGCGGATGATGCCGAGCTCGAAGGGGATGCCGGCCGCCGTGGCGTAACCGATGGCCGCCGGAACGCCTGAGTCGGGCACGGGGATGACGACGTCGGCCTCGACCGGGGCCTCGCGGGCCAACTCGGCGCCGATCCGCTTGCGGGCGTCATAGACGGAGGTGCCCTCGACGATGCTGTCGGGGCGCGCGAAATAGATGTGCTCGAAGATGCAGAAGCGGCGGTGCGCCGGCGGGAACGGCCGCAGCGAGTGGACGCCGGCGCTGTCGAGCACGACCAGCTCGCCGGCCTCGATGTCGCGCACGAAGTCGGCGCCGATGATATCGAAGGCGCAGCTCTCGGAGGCCAGGATGTAGGTGGTGCCGAGCCGCCCGAGCGACAGCGGCCGCACGCCCAGGGGATCGCGCACGCCGATCACCATGTCGTCGGCCAGCGCCACGAGGGAATAGGCGCCCTCCACCTGCCGCAGCGCGTCGATCAGGCGATCGACGGCATTGCCGCGCGGACAGGTCGCCATCAGATGGGTGATGACCTCCGTATCGGTGGTCGACTGGAACAGTGAGCCGCGGCGCACCAGCTCGCGGCGGAGCGCGTAGGCATTCGTGAGATTGCCATTGTGCCCGATGGCGAAGCCGCCGAACTCGAGGTCGGCGAACAGGGGCTGCACATTGCGCAGGATGGTCTCGCCGGTCGTGGCATAGCGCGTATGGCCGATGGCGGCGTGGCCGCGCAAGCGGGCGACCACCGATTCGGTGGAGAAGTGGTCGGCGACCAGGCCCAGCTCGCGATGGGCGTTGAAGTGGCGGCCGTCGAAGGAAACGACGCCGGCCGCCTCCTGGCCGCGGTGCTGCAAGGCGTGCAGGCCGAGGACCGTGTGGGCGGTCGCCTCGGCATGGCCGAAGATACCGAAGACGCCGCACTCCTCGCGCAGATGGTCGTCGTCGAAGGGATCGGTGGTGATCCGCTGGCTCATTGCGTGCTCTGCTGAACTGTCCGGTCCAAGGCTTTGCGCTCGGCCTCGCTATAGCCTGAGTCGTCTTTCGATGCAGCCGAATCGGTTCCAGTGGCCGGGCGATTGTGGCTGGCGTCGGTGATGATCTGGATGGCCTGGCCGACCTCCATCGCCTGCTGGGCCTGCTGCTTGGCCGAATCGGCCGTGCTCTGCGCCTGCGCCGCTACCGAGGCCGGCACGAACTGGCGCACGAAGTCGGCGCCGATCTGCACCACTGGCAGGGTGCGCGCCTCCTTCAGCCATTGCGGCCGATTGTCGGGGGCGTAGAAATTGTCGCAGATCAGGAGGGCGACGGACACGATGGCGGCGCCGCGGACGATGCCGAAGAGAATGCCGAGCGAGCGGTCGAGCGGGCCGAGCGAGCTCTCGCGCACGCTGCGGGTGATGACATGGCTGATGACGGAGGCGACGACGAGCACGACCAGGAAGATGGCCACGCCGGTGACGACGTCGGCGATCAGTTCGTGGCTGATGTACCGAAGGGTGAAGGGCCGCAGGAAGGGCAGGCCGAAATAGGTGGCGAGCCCGGCCAGGATCCACGCCCCGATCGACAGCACCTCGCGCAGGAAGCCGCGGACGAAGCCGAAGAGCGCGGACAGGCCGATGATTACGACGACGACGATATCGGCGATATAGGGGTAGTCGCTCAAGGATCCGGCATCCTCATGGGCTGACGAAACATCATATCACGATCGCCCGCGGCGTGGGGCCTCATCGACGCCGAGAAAGGCGACGAGATCGTGCAGGTGGCCGATCTCATGCAGCTGCGGCGACTCGGCGCTGCCGTCGCGCCGGCCCCGCCGCGGCGGCACCAAGGCGGTCGTGAAGCCCAGCTTGGCCGCCTCCTTCAGGCGCTGTTCGCGCTGGCTCACCGCCCGCACCTCGCCGCTCAAGCCCACCTCGCCGAAACTTACCAGATTCTCGGGCATGGGCAGGCCCGAGAGTGCGGAGACGAGAGCGCCCGCCACGGCCAGATCGGCGGCCGGCTCCGTGATTCGCAGGCCGCCGGCGACGTTGAGATAGACATCATTGCCGGCAAAGGCAAGGCCGCAGCGGGCCTCCAGCACGGCCATCACCATGGCGAGCCGGCCGGCATCCCAGCCGACCACGGCGCGGCGCGGCGTCGCCAGCGGCGAGGGGGCGACCAGGGCCTGGATCTCCACCAGTACCGGCCTGGTGCCCTCGATGCCCGCAAACACGGCGGAGCCGCTGACATTTCCGCGCCGCTCGGCCAGGAACAGGGCCGATGGATTGGCGACTTCCACCAGCCCGCCGTCGGTCATCTCGAACACGCCGATCTCGTCGGTCGGCCCGAAGCGGTTCTTGACCGCCCGCAGGATGCGGAACTGGTGGCCGCGCTCGCCCTCGAAATAGAGCACGGTATCGACCATGTGCTCGAGCACGCGGGGGCCGGCGATCAGCCCCTCTTTGGTCACATGACCGACCAGCAGCAGGGTGAACCCGCGCCGCTTGGCGACCCGGATCAGCTCGGCCGCGCTGGCGCGCACCTGCGCCACCGTGCCGGGCGCCGAATCGAGGTTGTCGATATACATGGTCTGGATCGAATCGATGACCGCGATGTCAGGCGTATCCGCGCGGTCGAGGCTGGCCAGGATATCTCGAACGTTGGTGGCGGCGGCGAGATGCACGTTCGGCGTCGCCAGGCCGAGGCGGAGTGCGCGCAGCTTGATCTGCGCCACCGCCTCCTCGCCCGAAACATAGGCGGTGTGGCCGGCCGCCAGTCCGGCGCGCGGCGCCCCGATGGCCGCCGCCACCTGCAGCAGCAGGGTCGATTTGCCGATGCCGGGGTCGCCGCCGATCAGCAGGGCCGAGCCGCGGACGAGCCCGCCGCCGGTGACGCGGTCGAACTCGGCGATGCCGGTGACGCGCCGCTCGGCCTCCTCGGCCGTCGCGGCCGTAAGGTCGACGAACTGCAGCTTGCGACCGCTCTTGCCGGTGAGGCCCTTTGGCGCGGCTTCGCGCGCCGCCTCCTCGACGATCGTGTTCCACTCGCCGCAGGCCTCGCAGCGCCCGCTCCAGCGCGGATAGCTGGCGCCGCAGGACTGGCAGACGTAGTTGGCGGCGGGCTTTGCCATGCGGTTAGGGCAAGGACTCTTGTGATGAAATCGACGGAAGGCACTCTTGCAGAGTCCCCTCTCCCCTTGTGGGAGAGGGACAGGGTGAGGGGACTCGCGCGGCAGCGCGAAAAGAGTCCGGCGGCGCAGTTGCAATCGACTCATCGGCGCCTGCCGGCGCCAGTCCCCTCACCCTGTCCCTCTCCCACAAGGGGAGAGGGGATTCTGAAAAGTTGCACAGTCTGTAGATACTGCATGCTATGGTTGCATGATGCAATCGTCCAAGTTTGCGCGCGAACTGAGGCAGCAGTCGACTCGGGCTGAACGACTGTTGTGGGCGCAACTGCGTGACCGGCGCCCCGGTGGATACAAGTTTCGGCGACAGTACCCGATCGGCCCCTTCATCGCCGATTTCATCTGCTTCGAGGCGCACCTGGTCATCGAGGTCGACGGCGAGTCGCACGATCTGAACTACGCCTATGACGCAAGGCGCGATGCGTGGTTGAGGGCCAGGGGCTTTCGCGTGTGGCGTGTTCCGAACGAGGAGGTCAGGACGAATCTCGACGGAGTGTTGGCGACGATCTGCGAACTCTGCAAGACCGAGTGACCCCTCACCCTGTCCCTCTCCCACAAGGGGAGAGGGGACTCTGGACGAACGCCTTGCGACGGGTCGCGGTGATCGGCGTGTCTCGGCGTTCATCGGTGGTTTCAAGCGACTACAGCGGCCGCACGGGCATCTTGATCGGGCCTTCGGCGCGGCCGTGGATGAACTGGTCGACGTAGTCGTTGGCGGAATGATCGATGTCCGCGACGCGGCCGGACCAGATGATGCGGCCCTCATAGATCATGGCGATGCGGTCGCCGATCTTGCGGGCGCTCGCCATGTCGTGGGTGATCGAGAGCGCGGTGGCGCCCAGGTCGTTCACGCATTTGCGGACCAGCTCGTTGATGACGTCGGCCATGATCGGGTCGAGGCCGGTGGTCGGCTCGTCGAAGAAGATGATCTCCGGCTCGGTGGCGATGGCGCGGGCGAGCGCCACGCGCTTCTGCATGCCGCCGGAGAGTTCGGCCGGCCACATCTCGCCCACCTCCGGCCCGAGGCCGACTGCGCCCAGCTTGCGCAGCGCCACTTCCTTGGCGGCGTCGCGCGCCATGCCGCGGCCCTGCACGAGGCCGAAGGCGACGTTCTCCCACACCCTCAGCGAGTCGAAGAGCGCCGAGCCCTGGAACAGCATGCCGAACTTGCGCAGCACGCGCTCGCGCTCGCCGCCGCGCAGGCCGAGCACCTCCTGGCCGTCGACCTTGATGCTGCCGCCGTCGGCCTGGATCAGCCCGAGCACGCATTTGAGCGTCACCGACTTGCCGCTGCCGGAACCGCCGATCACCACCACCGATTCGCCGACGCCGACCTCGAGGTCGAGGCCGCTCAGCACGCGCTTCTCCCCGAACGCCTTGTTGAGACCGCGGATCTCGACCTTCGGCGTGCCGGCGTTCATCGAGCCCCTGACGTGATCGTACCCACCCTCCATATTGTCATGCCCGCGCTTGACGCGGGCATCCATCTCGCCGCGGCAAGATGGATCGCCGGGTCAAGCCCGGCGATGACAAAAGAGAGAAATGGGCGGGCGTTCATTTCGTGAAGAACAGCTCGGTGAGCATGTAGTCGGAGATGAGGATCAGGATCGAGGCGGAGACGACGGCGTTGGTGGTGGCGGCGCCGACGCCCTGGGCGCCGCCGCGCGAGTTGTAGCCGTGGTAGCAGCCCATGAGCGTGACGAGAAATCCGAACACCGAGGCCTTGACCAGGCCCGACACCACGTCGTTCGTCTGCACGAAGTCGAGGGTGTTGTGGATGTAGGTCGCGGGATTGAAGCCGAGCTTGTAGATGCTGACGAGATAGCCGCCGAACACGCCGATGATGTCGCCGACCACCACCAGCAGCGGCAGCATGGTGATGCCGGCGACCAGGCGCGGGGCCACCAGATAGTTCAGCGGATTGGTGGAGAGCGTGGTGAGTGCGTCGATCTGCTCGGTCACGCGCATGGTGCCGATCTCCGCCGCCATGGCGGCGCCGATGCGGCCCGCCACCATCAGGCCCGCCAGCACCGGACCAAGCTCGCGCGTGATCGAGATCACGACGACGTTGGGAATGGCCGCCTCGGCGCTGAAGCGCGCGAAGCCGGTGGAGGTCTGCAGCGCCAGCACCATGCCGGTGAAGATCGCGGTCATGCCGACGACCGGCAGCGAGTAATAGCCGATATCGACCATCTGTCGCAGCAGCAGGCGCCAATAGTACGGCGGCCGCACGCAGTGGAGCAGCGCCCGCAGGGTGAACAGGGTCAGACGCCCGATGGTGGCAAGGGCGGACAGAAAGGCGCGGCCGATCGTCTGCAGAATGGCGACGATGATCACGCTGGGGCCGTGCCTGCGTCGAGATAGCGCCGATGGTAGCGGCGGCCGAGGCTGGTGAGAATCTCGTAGCCGATGGTGCCGGCTTCGGCGGCAACGCTGTCGACCGGGTTATGCGGGCCGATGAGGTCGACCCACGCTCCCGGCTGCGCCTGTTCTTCCGGGATATCGCTGATGTCGACTGTCAGGAGATCCATGGAGACTCGGCCCACAATGGACGCGCGGCGGTCGCCGATATAGACGCCGCCGCGGTTGGAGAGGGCGCGCATGTAACCGTCCGCATATCCGACGCCGATCGTCGCCAGCCGCGCCTGCCGAGCGAATCGATGCGTGGCACCATAGCCAACGGTGCTACCAGCGTCAACGCGCCGGACCTGCAGGATTTTCGCTTGTAGACGAACGACTTGGCGCAGCGGGTTGGGCTGGTCGGCAAGCGGCGCGACGCCGTAGAGCGCGGCGCCGGGACGGACCAGATCGAAGGCGTGGTCGTGGCCGAGGAAGATGCCGGAGGAGGCGGCGAGGCTGCGCATCACGCCCTGCGGCAACGCCAGCCGCCCCAGCGCATCGCGAAACCGCTGCGGCTGCTCACGGTTCAGCGGATGCTCCGGCGTATCGGCGCAGGCGAAGTGACTCATGACGAGGCTCGGGCGCAGGCGCTTCAGCTTGCGGCCTTCGACGATGAGGGAGTCGAGTTCATCCCTGGGCATGCCGAGGCGCGCCATGCCGGTATCGAGATGCAGGCCGGCGCGTGCGTCGGCCTTGTCGCCCGCCTCGGCCAGCCAGTTGTCGACCTCGCCGCGACTTACGAGCAACGGCCGCAGGCCAGCGGCCACGAAGTCAGCCGGATCCGCGCCATGCAACCCGGCCAACACGTAGATGACGGCATCGGGTAGCAGGCCGCGGAGCGCCACGCCCTCTGCTAACGTGGCGACGAAGAAGGTGCGGCATCCCGCCTGCCAAAGCGCCGGCGCCACTTTCGTGACTCCGAGTCCGTACGCATCGGCCTTGATCACGCCGGCGCATTCGGCAGGCGCCGCCTTGGCCGAGAGCAAGCAGTAGTTGGCGGCGATGGCCGCGAGATCGATCGTGAGGATGGCGAGTGCGGCGCGCTCCGCCGAAGCGTCAGCGGCCGCCATGGGGCAGGTGATCGTCGCGGGCGAGATCGGCGAACTTCGTGACCTCGCCTTCGAAGTAGAGCGACACCGTGCCGACCGGGCCGTGGCGCTGCTTGGCGATGAGGATGTCGGCGGTGTTGCGAACCTTCTCGCCGTGTTCCTGCCAGCGCTCGACGCGTTCGTTGAACTTTTCGACCGGCTCGTCCTGGCGCTGCTTCGGTTCGGCGCGCTCGTGATAGTACTGCTCGCGATAGATGAACATGACGACGTCGGCGTCCTGCTCGATCGAGCCGGATTCTCGCAGGTCGGAGAGCTGCGGGCGCTTGTCCTCGCGCTGCTCGACGGCGCGCGAGAGCTGGGAGAGCGCGAGGATCGGCACGTCCAGCTCCTTGGCCACGCCCTTCAGGCTGCGGGTGATTTCCGACAGTTCCTGCACGCGGTTCTCGCTGCGGCTGGCGCCGACCGAGCGGATCAGCTGCAGATAGTCGACGACGATGAGGCCGAGGCCGTGCTGGCGCTTCAGCCGGCGCGCGCGCGTGCGCAGGGCCGGCACCGACAGGCCGGGCGTGTCGTCGATGAAGAAGGGCAGGCGCGTCAGCTGCTGGGCGGCGGCGACGAATTTCGGGAAGTCCTCCTCGCGCACTTCACCGCGGCGGATGCGATCCGACGAGATGCCCGTCTGCTCCGAGAGAATACGAGTCGCCAGCTGCTCGGCCGACATCTCCAGCGAGAAGAACGCCACCTTGGCGCCCTCCAGGACCTTGACGCTACCGGTCTCGTCCCGCTCTTCGCGATAGGCCTTGGCGGCGTTGAAGGCGATGTTGGTGGCGAGCGCCGTCTTGCCCATGGACGGCCGGGCGGCCAGGATGACGAGATCGGAGTTGTGCAGGCCGCCCAGCTTGCGGTCGAGATCGTGCAGGCCGGTGGTGACGCCGGTGACGTGGCTGTCGCGCTTGAACGCCAGTTCGGCGATCTGGATCGCCGCCGTCATGGCGTCATTCAGCGGCCTCAGCACGCCCTCGATCTGACCCGTCTCCGCCAGCTGATAGAGCCGCTGCTCGGCCGTCTCGATCTGCTCCAGCGCGGGCAGGTCGAGATCGTAGCTGAACGCCTCGTTGACGACTTCCTCGCCGAGATTGATGAGCTCGCGGCGCAGGAAGAGGTCATGGATGGTGTGGCCGTAGTCCTCGGCATTGATGATGGTGACGACGGCGTTTTCGAGGCGCGCGAGATATTTGGCGCCGCCGGCCTCGACCAGTGCCGGATCCTGGTCGAAGAGGTTGCGGAGAGTGAGGAAGTTGGCGATCTGCCCGCGCTGGATCAGCGTGCCGGCGGCGTCATAGATGCGGCCGTGGAGGGCGTCGGCGAAATGCTCCTTGCGCAGGAACTCGTTGACCTTGTCGAAGACGCGGTTGTTGGCGAGGATCGCGCCGAGCAAGGCCTGCTCGGCCTCGTAGTTGTGCGGCGGCACGCGCGTTGGCGTGTCGTTGCCGCGCAAAGGCGTGACGTTGCTCGATCCGGTCAGGCTGCGTTCCATGAGTGCGGTCCTGGTACGCCGTCATCATATCCCGATTCGGAAAAAACATCCCGTGGCGCGACGGGTCGCCGTGCGCCTGTCCGTTCCGAAAGCGGAATGAAGCTAGTCCCCACAACTTCTGCGTCCATGCCTCCCAGCCGACGCAGACCGACCACACTAACAGAGACGCCACGCCCTGCTAGGTCAATCTGCATGTGACAGTTGGGGATAACGGGGACGAAACGCGCCGCTTGCTAGCGTGGATTCAGCATGTTGTGGTCGGCACCGGCCAGACCGACAAGAATGCTGTTGCCCTCGGCATCGACGCGCAGCACGCTGTATTTCGCCTGCGCGTAGCGATCGGCATCGCCTTCCTGGAAGAAGAAGGAGTCGGCGCCATAGCTGACCTCGTGTTCGTAGAGACGGCGCTTGTATTTCAGACGGCGTTCACCGTCGTTCAGCGCGGCGCCATCGTCGAGTCGCGCGAACTCGGCGACTCCGTCGGCATCGAGCTTGACGATCGCAGTGCCGCGGCGCGGCAGCGACTCGCTGAGCGCGTCCGGCGGCAGCGCCGTGGGGGCATAGCGCAGCGTCATGTAGTCGCCTTGCAGCAACGAGCGCGGATCGGCTGGCCTGATCGGCAGGAGAATCCGCGCGCCATCCTCGACGATCCGCTGCTTGCCTATGATGTCGTAGTTGGCGGCTCCCAGCGTCAGCACGAGGCCGAGCGCAAGCAGCGATGCGTTCAGAACTCTCATGGCGCCGCGGCGCCGCTGCGACGCAGCGCAGCATAGGCGGCCAGCAGCGCGGCGCCGACGGCCATCAGGATCCACGACTTGCTCAGCAGCGAGGCATCGAGATCGTAGTAGAAGCGCGGCACGAAATAGATCTCCAGCAGCACGCCGACGATCGCGAGCGGCCAATGGCCGAGCGTGAACGCCAGCATCAGGATCACCAGCGCCGCCGATCCACCAGGCGGCAACAGGAGACAGACCGCGGCGGCCGCCAGCGCGATGCAAAGATGGCTGAGGCGGGCATTCGGTGCAGCGGACCCGCGGGCGCGCAACCAGGCCAGCACCAGAATCGCAGCCATCGCGATGATTCGCGCCGGCCACCTGCCGGAACCGTAGGTGGGATCGAACAGGCTGTCCGTCACCAGCGCGTAGAACGGCATGGCCAGCAGCAGCGCCGTCGCGGCAGGCCGCATGTCCTTCGGCGGCGGGCGCAGATAGAGCCAGGCGCCGAACGGGACGGCGAGCGCGACGATATCGACGGATCCGGTCGCCATTGCATCGGACACCGCGGCGACGCCGAGTCCGATGGCAAGGGAAGCCAGCAGGAACTGCTGCTGCGCGTAGCGGTTGCGCCAGATGTCGATGGCCGCCAGCGCCGCCGCGGCGGCGGCGGCGATCCACAGATTCTCGGACTCGAACCACAGGCTGAAGGCGGCGATGGCGGCGCCGGCCGCCACCAGCGCGATCGCGAACTGCTCGGCGAAGACGCTCTCTTTCGTCTTCGCCTGGATGAACAGGCCGCAGAGGAACATGGCGGCGCCGATGACGGCCGACCCGAGACCGGGTTCATCGACGTTGAGGGCGAACCCCAGGAAGACGGCGACGAAGGCGATCATGAGCAGCGCCGTGATCCAGGCGCCGACGCCCAGGAGCAGCAGCACGTACCACGGCGGCGGCCTGACCGGCGCGCCGGCCTCGGTCTCCAGCAGGCGGCGCACGGCCGCCTCGTCGAGTTTCAAGGTCGCGCAGAAGGACGCGAGGTCCGTCATGACGGTCGCGGCTCCAGCCTGCGGCGGAGCGCCTGCAGGAGCTTGGCCGCCAGCCCCATGGCAGCGGCCGACCACAGGACGAGCAGGCCGACGCTGGCGACGAGGCGGGTCTCGTCCTGCCAGTCGAAACCGATCGCTTCTTCGATCACGCGGTAGCCGAGCGCGATGGCGAAGAGGGCGGCGAAGCCGATGACAGCCGTGCTGGCGGCGAAGTCCGGCAGCCATCGCCGATAGGCGACGGCGGCGAGCGCGAGGGCGATCACGAACGCCGCCGGCGCATGGATCTCGCCCTCCCAATCCAGGACATAGGCCACGGCCGGCCAGAACAAGAGGCCGAGTGTTGCAATGAGGAGGACGATGCGGGTCCATGCGCCGGCCAGCCACGCCATGCCTTTGCGGACGGCCGCCTCGCGCAGCGCGAGAACGAGCGCGGCGAGCGCACCGAGCCCGATCTCGAGCGCCGACTCCGTGAGCCGGCCCTCGGGGATCAGGACCTGCTCGCCATAGAGCGAGAGCGCGAGATGGAGCACCACCAGCCACACCACCCAGTGCGCGGCACTGCGCGACGCCAAGGTCCAAGGCAGGATCAGGACGGCCCAGGCGACGAACAGCACATAGTAGTCGGCATCCGTGTTGTAGACCTGACCGATGACCGCCAGCAACACGCCGACGAGGATCGAAGCCGCGATCAGCAGTACCTGGCCGATCGCACGCTCGATGCCGGCGAACCAGGCGCCGGCGAGCGCGATGACCAGGCCGGCCTCGACGGTCGCGAACTTCGCGAAGGCCGAGAGGTCCGCCCAGTCGTAGGCGAAGAACGAGAGGATGCCCGCCAGCAGATGGCCGGCGCCGAGCGCCAGGATGACACGGGCGGCCCAGGTCGCCCAGGCGGCATCGTCGCGCACCGCCGACGCGGCCGCGAAATAGCGCGCGCCCGGGAGCAGGCCGTGGCCGTGAATCGCGTTCACATCTTTCAGCGTGGGCATCGCGGCTCCGGTCGAGACCTCTCGGCCATTACCGGTCAATCCCCTGTGAACAGCAACGTTTATTCGCGGGCGGCGCGGAGCGGCGGCTTAACCCTATTCGGCCGCCGACCGGGCGCGGCCGGCGTGGTGGCGCTCGAAGTCGGCGATGTAGTCGCGCGTGAGCGGCACGCTGTCGACGCGGCGCGACAGCTGCATCTGGAACACCATGTGGCCGAGATAGCGGAACGATACCTCGCAGCCGGCGAGGTAGAATTCCCACATGCGGCAGAAGCGTTCGTCATAGAGGGCGCGGATCTTGCCGCGGTTGGCCTCGAAGCGGCGGCGCCACTCGCGCAAGGTCGAGGCGTAGTGGAGGCGCAGGATCTCGATGTCCGTCACCCACAGTCCCACCTTCTCGACCGCGCTCAGCACCTCGGAGAGCGCCGGCGTGTAGCCGCCAGGGAAGATGTACTTGCGGATCCAGGGGTTGGTGGCCTCGGGCCGGCCCATGCGGCCGATCGAGTGCAGGAGCATCACGCCTTCGTCCGTCAGCAGGTCGCGCGCCTTGGTGAAGAACTCGAGATAATGCCCCACGCCGACATGCTCGAACATGCCGACGGAGACGATGCGATCGTACTTGCCGGGCTCCTCGCGGTAGTCGCGCAGGTGGAAGCGGACGTGATCGCCGAGGCCGGCGGCGCGGGCGCGCGTTTCCGCCACCTTCTGCTGCTCGACCGAGAGGGTGACGCCGGTGACGTCGACGCCGGCCAGGCGCGCGAGGTAGAGGGCGAGGCCGCCCCAGCCGCTGCCGATGTCCAGCACCTTCTGTCCCGGCTTCAGGAGCAGCTTGGAGGCCAGGTGAAGCTTCTTGTTGTCCTGCGCCACTTCCAGGCTGTCGTTGTCGGTCGCGAAATAGGCGCAGGAATACTGCCGGTCGCGGTCGAGGAAGAGGTCGTAGAGCGCGCCCGAGAGGTCGTAGTGGTGGGCGACGTTGTGCTGGGCGCGGCCGATCGGGTTGTGGGTGTGAAAGACGTTCAGCAGGCTCTTCAGACCGGCCTGCAGGCGGGTAAAGAGGTAGTTGTCGAGGGCGACGCCGTTGCGGCAGGCGAGGTCGAGGGCGGTGTAGATGGTGCCGTCCTCGACCGTGAGGGTGCCGTCCATATAGGCCTCGCCGGCCGCCAGATATGGGTTGAGCGCGAGGCGGTGGTGGAGGGCGCGGTCATGCAGGCGGACGGTCGCCGCGGGGCCGGGGGCGCCGGCGAAGCGATGGGTCCTGCCGTTGGCGTCGATGACGGTGAGCGCGCCAACGCGGATCAGACGGCGAAAGAAGTGCGACGCCAGCATGGTCAACAATCCCGGCCCGACCGCCGTTGCCCTTATCGCGGTCTTCATTGAGACCTGGGCGCCCCGGCGTTGGCACCACAGTAACAAAAATAAAGCAAATGTCCATATGGCCCAACGTGCTGATCTCTAAAGCACAACGGCCGCCCGGTGAGGGACGGCCGCGGTGACTCCGGTGGGTCGGGGCGAGGCTATTCGTCGCTCTCGGCCTTCTTTTTGCCCTTGGCCTTCTTCTCGCCCTTGGGCTTGTCGGCCTTGGGCTTCTCGGCCTTGGCTTCCTTCTCGGCCTTCGGTTCCTTGTCGGCCTTGGCCTTCTTCTTCGGCTTGGCTTCGGCTTCCGCCTTCGGCTCGGCTGCGGCGGGTTCGGCGTCGCCGCCGGCGGCCTCATCGGCCTCGGCCAGCACCTCGTCGAGCGACGGCTGCTCCTCGCCGGTCGGCGGGACGAAGCCGCCGGCCTTCTTCTGGATCTCGGCCTCTTCCTCGGACTTGGCGACGTTGGCGGTGATGGTCACCACCACCTCGGGATGGAGGGCGACGCGCACGGGATGCAGGCCCAGCATCTTGATCGGGCGGTCCATCAGCACTTGCGCCCGGTCGATGGTGACGCCGCCGGTGGTGGCGGCCGCCGCCACGTCGCGCGGGCTGACCGAGCCGTAGAGATGGCCGGTCTCGCCGGCCTGGCGGATGATGACGACGGTGAGGCCCTCGACCTTGCCGGAGATCTTCTGGGCTTCCTCGCGGCGGGAGAGGTTGATGGCCTCGAGCTGGGCGCGCTGCTTCTCGAAGCGGGCGCGGTTGGCGTCGGTGGCGCGCAGGGCCTTCTTCTGCGGCAGCAGGTAGTTGCGGGCGAAGCCGGGCTTCACCTTCACCACCTCGCCCATCTGGCCGAGCTTCTCGATGCGCTGGAGCAGGATGACGTCCATGGCGGTGCTCCTACCTCACGGCATAGGGCAGGAGGCCGAGGAAGCGGGCGCGCTTGATGGCCTGGGCGAGGACGCGCTGCTTCTTGGTCGACACGGCGGTGATGCGGCTCGGCACCATCTTGCCGCGCTCGGAGATGTAGCGCTGCAGGAGGCGGACGTCCTTGTAGTCGATCTTGGGCGCGTTCGGGCCGGTGAACGGGCAGGTCTTGCGGCGCCGGAAGAAGGGCCGCCGGCCGGGAGTGCGGCCGCCGCCGGCTCCGCCACGATCGCCGCCGCGGTCGCCGCCGCCCTCGAAGGTGCTGCTCATGACGCGCCTCCCTCAGGGGCCGGGGGCGGGGGCGGCGTGCTGGCCGCAGCGTCCGGGCGCGGGCGGTCGCCATAGTCGCGGCGCGGGCGGTCCTCGCGATCGCGATCGCCGCGGTAGCCGCCGCCGCCGCGATCACCGCCGCCGCCGAAGCCACCGCCGCCGCCGAAGCCGCGGCGCGGGCCGCGATCGTCGCGGTCGTCGCGCGAGCGGCTCACCAGCATGGCCGAGGGGCCCTCCTCGAGGGCGTCGACGCGCACGGTCAGGTAGCGCAGGATGTCTTCATTGATGCGCATCTGCCGCTCCATCTCGGTGATGGCGGGGCCGCTGGCCTCGATATTCATCAGGACGTAGTGGCCCTTCCGGTTCTTGTTGATCCGGTAGGCGATGTTGCGCAGGCCCCATTGCTCTTTCTTGGTGACCTTGCCGCCCTGCTCGGCGATGAGGGCGGCGAACTGCTCGGTCAGGGCCTCGGCCTGGGTGGCGGAGATATCCTGACGCGCGATGAACACGTTCTCGTAGAACGGCATGAATTCGGGCTCCTTCCGGCTGTTACGCGGCCCGGCGCTGGATCACAGCGGCCCGGGCCTAGCCGACCCCATCAATGCCCGGGGGCCGGCAAGGTTATGAGGGCGCGGACTATACACAGGCGCGCCGGGAGGGCAAGGGTGGTTGGGCGTGGGGGGAGGGGTCCAACATGAGAACTCGAAATTCAAGGCTATCGTATTTTGCGTGAGAGGGGCGGGGCGGAGCGATCTACCCCAGATGACGGGCACGAGGCGCTTTTGTGCAAACTGAATAGTTCATGTAATGTTCTACCACGGAACGGCTGATCTGTCAGGCTTCGGGAGTCGCCACCGCATGCTCCCATAGCGTGTTGTGGCGATGCAGAACCGGGCAAGGAGGGAATTCGACATGAAAGCCTATGTCATTGCTGCGGAGACCGTTAAGGACGAAGCGATGTTTGCGGCCTACCGCAAAGAGGTGCCCGTAACTGTCGCGTCATTTGGGGGCAAGTTCATTGCTCGCGGGGGAGAACTCACGATCCTCGAAGGTGAATGGCCACATCCGCGATTGGTGATCATCGAGTTTCCATCACGCTCCGCCGCCGAAGGTTGGTACAGGTCGCCGGAATATCAAAAAAGTCTGCCGCTAAGGCTGAACAGCACCGTCGGAAACCTGATCATCGTCGATGGAACCGAATGAGGTCGATGAGGCGCCACATGCTCTCGCACGTGCTCGCCGCAGCTCCTCGCACATTTCTGCCCTAGGCCTATGGGATGAAACACGAGGCAGATGAAGTGCTGGAGCGCGCCATGAAGCTCCCGGCCGATGCCAGGGCGGCGCTTGCCGGTGCCCTCATCGAGAGCCTGGACGAGACGATCGACGAGGGGGCTGAGGGGGCGTGGGCGATCGAAATCGGGCGCCGACTTGAAGATCTCCGTGACGGGCGCGTCAAACTGATTCCCTGGTCCGAAGCCCGGCGCCGCATCAGCGGCCGCTGAATGCCGAGCCCCGTCGGCCTCTACTGTTCTTCCGCTCCCCCCTTGCGGGAGCGGGGAGGGTGAGGGGTTCTACGCGCGGGAGCGCGGAATCGAAGTCCAGCGGCGGCTGGGCGATCGGAGTCATGGGCGCCTGCCCCCGGATCAAGTCCGAGGGCCGTCAGACCCCGCCCCTTCCCCCGCCCGCGCGCCTTCGCCGAGGGCTTCGGCGCCGCAGGCAAGGGGCGGGGAAGAATAAAGAGCGGCACCGAGATGCGGGCCGGCGCTAGCGGAAGGAGGAGCGGCCGGGGATGCGGGGTTGGCGGGCGAACTTGAACTGCCAGCTCTTCTGGTCGATGGGGACGTAGGGCTTCGTCGCCGGGATGACGAGGGGGTCGTGTTTCTCGGCGTGCGGGCTCGCGCCGTAGGGGCCCTGGTTATCGCCGCTGCGCCTGTACTTGATGTAGTCGTACATGTGGCCGAAGAAACTGACCACGTCCTGGATCGGATGACCCTCGAGCTGCAGCCAGGTCCAGCTGCTGAACTTGCCGAACAGGATCGTGTGCGTCAGCGGACCGTCGACGTGATACTGGTCGCCGTCTGACTGGTGCGACGAACTGCGGGTGTCGGCGGTCGGCAGCGTCTTCCAGTCGTCGTAGCGGGCGCCCTTGTCGGAAATGCGGACGTGGGCGCCGCGGAAGATCTCGCCGACGAACTTCACGGCCTCCGGGATCGCGAAGACGCCGCGGAGGATATCCGCTTCGTCCGGCGCGGCGCGAAGCGCGATGTGATGCGCCTTCCGTTTCTCATCCTCGGCGAGGTCCGACTCCTGGATGAGACGACTCAAGATCACCACGGGAATGCCCTCCGGACGGGGGCCGAGGCCGCTAAGGGACGACGCCCGGGATCGCGAGCGAGCGGCCGGAGGACGGGGGGCCGGCCCGGTTCACAGAAAACACAGGTTCGCCTTGCAGTCGGTGTAGCCTTTGGCGATGAAGGGGACCAAGGTGTCGGTGGCGTTGGCATTGACCAGCGAAAAATGCAGCGCCCACTCCGTCTTGCAGTTCGTCGCCTCATAGATCCTGCGCCGGCCCTTGGAGAAACCCGGGTAGTTCCTCGAGTGCACGTGGCCGCATTTGGCCCCCCAGACTTGCGTCTTCTCCCGCTCGAGCTGGTCGTCGCTCGGGCGAAAACCGTCAAGCGCCACGAGCACGATGTTCTCGGTCCACTCGAGGCCGGCGTCCACGGCATTGGCGATCGCGCAGCCGCTCGAATGGCCAACGATATAGATCGTGTCGGCGCCGTTTCCCTGGATGTCGTCGATCGTCGCGTCGTAGCGGCCGCCCTCGCTGAAGTGTTTGACGGCGCTGGCGGCGCCAGCGCCCGCAGTTTTCGGCCAGGGGAAGCCGATGAATTCGACGGACGGCTCCTGCGTCCTGGCGCTCCGCAGCCAGGCGTCGATATCGTGCTGACTGGCATGGTAGCCGCCGAAAAAGAAAACCGCGTCGCTCATTCTTGATCCTCCTTAGCGAGAGGCCGAGACCTCTGCTGCGGACAGCAACCGATCCGGCGTCGAGCCGCAAGATGGTCCTTTTCGGGCACGGCTTCGATGATAGCGGTCACAATAAAGCGTTTGATCGCGCCCTTCTACCGACAGGCAAATTTCACCTTGCAGTGACAGCCGTCACGCAAGCGGCGGGACTTTGTTGCCGCCTTCGCGTGTATTGGCGCGTGTGGCGCGCCGGCCCAAATCCTCGATCCGTGAGAGGCATGGCGCGCGGGCGGGCCATGCCGACACGTGCGGTCCACGACTCGTCCGGGCTCGCACCGCCGGGGAATTGTCAGTGCAATTCCATGAAGCGGTTCAGAAACATCAGGTTCGTCGAACAGTTGACGTAGCCCTGGCTGAGGTCGCCGGCGACCAAACCTGCGTTGGCGTCGGAGGCGTTGGTATTGACCACGGAAAAATGCAGCGGCCACTCCGCCTTGCAGTTGGTCGCCTGAAAGACCCTGCCCCGGCCCTTGGCGTTGCCCGGGAAGTTCCTCGATCGTTGGCCAGCGCAGGTGGCGCCCCAGACTTGCGTGTCGTCGCGAGCGAGCTGGCTGTCGCTTGGCATGGACCCGTCGAGCGTCACGAGCGCGACGTCAGCGTCGACATTGAGATCGACGTCGACCGCATTGGCAATCGCACCGCCGCTCGAATGGCCGACGAGGAAGATTGTCTCCAACTTGTCCGTCTTGCCGTCCGGGCCCTTCTTGTTGTTCTGGTCCTTCTCGAATTGCTCGATAGCCTGGACCATCGCAGCGAGCCTGCCATCCCCTCTCAACGTCTTGATGGCGACGGCGCCTTTGGCGCTCGCGCCACTGGGCCAGGGGAAGCCACGAAAGATGATTTGAGGCTTCTGCAGCCTGGCGCTGCGCAGCCATTTGTCGATATCGGGCTGACTGGCTTGGAAACCACCGAAGTAAAAGACCGCTACGCTCATTGTTGATCCTCCTTAGCGAGAGGCCGACAGCTCTGATATGCCTTCGAAACCATGGCGCCGCTGTGAAGTCAGGGCCTGGAGTCCGGCCAAGCTCGTCATGGGAATGCCCTTCGGATGGCAGCCGATCCAGCCTCAACCGGCAGCATGATCCAATTCCGTCCCGAATTCGGTGACGCGCATCACAAGGACGCGGCTGGTCGACGGCAAGCACGCGCCGCCGCTTGGGCTTGTCGCGCGCCGCCGCGCGCCAGGCCGTTGCCGCGACGGCCGAATCAGCGGCACGATTCCGGGCGCATGGAGACGCAGCTGTATCTGCCGGTGAAGCGGTTCCTGGAGGCGCGGGGGTTCGCGGTGAAGGGGGAGATCTGCGGCTGCGACCTGGTGGCGGTGCCGGCGGCGGCGAACGGAGCGGGCTCAGAGCAAGTGAAGGACCCGCCGCTGGTCGTCATCGGCGAGCTGAAGCAGAGCTTCACCCTCGAGCTGCTGCTGCAGGGCGTGGACCGGCTGGCGGCCGGCGACGAGATCTGGCTGGCGGTGCGCGCCTCGGGTGCGGGCGGCCGCAAGGGGCGCGGGCGCGAGCGCGACCCGCGGGTGCGCAAATGCTGCCGGCTGCTCGGCTTCGGCCTGCTCGCCGTGTTCGCCCGCGGGCAGGTGGAGGTGCTGGTGGAGCCGCGGCCGTGGAAGCCGCGCAAGGTGGCGTGGCGGCGCCGGCGCCTCGTCGACGAGCACCGGCGCCGGCAGGGCGACCCGGCCGCCGGCGGCAGCACGCGCCAGCCGATCATGACCGCCTATCGGCAGCAGGCGCTGGCGGTGGCGGCCGCCCTCGCCGCGGCCGAGGCCGCCGGCACGGCGGCGCAGAACGGAACGCCGGGGCGCCGGCCGCGCGACCTCAAGGCCTTCGCCCCGGACGCGCCGAAGATCCTGCTGCACAACGTCTACGGCTGGTTCGCCCGCGTGGAGCGCGGGGTGTACGGGCTGACGGAGGCGGGTAGGGCGGCGTTGGTAAGGTGGGAGGGGTGGGGTGAGATAGGACTGCAATTATAGCAATCTTACCCTAGTTTATCCTTCCGGGATAAACTTGTGCTGGCATCACTATGATGCCATATTCAGAGACGCGGTGAATGACGGAGAAGCGGAAGCCGCACTACGACCTGGCGGCGATCCAGGCGCAGTTCGCCAGGGCGGGCGGCTATCGCATCACGGTCACCGCCCAGGATTTCGCCTTTGGCGTTCTCGGGCTGGATCGGGAGGGCGTCGTCTCCCTGGTCAGCAATGTGCAGCGGAGTCACTTCGTCAAATCAATGACGAGCTTCGGCGACTACCGCACCTGGCAGGACGTCTACCATCTGCCGTTCGAGGATGTGGTGCTCTACATCAAGTTCACGAAGGACAAGGACGGCTTCTACCTCTTGATATCGCTGAAGGACCGATGACCAAGACGAAATCGAAACACGAGGAGGTTCGGCCCTGCCCCACCTGCGGCGGCGGCATGGTGCGCGAGACGCGGCGGCGGACCATCCGCTACAAGAAGCACAGCGTCGAGATCGACCAGCCCGCCTGGTGGTGTCGCAACTGCGACGAGGGCGTGCTCGACTCGAAAGACACGGTCGTCGCCGATCGCGCCTTCGCGACGCTCAAGGCGAAGGCCGAGGGCGTGCTCGACCCGGCGACGATCGAGCGCATCCGCGCGCGGCTCAGGCTAACGCAGCGGAAGGCCGGGAAGATTCTCGGCGGCGGTGCGCGGGCGTTCCAGCGCTACGAATCCGGCGCCGTCGTCGTCAGCCGGCCGATGAGCAATCTGTTGATGTTGCTCGATCAGCAGCCGGCCTTGCTGTCGCGGCTGGCGACGGGGTCGACGAAGGCGGCGCGGCAGAAGCCGGTCGCGAAGCGGCGATCGCGGCCAGTCACGCCGTGATACGCCGCTGTGGCCCCGGATACTCTCTCTGACCCCGAATATTCTGCGAATGTCCAAAGGCAAGGGCCAAGGAGTTTGGCGATTGAATTCTGATGGACTTTGCAAGTACAGGGGGGACATCGAGGGACGTTCGGCGGATGAACTCTGACACGGCCGACTCGCATGGAACGTCATCGTGCCTCGGGGGATTGTCCCGCTTGGCGAGATGGCATCGCGCCGTGCGCTCGACGTTAGTTCGTGGCAGAAGCCAATGAGAATGCAACCCGTATTCGTTCGCCGACGCGCCGCGCTGGCTGGCCGAGCAATCGAGGCAATCAAGAGGACCTGAGCGATGGACAAGGTCAAAGCCGCCATTCGCGACGCGGACGCTTTCCTGGTGCTCCTGGACGAGATCGACGCGGCGCGGAAGCTGGGCGAGGAAGTCCCTGAGTGGCTAAGTGCAGCTAAGGACGTCGCCCTGCGGCACAAGGACGAGGCGCGTGTGCTGGTCGGAGAGTCGAACGACCTACCCGGCCGCCAGCGCGTTTGAGGGGGCTTTCGCTGCGGCTAACACTGCGGTGCTGGCTGGGGCGTGGTAACAAAGGCAAGCAGCAATCGCGGTAGCGGTCCATCTGTTCCTACTCCCGGCGGCCAGCACCGCAGCAACGGTCATCGAGCGGCCGTGCGGATGCGGCGCGGGCCTCGCACCGCTGAAGCGGATCGACCGCGCGGTCGCGACGCTGCGCGTGATCGGCCCGCCGTATGCGCCGCCGCTCGCGGAGTGCGTCCTGCTGCGGCGCGGGGACCATCGCGCGGGCTACAGGATTGTACACCCAGAATTCTAACCGATATCGTGGCTGTGATGGCGATCCAGCCGGGCCAGTAGCGATGAAGAAGATCACTCTGGAGAACTACGCCGCCGACCGATTCTATCCGAAGATCGTTGCATCGGTCGCGGCGAGCTTGCGATCGGCAGACTCCGTTGCGCCGATCGACGTCTTCGTGTCGATGGGACTGCTCGAGAAGCAGCACGTCGACGACTGGCGAAGGGACGGGTTCCGTACCTGGAGAAGGTCATCAAGTGCAACCTTGCGAAGGCCGGCCGGATTCTTCGTATCCTGCGATTCCATGCCCATGACCTGAATCTCCTGCCCCGGCAAGCGGCATATCGACGACACGGGCGCGGACGGAGACTTCCCCTGCGTTTCTCGAAATCCGGCGATCACAAGATCGAAGAAGCCTACTCCCTACATTTCGTCACGCCGGTGCGACGGGCGAGAGACAAGGATGAAAGCGGAAATGAGCCTCGACCCGGGCCGTTGTCGGAACCGGGACCAGATCACGCTGATGAACGCGCCTCATAGGCCTGCACGAGCACGTCCGTCGGAATCTCCAGCAGCGCGCTCAGCGCTCGCACCATGGGCAGCGTGAGCCGGCGCTTGCGGCTGAGGACCTCGGAGACGCGGCCGCGGCTGCCGATTGCGGGTTCGAGGTCGCGGCGGGTCAGGCCCTTCTGCTCCATCATGAACTCGATGGCCGCGATCGGATCGGCCGCAGGGATTGGAGGGTGCTTGGCCTCGTAGGCCTCGATGAGCGTGACCAGTACGTCCACCCGGTCGCCGTCCGGCGTGCCTGGATCGGCATTCCACAGGCGCTCGGCTTCCTTGAGCGCCGCGCGATAATCAGCCTTGGTTCGGATCGGGCGGATATGCATGGTTTGCATCCTATTCCTATACTGTCTCGGCGCAATCTTGTGGATATCAATGAACTTCACATATACCCGCGAAGAGCAGGCAAGCGTAGTGGGGGGCCGCGGCGCGCGAGCGGACCTTGGGGTAGGGACACGCACATGAGCTATGACCTCGCAGTCTTCGATCCGGAAGCGGCGCCGAAGGAGCACGCGGCTTTCATCGAGTGGTATGAGGTGCAAACCGAGTGGGCGGAGCCTCATCGCTACGACGATCCGGCCGTGTCGAGTCCGGCGCTGCGGGCGTGGTTCCTCGAGATGATCCGGGACTTCTCGGCGATGAACGGTGCCTATGCCGCGAAGGATGGCGACGTCGATGACCCGAGAATGACGGATTATTCGGTAGGCAGAACGTTGATCTACGCTGCCTTCGCATGGTCGCAGACAGGTGCGGCCTACGAGGCGGTGTTCAGACTCGCGGGCAAGCACGGCGTTGGATTCTTCGATGCCAGCGGTGCGAACGGAGAGGTGTGGCTTCCCGACGGGCGCGGCGGGCTGGCATTGGCCCATTCTTCAGCGCCCGCCTGACTCGACGCACCGCGGGCTGGAAAAGCACGCCCGTCCTGTCGATTTTGCAACTGGCTGTTCGACCATTCCGGAGGCCCAATCAGCGGCGGCCTGATGGTCCGGTTGCCGGCGCTGTCGTGCGGCGGCGGTTCCGATGCCGCGCGACATCATTTCGAGCCAAGGGAGATCGCTCATGAGCAGGTATATCGATGGCTACATCCTTCCGCTGCCGAAGAAGAATATCGAGGCCTATCGGAAGCAGGCGACCGAGGCCGGGAAGGTGTGGAAGGAGCATGGGGCGCTCGAATATATCGAGTGCATCGCCGAGGACGTGAAGCCGGGCAAGGTCACCTCGTTCCCGCAGGCGGTGAAGCTCGAGGCGGACGAGACGGTCGTTTTCGGCTGGGTCGTCTTCGAGTCGCGGGCGGAACGCGATCGCATCAATGCGCTGGTGATGAAGGATCCGCGCCTGGCCGGGATGAATCCCAAGACCATGCCGTTCGATGCCATGCGCATGTTCTGGGGCGGCTTCGACCTGTTCGTCGAGGCGTGAACCGATAACGCAGTTTCCACCGACGGCGCCGACCCGCGAGGACATGAAACGATGCGCGGAATCGCCGCCACTCCCGTGTCACCCCGGCGAAAGCCGGGGTCCATAAACACCGGCCTCTGGAATATGGGCCCCGGCTTTCGCCGGGGTGACAGCCGAGATTGTAAGTTCTGAAAGCGTCCTGTTTCTTTTCAGGACAACCGAGAAGGAAGACCGATCGATGACCAAGCTCCGCGTGCAGGCCTTCAGCCTCTCCCTCGACGGGTTCGGCGCCGGACCCGATCAGAGCCTCGACAATCCGCTCGGCGTGGGCGGCCCCGGGTTGTTCGGGTGGTTCTTCCCGACCCGCACATTCCACAAGATGACCGGCAAGGACGGCGGGACGACGGGCGTCGACGAGGATTTCGCGGTCCGCGGCTTCGCCAATGTCGGGGCCTGGATCCTGGGCCGCAACATGTTCGGGCCGGTGCGCGGGCCCTGGCCCGACGAGAGCTGGAAGGGGTGGTGGGGCGACACGCCGCCCTATCACGTTCCCGTCTTCGTGCTCACCCACCATGCGCGGGCGCCGATCGAGATGAAGGGCGGCACCACCTTCCATTTCGTCACCGACGGGATCGAGGCCGCCCTCAAGCGCGCGACCGCGGCCGCCGAAGGCAAGGACGTTCGGGTCGGCGGCGGCGCGGCGACGATCCGGCAGTATCTGCGCGCGGGGCTGATCGACGAGCTGCATCTGGCGCTTTCGCCGGTTCTGCTCGGAACGGGGGAACATCTCCTCGCGGGCATCGACATGCTGAAGCTCGGCTACGAATGCACGGAGCATGTGCCGACGGAGAAGGCGACGCATATCGTGCTCACGCGGCGCCGGTAGCATCGTCGGTCTCCCGACGGTGCGGCTTGGGCGACGCCAGCGGGCGGGAAAATGATACAGCCTGCCTGTCGATTTCGCGGGAGGCCGCTCGACCAATCGGGCAAACCCCGAAGCTTCAGCCCCCGGAGGAGCACCCATGCAAAAAATCAAGCCATGCCTGTGGTTCGACGGCAAAGCCGACGAGGCCATGAATTTCTACATGTCCGTCTTCAAGAATTCGAAGGTCGTCCACGCCATCCGCTGCGGCGAGGCCGGGCCCGGGCCGAAGGGCTCGCTGCTGGGCGCCACCTTCCAGCTCGACGGGCAGGAGATCATGGTGCTGAACGGCGGCCCGCAATTCCAGTTCACGCCGGCCATCTCGCTGTTCGTGAATTGCGAGACGCAGGCGGAGATCGACGATTACTGGGAAAAGCTCCTGGCCGGCGGCAAACCGCAGCAATGCGGCTGGCTGACGGACAAGTACGGCGTGTCCTGGCAGATCGTGCCGAGCGTGCTGGGCGAGCTGCTGCAGGGCAAGGATGCCGAGAAGTCGCAGCGCGCGATGAAGGCGATGATGCAGATGATCAAGCTCGATATCGCGGCGTTGAAGAAGGCGTATGAGGGAAAATAGGACGAGCGGGGCGCCGTGAGTCGCTGGCGCGCTGCCGCGCGCGCCCCTCACCCTCCCCTCTCCCACAAGGGGAGAGGGGGCTCTTCCGGACGAACGGGTGCTGTTCGCGGCGTCAGCCGCGCGTCGTGCCGTCAGCCGGTGCGCGGGAAGGTCGCGTCGCCTTTTTCGCCGAGCAGGCGGTCGAGCGTCTTCCAGGACAGGTAGAAGGTGCCGTTCTTGCGGCCGCCCCAGGTGGCGCCCCAGGAGTTGTAGCACCACACCCGCTTCTTCTTGGCGTCGAGGCCGAACAGCTGGACCTCGTGCCCGCCGCGCACCTTGGCGGAGGGCGTGAGGCGGCATTCGCCGTCGGGCCGCGGGGAGTCGAAGGAGTCGTACCAGTTGATGCCGAGAATGCCGGGCCGGAGCACGAGACTGCCCAGGAGCTGGTCGAGACTGAAGGTGTGGGCGTAGCCGGTGATGTACTTGGCCTTCACGGCCGCCTTCATGACGGCGAGGCCGGAGCTGCCGGTGTCATCGGGCGGGTACTTGCCGGGAATGCTGTCGAGCTTCGTCGCGGCCTTGTAGAGGGCGACCGCATCGTCCTCGGAGAGATTGCGCCCCCTGACCCAGAAGGGATCGGTCATCAGCACCCCGGCCATCGCGTTGCCGGTGCAGGATCCGAGTTCGCCCTGGTCGAACGGGCTGCCGTGGCGCTGATAGGTGACCGTCGTGATGGCGGCCGTGCCGGCCGAGAACGCCCGGCTCTGCGGGTCGTGCTCGACATGGCGGCCGAGGCGGCCGGCGCCTTTTTTCTCCTTGATGATTTTCGTGACGATCTTCATGGAAAGCTCCTGTCTGAAAAACGCTTGGCGTGAATCCGATATCTCCTACAGTCCATCGATCAATCGCCCGGGCATTGTAGCGCCGCCGCCGGCATCCCGATAGCGCCAAGCGCCGGCGGCGATCACGGCGCTTTGATCGGCGGCATCGTTCGACGGGTTGATGCGGCGGGTCAGGCGCACAATATCGGAGTCGGTCGCGGGGCGATCGACGTCGCCCCCCGCGCGGCCTTCGCACTACGGGATGGAGGAATCATGTCCGATCGCGCCCTGTCGCCGGAGCAGCCGGCGGAGCGTCACAGCGTCTCTGTCGGCGGGGCGGGCCGCTGGCTCGCGGCCGCGCTGGCCCTGGCCGTGCTGGCGGGCTGCGAGCATGGGCAGGTCTCGTTCAACCGGGAGACGGGCCAGTTCGACGTGCCCATCGGCGCCGGCAGCCGCGAGACGCGCTGACGGCGAAAAGGGGACGGAGTGGGACATCCGTAGCGGCGACCGGCAGGTCGCCCGCCTATCCGTGGCACCAGGCCGCGGGCGACCCCGGATCAAGTCCGGGGCAAGCTCTGCCGGTCGCCCCTACGGGTCACATCCAATCGGCCCTCGCTTGACAGCGCCCCCGCCGCCGCTATGACTAGTGGTCTGATCCTGACGCTTGGTTCCCAAGCGTCAGGTGAATCAGCCCACCAGATCAATAAGCTGGTGGTTCGATTCACGCAGCGAATGGGAACCATTCGTTGCGACCGAACCACTAGCGGCCTTTCAACGGGCAGGGGGATAGCGCGCCCATGAGCACCGCCTTCGTGTTTCCGGGGCAGGGGTCGCAGGCCGTCGGCATGGGGCGGACGCTGGCCGAGGCGTTCGCGCCGGCGCGCGAGGCGTTCGAGGAGGTCGACGAGGCGCTGCGGCAGCGGCTGACGCGGCTGATGGTCGAGGGGCCGGAGTCGGAGCTGACGCTGACCGAGAACGCCCAGCCGGCGCTGATGGCGGTGAGCCTGGCGGTGGTGCGGGTGATCGAGCGCGAGGGCGGCGTGAAGATTGCCGACAAGATCGCGTTCGTGGCCGGGCATTCGCTCGGCGAATATTCGGCGCTGGCCGCGGCCGGCGCGCTGCCGCTCGGCGAGACGGCGCGCCTCCTGAAGCGGCGCGGGCGCGCCATGCAGGCGGCGGTGCCGGTCGGCGAAGGCGCCATGGCGGCGCTGCTCGGGGCCGATCTCGAGGCCGCGAAGGGGATTGCCGAAGCGGCAGCGAAGGAAACGCGCGCGGTCTGCACGCCCGCCAACGACAACGCGCCCGGGCAGGTCGTGATCAGCGGCGCCAAGGCGGCGGTCGAGCGTGCGATCGCGCTGGCGGCGGAACGCGGGATCAAGCGCAGCGTGCTGCTGCCGGTGTCCGCGCCCTTCCATTGCGCGCTCATGCAGCCGGCGGCCGACGCCATGGCCGAGGCGCTGGGCGAGGCGGCGCTGGTCAATCCGGCGGTGCCGCTGGTCGCCAACGTCACCGCGCGCGCGGTGGTGGATGCCGGCACCATCCGCACGCTGCTGGTGCAGCAGGTGACGGGCCTGGTGCGCTGGCGCGAGAGCGTGCTGTTCATGAAGGAGCAGGGCGTGGAGAAGATGGTGGAGATCGGGGCGGGGAAGGTGCTGAGCGGGCTCGCCAAGCGCATCGACCGCGAGATCGCGGCCTCGTCGGTGGGCGAGCCGGCGGAGATCGAGGCGCTGTTGAAAGCGCTGTAGGGGCGACCGGCAGGTCGCCCGCGTCTCCGTCGATCGGCCCGACGGGCGACCTGCCGGTCGCCCCTACAGTGGGAATATTGGGATAGGACGATGTTCGATCTGACAGGCAAGACCGCGCTGGTGACCGGCGCCTCGGGCGGCATCGGGGGCGCGATCGCGCGGGCGCTGCATCAGCGCGGCGCGACGGTGGCGCTGTCGGGGACGCGGGTCGAGGCGCTGCAGGGGCTGGCCGCGCAGCTCGGCGAGCGCACCCATGCGATCGCCTGCAACCTCGGCGATGCCGCCGCCACCGAGAAGCTGGTGGGCGAGGCGGAGGCCGCGATGGGCAAGCTGGACATCCTCGTCAATAACGCCGGGCTGACGCGCGACATGCTGGCCGTGCGCATGAAGGACGAGGATTGGCAGCAGGTGCTCGACGTCGACCTCACGGCCGGGTTCCGGCTGGCGCGGGCGGCGCTGCGGGGCATGATGAAGCGGCGCTTCGGGCGCATCGTCGGGATCACCTCGATCGTCGGCGTCACCGGCAATCCCGGCCAGGCCAACTACGCGGCCGCCAAGGCCGGCATGATCGGGATGTCGAAGGCGCTGGCGGCCGAGGTGGCCTCGCGCGGCATCACCGTGAACTGCGTGGCGCCCGGCTTCATCGCGACACCCATGACCGACGCCCTCAACCCGCAGCAAAAGGAACGGCTGCTGGGCGCCATCCCGGCCGGCCGTCTCGGCGCCTCCGCCGACGTGGCGGCGGCGGTGGTCTTCCTGGCCAGCGACGAGGCCGCCTACGTGACCGGCCAGACCTTGCATGTGAATGGCGGCATGGCCATGATATGAGGCGATTTCCCGCCGGCGCCGGGGCGCTGGCCTGCGGCCGATTCCCGTGCTAAGGGACGGCCCGATCATGCTATTGCGGGTGAGGACGAGGGACCATGAGCGATATCGCCACGCGGGTTAAGAAGATCGTCGTCGAGCATCTCGGCGTCGACGAGACGAAGGTGACGGAGGGGGCGAGTTTCATCGACGATCTCGGGGCCGACAGTCTCGATACGGTCGAACTCGTCATGGCGTTCGAGGAGGAGTTCGGCTGCGAGATCCCCGACGACGCCGCCGAGAAGATCCTGACGGTGAAGGACGCCATCGCCTTCATCGAGTCGAATGGCTGACGCCGCCCGGTGCGCACGGCCGGCGGCGCTGCCGATGTTCATGGCATGGCGACCGGACTGACGATGCGACGAGTCGTCGTTACCGGCATCGGTCTGGTCACGCCGCTGGCCTCGGGTGCGACATTCACCTGGGAGCGGCTGATCAAGGGCGAATCGGGGATCCGCTCGATCCAGTCGTTCGACGTCTCGGACCTGCCCTGCAAGATCGCGGGCCAGGTGCCGGTGGGCGAGGCCGCCAATGGCGGCTTCGACGCGAACCTGTACATTCCGCCCAAGGACCAGCGCAAGATGGACCCGTTCATCGTCTATGCGATGGGCGCGGCCTCCCAGGCGGTGGAGGATTCCGGCTGGCAGCCGACCGCCGACGAGGAGCGCGAGCGCACGGGCGTGATGATCGGCTCGGGCATCGGCGGCTTGCAGTCGATCTACGAGGCCTCGCTGACGGTGCATGAGAAGGGGCCGCGCCGACTTTCGCCCTTCTTCATCCCGTCGTCGCTGATCAACCTGGCGTCGGGCCAGGTCTCCATCAAATTCGGATTCAAGGGGCCGAACCACGCGGTCGTCACGGCCTGCTCGACCGGCGCCCACGCCATCGGCGACGCGGCGCGGCTGATCGCGCTCGACGACGCCGACGTCATGGTGGCCGGCGGGGCGGAGGCCGGCATTTCCCGCATCGGCCTCGCCGGCTTCTCCTCGGCGCGCGCGCTCTCGACCAAGTACAACGACACGCCGGAGAAGGCCTCGCGTCCCTGGGACCAGGACCGCGACGGCTTCGTCATGGGCGACGGCTCCGGCGTCGTGGTGCTGGAGGAGTTCGAGCACGCCAAGAAGCGCGGCGCCAAGATCTACGCGGAGATCATCGGCTACGGCATGTCCGGCGACGCCTATCACATCACGGCGCCGGCCGAGGACGGCAGCGGCGCCAAGCGCGCCATGAAGGCGGCCCTCAAGCGCGCCCAGCTCAATCCCGACGACATCGACTACATCAACGCCCACGGCACCTCGACCCAGATCGGCGACGAGATCGAGCTCAACGCCGTCAAGAGCGTGTTCGGCGAGGCCGCCTACAAGCTCTCGATGTCCTCGACCAAGTCGGCGATCGGGCACCTGCTGGGGGCGGCCGGCAGCGTCGAGGCCATCTTCTGCATCCTGGCGATTCGCGACAGCGTCTGCCCGCCGACACTGAACCTGGAGAACCCCTCGCCCGGCTGCGATCTCGACCTCGTGCCGAAGAAGGCAAAGCCGCGCAAGATCCGCGCCGCGCTCTCCAATTCCTTCGGCTTCGGCGGCACCAACGCCAGCCTGATCTTCACCGGCGCACCGTAGCCCGTTGATCGGCAAGCTGGTCCGCCTGTTCCTGCTGCTGCTCGTCCTCGCGGTCGGGCTGGCGGGCGGAGTGGCCTACTGGGGCTTCCAGAAGTTTCACGAGCCGGGACCGGCGGCGGCCGATATCACCGTCGTCATCGAGCACGGCCTCGGCGTGCGCGCCATCGCCGACAAGCTGGCCGACACCGGCTTGATCACGGACCCGCTGGTGTTTGCGGCCGGCGTGCGCGTCTATGGCGAGGAGCGGCCCTTGCAAGCCGGCGAGTATCTATTCCCGGCCGGCCTCAGCATGCGCCAGATCATGGAGCAGATGATCGCCGGCGGCACCATCATCCACCGCCTGACCATTCCGGAGGGGCTGACCTCGGCCGAGATCGTGGCGCTGGTGGCGGCCGCGCCCGACCTCGACGGCAGCCTGCCCGCGGCGACGCCGGCAGACGGCTCGCTGCTGCCGGAGACCTATTTCTTCAGCAGGGGCGAGACGCGCGCGGAGCTGCTCGAGCGCATGCGCAAGGGGATGAAGGACGCGCTGGCGGAGCTGTGGCCGGCGCGCGACAGCACGGTGGCGCTGAAGAGCGTCGCCGAGGCCGTGATCCTGGCCTCGATCGTCGAGAAGGAAACCGCCCTGGCGACGGAGCGGCCCCATGTCGCCTCCGTGTTCTTCAACCGGCTGGCGCAGGGCATGCCGCTGCAATCCGATCCGACCGTGATCTATGCGCTTACCGGCGGCAAGGGGCCGCTCGGGCGCGCCCTCCTGCGCGCCGACCTGCAGGTGGTCAATCCCTACAATACCTACGTGAATCCCGGCCTGCCGCCGGGGCCGATCGCCAATCCCGGTCGCGCCTCGCTGCAGGCCGTGCTGCACCCGGACAGCACCAAGGACCTCTACTTCGTAGCCGATGGGACGGGCGGGCATGCCTTCGCCGCCACCCTCGACCAGCATAACAAGAACGTCGCCGCCTGGCGCCAGCAGCAGAAGCAGCAGACTGAGGCGCAGTAGGGATAGACCGAGCCACGGGCCCTCACCCTAACCCTCTCCCGCTTCGCGGGCGAGGGAACTCCATTGTGCCGCTCACGCGATCGAGTCCCCTCTACCGCGAAGCGGGAGGGTTAGGGTGAGGGTGTGTGACGCGACGTTTGCCTAACTCTTCTTCGCCAGCCGCATCAGCAGCGGGTCGGTCAAGAGTGGCGGGAACGTGCCGAGGAGCCACATGGCGAAATACATCGGGAAGGGGAAGGCGATGCGGCCGCGGTTGCGGGCGAGGCCGCGCTTCACGATGGCCGCCGCGCGCTCGGCGCTCATCAGGAACGGCATTGGGAATTGATTCCGGGCGGTGATGCGGCTGGTGACGAAGCCAGGGCAGATCACGCTGACCTCGACGCCGTAGGGATGCATGTCGCCGCGCAGGCCCTCGCCCCAGACGCGCAGCGCGGCCTTGCTGCCGCAGTAGGTCGGCGAGCCCGGAAAGCCGCGAAACGACGCCAGTGAACTCAGCAGCGCGATCTGGCCGCGCCGGCGCGCCGCCAGCTTCGGGATCAGCGGCAGCACGGTGTTGAAGGTGCCGCCGAGATTGACGCCGAACACGCGGCGGACCTGCTCTTCGGTCTCGAAACCGTCCGCGGTGCCGACGCCGATCCCGGCATTGGCGACCACCAGATCGATCGGCGCCGCGCGGTCGATTTCGTCGATCCAGCGCGCCATCGCCTCGCGGTCGGCGACGTCGATGATTTGTGCTTGCACCGCGGCACCACGCTGGCGGCAGGCGGCGGCCACGGCTTCCAGGCGACCGGCGTCGCGGCCGGTCAGGGCGAGGCTGACGCCCGGCCCGGCGTAGGCCATCGCCAGGGCCTCGCCGATGCCGCTGCTGGCGCCGGTGACGAGGATGCTGCGGGGATCCTTCATGGGGTCGCTTGTTGGTAGCGGCTACCGAGTATATAGTGGCTCGCGTTAGCGCCACCACTAGATTTCGTGTTTGCAAACGGGGATCGGAGACCGCCTTGCCCATCGCCAGCATGACCGGATTCGCGCGCGCGGAAGGGGCCGACGCCGCCGACCTGCACCCCGGTCTGCACTGGGCCTGGGAAGCGAAGAGCGTCAACGGCCGCAACCTCGAGGTGCGTTGCCGGCTGCCGCCGGGCTTCGAGGCCCTGGAGGCGGCGGCCCGCGCCGCCCTGGCGGAGCGGTTCAAGCGCGGCAACGTCGCGCTCAACCTCACGCTGGCCCGCGGCGGCGAGCCGCCGCGGGCTCGCATCAATCGCGAGCTGCTCGATCAGCTGATGGCGCTTGCCGCCGAATATGCAGGGAAGGGCAAGGCTGAGCCGCCACGGCTCGACAACCTGCTCGCCGTGCGCGGCGTCGTCGAGGTGGTCGAGGAGGCGGAGCCGAGCGAGGAGCAGCGCGCCGTGCGCCTGGCCCGCATGAACGAGACGCTGGCGCGGGCGCTCGTCGCGCTGGCCGCCATGCGCCAGGAGGAGGGCGCCCGGCTGGCGGTGCTGGTCGGCCAGCATCTCGATCTCATCGAGGAGCTGCGCCAGCGCGCCGCCGCGACAGCAGCCGCCCAGCCGGCGGCGCTCAAGGCGCGCCTCAAGCAACAGGTGGAGGTGCTGCTCGAGGCCTCGCCGGCGCTGCCGGAGGAGCGCCTCGCTCATGAGGCGGCGCTGCTCGTCACCAAGGCCGACGTGCGCGAGGAGCTGGACCGGCTGGCGGCGCATGTCGCCGCCGCGCGCAAGCTGCTGGCGGAGGGCGGCGCCGTCGGCCGCAAGTTCGATTTCCTCTGCCAGGAGTTCAACCGCGAAGCCAACACGCTGTGCTCGAAATCATCCGACGTCGAGTTGACGTCGATCGGGCTCGATCTCAAGGCCGCCATCGACCAGCTGCGCGAGCAGGTGCAGAACATCGAGTGACGTGGTTCCACCGTGGATTTCCTCAAATCGGCGTCCATCATGCCATGAAAAGATTCGCCCCAGAGACGCAGAGACGCAGAGAAGTCGTTAAGCGGGGGCGCAAGAGAGTCGACCGCGCTCGCGGATCGCACGCACTAATGAGTTATTTTGTTTCTCTGCGTCTCCGCGCCTCTGCGGTTCACCTTTTTCGGCATTGCGAGGCATGACGACTGGAAAGAAGCCGGGCTCCAAGGAAGACGACGCCGGCGAGGTCCAGCGCCGTGGCCTCATGCTCGTGCTGTCGTCGCCGTCGGGCGCGGGCAAGACGACGATCTCGCGCAAGCTGCTGGAGCGCGACGGCAACCTCTCGATGTCGATCTCGGTGACGACGCGGCCGCGCCGCCCCGGCGAAGTCGACGGCAACGACTATCATTTCATCGACGCGGCGGAATTCGACCGGCTGGTGGGCGCGGGCGCGCTGCTCGAGCACGCCAAGGTGTTCGGCAACTACTACGGGACGCCGCGCACGGCCGTGGAGTCGGCCCTGGCCGAGGGGCGGGATGTGCTATTCGACATCGACTGGCAGGGTACCCAGCAGCTGGCCGAGAAGGCGCGAGAGGATCTGGTGAGCGTCTTCATCCTGCCGCCCTCGACGCGCGAGCTGGAGCGCCGCCTCAAATCGCGCGCCCAAGACAGCGCCGCCGAAGTCAGCCGCCGCATGGCCAAGGCCGCCGACGAAATGAGCCACTGGGCCGAGTACGACTACATCATCGTCAACCACGACATCGACTCGAGCACGCGTCGCGTGCAGGCGATCCTGCAGGCCGAACGGCTGCGGCGCGAGCGGCAGGTGGGCCTGTCGGAGTTCGTGAAGGCGCTCCGGGAGGGGCAGTAGGCCTCTCTGGCGCGCCGCCGCGCGCAGCGCAGATTCGCACACTCGCCTCGGAGCCGCTTGACAGGCGTACGGTTTGGTCGCAATTTAGATCGATACAAATCGAAAAGAACAAGAAGCTTTGAGAACGCGCTGAACAGGGCGGTGGGTCGTTTGTATCGATCCAATAGCCTGTTCGCTGGGAGAGCGGCAACTAGGGCATGGGAGCGCGCGTAACGCTCAAGGAGATCGCGCAGCATGCGGGCGTCTCGCCGGCGACCGTATCGCTTGTTTTGCGCGCCAGCCCCCTGGTTGCGAAGCCGACGCGCACGCGCATCCAGGCATCCATCGATACGCTCGGCTACGTCTACGATCGCAGCGCCGCCAATCTGCGCACGCGCTCGACGCAAACGATCGGCCTCATCGTCTGCGAGATCACCAACCCGTTCTACGCCGAGCTGACGGCGGGAATCGACGGCGCGCTCGATCGCGCGGGGTGGGTTGCATTCCTGGCCAATACGGCGGAGTCGCCGGCCCGCCAGGACCGCTTCATCGAGCGCATGCGCGAGCAGCGGGTCGATGGCCTGCTGCTCAGTCCGGCGGAGGGCACCGATGTCGACACCATCGAACGGCTGCATCGCTACGGCCTGCCGGTCGTGCAGATGCTGCGCCGCGTGGGGAAGCGCGAGGCCGACTTCGTCGGCCCCGATTTCCGCCTCGGCATGACGCTCGCGACCGAGCACCTCATCCGCCTCGGGCACAAGCGCATCGCCTATGTGGGCGGCGGCCGGCGGACCTCGCCGGTGCGCGACCGCGGCGTCGGCTACCGGGAGACGATGACCCGCTATGGACTGCCGGTCGGGCCGATCGTCAGCTGTCTGCCGACCCGCGAAGCGGGCGCGGCGGCCGTCGGCACGTTGCTGCGCGGCAAGGCGAGCGATCCCACGGCCGTGCTCTGCTACAACGATGTTTGCGCCTTCGGCTTCCTGCTGGGGCTCACCGACAAGGGGCTGAAGGCCGGCAGCGACTGCGCGGTGGTCGGCTTCGACGATATCGAAGAGGCCGCCTACTGTCGGCCGGCCCTGACGACCGTCGCGATCGGACCGCGCCAGCTCGGCGAAGAGTCCGCCAGTCTGTTGCTCCGGCGGATAAGATCGCCGAACGGCGCCGCGGAGAATGTGATCCTGCCGCCCCGGCTCATCATCCGCTCGAGCTGCGGCGCCCGGAGCGCCGACCTGCAATCGACCAATCCCGCTTCTTTCGCCATCAACAAACGGCGGGACATACCAAGGAGGAGGAGAGACGATGACTAGCATGACCGTACGCAAGACACTCTTAGCCGGATCAAGCCTTTTGATCGCCCTGCTGGCGGGCGCCAGCATGATCGCGCGCGCCGACGACGCCCAGGTACTGGCCGACGCGAAGGCGGCGGTGATCAAGTATGCCGGCCCGCAAACGGTGTGGGAGGGGCCGACATCCGGCCCGGCGCCGGAAGCCGGCAAGAAGGTGGTCTTCCTGTCGGGCGATGAGCAGAATGACATCTCCCATCTCTACGGCACCTATATCAAGGAGGCCGGCGAGAAGCTCGGCTGGTCGGTCACGATCATCGACGGCAAGGGCAGCCCGACCTCGTGGCTCGCCGGCATGAACCAGGCGATCGCCCTGAAGCCGGACGGCATCGCGCTCTTCGCCGACGCCGCCAGCCTGCAGGACCCGATCAAGGCCGGCGTCGCGCAGGGGATCAAGTTCGTCGGCCTGCACGCCGCCGGCTATCCCGGCCCGCAGCCCGACATCAATCTCTTCGTCAACATCCAGGAAGATCCCGTCGAGATCGGCAAGGCCGAGGCGGCCTGGGTGATCGCCGATTCGAACGGCACCGCCAAGGCCGTGGTGCTCAGCCACAACGAATATGCCATCGCCAAGGTCAAATCGACGGCGACCAAGGACGAGATCGAGAAGTGCGGCGGCTGCAAGGTTCTCGAGTACGTCAACTCGCCGGCCTCGGAGGCGGCTCAGCGCCAGCCGCAGCTGACCACGAGCTGGGTGCAGCGCTTCGGGACTCCGCTCTACGCCACGTCGGTGGGCGACAACGACTGGGACTTCGCCGTTCCCGTCCTCAGGAGCGGCGGCGTCGACCCCGACCAGGTGAAGCTCGTGGCCGCCGACGGCAACCGCTCGGCCTATGATCGCATCCGCAAGGGCGGCCAGTATCAGACCGTCACTGTCTCCGAGCCGATCGAGCTGCAGGCCTACCAGACCATCGACGAGCTGAACCGCGCCTTCCATGGCGAGAAGCCGAGCGGCTTCGTCCAGCCGCCCTTCCTGGTCACCAAGGACAACATCCACGCCGAGGGCGGCGACCAGAACACGTTCATCCCCAGCAACGACTACAAGATGCACTATCTTTCGATCTGGGGCGTAAAGTAACCGTCAGGCGCGCCCGGCCGGCGCTGTGCCGGCCGGGCCGCCACGACTCGATGGCGGCGTCAATGGCCGAGGGCGATCGCACGGCGGCGAGCGGTACGGCGGAGAGCCCGGTTCTCGCCCTATCGGGCCTGACCAAGCGGTTCACCGGAACGCTCGCCCTCGATCGCGTCGACTTCGACCTCCGGCGCGGCGAAGTCCATGCGCTGCTCGGCCAGAACGGGGCCGGAAAGTCGACCCTCATCAAGATCCTCGCCGGCGTCTACGCGGCCGACGTCGGCGAGATCCGCTGCGACGGCCGGCCGGTCGATCCCGCGACCGAGAAGCTGCCGATCGCGTTCATCCACCAGGAGCTCGGTCTCGTCGAATGGATGACGGTTGCCGAGAACGTCGCGCTGCTCAAGGGCTATCCGCGCTCGCGAATGGGACTCATTTCCTGGCGGCAGGTGCGGCAGGCCGCGGCCGATGCGCTCTCGATCATGGGGAGCGATCTCGATCCGAACGCGCGGGTGACAGGGCTCCCGGCGGCCGAGCGCTCGCTCGTGGCGATCGGACGGGCGCTGGCCCTCAAGGCCAACATCCTGGTCCTCGACGAACCGACGGCGGCGCTGCCCGAGGCCGATGTCGAACGGCTGCTGCAGATGCTGCGGCGCCTGCGCGCGAGCGGCATCGGCATCGTCTATGTCACGCACCGCCTCGACGAGGTCTTTCGGATCGCCGACCGGATCACGGTGCTGCGCGACGGCCGCCGGGTGGCGACCGTCGATTCGCAGGCGACGTCGCCGCGCGACCTCGTCGGCATGATCGTCGGACGGTCGATGAGCGACGCCTTCGTAAGACCGGCTCCTTCGACCGAACGCGTCGTGCTGGACGTCAGGGATGCGGTGTCCGGTCCTGTCGGCCCGGTGTCGTTCACGATCAAGGGGGGCGAGACGCTCGGCCTCGTCGGCCTGCGCGGCGCCGGGCATCACACGATCGGCCGCTCGATCTTCGGCCAGGTCCCGCTGGCGTCCGGCCACGTCTCGATCGACGGCACTATCGTCGATCCCAAGGATCCGGCCGACGCCATGCGGAAGGGCATCGGCTTCGTCTCGAGCCGGCGCGCGGAGGAAAGCATCGCGGCCAACATGGCCGTGCGCGAGAACATCTACCTGAACCCGGCGGCAACCGGGACGGGCGTGACGCAGATCGTCGGCCGCACCGCCGAGCGCGGCGGCGCTCGCGCGGCGCTCGGCCGGTTCTCGATCAAGGCGGAGGATACCGAGCAGGCCGTCGCCACTCTCTCCGGCGGCAATCAGCAGAAGGTGGTGGTGGCGCGCTGGATGGAAGCGCATGTCCGCCTGCTCGTCCTGGAGGAGCCGACGATCGGCGTCGACGTGAGCTCGAAGGCGGAGATCTATCACCTGCTCAAGCTCTCCCTGCAGAAGGGGATGGCGGTCCTGCTGATCTCGTCCGACTTCGAGGAGGTGGAGCGCATCTGCCATCGCGCCCTGGTCTTCAGCCGCGGGCGCATGGTAACGGAAATCCCGCACGCCGAACTGACGATCGCACGCCTGACGGCGAGCGCCGGCGGCGGCGCCTCGGTCGCGCAAGCTGGAGTTGCGTCATGAGCGGACAGGCTTCGCCCTCCTATCTCGGCTCCGCGGTCACGCGGGCGATCTCGGTCTGGGGACTGCTGGTCCTGCTCGTCCTCCTGATCATCGTGTTCTCCCTGCTCAAGCCCGACACCTTCCTGACGTACTTCAACATCCGCTCGATCCTCTCCAACAAGTCGGTACAGGCGCTGGCCGCACTCTCGGTCTTCATCCCGATGACGGCGAACCAGTTCGATCTCTCGGCGGGGTTCAACATCGGCATCTCCCAGGTGTTCGCCATCGGGCTGCAGGCGCAGGGGCTGCCCTGGTGGGCCGCGGTCATCGCCGTCGTCCTGATGGGCGCCTTCGTCGGATTGCTGAACGGCCTCCTGGTGACGCGGATCAAGATCGATTCCTTCATCGCCACCCTCGGCACCGGCACCGTGCTCTACGGCCTCAACGCCTGGTACACCGGCGGCCAGCAGGTGCTGGGCGACCTGCCGCCGGCGTTCCTGGCGATTTCCGGAAACATCGGGATCGTGCCCACGCCGGCGCTCTACGTGCTCGTGGTCAGCCTGGCGCTCTGGCTGGTGTTCGAGTTCCTGCCGCTCGGCCGCTATCTCTACGTGCTCGGCGCCAGCCCGCGCGCCGCCGAGCTCAACGGCATTTCCGCGAAGCGCTACGTCACGCTCGGCTTCATCGCGGCGGGAACACTCGCCGCCTTCGCCGGCGTCGTGCTGCAATCGCAATTGCAGGTCGGGCAAAGCTCGGTCGGCCAGGAATATCTTCTCCCGGCGTTCACTGCTGCACTCCTCGGGGCGACATCGATTCGTCCCGGCCGCGTCAATGTCTGGGGCACGGTCCTGGCCGTCGCCGTGCTGGCGGTCACGGTGGCCGGCCTCAATCAACTGGGCGCGCCGTTCTTCGTCGAGCCGCTGTTCAACGGCTCCATGCTCATCCTCGCCGTCGGCCTCGCGGTGCAGGCGGCACAGCGCCGCACGAAACGCGGCACCGAAGCCGATCGCGCCGCGTCGGCAGGAGCCGCCGCACAGGTCGGCGAATGAAGAGGAGTTCGACGATGGACGGCAAGAGCGGCTACGACGATCTGCCGGAGAACGCCGCCGCCAGTCCGGCGCTCCGTGCCGACTGGTTCAAGTCGCGCTGGGGACCCGACGACCAGAAGGGCAACGGCAACCTGATGACGCCGGCCAAGGCGCTGCAGGCGATCAAGCTCATCAGGAGCGGCGAGGTCATCAGCCTGGGCATGCCCTACGACACCAAGATGCCGATCGCCCCCGGCCGTGCCTACGCGCTGCGCATGCCCGGCGGCCCGACCGGCGGGCCCTACGGCGAGAAGAGCCGCACCATCTGGAACGACGAGTTCATCGCCACCGAGATCGGGCAGATCGGCACGCAGATGGATGCGCTCGGCCATCTCGGCAGCATGTGCGGGTTCCGCGGCGACAAGACGAAGATGCTCTTCTACAACGGCAACCGCCTGTCCGACATGTGGTCGCCCTACGGGCTGAAGAAACTCGGCATGGAGAACGCGCCCGTCTTCATGACCCGCGGCGTCCTCTTCGACGTTCAGGGCCTGAAGGGTCGCGTGCTCGACGTCGGTGAGCCGATCACCCTGGCGGATCTGAGGGCCTGCCTGAAACGCCAGGGTATCGCGGAAGAGTCGTTCACGCCGGGCGACGCGGCGTTCGTTCGCACCGGCCATGGCTCGCGCTGGTATACGGAAACGAAGACCTTCTACGACGGCGCGCCCGGCATCGTGCTGGAGGGCGCGAAGTGGCTGGCGAGCCTGGAGGTCGTCGTCGTCGGTGCGGACAACTTCGCCATCGAGGTCGTTCCGCCGGTGGACCCGGACGTCTTCCATCCCTGCCACCAGCATCTCATCATGGAGAACGGCATCTACCTCCACGAAGGCATGACATTCGAAGGGCTGATTGAACGTAACGCCCACGAATTCGCCTACATCTTCGCGCCGCTCAAGATCGTCGGCGCGACGGGATCGCCCGGCAATCCGATCGCCGTGCTCTAGCAGGCTGGCGCCGCTATCGGGCGTCGCCGAGCGCCTGCGCGAGAGCGCAGAACTGGCCGACATCGAGTTCTTCGGCGCGGCGAGTCTCTTCGATGCCTACTCGCGCGAGCAGGGCAGCGGGGTCGGCCGTGAGCGACTTCAAGCTCTGCCGCAGCATCTTGCGGCGCTGGCCGAAGGCGGCGGCGGTGACGCGTTCGAGCAGCGCGCGATCGGCGGCATGGAGCGGCGCCGAACGGGGTGTCAGCTGCACCACCGTCGACGTCACCTTGGGCGGCGGGGTGAACGCGCGCGCGGGGATGTCGAACAGGCGGCGCGGCTCCGTCAACCATTGCGTGAGAATGCTGAGGCGGCCGTAGTCCTTGGTGCGCGGGCGCGCGGTCAGGCGATCGGCGACCTCCTTCTGGAACATCAGGGTCAGGCCGGCGAACGCGTCGACCATGCCGAGCCATTGGATCAGGAGCGGCGTCGCCACGTTGTAGGGCAGGTTGGCGACGATCCGACGCGGCGGCGCGCCGAGCCTTCCCGCATCCACGTCGAGCGCATCGGCCGCTATCACGGTCAGACGGCCGGGGAACGCGGCCTCCAGCTCTGCCAGGGCCGGCCGGCAGCGCTCGTCACGCTCGATGGCGATCACCTGCCGCGCGCCCACCTCCAGCAGCGCACGCGTGAGGCCGCCCGGCCCCGGGCCGATCTCGATGACGGTCCCGTGCGAAAGATCGCCGGCCGCCCGCGCGATGCGGCGGGTGAGGTTGAGATCGAGCAGGAAATGCTGGCCGAGCGCGCGGCGGGCGGCGAGGCCGTGGCGGGCGATGACGGCGCGGAGCGGCGGCAGGTCCGGCGCCGCAGGGGCGGCCGGACGTTCGTTCACTGGCGGATATCCACGTAGGCCAAGCGCCGCAGCTCGCGCAGATAGCCGCGCGCCATGTTGTCGAGCTTGTCGCGCATGATCCGGTTGGAGATTTCGTCGCGGGACTGGCCGCCGCCCTGGGCGACCTGGCGCTCGTCGAGCAGCTTCAGGATGTGGAAGCCGCCCTCGCTGCGGATCGGTTCGGAGACGGTATCCGGCTGCAGGCCTTGGACGGCCGACGCGATTTCCGTCGGCAGGTCGCCCGGCGCGACCCAGCCGAGGACGCCGCCGTTGCTGGCCGTGGACGACTGCGAGAACTGGCGTGCGATCTCGCCGAAATCGGAACCCTTCTTGAGCTGCTCGATCAGCCGCTGGGCCGACTCACGCACCGTCTCGGTGTCGTTGGGATCGTCGACGGAGAGGAAGATCTCGGCGAGGCGGTATTCGGTCTTGCCGGCGTCCTCCTGCAGGCGCCGCTCGGCGGCGTCGATGTCGGCATCGGTGATGATGATGTTCGACCGAAACTTTTTGTTCACCAGCGTGCCCCAGGCGATTTCGGTGCGGATCTGCTCCTCGAGCCAGTTCGGATCGATGTGGTTGTGCTTGAGGGCATCGCGGAACTGGTCGAGGCTCATGTTATTGTTCTGCGCCAGCTGGCTCATGCGTTCGTCGATGCGGTCCTGCGGCACCGAGACGCCCTCCTTGTCGGCCGCCTGCTGACGCAGGCGATCGTCAACCAGCGCGCGCAACACCTGCGGCCGCAGCCGCTGGCGCGACTCCGGCGTATCCGGCACGCCGGTCGAGGCGATGATCATTTCGGTGCGGACGGCGAGGTCGATCGCGGTGATGACGTCGTCGTTGACGAGCGCGACGATGCGCAGCGTATCCTGCGCGGCAACGGGGCGGAGAGCGAGCGCCACCAGGAGCAGGACGGCCGGAAAGAGGAGCTTGCGGAACGGTTGGGGCATGTTGTGCTGGTGACATTTCGACGTGACGACGCGGCACTATAGGCGGCTGGTCAAGCCGGCACAATGCGTCCGGCGCCTATGTCGCAGGCCCTAGAGGCCGGTGTCGCTGAAGCCGAGATTCTTGAGGCCGATGCGGAACAGCACCTTCCATCCTGGATCGGTCTCCTGGTCCTGGAACTCCGAGCGTTCCAGTGAAGCGCGAATGTCGAAGCATTCATCCTCGTATTCGATGCCGCCGCCATAGGACAGCACGCGACCAGACTCGATGTCGTATCGACCGGCGATGAAACCCGACCAGTAGTCCGTGAACTGCGAACTGAGCTTGCCGGCAAATTCCTGGCGATCGCCGAAATCCGCGTTCGGATCGGCCTCGCTGCTGAGGAAGGCGTAGTCCAAATTAAGATGGAGCTTCGACGGCCCCGCGCTCATCAGCACTTCATTGTACCGCGGGTTGAGGGAATTGGTGTCGTAGCGGAAGCGGTAGAGCAGGTCGAATTCCTCGATCGGCGACACCTGCACCGATCCGACGACGTCGGAGAAATGGTTCTCGAGGCCCGAGCCGATGGCGAAATTGGAATTCTCATTGAACTGGTAGCTCTCGCCGAGGAAGACGCTGCCGGAGCCGCCGCCATCGGTGACGAAGCTCCAGCGCAGGCCGTAGGTGGCTCGCTGCCCGGTGTCGACGCGATCGAGACCGACAAAGCGATTGGGGTCGAAGAGATTGTTGTCATCGAACTCGACGTCGAGGCTGTCTTCGTCCGGAATGTCGCCGAAGTTGCTCTTGTTGGGCGCAGCCGTGATGGAGGCAATCGGCTCGACCACTTCCTGCCAGCCGTCATGCGCGCGCATGAAGGGATAGCGCCATTCGATCGACAGCTGCGGGAAGAGGCGGCCGGAGACCCCGTGCTCGGTGGGCCCGGTGGGGTTCGGATCGTCGGAATTGGGGTCAAGGTCATTGAACTGATAGAGGTCGGCGCGCATCGTCGCCGAAATCGTGGTGACGTCGCCCCAGGAGGACGTATAGGGCATGCGCCAGCCGCCGTTCAGGGAGATGCGCTGGACGTCGCGGCCGTCGATACGGGACAGCGCCATGGCGTTGGCGTCGAAGGTGAAATAGCTGCTGAGCGCCACCGGCTCGCTGACATAGCTGTAATCGATGAGCGGCGCCACGATTGGCGCCTCGTCGTTAACGTCGGTGGACCGCGTGCCGTAGAACGAGTAGCCCTGGATGGAGGCATAGTTGCGGCCGTCGAACATTTCGGTGAAGGCGCGGCTGGTGAGCGTGCGATCGTGCGAGAAGTCGAACGTCCGTTCGTAGGTTTTGTCGGTCGCCCGCTCGAGGTCGAAGCCCCAGCGCCAGTTCTCATCGACATCGAAGCGGCCGGTGGCATCGATGTGGCCGCGGAAATCGTCCTCGTTGAGGCCGACCGAAGGCTCGTTCTCGTCGGACAGGGTGCCGCTGGCGGTGATGCTGAACAGGCCGTTGTCGACGCGCTGACGATAGGTGCCATAGAGCACCGGATATTCGTTGGTGGAGAAGATCGGCGCGATCGTCAGGTCCTTGTCCGGCGCGATATCCCAGAAATACGGCGTCTGCACATGGAAGCCGAGCTTGCCGGAGATGCCGAACTGCGGCGTCAGCAGGCCGGAGGCGCGCTTTACCGTGCCGTCCGGATGCTCGAAATACGGCGTGTACAGGACGGGGACGCCGAACAGCTCGAACCAGGCGTCGTTGTAGATCACCTTGTGTGCGGCCTCGTCGTAGGTGACTTTGACCGCCTTGATCTGCCACAGCGGCGCACGCGTCGGGTCTTCGGTGCAGAGCTGGCAAGGCGAATAGACGGCGTGGCTGAACTCGTCGACGTTGCCCCCCGTGCGCTTGCCGGAGGCGGCCGCCAGCCGCGACTTGTCGCTCAGGAGCAGCCGGATGCTCTCGATGGCGGCTTCCTTGAGGTCCTTGGTGAGTTCGGCGTAATCGGCGAAGACCGTGTTGCCGTTCTCGTCCGTCAGGCTGACGTTGCCCGATGCGGTGACGGTCTGCGCCCTCTCGTTGTACGACACCGTATCGGCGTGGATCACGCGGTCGGCGCGCGAGATCTCCACATGGCCGCGGGCGACGACGACGCCGAGGTCGCGATCGTAGGTGACTTCGTCGGCAATCAGCAGGACGGGAACCTTGTCCGTCGGAGCCTTGCCGGGGTTGCTTTGCGCGTGACCGGGTTCGTTTTGCGCAAGACAAGGGGCAGCCACCAGAAGGCCGCAAGCCATCAGGATGCCCCACAGCAACCCCCGCGTCATTGGCCCAATTGTCCCCGTGGCCCGATTCGCTGCGACGCACTACAGCAGGAAATTCTTGGCTTCGCCAGTGGCGGACATGGCAGCGGATGTCGCGGGCGGCTTTATCAGTCCCGGTCGCTGTGCTAGAGGACGGACCCCAATGTGCGGAATCGGCGGGCGAAACACGCGCCCGGCGCCGCTCCATCAACCGGATGCAGGCCATGAAGATCTCATTCTCAAAAATCGAAATCCCATCCAGCGGCGCCGTCGTCGTCGGCGTCTACGAGGATCGCAGGCTCACGCCGACGGCGGCCCAGCTCGACAAGCAGGCTAAGGGCGCCATCGAGCGCGCGCTGGCCGCCAGCCGTTTCAAGGGCAAGCCGGACGACATCCTGACGGTACTGGCGCCGAGCGGCCTGGAGGCCAGCCGGATCGTGCTGATCGGCCTGGGCAAGCCGGGCGCGCTCGATGCCGTGGGCGTGCAGGCGCTCGGCGGCCGCCTGGCGGCCAGCCTGGCGAACACCGGCGAGGCGGCTGTGGCCGTCGCCGTCGACGACGGCACGGACCAGAAGCTGGCGACGGCCGAGCAGGCCGCAAACCTCGCCTATGGCGCGCGCCTGCGCAGCTATCGCTTCGACAAATACCGCACGACCGAGAAGCCGGAGGCCAAGCCGAGCCTCAAGAAGCTCACGGTCATGTGCAGCGATCCGAATGCGGCGAAGAAGGCCTATGACCCGCTGCAACGTATCGGCGACGGCGTGTTCTTCACACGCGATCTGGTGTCCGAACCGGCGAACGTCATCTACCCGGAGACGCTGGCGCAGGAGGCGCAGAAGCTCTCCGAGCTCGGCGTGAAGGTGGAGATCCTCGGCGAGAAGAAGATGCGCGAGCTCGGCATGGGCGCGCTCCTCGGAGTCGGCCAGGGCAGCGAGCGCGAGTCCCAGCTCGTGATCATGCAGTGGGAAGGGGCGCCGGACGCGCGCAACAAGGCGCCGGTGGCCTTCGTCGGCAAGGGCGTCACCTTCGATACCGGCGGCATCTCCATCAAGCCGGCGGCGGGCATGGAGGAGATGAAGTGGGACATGGGGGGTGCCGGCGCCGTCATCGGCGCCATGCACGCCCTGGCCGCCCGCAAGGCCAAGGCCAACGTCGTGGG
>Ga0137403_10000368_pt2 | contig 52928 bp, 46 predicted proteins | sample CZOMad2_1_16fung_FD_122057 | JGI IMG/M metagenome (GOLD analysis project Ga0137403, IMG submission 122057) | Vadose zone soil fungal communities from Angelo Coast Range Reserve, California, USA - CZOMad2_1_16fungal (Hybrid Assembly) | ecosystem: Environmental > Terrestrial > Soil > Vadose zone... | reverse complement strand
GTCCACAGAATATTGGCTGATCGGGTTGTAGTAGTTGGCGGTGTCAAAGAGGTTATAGAAGTCAGTCCGGAGCGTGAGCATACGGCCTTCACCCAAGACCTGGAAACCCTTCTGGATGGCGAAGTTCATGTTCATGTAATTCGGGCCGACAAACTGGTTGCGCTTGCTGTTGCCGGTGCAAGCGGTGCCAGGCGCTGGCAATACCGGGCTGGTGGTGGTAGAGAAGCCTGCGACCGGGCAGTTCGCCAGAGTGATGCCACTGTCGCGTATCGCAGATCCGGGGTTGTTATTGTCGAGTTGGACGCCGCCCGAGGCATCCACCCGTTGCGTTGCTTCGCCATAGATCGGACCGCCGAAGACGGTATACGGCTGACCGGACTGTGCGCTGAATACGCCGCTCAGTGCCCAGTTATTAGTGAGCATGTTCTTCTTCGAGAACGGCAGCTCCCAAGTGTAGTCGACCACGAATTTCTGGCGGCTGTCGTAGTCCGATGGACCACGTTCATCCGTCAGGTAATTAAACGGATCCTGAGGAATGGTGTAACGGCTGGTCACGACTTGACCTTGACCGGTGGTTGTAACGGCTGACCCGAAGAAGTTCAGATCGGGACTGGTCACGGGGAAAGTGCTGCAGCCCTGGTTCAGGATGAGGCAGTATGGCGCAGGGTTCGAGGTAGTGATCAGCTGCGGCCCCAGCGACATATTCATTAGCGAGATAGGCAACGTTGGGAAGATCGCACTCGATGCATTGTCACTGCTGCGGGAGTAGTTATAGGTGAAGTTGACTCGCAGCCCCTTGGCCTCCGCCACTCGAGTGCGTACCAAGAGCGAATCGTAATGAGATTCTCCACGATCGCTGATGGTGAATGCGGGGAACTTGCGGATGTTATCTCCCTGGAATGCCTGATAGATATATTCATTCCCGAAGTTGGCATTGTGCATCACGGGTAGAAGATAGCCGCGGGCGCCTACATAACCGAACTCGATGGAGACGTGTTTGGTGATGGATTGCTGGACGGTCCCAGTCCACTGCCACGTGTAGGGCGTATCCGTGTGGCGGGTATCCAGCGCGTACATCGCGAAAGGTTCAGCGGTGCTCTGAAGGTTCTGGGTCCCGTTCGCCACAATGACGGCTGGGTCCACGGTGGTGTTGCCGAATCCACCGAAGCCGCTGAAACCGAACCCGCCGGATTGCCCAAGGATGAATTGCGGGTTGTCATTGTTGTAGAGCGTTGGCCGGTTGAACATCAACTGAGCGTACTGGCTAGCCGGGCGCTGGTCGTAGAACAAGCCGGTTCCGAAGCGGACAACGGTGTTGCCTGTTCCGAAGACGTCCCACGCGATACCGAGGCGCGGCGCGAAGTTGTTCGTATCAGATTTTGCAAGCTTCGCCGAGCCATTGGTGCTGTCAGCGCACGTCCAAGGATTGCTAAAAAATCCGCCTCCCGGATATGCCGGATAGCCCACGAACGGCTGGCAATTGAATCCAAACGGATCCACGACGCTGGTTCCGCCCTCCTGCACCAGGCCGTTGGCTTGCGGATCAAAGTTCCAGAGCTGCTTGCGCGCCTCGCTGGGAACAGAGAAGTAGTCCCAACGAAGACCGAAATTCAAGGTCCAGCGTGGATGGAAGCGCCAAGTGTCTTGGGCGTATAGACCGATATTGTAAGAGCGCAGATTGGCCGCGTAATCGTCTGGTTGTCTATAAGCGAAATCAAACGAAGGCCGGGCAAAGTTCGACGGGCTCACACTGTCGCTGGTGAATTCGCCAATATTCGACGAATAGATGAAGCCACGGGAGAATGCTCCATTGTGGAAGCGATTGTCCTGGTTGCGGTACTCAAATCCGAACTTGAAGCCGTGTTTGCCGCGAGTCCAGGAAAGGTTGTCGGCGGCGTACCAGGTAGTGTCACGGCGCGCACTGGGAGCGGTCAGCGGAGCACCCAAACGAGCCATGGGGAACAGGTAGTCAAGAGTCGGAGCTTGGATGGAGTTGGTGCAAGATCCAGGAGGGCAGCCAGCCCAGTTGCTGAAGACACCGAATGTGGTGGTGGTGGCGCCGCTCAACTGTTCGTCAATACCGGTGAGGAGGATCGACTGTAAGGCGGCATTCGGCAGACCGATCGAGGTGGCATCGAACTTTCGATCCTGCGCCTTGTCCTTCAGGTCAAAGCGAGTGATGCCGATACGAGCTTCATTGATCAGGGCGGTGGTGAAACTGTGCCCCATGCTCAGATTAACGCTCTGATTGAGCACGTCGCGGACGGCGCCGTTGCCGGGGTAGTTCGACTGCTTGGGCAAGGAGTCATCGTGAAGCTGATTCAAGTTCTGCAGCGCGTAACGAACGCTCCAATTCGTCCTGTCGGTCTGCACAAAATCAGCGCGACCCAAAAAGTTATGTACGTTGGTGTAGTTGGGAGCAGTGCCTTTGTAGAACTCCAGGGCACCCGGAACACCAACCACGTTGGCAGCCGGAAAGAGGCTGAGGATGTTTTGCCCGAGCACATAGTTTGGATCGGTCGCAGTGAATCCGAATGTGCCGGTAGCATACGGATCGTAAGTACGATCGAATTGCGAGGGAACGCGTTCAAAGATGGGATTCGGGTTGTCGATCAGCGTGCCTTCATAACTGCCGAAAGCAAACAGTTTGTCTTTGATGATCGCGCCGCCGGCGTTCACGCCGAATTGCTTGGAATCGAACGGTTGAGTGCGGCTATTGTTGGACGCCAGGACCGAAGTCGGGTCAAAGAATGTATTCGCGCCGGTGCCGCACGCGCCGGTGGTGGCCGTGCCGATCTGATCGGTGCAAAAGCCATTGGCAATGGCGCTGTTCACATAATCGTTGTAGCGCAGCGGGAAAACAGTCTGCTGGGCCCCGAGGCTGCGAACGCTAGGATCGCCGGCGTAGGCTGCGGCCTTATCGAACGTCGTATTGGTGTAGCTGGAGAGCGCGGCATCACCGTTGAGGGCATCGTTGCCAAAATATCCGTAGGCACTACCGTGGAACTTATTGCCACCGCGGCGAGTCACCACGTTCACCGTCCCGCCTGCGCTGCGTCCGTACTCGGCATTCGCTGTAGATGACGTGACGCGGAACTCCTGGATCGAGTCGTTGACTTGGAACGGGATCGCCTGGTTTGAGGAAGAAGCAACGTTGTCAGCGCCGTCCAGCAAGAAGTTGTTCGAAGTCGGCCGCTGGCCGCTGACGCTGAAGCTGGCGCCGTTCAGATCCGACCCGCCTTCGACATCGTGAGTGTTCGGGGTCAATAGACCAAGCGCAAGAAAGTTTCTGTTGTAGAGCGGCAAAGAGCGCAGTTGGTCGCCGGTGATTACACCGGAGATAGCAGTGGAGACGGTCTCGTTGCGAACACCCTGGCTTTCAAGGGCCTTTTCTTTTACTTCCGGCTTGGAACCCGCAGCCACGACCGGCTGCTCTTTCAACGGAGGCAGAATGACGCGCTCGTCACCGACGTTGACGGTGATGCCGGAGCGGATGTCGATCTTGGCGCCGCCACGCGAGGCAGTCAGCTTGTAGCCTTCCGCCGGAGGCACTTCAGCGAAGTTGTAGGAGCCGTCAGAACCGGTGGTGGTGGTGCGGGCAAATCCCAAGGAGGGATTGTCCAGGGAGACGCTCACACCGGGCAACGGATTGCCAGTGGCGTCATAAACGGTTCCATAGACCACTGCGTTCTGTGTGGCCGAAAATGCCGGAATCGCCGCCAGAACCAGCAGCGCCACCAATAACCAGAGATTTTTCGACATCGTCTTCATCTTGCCTCCACGGGCCGTGAATATTTTTACTTCGCTTCTGAAAGTTGAAATCCAGCTACTTGCGTTGCGCGCAATTAGAGTCCGCGTGCAATACGCGTGCAAAACAAACTGAAATTTCGTGTGTAATTCGCCCGGGGGAGATCACTTTTTGGCGGACCCACTGCGCCAGCCTTAAAGTGACTGTCATTTCTATCACTAAATGGTTGCAAATAAAAGTCAGTGTTATCACTTAGTTACGGGGGTATTTTATGGTCGGGCTCGTCGGGCTGGCGCCTTCCTCAGAATGACAATAGGCACGTACGCCTTTTGCGAATTCGCGCATTGCTGCACGGCGCACATTCGGACGAGCGCCCCGCTGTGAAGTAGTTGCAGCTCCTCACAGATCCCTCGTCGGATGAAGCCCTCCTCAGGATGACATTTTGGGGTGTGGGATCCATGCTGCCCGAACTTCCACACGGGCGAGGACGCCCGTGCCTACACCAGAATCGCAGGGCGTGCGGGCGAGGACGCCCGCGCCCATATTTCTTCAATTTCTGGCTAGAGTTTGGGAAGAACGATTCCCGTCTGCTTCTGATATTTGCCGTGCTTATCTTTGTAGCTGGTCTCGCAGGGTTCGTCGCCCTGGAAGAAGAGGATCTGGCACAGGCCTTCGTTGGCATAGACCTTCGCCGGTAGCGGCGTGGTATTCGAGATCTCTAAAGTCACGAAGCCTTCCCACTCGGGCTCGAAGGGGGTGACGTTCACGATGATGCCGCAGCGGGCATACGTGGACTTGCCAACGCAGATGGTAAGCACGTCGCGGGGGATCTTGAAATATTCGACTGAGCGGGCAAGGGCAAATGAGTTGGGCGGGACCATGATGCTGTCCGCCTGGATGGTCACGAAGGACTTCTCGTCAAATTTCTTCGGGTCGACGACGGCGGAGTTTACGTTGGTGAAGATCTTGAACTCGTCGGCGACGCGCAGGTCGTATCCGTAGCTCGATAAGCCGTAGGAAACCACCCCTTCCCGCATCTGCTTTTCGGTGAACGGATTGATCATGTCGTGCTCCAGCGCCATGCGCCGAATCCATTTGTCGCTCTTGATGGCCATCGGATTCCTTGGTGGAAGGGAAAATTAGGAAGACTCCCCATATTAAGGTTTAAGACATGGAATTGACAATGGCGCATATCTCCTTTAGTATCCGCAAGTTGGGATTCCCAAGCCTAAAAATCCAATGATCAAGCTCGATATCATCAACGAAGTTGTGACCAAGACCGGCATTACCAAGACTAAAGCCGAGCAGGCAGTGGAGACGGTCTTCGAGAGCATGAAGGGCGCCCTGGCCAAGGGTGACCGCATCGAGCTGCGCGGCTTTGGCGTGTTCAACGTGCGCCCGCGCAAAACCGGCATCGGACGGAACCCGCGGACCGGGGCCGAGGTAAGCATCCCGCCGGGGAAGGCCGTCCGCTTCAAGCCAGGTAAAGAGCTGCAGTCGATCGACTAACTTTTACCGCCAACCCTTTTTCACCGCCGAGACACAGAGATCGCCGAGCAAACCGAACGCGAACCCCAGGAAGTCTTTATCATCAAACCGCCGCGCAGGCGATTGTGGCTGCATGTTCTCTTATTCCTGCTGACAGTATTTACGACGCTGGTGATCGGGGCACGCCTTGCGCACAACTTTTACGCTAACCAGCCGGCATACGCCCTCGATGAAGATTTCTTTCCATGGACATGGGCGCTAAGCGAGCCCAGCCGTCTGCTGGCGGGAATCCCTTTTTCGCTTACGCTCATGTCGATCCTTTTCGCGCACGAGATGGGGCACTACCTCGCATGCCTGCGCTATCGCGTCTACGCGACACTTCCCTTCTTTGTGCCGGCGCCAACGCTGATCGGAACGCTGGGAGCATTCATCCGCATCAAGTCGCCGATACGCTCGCGGCAGGCGTTGTTCGACATCGGGATCGCGGGGCCGATCGCGGGGTTCGTGTTGGCTGTGCCTGCGATGTTGGTTGGATTGATGCTGTCAAAGCACTCGCCAGAGCTGGTGGCGCAGTCGGAGCTGCAGTTCAACTCGCCGCTGATTTTTCAGCTGGCGCACTGGGTGATTCCGTCGCTTCGCTATCCGATGAGCGAGACCGCCCTTCATCCGGTCGCGATTGCGGCGTGGGTGGGGATGTTCATGACAGCCCTGAATCTTCTACCGGGTGGGCAACTCGACGGCGGGCACATCGTTTACGCAGTGTGGCCGAAGTGGCATCGCCGCATCTCAGCGTATTTGGTCTTGGCGTTGATCCCAATGGGATTATTTTTTTGGGCGGGATGGCTGGCTTGGGCGGCGATCCTAATGACGTTCGGAATGCGACATCCGATGGTGCCGGAAGAGCCGGGCTTGGATGCGCGACGAAAATGGATTGCGGCGTTTGGGTTATTGATGTTCGTCCTGACTATCCTGCCTACGCCGTTTCCTGAGGCGGCGCCGTGGCCCAAGCTGGTGGAGTGGGCACACCGACTCTTCTGAAGGGTCACGGCTTTACTGCACCATCGGTCCAACGTGGGCACTTTGGTTGAATGAAGGTCTTATCCCAATCAATATCGAATGCGGCACCTTCGACAGCACGCTGAATCGCCCACAATCGGAAAGGGCCGGCGTCTCCGTAGTTCACGACCTCGCTAGTCTTCCCGTTACGTGAGACTCGCATTCTCTCGAATCCGATATCCGTAACGTTTCGATCGTATTCAGGCTCGAGACGATTAAAGTCGTTCTGCTCGAGAAGCCATCCAAGCTTTGCAAATTCATAGATAGTCCGACCCTTCTTAACTTCGCAGTATGTCCTTCGGTCATTCGGGGACGCATTACGGCAGCGTTCCGTGAACATTACCGCAGACTCATCGGCGCGCAGAATTATTCGGTGACTTGCACAAAGAACCGAAGACGAGGAAGACTCAAAATCAATCTCAGAGACGTCGGTCAACAGAGAGGTCTCTGCGGTGATCGATAGGTGCCCTGAAAGCCAACGCTGGATCAAAGGATTTGGCAGTCTCTCGGTTAGGTGATTTTTATAGACGTCGAGGAATTCCATGTCCGCAAGGTGGGCTACTTCTTCCGCGATCTTGCCCTTAAGATTATTTTCACTAAGGCTCAGTCCGAACACGCTCAAGGACCATTTGTACCAATCCGGCTTGGCCATTTGCTCCTCAGTGACCGATTTAGAGCTGCACCTAACCCCATACCAGTCACATTCTGTCCCTACCGGCCCGCCCCAGCCATCTCGTCGCTTCCAATGATCTCCGTCGGTGGCTTGATACAACTTGAGCAGAATCTCCCTCTCTTCGGAGGGAATAGTGCGGTTCCAAGATTTTTCGCTGGATTGGCTAGAGGCACATCCGCACGACGTTAAGACGAATACGAGTGCGAGCATCCTACAAACATTGGGCATGAAAACCTTTCGAAGAAGCATTAGTGGGTGTGCATTGTAACAACGGCAACCTTCACATCAAGCTGATCGCGTCTACGTCGATCACTAGATTTGTTCGCGGGATCTTTTGCTCACTTGCAAAATTCACCAGCTTGCGGAGACTCTCATTCAGCGCGGGGCGGCTCGCCGACTTGAGCACGAAGTGATAGCGGTGGTCGCCCTTCAGACGCGAGAGGGGCGCGATGGCGGGGCCCATCACGCGCAAACCGTTGGTCTTGTTCTTGTCGAACCATTTGCCGATCTCGCCCGACCAGCGTAGCGCCAGCTCAAGCTTGTCGCTGCGGATGAGAACGTTGGCGATGGCGGTAAAGGGCGGGTAGTGCATCCAGCGACGAAACTGCAATTCCTTTTCGAAAAAAGCCGCGTAGTCGTGCTTGGCGGCGTATTGGATGGCGTAGTGCTCGGGAGAATATGTCTGGAGAATGACTTCGCCGGGTGAATCGCCGCGGCCGGCGCGCCCCGCGACCTGGGTGAGCAACTGGAAGGTGCGTTCGGCGGCGCGAAAGTCAGGGAAGCCCAGCGCGAAATCCGCGCCCACGACGCCGACCAGAGTGACGCCGTGGATGTCGTGGCCTTTTGCGATCATCTGCGTACCGACTAGGAGATCGAGCTCGCCGTTATCGAACGAGGACAGCATGCGCTCGAAATCGTCTTTGCCGCGGACGGTGTCGCGGTCCATGCGTCCGATGCGGGCTGATGGGAACAGCCCGTGCAGGCGGTCTTCGAGTTTTTCTGAGCCCGCGCCGATGAAGTAGATGTGTTCGCTCTCACACTTGGGGCAAACGTTGGGGACTGCGCGCTTGAATCCGCAATAGTGGCACTCGAGTTTATGGTCGCGCTTGTGATGGGTGAGCGCGATGGCGCAGTTGTCGCATTGCACGGTTTGGCCGCAGGAGCGGCAAAGCACGACGGGCGCGTAGCCGCGGCGATTGAGGAGCACCATTGCCTGCTCGCCGCGGGCGAGCCGCTCGCGGATGGCTTGCGTGAGTCCGCCGGAGAAGAGGACTTCCTCTTCTTTGTTCTTCTGCTGGAACTCGGAGCGCATGTCGAGGACCTCGACTTTGGGCAACGGCCGCTGCTCGACGCGCTCGCGAAGTTCGATGAGTTGGTATTTGCCGCGCTGGGCGTTGTGGTAGGACTCGAGGGATGGAGTCGCTGAACCAAGCACCACGGCTGCGTTCGAGAGCTTGCCACGCATTACAGCGACATCGCGTCCGTGATAGCGCGGGGTCTCTTCCTGCTTATAGGAGGTGTCGTGTTCTTCATCCACGACGATCAGCGCGAGGTCTTCAGATTTGACCGGAGCAAAAATTGCGGAGCGGGTCCCGACGACGATGCGAGCCTCGCCGCGGCGGATGCGGTGCCACTGCTCGGCACGCTCGTCGGCAGAGAGGCCTGAGTGGAGGATGGCGACGTCATCCTTAAAGAGATAGTGAAGATTGGCGGCGGCGGCTGGCGTGAGTCCGATCTCGGGCACCAGCATGATGGCGGCCTTGCCTGCGGCGAGCACGGCTTTCATTGCGGCGAGATAGATAGCCGTCTTGCCGGAGCCGGTGACGCCATGGAGCAAAGTGACGGAGAATTTCCCGTCGCTGGCGGCGGTATTGATCTGGTTGAGGGCGTCGCGCTGTTTTGCAGTGAGCTTTACGTCGTCAACGGAGCGTGCTTTCAAAGTTGAGAGTTCGAAGCTGGCAGGCTCTTCGACTATTTCGATCAGGCCTCGCTTTATAAGCGTTTGCAATGTGGTGCGAGGGATGGGGAGCTGGCGCAGCTGTTCCACCGGCATGCGGCCAGCATTTTCTTGCAGGCCGGCAATGATGGCTTGTTGATTTGCATTTAAAGCTCTTCCCTCAGCGGCTAAGAGCGGTTTCTCTCCTGCGGCTGACGGTGGGCCTGAAGGCCCGCCCCGCCCCTGCGACTTAAGCGCCGCAACTTGGACCAGCCTGCGCGCGTCGCGAACGGAAGAGGCGTCCTCGCGCGCGATCCACTTCTTGCGGACCATGCCGAGCAGAAGGGATTTGGGAAGCTTCACTGCGGCGCGTAGCGAGCCTTCGCTGGCGAAGTCGCGTTGCGCGAGGTAGTCGAGGGCTTTGTATTCGAGATCTTGTTCGGCTTCGGAGCGGCGCGAGCGCAGCGACGATCCGATGCCGGCGGATGCGGCGAGGGCTTCATGCCCCGCCTCCGCCATGCGGTAGACAATCTGCTTCCTCACCTCAGCAGTGAGCGGCAGCATGCTCCGAAAGACTTCGCCGACGGGAGCGATGTAGTACTGCGCGATCCATTCGCCAAGTTTGAGCAGGCCGGAGTCGAGGACGGGCTCGGCGTCGAGCGCGGCGATCACCGTTTTGATCGTGATCTTCTTTTCTTTGTCGTGGGATTGCGGAGCGTTGTCGTGCAGTTTGGTGACGATGCCGACCATGCGCTCGGCGCGGAAGGGCACGAGAACGCGTCCGCCGACGACGGGCTCGGTCTCGCCGACACGATAGGTGAAGGTGGCGTCGAGCGGGACGGGGACGGCGACGTCACAGAAGGTGGGCATCGAAAGCTATGGCTTCTTAGGAACGGCCATGCCGAGCTCGCGCATGACCATCTGCAGGTCTTTCCAGGCTTCGGCCTTCTGGCGCGGGTCGCGCAGCAGATACGCGGGGTGGTAGGTCGCAACAAGTTTGGTCCCGCGGAAATCGTAGATCTTGCCGCGCAGGTTCGCCATCGAGTCATTCACGCCCAGCAGGTTTTTAGCGGCGACGGCCCCGAGGGTGACGATCATTTTCGGCTGGATGACTTCGATCTGGCGCATAAGGAATGGTGAACAGGTGTCGCACTCGTCTTTTTCGGGAGTACGATTGTCGGGTGGGCGGCACTTCACCACGTTGGCGATGTAAACGTCCTCGCGTCGGATCCCCATGGCCGTGATCATGTTGTTGAGGAGCTGGCCGGCGCGGCCGACGAAAGGCTCGCCTTGCTTGTCCTCGTCGGCTCCGGGGCCCTCGCCGACGAACATAATGTCGGCATTTTCGTTGCCGACGCCGAAGACCAACTTAGTGCGGCCCTTATGCAGACGGCAACGGGTGCAGTCGCCGATGTCGTCGCGGATCTCGGCGAGGGCGGCGGATTTGTTGAGTACCGGAAGTTCATTGGCGGTCTGAGACGTGGCATGCCGCGCTACGACCTGGGTCATTGGCTGAAGAGTTTCGAGGTGGCGGATGTCAGAGGGTTCGCAGCGGTAGAAGTCGCCCAGGCCCATCTCGCGGGCGTACTTCACGCGGGCAGCAAGCGCTGCTCTCTGATCGGCTGTCAGTGGCATTTTCTCGATTTTAGCAGCCGCAATGAAAACCACAGAGGACGCGGAGGGCGCAGAGGATCTTTTCTTTTTTACACCCAAACATTTTCGCGGCTAAAGGGGGTCCTTCGACTCTTGTGCTCGCTTGCTCGCATTCAGGGCTGAGGCCCTGAACTGCCAAAACGCTCGCTCAGGATGACAGCGGGGAGAATAGTAGGCGCCGCGGATCGCTCGACTGCGGTGCTATGCGCCTGTGCTCGGGATGACCTTCGGCGAGCGGGCCTGACTGCGAAGCTTGATGGCGGTTTCGATGACGCGCTGTGCGACGTCCCACTTGGAGGATTCGGGGACATCGATAACGTCGTGCCGGGTGATGATGGTGACGGCGTTGCGTTCGGAGTCGAAGCCGATGCCGGGCTGGGAGACGTCGTTGACAACGATGGCGTCGAGGGACTTTGTGAGCAGCTTTTTGCGGGCGTTCTCCAAGGCATTCTGAGTCTCGGCGGCGAAGCCGATCAGGATCTGCTTGCCTGATTTGCGCTTGCCGAGTTCGGCGAGGATGTCGGTTGTTCCTTCAAGTTCGAGTGCGAGCGAAGCGCCGGCTTGGCGTTTGATCTTCTGGTCGGCGGCGCTCTTCGGGCGATAGTCCCCGACGGCGGCGGCTTTAATAATGATGGAAGCTTCAGATGCACGAGCTAATACGGCATCGCGCATCTCTTGCGCGGTTTGCACGTTGACGACTTCGGCGGCAGAGGGCGGCTTGAGATTCGTGGGGCCGCTGACCAGGATGACGCGCGCACCGCGACGAAGAGCGGCTTCAGCGATGGCGTATCCCATTTTGCCGCTGGAGCGATTGCCGATGTAGCGCACCGGGTCGATGGGCTCGCGAGTAGGGCCGGCGGTGATCAAAACGATTTCGCCTGAGAGTTCCTGCCCCACGCCAAGAACTTCCAGGACTGCGGTAACGATGGATTCGTTGGCGGCGAGACGGCCGGGGCCCATCATGCCGCAGGCGAGGTAACCGGAGTCGGGCTCGACGACGCGAATGCCACGTTCCCGCAAAACCTTCAGATTCGCCTGAGTCGCCGCGTTCTCCCACATGTTCACGTTCATGGCGGGAGCGAGGACAACGGGAGCGGTGGTCGCGAGAAATAACGTCGTCAGAAAATCGTTTGCCAAGCCGTTAGCGAATTTTCCCAAAAGATCGGCGGTGGCGGGGACGACGACCAGCGCGTCAATCGCCTGTGCGACAGAAATGTGCTCGACGGCGGAGTCGATGTTCGGGGTCTCGGCGGCGGAGCCGAAGAGATCAGTAATCACTTTTTCGCCGCTAAGAGCTGCGAAGGTGAGCGGCCGGACGAATTCCTGGGCCGCGTTGGTCATGACGACCTGTACGCGGATGCCGCGGTCCTGCAGCAGGCGGACGACCTCTGCCGCCTTATAGGCCGCTATACCCCCGCCGACACCAAGAGCCACCTTCATAAGGCACATTTTACCCCGCGCGGCTGGAGAAGGCTCCGCCGGGTAGCTACCTACTCAATAGATGTTCGAGGGCGCGAAAAGTAGCTAGCTGGCCGTCTAGCTGGAAACCGGCGGCTTGGGCTCGTTGAGCACGTAGCTGACCTTGCCGGCGCGGATCTCATCTTCTGCGATGCGGCAGGCCTTGCGCGAGTGCGAGTCCACCATGGGACGGGCGCCGTTCTGCAGTTGGCGGGCGCGGCGGGCCGCGACCAGGATGTAGCGGTAGTTGCTGTCGAAACCTTCGATCAACTTCATGACATCGGCCTCTATTTTCCGCTGGGGGTGCGGATCAACTGAAACGACTCGATGATCGGCTGCAGCTTGTCGTGGGCATTGGCCTGCAAACACGGATCAGCCAAGGCTTTCAGCTGCTTCTCGTTCGCCGGATGCGTACCGGTGTGCTTGCTGCGCTCGCACGCCAGGATCGCTTCCAGGTGTTCGATGGAGTCTTCGAGCCGGTCGTTCACTAAAATATAGTCGTATTTGGGATAATTCTCAATCTCTCGCCGAGCGCCATCCAGCCGTTTTTGGATGGTCTCGTGGAGGATCTCGGGCGGCGTCTTGATGGTCCTCAGCTCCTCTTCGGCGCGCGTGCGGCGTTCGAGGCGACGCTTCAGTTCGTCGTGCGAAGGGGGAAGGATGAAGATGCTGACCGCCTCCGTTATTCGCTTCTTGATCTGCTCGGCGCCCTGCACGTCAATGTCGAGCAGCAGATCGTTGCCGCTGGATTCTGCCTCGCGAAGAAAGCGCTTGGCCGTGCCGTAGTAGTTTCCGAAGACATTCGCGTGCTCGAGGAATTCGCCTTGCGCGATCATGCGCTCGAACTCGTCACGCGAGACGAAGTAGTACTCATAGCCGTTGCGTTCGGAACCCCGCGGCGGACGGGTGGTGTAGCTGACGGAGAAGGTGAGCTTCGGGATGTCGGTGCGGACGCGGTTCACCAGCGTGGATTTCCCCGAACCCGATGGCGCCGAGATGATGAAGACCAAAGGTTTCATTCGACGTTCTGCACCTGCTCGCGCGATTTTTCGATCTCCGACTTCATGGCCAAACCAAATTCGGTGATGCGCAATCCTTCGCCGCTCACGCCCGCGGTCTTTGAAAGCAAAGTGTTGGCCTCGCGGTTCATTTCCTGCAAAAGGAAATCGAGCTTCTTGCCGATCTCGCCTTTCTCGTCGAGTAGTCCGAGGAAGTGCTGGATGTGAGTGTGCATGCGCACAATCTCTTCCTGCACATCGCTGCGCTCGGCCATGATGGCGGCTTCCTGGAGGACGCGGTCGCTATCGACTTGGGTGGAAATCAGCTCTTTGAGGCGCGCGTGGATCTTTTCCATGTGGGCTTTCGAGATGGCGGGGCGAAGTTTTTCAATGTCGCTGGTGGCGGACTTGAGGCGCGCCATGCGGTCGCGGAGCTCTTTGTCGATGCCCTTGCCTTCTTGGATCCGCATCGCGTCGAGGCTGGCGATGGCTTGCTCGACGGCGGCAAGGACGGCGGCTTCGAAATTTCCGTCGAGCGGCACGGTGGTGCCGGAGAGCGCGCCCGGCATCCTGAAGATGGCGTTCAGGTCGGGAGAGGAGTTGATGGCAAATTCTCTTTCGGCTTCGCGGAAGGCTTGAATGTACCCCCCGATCAATTCTTTGTTGAGCGAAAACCCTGTTGCAGCGGTGCGATCGATGGAGAGCGTGAGTTCGACGTGTCCGCGGTGCACGCGTTCCTTGAGAAGTTTGCGCAATTTGAGTTCGAGCGCGTCGGTGTCGCCGGGCATGCGCAGATGCAGGTCGAGGAAGCGATGGTTCACTGACTTGAGCGAGATGGCGAAGCCCGGCATGGCCTCAGTGGCCTCACCTTTGGCTTGCGCGAACGCGGTCATGGAGCGGATGGGCATGCGTCAGTTGCCAGTTGTCGGTTGCCAGTTGCCAGTTTTTTCAAGCAGTGTCAAAACGAAAGCTCCTAACCAGTTAGTCTTGTCCATTAACAGGGACCGGTTCAAGGTCGGCGAACTGCATCTCGTGCAGCTTGCGATAGAGGCCCAAGCGGCTCATCAGTTCGTCGTGCGTGCCGATGTCGGCGATGGTGCCGCCTTCGATCACCACGATGCGGTCGGCGCGGCGCACGGTCGAAAGCCGGTGCGCGATCACAAAGACGGTGCGGCCGGTCATCAGGTTCTGCAACGCCGACTGCACCAGCGCCTCAGACTCGGTATCGAGCGACGAGGTGGCCTCGTCAAGTATAAGCACGGGCGCATTCTTCAGAATGGCACGCGCGATGGCGATGCGCTGGCGTTCGCCGCCGGAGAGGCGCATGCCGCGCTCGCCGATGACTGTGTCGTAGCCCTCGGGCATGGCGGAGATGAAATCATGCGCGAGTGCGGCTTGCGCCGCCTGCTGGACTTTATCCAGCGCGACATCGGGACGACCGTAGGCGATGTTGTTGCGGACGGTGTCGTTGAACAGGATCGTCTCCTGGGTGACGATGCCGATCTGACTGCGCAAGGAGTCCACCTTCACGTCGCGGATGTCGGTGCCATCGAAGACGAGACGGCCGGAGGTCACGTCGAAGAAACGGGGCAGGAGATTGACCAGCGTAGTCTTACCGGCGCCGCTCGAGCCGACGAAAGCGACGACTTCGCCGCTGCGGACTTCGAGGTTGATGTCGCGCAAAATATCGCGCGAGCTATCGCCCTCACCATTGCTGTAGCTGAAGGTGACATTCTCGAAGCAGATGCGCGCGCGGAAGGCAGGCAAGACAACGGCTCCAGGCTTCTCCAGAACTTCATCAGTCGCATCCATAAAGCGAAAGATCTCCTGCGACGCTCCGCGCGCCTGCTGGAAATTGTTATTGAAGAGGATCGCCACGCGGCGAATAGGATCGTACAAGCGAAATACCGCAACCAGGAAAGTCACGTAGCCGCCAAGGGTGAGAATGCGCCGGCTGATGATGTGGGTCCCCAACAGCAAGAGAAGGGCGAAGGCGAAGGCCGCAATTTCTTCCATGATGGGAGACGTGAGAGCAATAGCCTTTACCGACCGCATGTTGGCGCCGAACAAGCGTTCGCCAGCCCGGCGGAAGCGGTTGGTCTCCCAGCCTTCCATGCCGAAAGCTTTCACGATGCGATTGCCGGTGATTGTTTCCTGCAGGATGTTGCTGATGTCGGCCAGCTTGTCCTGACCGGTGCGGGTGGTCTTGCGCACACGCTTGCCGATGCGGAAGGAAGAAAAAACAATGAAGGGAATGAAAAGTGTAAGGACCCACGCTAGTTTTCCGCCCAGCGCAACCACCAACCATGCCATCGCTAGCATGATGAAGATCTGTTGAATGGCGTCGGCGAGTACTGACGACATGGCGACCTGAAGTTTCTCCGCATCGTTGACCAGGGTCGAGATCAGGCTGCCGGTCGTATTACGGCCGAAGAAGCTTACTGAGCGGCGCACAACTGAACGGTAAAGTCTTTCGCGAATGTCGGTGACCATCCTGAAGCCGACAAAATTAACGAGGTACGTGCCGGCGTAGTCAAAAAGCCCTTTGATGGTGGTGGCTGCGACTAGCGCAAAAGCCACCATCGCCCAGGGGTCATGGATGCCAGACGGAACTATCGAGTCCAGATGGAACTTATGGTCAGACCAGCGTAGCGGGAACAGCGGAATATCGTGAGGATTGTCAGCGTTAGGAGCGTAGATCGTGCCCGCCACTCCTCCAGCACCAGGGTTGAAGACGCGATCGAGTATAGGAGCGAGCAGCGCGGTGCGGAAGCCTTCGAGTGCTCCTACTACAGCCATGCAAATGACGCCAACCACAAACCGTAGCGAATAGGGCTTCGCATAGTAGAGCAACCGCTTCATCTCGGGCGGGCTGCCCGGCTGCGATCCTGATTCGATATTGGAAGGAGTTAGCGGCAAGTTTCTATTCTAAATTGAGAGTTGCGTTTTACTGGTGTTCCTTCCTGCTGCTGAGGGCGAGACGCCCTCAGTACGGCCGGCAAGATGCCGGCGTTACGGTACGTTAGGGTTTGGCGTCACGATGTGAGACTTTGACCTGGTAGCCCGCGTCGGCCAGCGCCTTCTGCATCTCTTCCGAGATCAGGACTGACCGATGCTGGCCACCGGTGCAGCCGAAGGCGACGGTGAGATAGCTCTTGCCTTCCCGAATGTAGTGCGGCAACAGGTAAACCAAAAGATCGGCGATGCGCTTGATGAACTCGCGCGTCTGCGGAAAGGACAATACATATTTCGCCACTTTGGTGTCTTTCCCGCTGAGCGGGCGCAGCTCCGGAATGAAGTGCGGGTTGGGTAGGAAGCGCACGTCGAAGACGAGGTCAGCGTCGTCGGGGACTCCCTGCTTGTAGCCGAAGCTGACGGCGGAGATGAAAATGCTTTTGCCGGGCGTGGTCGCCTGAAAGCGCTCGATGATGTGGGCGCGCAGTTCGTGAACCGTGAACTTGGAAGTATCTACCACGATGTCGGCCTTGGCGCGGATAGGCGCCAGGATCCGGCGTTCCAACTGGATCGCTGCCTTCACGGTTTGCCTGGTTCCGAGCGGATGCGGACGGCGGGTCTCGCTGAAGCGGCGCACCAGAGCTTCGTCGGAAGTTTGCAGGAAGATAACGCGGACCTTCAGCTTGGAGCGTAATTCCTCGAGGATCCGGGGAAGTTTTTCAAGGCCGTGCCCTTCGCGGATGTCGACAACCAGCGCGGTGCGCTCGATCTCGGAGGAATGCAGGGTCATGTCCACGAAACGGGGGAAGAGTTCGATGGGCATATTGTCGACGCAGTAGTAGCCCATATCCTCAAAGGCCTTGAGAACGCTAGCCTTACCGGAGCCGCTCATGCCGGTGATGACGACCAGCTCTTTGCGGGAATCGCGCGGAAGCGCGGATTCGCGGCGGCGGGCTTTACGCTTGGATTTCGCTGGCATTGCGAGAGATGGTAACACTAACTCAAAGCATCACTTTGCGCCCGCATCACGCATGGCGGTGATGAGTTCGGGAGTCTGGCGGCGCGCGGCGCTGGCGAGCGCAGTGAGGCCCTGCGCGTTCTTGGTTTCGATATCGGCGCCGCTGGCGATCAGGAGCTGTACGACCTCGACCGAGCCGTGCTCGGCGGCGGAGAAGAGTGCGGTGTGGCCGTCGTCGCGTTGGTCGTTGACGTGGGCTCCGCTCGACAAAAGAGCGCGCACGGTCGCGATATCGCCGCTGGCAGCCGCAAGCATCAACGGCGTGGTGCCATTGGGACTCTTAGCGTTCGCCCCGGCGGCCTTCGACAGAAAAGCCATGGTGGTGAGCGCGTCTCCGCGCTCGGCTGCGAGCATCAGCGGCACCCAACCGATCCGGTTGTGGACGTCGCTTGCGGCACCCGCATTGATCAACGCAAGCACGCAGTCGGCGCGGTGCTGGTTGGCGGCATGGTGGAGGGCGGTCCAGCCGTAGTAGTCGGTGTCGTCGAGTGCGGACTTGGTGTTGCCGGTTTGGGTCGAAGGTTTCGCCGCGGCGTTGAGGCCGGCAATTAATGCTGCGAGCACGCGAACATCACCTTCTGCAGCAGCGAACATCAGCGGCGTGGTTCCGTTCTTATCCTGAATGCGGATCTTTGCGCCGACGGCGAGGAGCGCCTGCACGGCATCGAGACGGCTGCCGAGGACGGCGGCGACGAGCGGAGTCCAGCGGTCGTTGTCGGCCTGATTGACGTTAGCCTTGTGCTCCAGCAGCAGATTGAATGCGGGCATATTGCCGGCATCGGCGGCGGTGAGCAGCGCGGTCCAGCCGACTTGGTCGCGAGCATTCCCGTCGGCACCGGCATCGATCAGCGCCTGCGCCATGGTGGTGTCGAAGTACTCGGCCGAGATCATGAGCGGGGTGACGCAATGCTCGTCGCGGGCGTTGGGGTCGGCGCCTTTGGCGAGAAGCTCTTTCAGGACCTCGATCTTGTTGTCTTCGGCGGCGTCGAGGAGCGCGTCGTCGAGTCGCTGCTGCTTAAGCGGTGAGAGCTCTGGTTTTTGGACGGAACTTGGCGGTAGCGGGATGACGTCGCAGACCGTCTCCGCGGGCGGGGCTTTTTTCGCGCGAGCCTTTTTTGTTGTTGCCAGGAGAAGCGGGCAGCACAGGAGCAGGCTAAGGGCGGCAGCGGCGATCCGGTGGAAATTCATGTGATGATTGAGTGCATTGTAAGTCAGGTTGCATGCCCTGAAACCGACATCCTTCACCCGGGTCACCCCAGCCCCGACCACCCCACCACGCGCAAAAAGAAGCGCGCGCTGGGGACCCCGGTTAAGCGGCTTGGCCCCCCTCGCTCAGGATGACGCCAAAAATAAAAACGGAGCACCATAGTGCTCCGTTTGGGTTGCGAAACCATGTGGCTTAAGGGGCTTCGATCAATTCGAGTTTGCCATCTTTGGTGCGGTGCAGCACTTTGACGCGGCCTTCGGGATCGCGGAAGACGAAGACATCGCGGTCGCGGAATTCGCACTCCTTGATGGCCTCCTCGAGCGTCATGGGCTTGAGGGCGACGGAGTCGTCGCTCCTGACCACGTGGGCCTCGGTCATGCGCACAGCGTTGGGGAATCCGTGCACGACTACCGGGACCGCCGCGGTGGCACTGGCTCCAACGGCCATGCGAACTTGCTCGACCTGGGCGTCGGCAGAGACAGCCTTCTTCTTTGCAGCCTGGCGGCGTTTGGTCTTCCAGCGCGACTTGTATTTCAGCGCTTGGCGGTCGATGTGATCGAGCGCTTCCCCGATGGCGGAGGTCATATCGGTGGCCTCGGCGGCGCCGACGATAGGATTGTCGCGCACGTGGATGGTGATCTCGGCCTTGTGCAGGCGCTTTTCAGCGATGAGGATCACGTGGGTCTCGAAATTGTTGCCGAGAAGTTTGGTGAGTTTGGTCAGGCCGGTCTCGACCTGCTTGCGGACTGCGGGAGTGATGACAAACTGCCGTCCAGTGTACTCAACGTTCATTCTTTTCCTCCCTACCTACGCGTTCAGTGAAATCGGAACAGTTGGGGAACAGCGATTTTTTGTCCTCTTGCCTCCTTAGCTGTTAGACGTTGTTAGATACGTTTCGATCCTCCTAGGAGTGCGCCGGCGGCGAGGGTGGCACCGGTGGTTTCAGTTGTTTCTGATGACAGGTGAAGCAGGTGACCTGCACTCTCTCCGTGTCGGGCGGATCGGGCTTGATCTTAGGTAAAACTTTCTCGTTGATGTCGTTCTGCATCTTGAGCATCAGGCGTGCGTTCAGTTTATTTTGCTTCGCATCAGATTGAAAATCGAAGGTCGAGAGATCGTCTGGCTCCTTGCCGACGTGGCACGTGATGCAGCGCGTGCCCAGGCCGCGGACAAACATCATCATGGTGGAACGCAATTCGTCAGGCGAGGTGCTGCGCGGGATGACCTTGGTCTTCTTGGGCTTGGGCCACTCAAACTTCGGACGAGCAGGTTGCGGAGCAGGAGCCGATTCTTGAGTCAGAGCAGGAATGCAGATCAGTAAAAACAGGATCAGGACTCGCACGTAATCTCCTGTGATCCGAACCTCTATCCCTTACAACTACTTCTTCACACGTCTTTGGTGCGTACTGGGAATCTTCATATCTTCCCGGTACTTTGCCACGGTGCGTCGCGTAACCTGGATGCCTTGAGACTGCAATATACGCGTGATCTGTTCGTCTGTCAGCGGTCTTGATGGATCTTCTTCTTCGATCAGCTTTTTGACCCGGCGCTTCAAGATCAAGAGCGAGGTGCCGCTTCCCTCGGGTCCATTCACACTCTCACTGAAGAAATAGCGCAACTCGAAGACGCCCTGCGCGGTGTGGGCGTATTTGTTGGCGACGGCGCGGCTGACAGTGGAAGGATGTACGCCGATCTCTTCCGCGACTTCCTTGATCATCATGGGCTTGAGCTGGTCGATGCCCTGATCGAGAAAATCGCGCTGGCGGGCGATGATGACCTGGCACACTTTCAAAATGGTCTGCTTGCGCTGTTCGATGTTCTTGATGAGCTGGATGGCGGATTTGTAGCGCTCCTTAACGTAATTGCGTACGTCCTTTTCTGCGGCTTCGCGGTGCAGCAGGCGCTTGTAGGAAGAGTTAAGGCGAAGTTGCGGCAGATCTTCGTCATTCATGATGACGAGATATTGGTCACCGTCTTTCACGAAAGCGACGTCGGGCTCGATGAGGCGCGTCTCGGTGATGTTGTAGCGCAGGCCAGGCTTGGGATCGAGCGTCTTGATGTAGTCGGTGGCCGCCGTGACGGCGTCGAGAGGGCGGTCGATGGCGCGCGCGATCTCTTTGTGTTGTTTGTTCTGCAGCGGCTTCAGATGGTCGGAGATGATAGCGATGCAATCTTTGAGGACGGGATAGAGCTCGCCTTCTTCCCCATTCTTGTCCATTTCGAGCTGCTGATGGTACTTGAGCTGGGCGAGCAGGCACTCGCGCAGATCGCGCGATGCGCAACCCACGGGATCGAAGCTGCGTACCAATTCCAGGGCCTCGTGAAGATCGTGACGATTGAAATTGGGCGGCGCAAAGTGCAAGGTACCCGGACGATCGCCATTCTGCCCGTTTTGCACCTGGCCTTCGTGTACCAGGAACGGCTTAATGGGAGCCGGATTCCCGCTGGAAGGTTCAGCGCTGGCCGCAATCTCCAACCCGTTATCAGCGGAATGCTCGTCACCGTCAGCCAGATCCACTTCGACAGCCGCAGGCGGCTCTTCTTCCTTCACTTCGGACGGAGCAGGCGGTGCGATCCCAAGCAACTCTTCGTCGCTGGCGGTAAGGTAGCCGTCTTCCTCTAAGTTACCGATGATGACTTCGCCGGCCTCAGCTACCGCAGGCCGCAAGTGCATAGCGTGAAGCTGCCAAGTGAGGTGATCGGTCAGCGTGGAAGGACGCGAGAGGAAATTCTCGAACGAAGGCTTGTCGATGGACTCCCATTCCTGACGGCTGCGATAGCCGGGATCGAGATACTCCTGAAAGAAGCTGTCCATGTCGATCTGATCGAAGGAGTCGCCGCTCTCGCTCTCGGGCGCCATCTCCGCCACAGGGGCGTCGGTGGTGGCGACCGGGCGCTCGCGTTCTTCTTCTTTGCGGGCAATATCGTCGAGCAGAGGGATCGAGGACTCGAGTTCTTCGAGCACCGGGTTCTCCACCATCTCGGCGGTGATCATGTCCTTGAGCTCAAGCTTGTTGAGCGCGAGGACGCTGACCATCTGCACCAGACCCGGAGTAAGGATCTGCTTCTGCGAGACGCGGAGGTTCAGTTTGGGCTGCAGTAGTGCCATTCGTTTTTTAGAACTCAGTACCCAGTAGCCAGTACCCAGTTACGGAGCGCGCCTTCGGCGCGAACATCTTTCTTAAAATCAAAAACAAATTCGAAGACAAAAACGAAACCAAAAACAAATTCAAAGACAACTCAAATCTCATACTAGCGAAAAACTCTCGCCTAAATAGACACGGCGGACCTCGGAATCATTGCCTAACTGCTCGGGCGTGCCGGTGCGGAAGATGCGCCCTTCGTTGATGATGTAGGCGCGATCGGTGACCGACAATGTCTCCCGCACATTGTGATCGGTGATCAAGACCCCGATCCCGCTAGCCTTCAGGTCAAAAATAATCTTTTGCAGATCGAGGACTGCGATGGGATCGATGCCGCTAAAAGGTTCGTCGAGCAAAATGAATGCGGGCTCGATGCAAAGGCAGCGCGCGATCTCTACCCGGCGGCGCTCGCCGCCCGATACTGCGTGTCCGCGATTCTTGCGGATGTGGTTCAAGCCGAGCTGATCGATCAAAGTCTCCAGCCGCTCGCGTCGCTCATGCCAGGAGATCGGCTGCGCTTCGAGCACCGCCAGGATGTTCTCCTCCACCGTCAACTTGCGGAAGATCGAAGGCTCCTGCGGCAGATAGCTGATGTGGAAGTTGCGCGCCCGCAGGTACATGGGCACGTCGGTGATCTCAGAGTCGAGGTTGTCCTGGGAGATGACAACCCGGCCGCTGTCGGGGGGCGTGAGCCCGACCAGCATATAAAAGGTGGTCGTCTTGCCAGCGCCGTTCGGCCCTAGCAATCCGACGACCTCTCCCTGACTTACTCGCAGCGAGACGCCATTGACCACTCTGCGGCCGCGGTAAGATTTACCAATCTCGTCGGTCGCCAGAGTCTTCATTTTTTCTTCTAAGTTATTGTTTCTGCGTGACTTTCACCCGCGTATGGGTAACCGCTCTTTGCTGTTCGTTGCTACCTACGAGCACCCTATCATCGTGAGAAAAGAAAGTCAAAGAATCACCGGTAACATTACCGTGTTCGGCATCAAAAATGCTAGGGAGCACGCCCGGCGAGCCGGTTAGAACGTACTTTGAGTCGGCTGCGGTGTAGACCAAGCGTACCCCGGTCGCCTTCCGCTCGGGTTCCTGGAGCACGACATTTCCCTCAGCAACGATTTTTTCCAGCTTATTGGCGCTTGCGGCTGCCGATGATTGGCGTGGCGCCAGAAAAACGTCGGCATGATCGGCGGTGAGCGTAGATTCGCCGCGACGCATCACCACGCCGCCATCAAAGTGGGCGACGCGTGCGTCTCCTGAGTAGGTAAGTTTGGCCGAGGTGATGTTGACCGGCACGACCTGGCCGTTCTTATCCTGATCGACCAAGACGGTTGTGACTTTTTTCGAAGCATCGGCGAGCGCGGTGGCGCTACGTCCGTCGCGATTGAATTCGACCACTGGCGCTTCCACCACATTCGCAGCCTGCCACAAGCGAACCCCGCCGCTATAGCGTCCAGTTCCCGTCTTCTGATGAGCGACGAGCGATTTTGCGGTGACGTGCACCGGCTCGGGGCCGCTGAAGATACCTCCTGAATTCGCGCCCAGCTTGTTGGGGTCGACGTAAGTGCTCTTCACGTTGCCGTCTGCGTTGGCATCGCCGGAAGCGCGATTGATGGCGATGTGGTCGGCGGAGGTGCTCATCCCCGAGTCGGTGACGCGCGGGTCACCTTCCAGGGTAGTCAGTTGATTTGAAGCGGTGTAGCGGGCGCGCGAGGCGGTTGCAGCGCGGGTTCCTTGCTGATAACGGAAATCTCCATCCTGCACGGCGGATTCGATGCCTTGAGCGTTGAAGCTTGCGAGCAAGTCGCGACTGGTAGTGACCGCGTCGGGTTGGTTTCCTGAGCGCGAGACTACCTTCGGCTCGGGTGCGCCATGAAGCGTGCGCATACGGTCCTGGTTGTCGAAGGTGCTGTCGAAGCGCTGCGCGGTTATCACGGTTGAGGAGCCGGGCTGGGCAATGGTGATGGTGCCCGGGCCATCGGTGACGGCGCGCTGCATGTGTCCTTGGTTGTTGAAGGAGATATCGAGAGCGTTGGCGGCCAGGTCGGTGCGGCTGGCTTTAGGTCCGGTGCCCTGCTGGGTGAGCTTTACGTTATCAATGACCTTCATTTTAGCAATCTTGCCGCTATCGCCGAACGCGATATTGACGCGACCGGCGCTGCCCGACGCTCCGCGTTCGCCGGCAAGGGTAACGCCGCCGGTCATGCTGGCAGATTCGAGATCGCCGCGGTTGCCGGTCTTGAACTGCATGACAGGAGAACGAGCGGTCGTACTGCCGCGACGGAAGCGGACGTCGCCCTTGGCGACGCCCCCTGAGATGCTGTTGTCGGGCGTGAGATCCAGCACCAACTGATTCGCATCGAGCGACGAGGCTGGCTGCTCCATTTTGACGTCGTCAAGGATTGCGTTCCTCGGCTGCTGCGTCATCTGCGCCTTCGCCGCAGTGACCTTGGTCGCGACCTGATCGAGGATGGTGAATTGAACCTTGGAGAGCAGGTTCATCGTGTTGGTCTTGGCGTCATAGGTGGCGCCCACCGCACTTCCGCTGGCATGAGGCACGCGGAATTCCACCAACTTATCTGTGTGAGCGATACCCGACTTCTGATTGAAAGAAAGTCCGCTGGTTTTGAGATGGATAGGATTATTCAATTCCTGGGGCGCTGCCTTATCGGGTAGCGATCCACCCTGCCGATTGCTCTGGAGATCTATCTGGACCTCGCCGGCGGCCGTGACATCACCGGAAGCGGGATCGTAGGCGAACTCAGATCCATAGATCTGGTCGAAGCGATTGGAATCGTCGCCGTAGATGATGATGTTCACGTCATGCAGCACGGCGCGGCCGGCATCTTTGTATTGCTCGGCCCGCTTAGCGTGGATGCTGAACAAAGTACGGCCGCCTTCAGACTTCGAAAGCGTGAATCCCTCAGTGCTTTGCTTGATATCGACGTGAAGCTTCTCGGAGGCGATCTTGACGGCGTGCTTGACGCGCCAGCGCGCGTAGAGGTAAAAGCCGGCGACTACCAGCACGATGGCGAGCGCAGATAGGGCAAACCAATTGCGCAGGCGCTTGGCGTCAAACCGCATGGTCAGATTGTAATGGCCGGGGCGAAAAGCTTAACCACAGAGGGCACGGAGAGGATTGACCTCCGCATTCTTGGTAGCTCTGAGACACGGCATGCCGCCTCTCTGCGCGAAGATTCCGGCACACTGAAGCTCTTCGGCTAGAGGTTTTCCGGCTGGCGCTCGTCGAGTTCGGCCTCGTTCTCAGCGTAGCGACGGAGCAGATTCGGCAAGTTCTGCGAGAAAGCCGAACGCGGCATCACGCTGTCGCAACCGACCTCTGACGCCTTTACCTTCAACTCACCTTGCAGGTGCGAGACGAAACCAAGGATGGAAGTCTGCTTCTTGAATTTCGCCTTCAGCTTGGGAATGGTGACCAGCGGCTTGGTGGTGTTGCCGTTCAAGTCGAAGATGATGAGCGCAGGCGCTCCTCCGCCGTTCTCTTCGACCTTCTGCGACAGCTCCTCGATGGTCTTGACGAAACCGATCTTTACGCCGAGTTTCTTGGCCGTCTCCTGGATCTTGCTGGTGAAGAAAAGATCATCAACGAAGACGTAGATGCGCAAAGGCGCGTCGGCACTGATCTGCAAAGGCTCCATCTCGGTGTAGGCAAAGTTCGAAGGGCGTTGCTGAGGCTGGAAATTTCCATTGCCGCGCTGTTGCTGCCCGCCGCCACCACCGGCTCGTCCGAAGCGGCGGAAGCGGCCGCGTCCACCCTGGCCGTTGCGGTTTTGGGGCTGACCTTGTCCATTGCCGCGGTTCTGCGAAGTGCTATTTCCGTTCTCACCCGAACCCTGACGATAGTTGTGGTCCATGGGGCCGCTGAGGGCTTGGCCGCGTCCGCGACGCTGACTGCCACCCTGGCGGTTTTGGCCTTGGGGACGGTTCTGCTGCTGGTCGCCGCCGCTGCCGCCTTGCCCACGCCGCCGACGACGGAAATTGCCGCGTCCGCGACGGCCATTGCGCTGACCGCCGGGCTGCTGCGCCGGCTGTCCGATGGGTGTTGGAGCGGCGTCACCGCTGGGTTGTGGTGGGGCCGAACGATTCGGCTCTTCAGAGAAATTCGTTTCGTTGTCCATTACTTCCTTCGTTACGGAGGCCGGTATTCTCGGCTTAGGTGCGTCGAGGAGCGACGCTTAAATTTCCAGCACGGTTGGGTTTCAAAAATCAGCCCTGCTCGGCAGAAACCTGAACAAACTCACACACGAGCGGGATATCAGTTCTATATAGCTCTCAGAGGTTTACCGCCTGAGAATGCCAGCACTCGAACGTGCGGCCCATAGGTGGAAACTAAATCTTAACCGCGCTGACCCATTCGATGCAAGCAAAAAGCTGGCGATGCCTTTTTTCGCGAAGCGGGCTCCTTCCGGCCCAATCCACGCGCCGAGGACGGATCACCCAGCGGCGGTACCTGTCTTCTTGGCGCGCTGCCGGCGCCGCGTCGCCTTGCGGTGCTGATCGAGTGCCTTGGAGGCGTCGGAAATGTCGATAAGAACCCCGATGACCAGCGGGTGCCCCTGGTTGTAGAACATCTTGCCGCGAGCGGCGAGGAGAAGGACTTCCTCGTTGTTCGTGCCCATGCGAAATTCGGTCTCAAAATCGCGGTTCCGGTGGACGGTCTGAAAGAGGTTCTTCAGGAAGTTCTCGCGATCGCCAAGATACGACATCCTGCTCAGGAGGGTGTTTTTGCTCAATGCCCCTTCACGGGGAAGGCCCAGCATCTCGCAGGCCTCATCGGAGCAGATCAGCTCGTCGGTCTCCACGTCGAGTTCCCAGGTTCCGATGTGGGCTGCCCGCTGGGTGAGGCGCAGCCGTTCTTCGCTCATGCGAAGCTGCTGGTAGCTCTCACGCAGGGCTTGCTCGGTCTTTTTGCGTTGCGCAATCTCCGTCTCGAGTGCCAAGGCCTTCTGCTGCAACTCGCTGATGGTACGCAAGCGATCTGCATCGGTTGGAAGAGACGTGTAGCCCTCGGTAGGGGCGACATGAGAGTGCTCAGAGCAGATCTGCCGGAATGGGTCCGCATCCGCAGCACGATCGAACCCGGCGATCGGATAAGCGCAGCGCAGATGGAAAGAATGAGTATGGGAGAGGTCGTTCCAGAATTGTTCCAGCTGCACCGCCTGTTCGGCCTTGCCATCGGCCCAGAGCAGGGCGACCATCTCGCCAAAGGCGGCAATGCGAGGGTTCTTGCCGCTACAAGAGGCCCTGACGGAACTCAATACATTTCCGATGATGTCTCGAAAGCGATCGGCTTGAAGCTGCCCGTTGACGACGAACTTGGACAACGTATCGGCAGCATCCAGCGCGACATATCGGCCTTCAGTCGTGGCACGCGGAACATCGAGTCCGAGCGTGCGCAGCTGCTTGTTGAGCGCAACGCGATGAGCTTCGGTCGCGATGACAACGGCAGCGTCGCCTGCCCCGAGAGCGGCGCCGATGAAACGGCTCAGGTCGTCCAACAGGGCGGTGTCTTCCGCGTAAAACTGAACGGAGTGAGCTTCGGCGGGCAGATCGCGCCAGTCGGCGGATGGAGGCAGAGCGCTATTAAGGTCGGCGAAGGGGTACTGATTGGCGCTCACTTATTATTCCTGGTCAACTCGATTAGGGTGGGGCTTGGGAAGTCCTTTAGTTGCAGCAACTTCGGCTATCCGGAACTAGTAGTGTGATGCGCGAGGATTCCTGGCACGTTGCCAACAGGTTAAAAACGAAATTTGGTGGGCGCTGTAGGACTTGAACCTACGACTTCCACCGTGTGAAGGTGGCACTCTACCGCTGAGTTAAGCGCCCTAAGACTAGCTGTGAATCTAAAACAGGCTGGCAGATTCAGTTTACCAAAGGCCTCCCTGAGCCGCCAAGCAAAGGCTGAGCTCGTGGACGCTGCATCTTACACGGAAGCGAAAAAAGCAATAGAATGGCCGCATCCGATGCCAGGAATTCCCCCAAAAACCGACCGCGAGCCCCCGCAACTTTTTGTGGCAGATGGGGTTAACCCAGATGTGAGCACTGTGGCTCTGAGCGTAGCCGCTGTTCCTCCGGTCGGGTCGGCCGCAAGCACGCCGAACGACGCCGACATCATGCTGCGCGTAAAAGCCGGCGACGAATCGGCATTTGATTTTCTGGTCCAGAAATTCCGTCGCCAGCTGATCGGGTTCATGTACCGCATGACGCACAGCCAGTCGATCGCGGAAGAACTGGCACAAGAAGTCTTTTTACGCGTCTACCGGTCGCGGGAGTCGTATTCGGCGGAAGCCAAGTTCACCACGTGGATGTACCGCATCGCGACGAACTTGGCGCTGAACCATCTGCGCGATACCAAGACGGAGCGCATTGAAGTTTCGGTCAGCTTGGATGAGCCGGACGATGAGACGGGGAGGACGCCCGACGTCGCCGACCATGGATTAACGGCCGAACAAGATCTGCTGCGTCGCGAGCGGCTGGCCGCCATCCGCAAAAAAGTAGAGGCATTGCCCGAGCGGCAGCGCATGGCGGTGCTGATGCATAAGTATCAGGGGATGGACTACAAGGAGATCTCCAAGGTACTAAAGCTGAGCGAGTCAGCGACCAAGTCATTGTTGTTCCGCGCGTATGAAACGCTGCGCGAGACATTGAAACAATTCGTCTAACTGTTGTAGGTGCGATCTAGGCCGAGGATCGAGGATGTTATGAATTGCCAAGAAGTACGGGAAGAAATGCTGCTGATGACGCCGGGCGAGAACTCGCCGCAGGCATCCGCGCACGTGCGCGGATGCGAGGCATGCTCGAAGGAGCTGGCGGCCCTACGCTCGACCATGGCTCTGCTGGATGAATGGGCCGCGCCCGAGCCGTCGCCTTATTTCGATGCGAAGTTGCGCGCGCGCCTGAAATCCGAGCCAGAACCGAGGCGCGGATGGCAGCGCTGGGTCTCGCCCCTCACCGGATGGAAGCCGGCGATGGCGGTGGCGCTGGCAGCGGCGATGGTGGTTGGGATCAGCGTTTACAAGACTCCGCAGATCACGACGGAGCAACCGGCGCCTTTGATCCAGCCAGGTACCGCGGTTTCCGACCTGCAGAAGTTGGACAAGAACCAGGAGCTTTACGCCAGCTTTGATCTGCTCGATGATGATGAAGATGTGAACCCGTAAGTGCGAATGACCTGGCCAAAGATGATGTTCGGGACCTTGCTGCTGGGCGCAACAATTGCGCTCGCGCAGACGCAGCAGCCGGCCCCTATTCCTCCTCGATTTCTAGGTCCGCCTATTCACAAGGACGATGCGCACGCAGGGAAACATGCGCACCACGGCGATTGGCTGAAGAAGTTCAAAGACCTTCCGCAGGATCAGCAAAAAGCCGCGCTGGAGAACGATCCGGAATTCAAAAAGCTACCGCCAGAGCGGCAGGAGAAGTTGCGGCAGCGGCTGGCGCAGTTCAACAATCTGCCGCCGGAGCAGCGCGAAAAGATCGTCAAGCGGATGCGTCGCTTCGAGAACCTGACACCGGCACAGAAGCAGCAAGCCCGAGCGCTGGCGCAGCGTTATCACGATGTCCCGCCGGAGCGACGGCAGAAGATGCGGCAGGCTATGCGCGACCTGGCGGAAATGTCGCCGGAGGACCGCAACAAAGCATTGGATTCCGACCGATTCCGCAATAACTTCAGCGATAACGAGCGCGAGATCATGCGCGGCATGGCGGAGATGCGCACCAACCTCAACGGCAACCAGAGCGACTAGCCTGTTTTCCCTTCCGGTAGATCTGTTCTTCCGGTGATCAGCCGTGCGCCACTCTGGAAGGTGAAATACGCCCACGCCCATTGAATAAAAACCACCAGGCGGTTGCGGAAGCCGATCAGAAAAAAGATGTGCACGGTGAGCCAGAAGATCCAGGCGACCAGTCCTGAAAGATGAAGCCGGCCGAACTCGGCGACCCCGGCCCCACGTCCGATGGTGGCGAGGCTTCCTTTATCAAGATATTGGAAGGGCTTACGCGGCTCACCCTCGATGCTTCGCCAGATATTCTTGGCGGCCGACTTTCCCTGCTGAATCGCAGCCGGAGCGACACCCGGCGCCTGCCTTCCTGACTTGTCAGTGACGGATGCCAGATCGCCAACGACAAAGACTTCGGGATGGCCGGGGAGGCTGAGGTCGGGCTCAACCTTGACGCGTCCGGCATAGTCGGTGGGCGCGTCCAGAATGTTTCCAAGGGGAGAGGCCTTCACCCCTGCCGCCCAGAGCGTGACACTGGCAGCCATGACTTCATCCCCGACCAGCACTTTCCCCGGCTGCATACCGGTTACGGCGCGTCCAACAAGGACGTCGACACCAAGATGGCGAAGCTGGCGCTCGGCGCTGCGGGAGAGGTCCTCGGGATACGCGGGAAGAATGCGCTGGCCTGCTTCCAGCAGCACAACGCGCGCGCGCGTGGGATCGATGCAGCGAAAATCTTTGGCCATCACTTTCTGCGCGATCTCCGCGATGGATCCGGCGATCTCAACGCCGGTCGGACCACCTCCGACGACGACAAAGTTCAACATGGGACGTTTGCCCTGAAGCAATGCTTCGCGCTCGGCTATCTCGAAGGCGAGCAGCACGCGGCGACGGATCTCAATGGCGTCTTCGATGCTCTTCAGGCCAGGGGCCAGCGCGGCCCACTCCTCGTGTCCGAAGTAGGCATGGCTAGCGCCAGCGGCGACGACCAGATAGTCGTAGGCGAGTGCCTCGCCCGTTTTCAACGTAACTTTTTTGTTGGTGAGGTCGAAGTGCGTGGCTTCGTCGAGCAGGACCTGCACGTTGCGATACTTGCCGAGGACGCTGCGGATGGGTGAAGCAATGTCAGCCGGCGAAAGCTTGGCGGTCGCAACCTGGTAGAGCAATGGCTGGAAGACATGGTGATTCTTGCGATCGATCACGGTGATGCGAACGCGCTTACGCGCCAGCCCACGGGCGGCGTAAAGGCCACCGAAACCGGCACCGACGATCACGACGTGGGGAGCGTCTGCCATAGTTAGTGGATGTCTCTCTAGCTAAAATGATGCCGGAACAGGTTACCTGAAAAGATTTCTCAAAACGAATAGAGCGTTAGCGGGACGCTCGGCAAGGCGTCGCATGAAGTAGGGATACCACTCGTGGCCGAAAGGGATGTAAACGCGCATCCCCCAGCCTTCTTTAGACAATTTCTGCTGCAGATCGCGGCGGACTCCGTAGAGCATCTGGAACTCGAACGACTTGGGCGAGATGTTCTCCGCTTTGGCGAAGTCGACGGTCGCCTGGATCATTTTCTCGTCATGCGTCGCGATGCCGTGATAGATGCCGCTTTTCAGCAGGATCTTCATCAGCTTCACGTAGTTCTCGTTGACCTCTGACATCTTCTGGAAGGCCAGTTCCTCAGGCTCCTTGTACGCGCCCTTGCAGAGGCGGATGCGGATGCCTTTGACAATCAGGTCCTGCACGTCTTTTTCGCTGCGCCGCATGTAAGCCTGGATCACTGCCCCGACCGCGCCGCGGTTGCCGTTCATGCTGTGCAGTTCGTGGACGAAGTCGAGGGTGCGCTGCGTGTAGGGCGAGCCTTCCATGTCCACGCGAACGAAGTTGTTGATCCTGGCGGCGTGCGCGACAAGGTCGCGAGTAATGCCGATGGCGAGCTTCTCGTCCACATCAAGGCCCATGTGGGTGAGCTTCATGCTGACGTTGGCGTTCAGCTTGCGTTCAGCAATCTGATCGAAAAGCTGATGGTAGAGTTGCGCGCTCTCTTTGGCTTCGTCGGCGTTGGTGACGTTCTCGCCGAGGTTGTCCATGCTGACGGACTGGCCGCGCTCGTTGACTGCCTTGGTGGCGGTGAGAACGTCTTCCACGGTCAAGCCGGCGACGAAGCGGCTAGAGAGGCGCTTGCCAATGGTGGTCTTCTCCGCCATCGCGCGGATGGACTTGCTCTCCGACAACCAGATGAAGAAGGCTCGCAGCAAACTAACTTTTGTACCACAAACAGTCGTCAGTCGTAAGGCGGCAGTCGGCAGCAACAACTCAGCGGCTAAAGCCGGGATCCTATTTGGCCGCTATTCCCACGCCTGAAGGCGTGGGCTGACACAAAGCGTCTCGGCAGCATGGCCTGACATAAAGCGCGCCTCGCTTGCGTGGGCTGACAGAAGGCGCGCGCACGAGGACGTGCGCCTACATGAACACCTACTGGATGCGCTCTTTGGGGGTGGTGGGGCGCTTGCCGGCGACGGCCGCGCTGTTCAGGGCGGTGCTTACGATCTGCTGGGGAGTGGCGGAGTTCTCCAGCACCTCGTCGACGCCGTGATTGATAGCGTTCTTCAAAGTCATCAGGTCTGTACCTGGGGCGATCATTAACACGAACGACTTGGGGAAGACCAGGCGGATGACGCCGCCGAGCGACCATCCGTCGCCCTCTTCGGAGATGCGCGAAGAAACTACCGCTACGTCGAAGTAGTGCTGGGTGATGGCCAAGAGCGCGGTAGGAAGGTCGCGGGCCACGATGGCGGTGATGCCGTTCTGCACGAAGGCGCTCTGCAACGATGACACGGCCGTCATATCGCCGTGAACGATCAATGCTGTCTTGTTTGTGGATTTAGGAGGCGCCAAGCTTATCGTCCCCCTTTGGTGTTGTCTCGGATGGCGATGAGGCGGGCCAGGTTGGACTTCAATTCATCTAACTCCACCGGTTTGGTGGCGAGGTAATGCACGCGCATCATGAGCGCCTGGCGCGCGTTCGACATGTTGGCGTATCCGGTGCAGATGACAACGACCGGCTGCGGCTTCATCTCGAGAGCGCGGCGGGCGACGGTGAGGCCAACGTCATCACGCTCCATATTCAAGTCCGTGATCACGCCGTCGAAGTTGTTCCCGTTCTTCATGATCTTCAGGGCCTCGGCACAGCTGTACGCAGGCGTGACGGAGTAGCCTTCGTCTTCGAAGACCATCTGCAACGTGCGGGTCACGTTGACTTCGTCATCGACTATCAGCAGTGATTTTTTCCGGGCCATGGGGAAAGCTGGTCCCGCCAGGGGAGGTTGATTTTAACTCCGCGGCGGCGCTGATGGGAAATCAGCCGGAAGCTGCCATGGCGCCGGCGCGCCGCGGGATCATGCGGGCCAGAGTGGAACGTAGCTCGCCCAGGTCAATAGGCTTGAAGAAGAGATAGTTCACCTTCATCTTCATCATGGCGCGCAGGCTGGCAATGTCGGGCTCGTCGGTAGAGAGCATGACCACCGGAGGCCGGCGACGGTTGATGGCCAGGCGTAGGAGTCCCATGGCGGTGCGGTCCTCCAAATGAATGTCGGCGAGCACAGCGTCATAGTCGTTCTCGCTCAGCATGCGCTCGGCGGCAGAGTAGTCGGTAGCCGCCCAGACCCGATAGCCCTCCTGTTCCAATATCTGCTTCAAAGTGAAGGTGATAGCGGGTTCGGGATCGACCACGAGAAGCCTACCGCGGGTGCGATTGTTCAAGCCGTTCGCCGGCTCCACTGCCGTGAGAGGCTCGAAGCGGACCTTATCGCCGCAAACCTTGCAGGCAGGAAAACGCATGCCGCGTGTCAGAACGCTTTCGTGGGGAAGGCGATGCTTCTGGTGGGTGACACGATAGATGCCGTCGCGAGGTACAACTTGTCCGGACTTATACCGCTTTGCCAGAGGGACGCGCACCATCATGCACCTAAATGATACCGCCAAAAAGACTACTTGTTGCCGAACCAGCTACTTAAAATCTTCGTCATCGAAGATGTAGGGAGCAGTGCGCACGATGGAATAGCGCACCTTCGCCCCGCAATCCTCACAAGCCGGAAAAACGCTGGCGCGGAGAAACACGACCGTTTCCTTCTCTCCGCCCTCGTGCACGACCTGATAGATACCGCTTTGGGGAACTTCTTCGTCGGGCGCGTAGGTGCGCCGGGAATGCTGCTCGATGCCACCGCTTCCGATAATAGGGATCAAACGGACTTCCTTCTCAACTCAACATGTCAAATTGGGCCAGTGGAGGTTAAGATGCGCGACCCTTTGCCACTGTTGGGTGGGGGCAGGGGGAACTTCCCCCTGCAATCAATGGGTGTGCTCAGCGGCTGCGTCGTTGAAGGCACGCACGACAGCAGCAGAGTCGTATCCCTCAGTAGCTTTGACCGGGTAGTCCGAGGCCAGGCGGAAACCGATGGTGGGGTGGAAATAGTCTGGCTGGCCGGAGGTGCGGAACGAGCACTCAAGGCCGGTCGGAGGCAGCGACCAGGCATTACCGCGAATGGCATATTGGCCGTAGACGGGATCCGTCTGCTTGGCAGTCGGATCATAGGCGCTTTGCGTCCACTCGGCGACACCTCCCGCTAAATCGTGAACGCCCCAGGGGGATTCGTCTTTGTAGTCCTGCCATTTCCAGCTGATGGCCGAGCCGGAGTCGCCATATCCCTGCAGGATGATGGCGAGGCCGTTTGCCGGCCAGTTGCCCCACGAGTACTTGCGGCCGTCGGCGCCGCGGCAAGCGGACTCCCACTCCCACTCTTTGGGCAAGCGGTAGACGATGTGATCGCTCTGGGTGCGCCAATTCACATAGGCGAGGGCGTCGGCGTAGGAAACTCCGCGTACGGCGGTGGACTGGAACTTGACTGGATCGGCGGCCTCCGCGGGCAGCAGTTCTCCAGCAGGGCTGAGCACGGCGAGGGTCTTGCCGAAGTCGCGCGGTATGCGAGCCTTGGCCTCGGCACCGTGACCCTTCTTGGTGAGGTCGTGCAGAAAGTCGCCATAGTCGCCCATGGTGATCTCATCGTGGTACATCAAGAAAGGTGCGATCCGTTTCACCTGTTGCGGCACCGAGTTGGCGCTTTCGCCGCCGACGATCGCGTTCCCACCAGCAACGTACAAGAACCCGGCAGGAATGGATTCACTGCGCGGCATGTCGATGCGCAGGTTGAGCGTGCCCTTGCGTTCCAGATTCACAGGGATGCGAGTAGTCTCTCGCCCCTTAGCAAAAAGCAGCAACATGTAACTTCCTGGCGGCAAGCTCTCAATGTTGAAATTGCCGGTACCCATCTTGGAAGCTGTGATCTGTTCCAGCCGGAAGATGGAGTGAGTTCCGGACAGAACATGTTCGTCGCTGGCGGCGCGCTTGCGCTCCAACTCCATGAAGCGATCGTCGGGTTTGTGCGTTTCCAGATCAAAGGGCACGGGGATGAGACGCGGAGGTAATGCGTTTCCGTGTTTGTCAGTGGCGCGGAGCGTCTCGAAGCTATAAAGATATGTTTCGGCGTCGGGAGGATCAACGGATGCCTGGATGTTTCCAAAACCATTCAGTTCGTCGCTAAAAGGACTGGGAGCTGCAGCGTAACGCTCCAGCTCAGCGCGATTGGCGCGCATGAGTTCGACGTTTTTTTCAGCAAGAGCTAGTCGCCATAATTCCATGTAACTCTCGGCCAGCAATAGACGGGCACGCTGGTTGCCGGGGGAAGCATCGAGCGCATTCAGAAGCTCATTGATGGAGCCAGACAGGTTGGCGCGCTGCAACTTGGTGGTTTCGAATCGGGCTTGAGAGAGCGCCTGTTGCTTATACGGATCATTATCTGCAATGTTGGCCGGAACCACGCTGGGATTTCTGGCGTAATTCAAATAGACCTGAGCGCTCTTGATGTGGGAGCGGACGTTCAGAGCGTGGACCACGAACCAGGTCACCAGGCCCAGGGCCAAAACAGCGGCCGCACTTGCGCCGGCAGTAGCGATCAAATTCTTGTTGCGGCGGTAGAACTTCACTGCGCGTTGCATGGCAGTGTCTGGACAAGCGCCCACGGGGCGTTGCAAGACATAGTTCTGCAGGTCGTCGCGCATGGCCTGCACGCTGGCATAGCGCATGCCCGGTTCGCGCTGCATGGCTTTTTCGCAAATCGCTTTCAGCTCACGGGGAATAGGACGGAAACCATAGGTGCCGCTGGAGAGCGATGGGGGTGGCCCGGCGAGAACTTGCCGAACGACATCGAGAGCGCTGGTCCCCTTGTACGGCGGATGGCCGGAGAGAATCTCGTAGAGCATGGAGCCGAGCGAATAAATGTCGGTGCGCTCGTTCAACTCGCTGATCTTTCCGGCGGCCTGCTCGGGCGACATATAAGCAGGGGTTCCTGCGATGGAGCCCTCCATGGTCTGCGAGGCGTCACCGTCAGGCATGGTGAGATCAGCGATGGATTCCGGCTGCTCGGTGGGAAGGGCATTCTTTCCTAGCGCCTTGGCGAGGCCCCAATCCATGACCAGCACTTCGCCGAAGCGACCCATCATCACGTTCTCAGGCTTCAAATCGCGGTGGATGATGCCCTTACTGTGCGCGTATGCGACGCCCTGACAGATGCCGATCAGCACTTCTACCATCTGCAATGGGCTGAAGAGATCGCGGAAACGGCGCTTCTCGTCGTTCATCAGATCGTCGCGACGGCCGCGGATCACATCTTTCAGCGAATCACCCTGCGCATATTTCAAGGTGAAATAGATGTGGCCATTGCCGTCGACCCCAAGATCGTGAACCGGGACGATGTTGGGGTGCTCGAGCTGGCCGGTGGCTTGCGCTTCCTTGATGAACCGCAGCAGCACATCTTCGGGAATACCGGCTGCGCCTTCGCGATGCTGGGGAAGCAACATCTTCATCGCCACTTCGCGGCGCAGATCTCGGTCGAGCACTTTGAGGACTTGTCCGCCACCACCCTGGCCCAGTTTTCCGACCGTCTCGTATTTCCCCGCCACGGACTCCGACTCGGTGGCCTCGGCATCGGGCCGAAGCGCGGTCTCCATCACGGCAACGACGGAACGCCGATCCACGAACCCAGTGAACGTTCCTTCTTCGGTAAGCACAGGCGATTCGACGGCGGGCTGCGTGGGCAGGTGCGACATTTTTGTTGTGGTGGGAGTCGGGACTTCGTGGGCGCTATAAGTACGGCTGCCGGCAATGACAGTCGCGGTGTCGCGCGCGGGCATCGGCGAAGGGGTGATGAATCCGGGTACGGGTGTTGGGGTGCCGGCGGCCTCGCTACCGGCGAAGACAGTGTGCTGCTCTACTGCAGAATTTTCCAGCTTGCCCAGATTCTCGTGCAGAGCGTCAGCCGCTCGGCGCACAACCTCGTCAGGTGCCAAGTCGTCATGGGCAGTTGCCAGCAACGGATCGCGGCCGCCGGCGTAGCCAGGGGCAGCCACATCAACGCGAATCGTGGGAGCAAAGTCGCGGTGCGTGTCTGAGGCTTCCGACTGCGAGCTTCCCACGCTGAAATCGGGTGGCGGCGGGTCGGCGGCGGGCGGCGGAGCCGGAGCGCTGACCGCCTGTGGAGGCGTGTATTTCGTCAGTGTCGCTTGGTCGTCGGGACACTGATAACGGCCGTCCGGCTTATCGGGGTTACCGCGGTATTTCTTGCCGCAGGTGGGGCAGACGAGGATCAACACTGCGCCAGGTGCAGAGGCCATAGGATTCCTTCAACAAATTCGTACTGCGTCGCAGGCAGTCGCCTGCCGTACCTGGGAGGAACGTTGAAGATTCTATGTCGGATTGCGGGAAATTTCAGCCTCTAACTTGAGATTTTCCCAAGGGCTCGAAAAAAAAGACGAACTTAGGCGGCTCCAGTCATGCCCTCCATCATGTGGCGAGCTTCTTTGCGCCTGAATCTCTTGCGGTAATAACGGACCCAGACCGAGATGACAGGGACTCCGATAACCGTTGGCCAGAGCCACGCAACTGCCGTTGGCAGAAATCGAAAATTTGTAGCCGAAAATGCAGTCAAGGTGGCAATGTAGGACGCCAGCATCCCTGACATATGGGTAAACCACCACCAGTTCTTGTCGGTCGGCGGTTTCAAGAAGCGATAGAGGTCTTGCAGTCCGGTCGTGATACCGGCGGTCCCAAAGACGATGGAAACAATGGGTGCCGGAAGCGGAAGATTTGCAGGGTGCAGAAGGCCCATCGTCAAAAGTCCTATTCCGCCGAGGATCATCAGTGCCACTGCGATCCAATCGATGGCACCGGGGACGCTTCGCTTGATGATGAGCGAACGATAGCCGCTGAACGAAAAATAAAAAGAGAAGACGGCCACGAACGCCAGGAAGATCACTGGCCGCCAAAAGGCAAGCACAATGGCAGTGACGGCCACGACCGCCATCGACCAAAAGTAGATCTTGCCCCAGCGGCGGTGCGGCTGTCCGCCTTTGACGGTCAACATTGCGGCGGGAGCCACGAAAAGGGCGACCATGCCGAAGCTGATATGCACGATCCTAATGGCTGAAACCCAAGTTGGCAGGTTCATATTCAATTCCTCCTTTTCTTATTGGGTGACTTCGAAGACAGGTGGCGCAGGGTCTTGATACTTTGGTCGCACCAATCGACGATGGCCTGACTGCGGCGCTTCCCGAAATCCAGGGTCATCAGCCAGTAGGGCAACTGCGGGTGCGGAGCGCGACGGTGTCGCAGATCGGATTCGATATTCAGGTATTCGGAAAGCAGAGCCGCATGCTCGGCGCGTGTCCGCTCTAGTTGGCGCAGATCATTCGCGGAGTTTTCTTTGCCGGAGAAAAATATCTTCAGCAGCAATTCGTTGCGTGAAGGTTGAGCCTTCGCAGGGTGGGCCAGCCAATCCTGTAACTGTTTTTTTCCTTTGGGGGTGATGGAATAGACCTTGCGATCGGGCTTTCCATGGTTACGCTCCGTCTTGGCCACAGCCAGACCTTCGGCGCTCATTCGCTTCAGTAGCGGGTAGATCTGCCCGTAGCTCTCATTCCAGAAATGACGGACGCTGCGTTCCACTGTCTGCTTGATGTCGTAGCCCGACATGGGGCCGAAACCAAGAAACCCGAGAATCGCGTACTGACTCGCGCTGCTACCTTTCTTCATATATCGTAATGATACATATCATAATGATATTTGTATACGAAAGAGAAGGGTCGTGGAGATTGTTTGCAGGTTACCTACCGTGCTCTTCGAGGAACTTTTCTACTTCCAGCGCCGCCATACAGCCGGTTCCGGCAGCAGTGACCGCCTGGCGATAGCGACGGTCGGAGACATCGCCCGAGGCGTAGACCCCAGGGACGCGAGTGTGCACGTAGTTCTGGGTCAGGAGGTAGCCTTCTTTGTCGGCATCAAGCTGGCCTTCGAACATCTTGGCGTTGGGGATATGTCCGATGCCAAGGAACATGGCGCTGGTGGGAAAGTCGTAGGTCTTGTTAGTTTTCACGTCCCGCAACCGCAGACCGGTGACATCTTTCTTGGTCACATCGAATACTTCCTCGACGATGGTGTTGGGGAGGAATTTGATCTTATCGTGCTGGCGTGCCCGGTCGAGCATGATCTTGGAGGCGCGGAAGGCTTCGCTGCGATGAATGATGGTGACCTTGGTGGCGAAGCGAGTCAGGAAAAGCGCCTCTTCCATGGCGGAGTCTCCGCCCCCGATCACGGTGATCTCTTTGCCGGAGAAGAAAAATCCGTCGCAAGTGGCGCAAGACGAGACGCCGTGGCCGATCAGCGCCTGTTCGCTGGGCAGTCCGAGCCACCGCGCTGATGCGCCGCTGGCGATGATGAGGGTCTCGGTGTGGACGGTCTCCTTCCCGAAATGCAAGGTGAAGGGCCGCTTGCTAAGGTCGGCACTGGAGAGATGTCCGGTGCGGATCTCGGCGCCGAAGCGCGTGGCCTGGCGTTTCATGTTCTCGATCAATTCCGGGCCCTGGATGCCTTCCGGGAATCCGGGAAAGTTTTCTACCAGCGTAGTGAGCGAGAGCTGGCCACCCGGCTCGTGGCCGTCAAAGACGAGCGGCTTGAGGTTGGCGCGAGCGGCGTAGATGGCCGCCGTGAGTCCGGAGCACCCGGTGCCGAGAATCACTGTGTTGCGAACTTGCATGTTTCGTTCTGTCCTTAACTCTTAGTTGACTCTGGTTTGATTCCGACAGCACGCGGACGATTCATTTGGACTTCGACTTCGGCTTCGGCTTCGGCTTCGCCTTGGGCTGAATCTCGCTCTTTGAGGCCGCAGCGCCAGCACCGACACGCCGAAGATCGGCGGGGACGCTTTCGCGGACGCGAAGCGCAGCGCGATAGTGCCGCGCAATGTCGTTGGCAGCGCGGAAGAGCGGCTCAAGGCTGCTCTGATCGGCTTCCGCGCACCTGCGAAGGCCCAGCGAGGATCTTCCAAAGCGCTCGACCTTCACGTGGTCGATGGGGGTCTCACTTTGCGCGACGACGATAGGGTCGCTGGCGGCGGAGATGGAATCTTCCAACGCGACCTGCACGATCTCGTCCTTTTTAAACTCCCGCATGCGGAAGACGAAAGTCTCGGTGACGCTATGTGCGTCAAAGCTGATGGAGTATTGGGCCGTAGCGAACGGCGTTCCGGTAAAGTCGCGGCGAATGCGCACCCAGCTCGACTCTGCACCGGCAGCTTGCTCGACTGCCCCCGGAAGGGCCGCCTTCGCAAAAGCTATCGACTCCGGAGTCTGGGTAGTGTGCCCACGGGATACTTCGAAATCGGCGGAGAATGGCGCCTTTAACGGAACGCGCGCAAGTGCCGAGGACATTTCCTTGCGCTCGTCTTCCGACGGGGCACACACATTGATGTAGTTGATCTTGACCTGTGGCTTCCCCTTTTCTTCCTGGGAAGCCTCTTGCGCGAGCACCGCCGAGGTCGAGAGCGCAACAAGCAGCACGGCGCGAAAGGTCATCACGCACAGGATTGTATCAAGCCGCTGTCATGATGACGGGGCTCAGGCAGTCTCGTCCTCAATCTTTCTCGGGTGTGGGATCTCGTAGAGGCGGACCTTGAAGTTTGAATCGCGAGAGATCAGGGGCGCAGCGATCAAGAGTTCGAACTGGACCTCATTCCTACATTCCGCGCAAGGCGGAAAGGTGTGGCCCTCCGTCAAGGTAAGTTCATGGATCACGCGATGGTCTGAATGGTATACGCGATAAATCCCGGTTTTTGGGATCTCTTCGCCGACGCTAAAAAAGACAGGGGAGGGCCGTCGCTTTGGCAATGCTGAACCTTTCTTGCAAGGATTTTGGTAGTAAGACGACGGCGGCGAGAAAGATGATACAAGCGCGACTTGTGAAATGGGAAGTGGAAGGCTTGTGGAAAGATGCAGTGACGCTCGATGACACTCCATTCGAGTACAATCCCGCCATGGCGAACCTGACATTAGTGTACGGAATGAGATTGCTACCCGCCGACGAGCTTGCGGGAGTGGAAGACGCCACCATCAAATTGAAAAATGGCAAGACAGCACGCGTGACCATGCACGTGCTGGAGGGTTCGAAGGAAGATATCGAGAAGCAACTGCGCGCCAGCACGGAAGCGTTCTTCGATTTTTATCCGGAGATATGAATCTGTTGCTGGTTGCTGGTTGCTGGTTGCTGGTTGCTGGTTGCTGGTTGCTGGTAAAAGGCAAAATCTTTCGCCGCGGATTAACGCGGATTCGCGGATCAGTTCAAAACTTATTTTTCTTTCTGACCGTAGCCGAGATTCACTGACACGCCTGAGCCTTCTCCGACCTTGCCGGTGAAGGGCCTGTCTGCGTTCTCTTCGCGCGGGACGCCGGCCATCTCGCGCTTGCGATTCTCGATCTCGCGCAGCTCACGCAGGATCGCCGCCTCTTCCTTTACATACTGTTTCTCCGTGACCTCGCCGGCATCAAGGCGCAGTTGCAGTTCGAGCAGTCGCTCTTTGACCGGCGCGTCGTCGGTGTATTGCTCTTCAGCTACCTTGGCGAGAGTGCGGAAGACGAACTTCATCCCATCGATGGGAAGCAACAGCAGATCGTCGATCAAAAACATGGGCCCTCTCTCAGTTGGCCGTTCCGCGTTCCAGCTTCAGGCGGATGTTTACGAAATTGTACGGTGGCCAGGGGCCGGTGTAGCGGAAATTGAGCCGATTGCCAAACCGCTTAGCGACGCGATTCACCGCGGCGTCGAACTCGGTCTCGCGCTGCCGTTCGATCAGGAAGGCGGCATTCATGATCATCTTCTCGCCGATGGGCTTGTTATCGCGCGAGGCGACGCATACGCTGCGCAGCGCCTCGTAGATATCGCGCACATATTGCGACGAAGTCTCCACCAGCGCCTTGTCGATCATGCGGCCCAGCTGCATGCGGGCAAGATAGGTAGACTGCAAATGCTTCTTCGTGATCTCCAAGTGGAAGCGATGGATCTCCTCGTCCTGGCGCTTCAGCTCTTCGACGATCTGGTCACGGTCCCAGGTGACCTTCAGTCCGAATTCGACTTTGCCGGACATCTGCTCGAGCACGTCATTGAGGGACGGGTAGATGCTGCGCAGGACTTCCTTGATATCGTCGTCGGTACGGAAGACAGTGCCGAAGCTCATGGGAATGATGGTATGCGACTTCATCACCGACTCGATCACATGCTCGTGAGCCAGCGCGTTCTCGCGTGTTGGGTCGAAGATGAAGACATTGGTGCGGCTGACCACCGCTGAGATGTCACCGTGATTCACGGCATAGACCATCTCGCCCTGGCCGCCGAGACCCATTTTGCCAAAGGTGAGCGAGTCGCGCCCGGCAATGATGCCGTAAACGTAACGGCCTTCGCCGACGGTCTCAGTACGAAAGGCGGGTTCGCCGGCGCGGGGGCGACCGGGCATCACCTCAGGAGCATGTGCAAGATCCATGGTGTGGATGCCGGGATCGATCGAGCGCAGCATCGGTTCCCTTTCGGAGCTGCTGCGAGGGGCGACCACGATCTTGGGTCCGCGCGCCGTAGGATTGCCTTTCCGGGCGGTCTTGCTGTTTCTGCCATTCTTCTTGCTGACTGCCTTTTTCTGCTTAGGCATGGCTCTCCTTCAGCAACGACGCTATCGTCTTCAGAAATTCCTCGATCTCGATCGGTTTATACAGAACAGCCACATCATTTTCTCTTGCGTACTCGGCGGCTTCGGGGCTGGCATAGCCGGTGAGTAGCACCGCGGGGACGCCGGCGTATCGTTCACGTGCGGCGTTAATGACTTCGAATCCAGTGCGTTTTTCTTCCAGCGAAAGGTCGCAGAGCAGGATATCGAACTTTTGCTTTTCGATCAGCCGAATCGCCTCTTTGGCGGTGAGAGTTGCGGTCGCCTCGTAGCCTTCCTGCTCCAATAGCATACGATATGTGAGCAGCACGTTGCGCTCATCGTCCACCACCAGCACGCGCGACTTTTGCTTTTCGGCCATCTGGGACCTAACGTCGTACCACCGGAAGATAAATCTGGAATACGGTTCCCTTCCCATCCTGGCTGCGCACGCGGATCTTTCCGCCGTGGCTCTGTGTGATGCCGCGCACGATCCACAGGCCCAAGCCTGTGCCTTTTTCGCCTTTGCTCGACACAAAAGGCTCAAACATGCTCTCCCGAATAGCGCCAGGAATCCCAGATCCAGTGTCCGCAATCGTAACCACCACCCGACCCGTCGCTGCGCCCGCTAAATGGCGAGTGCGGAGGAAAAGCCGCATCTTAGTCTCTGGGAGCGGGGTGTCGCCGTCAGGAACCGACTCGGGAAGGTCGCCTTGAGCCATCGCGTCCTTGGCATTCACCACCAGGTTGGAAAGGATCTGGCGGAACTGGTCGGCGCTGCCGACGACAGGCGGGATCTTTCCAAGTTCGAGTTCGGTCTGGACCCCGGCGCGCTCCAACTGGCGCCCGAAGAGGGTAACCGTGTCTTCCACGACCCGATTCAGGTCAAAGCCGCCGACCTGAGAGGACGAGCGATATAAACCAAGCATCTGGCGCACGATGCGGGCCACTCGGTCAGTCTCGGACTTGAGAATCTCGTACACCGGCTCGGCGCCGGGCTTGACGCGATTTTGCAGGAGGTGGATGGAGTTCTTGATGGCCTCCATGGGATTGTTGACTTCATGCGCGATGGTTCCCGCCAGGCGTCCGGTGGCGGCAAATTTTTCCATCTCCAACATGCGGGCCTGCACACGCAACTCCTCCACTTTGCGCAGGGCCGACAAGTCGCGCAGCACGGTAACGGTGTGCGACACCTGACCGCGCGCGTCGAGGATCTTGCCGGAGCGCGTATTGAACTCGACGTGGGTATCGGTAGGCGGGTGGTAAAGCTTCAACTTGCCCTCTTCGGTCTGGCCAAAAGCGAATGTGAAGGCGGTGAGATAGGCAGAAAGCTTCACCAGGTTGCGTACGCGACCCTGGTCGCGCACGTCTTCGCCGATCTTGCCGAAGAGTTGGCTGGCGAGGGTGTCGAACTGCACCGGCTTGCCGGCATTGTCAGCAACGATGATGGGGTCGCCCACAGCCTCGATGACCAGCGACATGCGATCGCGGTCCTGGCGAACGATCTCCTCCGCCTGCATCAATTTTTCCAGATTCGCGCGCACTTCCTGGTCGGCCTTGCGAAGATCGGTCACGTCGCGCATCACGGTGACCAACCCGGTGCGAAGCCCCTCGCGGCTGTAGGTAGGTGCGGTGACAGCTTCGAACAAGACCTCCTCGCCCTCTTTAGCGTCCACTAGGGTGAGGTCGCGAGAAGAATCGGTGCCCGACATCGCCATGGAGGAAAGGGCGGCCGAGAAGAGTAGGTTGTTCAGTTCAAGAGCCCGCTGCGCGCCTTCGCTGGCATTCTCCGGGATGCTGAAGAAGCGCTCCGCGGCCCTGTTCTGAGTTATCACGCGGTGCTGAGGGTCGGTCAGGATCACGGGGTCGGCCATGCTGGCGAGCACGGTCTCCATCTGCGCGATCACCACGTCCATATCGCGCATACGGTTGTAATAATGCTCGACCTTAAATAATCGCGAGAGATAGCGGTTGGAAAGTTCTATGAGCGAACGAAGTTCAGTCAACTGGCGCTCGCTGGTGGTCTTGGGAAGGTCGACGCCGACCACATAAGCATAGCCGCGCATCTCGCAAGTGGAGCAGGTCTGCTCCTGTAGGGCCATGCGGCGGACGCTGCGATCATTCAAGACGGCTAGACATTCAGTTTGGCGTGCGCGCTCAGCCTCCCAGCAGCGGCTGCGATTGCGGAAAATAAGAGGATGGGCGTAGAGCGCGCGGCGGTTCAGCGCGGCGTGGGGCAGCACTGCGGGCTCCCCTTTGTGGAGGACACCGACAAGAGGGTCGTCACCCGACCAAAGAAATGTCGAAAATCGCTTGATGTAATTGGCGGGGCAATTGATTTCGGCGGTAACGGATATCTGGCCGCTCTCAAAGTTGGAACTGGCGACGAAGGCGCGGGCATAGCCCATGCGCACAATCTCGTCGAGCAAGATAGGGAGAACTTCTTCCGATCGCTCGGCCAGGAGGAGCCGCAAGGACGGCTGGCGCGCAAAGCTCGACCTGCGCTCCAGTTTCTCGACGCCCGACACCTGCGCACGCCCAGGCACCGCGGCCACACTCTCCTTTTTCATCGCCACCGCTGATTGCCCCCTACCCGCAGCCATACGCCCTCCAAGGCGCTACTACCTGCGGGATGGACGTCGTCGTGCGGGCGTGCGTTCTCTCCTCACGACTACTTCGGTTTCTCCAGCTGCCTCGGTCAACTGCGGCTTGGCGACAAGCCCGGAGAGCCCGACCGCGTCGGCGTACTTGAGGTAGGTATCAATGGAGGCCACGACGACGCGGGCTTCCACCGTGATCAGATCGATGCCGACCAGTGAAATGCGTACCCAGGCGTCGATAACGATGCCTTTGTCGAGTACGCGATCCAGTACGTCAATAAGACTCGATCCGCCGGATACACGTTCAACAGCCATATCGAACTCCTCCTACATCCCCCGGGATTACCTGGTTCGCCGCTTGGGCCGAACCACCCTGTTTGTTCTGGATTCCTTGATAGTAGTTTTCCTTGTTGATTGCGGCGGCAATGCGGGCAGGTTTTTGGATCCTCCTCCCTGCAATCCGCTTCTAGCCGGCGCCGTAAGATTCGGGTCGTGTTTCCACCAATTCAGACCGATCTCTTCCGCCTTGTCTACGGAACAAATCAATAGACGGATCCTGATAGTCAGCAACTCAACATTAGCCAAAGCGATGCTGATATCGCCCGCTATGACCAGCCCTTTGTCGAGGACGCGGTCAAGAATGTCGACCAGGTTCGTAGTGCCAGAGGTGGCGGGGACGCGATCCATAGTTTTTCAGGAAACCACTCGACCATTGCCTTGAAAAACGGGCAACCGCGCATAAAATCCGCTGAAACGCAGGATGCGCGCTCACGCATACTACGACCGGCTACGCAAAACTGTCAAACCAATCTGATCGATCAAGAACGGAGGGAGGATTTGGCCTGCAAATGTGATTCAGCAGCCTGGACCTTGGTTGTACGCAGAGTATTAAAGATGGTATCGGAAGGGCCGGTTTGTTTTCTAAGATTTGGGGTTAAGGGGTAAAGTCGGCTGGGATCATTTTCGTGGACTGGTGAGAGGTCCTAGTTGCAGGTTCAAATCTTCAGGCTTGAGGCCAAATTGCGCCGCCATCTCGTGAATCTTCTCTTCCAGCTTCATCAAGGCCTGGCCCATGTTCTCCACCTGCTCGTCGGTAAGCGAGCCACCTTCTAACCGGCGTACCGCTTGGCGTTCCAGCAACTGACGTAGTAACTCGATCAACCCCAGCACCAGCTTAGCGAGGCCTTGCTCAATGCTCTTGGGATCGCAGGCGATCCGCTGCATGCCGGCCTGCGTGGCGGTGGTGATCTGCCGCTTCAGATCGTCAATGGCGGCTTCCATCTCCGCAGGTGTCTGGTTTTGGCGCTCAGTCATGCAAGAACTCACTGGGGGGCCACGGACCGCTTAAGAAAAAGGTACTCGAACCCCCAGGCTGCACGCCCGCAAGCCTTTGTTGAAAGTCGGGCAAGTCGGACCGCCTTACCAAAGCATAGCAGCGAAGGCCCTGGTCGGCGGGACGCTCCTTCCACTCCAAGACCAATTCTCCGAGGGCACTTCGGGCCTTCTCCGAGTCCACCTGCAAGGTTCGCGATTGTTGCTGCTTAGAGCGGAGATATTCGGTCCCTGTGGATGCAGAAGCAGCTTCAGGCTTGCCAGTGATCCGCAACTCCATCTGCACCGTGTCTTTTAGGCGGTGTAGTTCGGCGGAATAAAGGTCGTATTTGGCGCGTAAGTGCGCCTGAAGCTCGCTTTCATTCTGAAGAATCGTAGGAAAGCGAAATGGAATGATGGTTTCTTGCTCAAAAGCAGCCTTGAGAACCGAGTGAAAGGTCAAAGCGTCTTCGCGACTGAATTCTTGGGGAGGGATGAGCGGAGAATACGTACACCACAGAGTGTCTACGTTCATGGCTTGAACTGGGGCGCCCCCGACGCCGGTGGAGCGTGATCGAGGAGCGGAATCATGAGTAACGCAGTAGGCCAGCAACTTGATCGCGCAGCTCACTTGCCTCGTTCCAAAGTCTTCTGCTGGTCGGCTTCGATGGTGCGAAGCGCAGTCTCGACGGAGGTAAGCACGACATTCAGACCGACGTAGACCAGATCAACACCGGCAATCGAGATCACGATGCTTCCTTGAATGACAACGCCTGCGTTGAGGACGTGGTCAAGGATGTCGAGCAGGGAAAGCTCGTCGCTTCCGTCACCACCGATCGAAATGATATTCGGGCTCGCCATTCAGGACTTGCTCACAAAAGAGTACGGAGGCCATGGCCCCGTACATTCGATGCGGCGGCGGCCTTCCCACGCGTCGGAAAAGCGCTTGAGGATCTTTTGCAGCTCGGATTGCTTGGGGCGACGGATCAGAAACGATGCCTGCCATTCGAGATCGGCACGCCCGCTGCTGATCTTCCCTGCCTGCTCGACGGCGGCGGTGGAAATCTTCTTCACCGCGACTGAAAATTTTCTGATGTCAGCATCAAGGCCGCCATCTTTGGGCTTGCGTGCCTGTTGCGCAGCCTTTTGACGGAGATAATCTGCCCCGGAGCTGGCGACGATGGCTGGCCGGGCCTGCGGCAAGGCGAAGACTTTGATCCCCCACTCGTCCGATCCGTGAAACCTCTTCAAATCCCGCATCAAGGCGGCCTTGCGGCGCTTGATGTCGGCTTCCAGCGACTCGATGGTCAGAAAGATGGTCCCAAATCGAGTAGGAAGAATGGTCGCGCGGCGCGCAATCTCGCTGACTGCTTTTTGATGGCGAACGCCGGCGACGGACAACCAGTCCAGGTTCTCCATGTTCTCGGCCAGTTTGTCGGCGAACTCGCGCTTGGAAACCCGACTGAACCAGCAAATGAGTCCCGCGACTTCTTCCGATTCGACTGGCGAAGAGCCATCAATGCCCACAGCGGCGATGGGACCCGTCTCGAGACTCTTCTTCTCAGGCAGCGTGACACCGTACAGATACACCACGGTCTCACGGACTGCCTGCGGCCGCTTTCGGGGTGGAACATTCAGGCCAGTTGCCATAGTTCTTGCGTAAATTCCTTCAAAGCCTTCTTGCCTGCGATCTCAAATGGACGATTGCGAATGACGTAGATCTTGCGCCGACCCGATGCGAACCGCTTTGCGATTCCGCCGAGCGTCCGCATCTGCCAAGATCGTGCCAGGGTGCAGCGCGGACAATCGCCCGCATCTTCCACAAAGATGACGCGATTGACAAAGATTGCGGTCGCACCTGCGCCCAGTTCTTTCATAGCGTCAAGCAGGCGCGAAGTCTCGCGGTCTGGAAGCGGCTCAGCCAGCATCACCGGCCAGACCTGCGAGCGCTTGCGATCGCGCAACATCTTTGCCAGCTCGCGCACCCGCTGTGAGACAGTCGCAATTTCCACCGCCACATCGCGGGCGAGAGGTAGTGTACGGTGCGCTGCCAGGCTTTTCAATAACAGCCGCGACCAGTGCAGAATGCGCTCGGGCATGCGCAGCAGCTCGAGGGCATGTCCAGTAGGCGCCATATCAATGATGACCCTTTGTCCGGGGACCTCCAGCAGGTCGAGGATGCGGAAGATGGCGAAGAGTTCGTCGACGCCCGGGGGCACAATCTCGAGAAGCGCGGAGATGACCTGCTGGTCGAAAGAAAGATCGACGTGGACGCCCCTCACATGGGTGCTCATCGCCTGCGCGATCTTCTGCCGGATGCCATCGGCCCAGCCGTGATATTCGCTGACGGAGTCAAGCTCGGAAGCAAGCAGTTTGGAATCGCCCAGAACCGGCGCGGCGCGGTTGCCGACATCGGCTTGGAAGATATCATCGAGAGAAGGCGCGGGATCGGTGGAGCAGATTGCCACCGGATGCTTGCGATCGGCTGCGCGCTGATGCACAGCTAGGGCGGCGGAGACGGTTGTCTTGCCAACCCCTCCCTTACCAATGCTGAAAGAGAGTGGAATCCGCAGAAGCGGCCAGGTGGTTTTCTTAAATCCAATCTTCGCGGATGACCGTTTAGGCGCAATACCTGGCGGTGGCTTTCTGCCAGCAAAAACGTGCTGTGCGAATCGCAGCAATTGCTCCGAGCCGACGACCGGAGCGCCACTGTCCTGCGCGATATTGAGATTAGCTCCGGAAAAGTGTTTTTTGACGAACGAAGTCGCGGAGCGCGTTTTCCGGCCGGACTCGGCACAGCGATCGCACTTGGAATGAGAGACGATGGCGCGATTGAGCACAACATCAGAGACGTGCAGCCGAGCGCCATCCGCCAATTGATCGCGCACGCGCACCGACTCGTTGAGCGCAAAGTGTTCCGGTGTTGTCACCAGCACCAAGCGGGATGAATCGGCGGAAAGAGCCACCCGCACGCGGGCCACGATGTTGCGCCACTCTGCGATGAAGGGTTGCGAGATGGAACGAGTTCCGCCGAAGGTCCGAGCCAGCACCTGGTCACGGCTGGCTGCAACGTCAAGAAAATCCAGAAAACGCGAGAAGTGTTGCGGCATCTCGAAGAGACGGAGTGTGTGCCCAAAGGGAGCCGTATCCACGACGATGGCGCCGTATTTTTCGCTCTCAATCGCGTTGTGGATGGCGAGTAGCGCCGCCATCTCCGCCATTCCTGGCAGCGTCGAGTCGAGCAGCGGCTCGATCTCCTTGCGGCTGAAGATGGTGCCGCTCTCGACGATGGAGAAGATGGACTCGCGATACTGATCGAGGAACTTACCGAATTCTCGTTGCGCATTCACCTGCCAGATCCAGAGTCGCTTGTTGCCGGCGAAGGAGAACGCGCGCGCCGAATCACCAAACTTCGCCTGAAAGATATCAGCGAGAGAATGAGCCGGATCGGTGGAGATCAGCAGTACCGGGCGTTTGGCTTTCTTATCGGCAGAATAGAGGGCGAAGGCCGAAGCCAGAGTGGTCTTTCCCACCCCGCCTTTGCCGATGAAGAACGAGAGTTCGCCCACGCGAGACATTGTATCCGCGCGCTTCGGCGGCGGGAAAAGCGAACCATCGCGGTGATTTTGGCGTATCAACCAGCAGCTTATAATTACTGCCAACACCGCGTCCCCACATGAAACTTCTTCCCGCACGATTTTTGCGTCGAAAGCTCTCCGACTACGGGGTTTTCCCGAATACGGTGGCGGGGCAGATCACTCTTTATCTTTTCTCCCTCTTCCTGCTTCTGTTTGTTACCAAGCAACTTTTATTGTTGGCGGGAAGGTCGAGCGGCGCGGCGGAATTGACCGGGTGGGTCTTTGGGACCGGCTTCGTTACCGCCCTCTTCTTCTTGTTCATCTTTCTGCGCTGGATGCGGCAGGTGGTGATGTGGAGGCTGCGCAACCGACTGATCATCACCTATGTGTTTATCGGCTTCATCCCGGTAGCGCTGCTGCTCTTGATGGCGGTGATCGTGGGGTATCTTTTTGCCGGGCAGTTTGCCGCTCTTGAGGCCAGCAGCGACATCCAGTCGGAGTTGAACACTCTGGAAGCGGCGAACCAGACCATCACTGCACAGGTCGCGGCAGTTCTGCGGCAGGGACGAGCAGCGGCCCTGCGCACAGTGCTACCGGGCCAGGAAAAGATCGAGACACACTTTCCGAACCGGTCGGTCACCGCTTATTTGGACGGACAAGCGGTGATGTCGCAATCTCCCGACGCGGATACGAAACCCGAGAAGCTTCCACCGTGGCTGAAATCCGATTTCAAAGGCGCGACCGACAAAGATGGACGCGTTTCTCTTCGAGTAGCAAGTCTGGCAAAGGTCGGAAAACAAAACCTCATGGTGGTCTCGACCGTTCCCTTCGACGAAAGCCTGTTGCAACGGATCGCGGCAAAGTTGGGGCGCATCGACCTGAGCCCTGACACAAACGTTCAAGTGAACCTTCGCGGCGAGGAGGTCTCAACCGGGTCCAAGGAAGGGATGAAGATCCATGGTGACATGAGAAAGCCAGCCTCGGGTAGGCCGTCCAGACTCCTGAGCGGCGGTTCGATCCCACCCCAAACTGGCCGCTTCGATTGGCGCGTCTGGTTCGCAGCACCTCTCGAGGTGACGGACTGGGCGAGCGGGCAGAACCATAACATGCTTTTCGTGGTCACTACCCGCCCCTCAGCACTCTACGCGCGGCTGTTCTCAACCTCGGTGGAGTCTGCACAAGCGATCTGGGTGGCATTGATCGTCGTCGCCATTATCCTGGGCTTGCTGGAAGGCTTTGCGCTGCTGGTGGGCATGCGCATCACGCGCGGCATCACGCGCTCGGTTTCAAATCTTTATCGCGCCACCACGCATATCAACCGCGGCAATTTTCGGCATCGTATCGAGATCCGTTCCAAGGACCAACTTGCGGCTTTAGAGGGGTCATTCAACTCGATGACCGAGTCGCTGGAGAACCTGCTTCGCGAGCAGAAGGAAAAAGAGCGGCTGCAGAGCGAGATCGCCATCGCGCAGCAGGTGCAGGCGCAGTTGTTTCCACGGGAAGACGTTCAGCTCAGTTCGCTTGAATTGCATGGGATCTGCAAGCCCGCCCGCACAGTGAGCGGGGATTACTACGACTTCCTGCCGCTGGGTGGTGAGAAACTTGGCATTGCCGTGGGCGACATCAGCGGGAAAGGCATCTCTGCTGCTTTGCTGATGGCGACGGTACACTCGGCGGTCCGGGTGTATGAATTTGGAGGAGTGAATGGCCAGCGGGCATTGGGCACGCCGCTTACCGCTCATACTCACGCGATCCAATCCCCAGGAGAAGTTTTGCGTTTATTGAACCGACACCTTTACAACAGCACACCGGAAGAAAAATATGCGACCTTGTTCTTGTCCATGTATGACGGAGAGTCGCGTACGCTGACCTATTCCAACGGTGGGCATCTGCCACCCATGCTGGTGAGTCGGGATAGAGTGCGCCGGCTCGATCACGGCGGCACCGTCGTCGGCCTTCTCGACAAGATGCAATACGAGGAAAAGTCGGTGGCCATGGATCCGGGTGACATCTTTGTCGCCTTCAGTGACGGCATCACTGAGCCGGAAAATGAGTTCGGAGAATACGGCGAGCACCGCCTGTTGGAAAGCATCCGTGAAAATTTTGATCTGCCACTGGCGCGCATCTCAGAGCTGGTTCTGGCGGCGGTGCAGGATTGGATCGGCGCCGCCGAACAGCCCGATGACGTGACGCTGGTCCTCGCCCGCGCCCGCTAAAAGCGCGCTACAATCGCGAGATGCTACGGCGGCTCTCGCTTGCTCTAGTTCTGCTGATTCCGTCCTTGATCTCCGCAGCCGACCAGGACTGGTCGGAGGTACGAAGCCCCCACTTTGTGGTCATCACCGACGCCGGAGAAAAAAAGGGTCGCGAGGTAGCACTTCGTTTTGAGCAGATGCGCTCCGCGTTTGGAGCTTTACTGCAGCGCTCCACGATCAACATCCCGGTCTTCACTGAGATCGTCGCGTTTCGCAATCGTGTTGAGATCGAGAAGTATTCCAGTGTTTCCGCGGGAGCTGCCGGGTTTTTCCTGCCCGGGCCAGACCATCAGTTCGTCGCGCTCGATCTCTCCTCCGCCGATCCATATGCCCCAGTGCTGCACGACTTTGCGCATATGTTGCTGGACGCGAATTACCCGCGGACGCAATCCTGGTTCGATGAAGGGTTCGCGCAATATTTTTCGGCGGCGCAGCTCACCAATAAGGAGATCGTGGTGGGCGGCATACATTCAGGGGATCGCGAGACACTGAATGGATCCAAGTGGATGAACTTCTCCGAGCTGGCAACGATTGAGGTCAAGCCCAGCTCTGATGAAGGTATCAGCCGCCACAGTTTGTTCTATGCACAGTCTTGGGCGCTGGTGCATTACATCTTCAACCAACACAAGTTGCCGCAGGCGGCGAACTACTTTGACCTGGCCGAGAACCATCAGACTTCGGCGGGCGAGGCGGTGCGCCGGGCATTCGGGGTGGATGCCACAACCTTCATGAACGAGGCGCAGAGCTACTATCAGTCGGGGCGCGCTGTTCCATACCGCATCGCTACGCCCGAGTCTTTACAGCCGGACCTGTACCCGACAAAGAAGTTAGTGACGCTCCAGGCACAAGCGGCGCTCGCCGACTTGCACGCCCATTCACGCGAGCATCGGGATGAGGCCGCGCGCGAGTTCGAGGCGATTCTCAAGTTGGATCCAAATCATGAGCTTGCGCATCGCGGATTGGGCTACATCGCGCTGGAAAAAAATGACCTCGCGGGTGCGGCCCAACATCTCAAGGAAGCGCGGGCGATCAACGCGAA
>Ga0137403_10000450_pt1 | contig 53090 bp, 39 predicted proteins | sample CZOMad2_1_16fung_FD_122057 | JGI IMG/M metagenome (GOLD analysis project Ga0137403, IMG submission 122057) | Vadose zone soil fungal communities from Angelo Coast Range Reserve, California, USA - CZOMad2_1_16fungal (Hybrid Assembly) | ecosystem: Environmental > Terrestrial > Soil > Vadose zone... | reverse complement strand
AACGTGAGCCTGGAAGTGACGCTGATCGCGCCGATCGCGATGGAGAAGGGCGTGCGCTTCGCCATCCGCGAGGGTGGTCGGACGGTCGGCGCCGGCACCGTGACGGACATCGTCAAGTAGAGGAAGGTCCAGTAGAGGAAGAAGGTACACAGGCCAGTAGCTCGAACTGGTAGAGCATCGGTCTCCAAAACCGAGGGTTGGGGGTTCGAATCCCTCCTGGCCTGCCAAACTTTCGAGCCGCACGAGGGCACGAGGGGATAAACGAGATGGGTTGGATCATAGTGTTGGTTGTCGTCGCCGCCCTGGCCGGCCTGGGGTACTGGCTCTACAGCGCCGGGCACTGGGGGCGTGGGGTGGAGTTCCTGGGCGAGACCAAGACGGAGATGAAGAAGGTCTCCTTCCCGCCGCGCGAGGAAGTGATGGCGACGACGATCATCGTCATCGTCGTCAGCTTCATCTTCGCCTTCTATCTCTGGTTCGCGGACATCCTCATCGCTCGCGGCTACGAGTGGATCATCAACAAGCTCTAGAGGTTGGAATGACGGAAACGACGACGACGACCGAGCGCAAGTGGTACATCGTCCACACCTACTCCGGTTTCGAGGAGCGGGTGAAGGAGACCCTCCGGCAGCGCGCCGAGGCGCTCGGCATGGGCGGAGCGTTCGGCGAGATCCGCATCCCGACCGAGACCGTGGTCGAGTACAAGGGGGGGAAGAAGCGCGAGACGCAGCGCAAGTTCTTCCCCGGCTACATCCTGGTCGAGATGGAGATGTCCGACGCTGCCTGGCACGTGGTGAAGAACACCCCGAAGGTGACCGGCTTCGTGGGCACCGGCAAGAAGCCGACGCCGCTCTCCCAGACCGAGGTCGACCAGATCCTGGAGCAGGTGGTCACCGCCAAGGAGAAGCCGAAGCCGAAGTACGTGTTCGAGAAGGCCGAGCCGGTGCGCATCACCGATGGGCCGTTCAACAACTTCACCGGCGTGGTCGACGAGGTCAACCTGGACCGCAACACGCTCAAGGTGATGGTCACCATCTTCGGCCGGCAGACGCCGGTCGAGCTGGACTTCTCGCAGGTGCAGAAGATCTAGAGAGGATTGCGCGATGGCGAAGAAAATCACGGGGATGGTCAAGCTGCAGATCCCGGCCGGAGCGGCGACGCCGGCTCCGCCGGTCGGCCCGGCTCTGGGCCAGGCGGGAGTCAACATCATGGACTTCTGCAAGAACTTCAACGCCCGCACCCAGGGGCAGCCGGGCATGATCATCCCGGTCGTGGTCACCGTCTTTTCCGATCGCAGCTACACCTTCATCACCAAGACGCCGCCGGCGGCCGTGCTGCTGCGCAAGGCGGCGGGGGTGGAGAAGGGGTCGGGCGAGCCGAACAAGAAGAAGGTCGGCCAGGTGACGGCGGCGCAGGTCGAGGAGATCGCCAAGACCAAGCTGCCCGACCTCAACGCCGCGAGCCTGGAGGCGGCGGTCCGCATCATCGAGGGCACGGCCCGCTCCATGGGCCTGGAAATCGCGTAGGCGCTGGTAGGAAGGAGAGAGACGGTGGCGAAGCACGGAAAGAAATTCACGCAGGCGACGGCCAAGGTCGAGCTCCGGCCCTACTCGCTGCACGACGCGCTCGAGCTGGCGAAGGCCGCCTCGTTCGTCAAGTTCGACGAGACGGTGGAGATCGCGCTGCGCCTGGGGGTCGACCCCAAGCACGCCGACCAGATGGTCCGCGGCACGGTGGTCCTGCCGCACGGCCTCGGCAAGACTGCCCGCGTCCTCGTCTTCGCGAGCGGCGAGAAGATCCGCGAGGCCGAGGAGGCCGGGGCGGACTTCGTCGGCGGCGACGACATGGCGAAGAAGATCGAGGGCGGCTGGCTGGATTTCGACGCCGTCGTTTCGACCCCCGACATGATGCGGGTCGTGGGACGCCTGGGCAAGGTGCTCGGTCCCCGCGGCCTGATGCCCAACCCGAAGGCCGGCACGGTCAGCTTCGACGTCGCCAAGGCGGTTGCGGAGATCAAGGCCGGCAAAGTGGAGTTCCGCGTCGACAAGACGGGGATCATCCACGCGCCGGTCGGCAAGCTCTCCTTCGGCACCGACCGCCTGAAGGAGAACGCCGACGCCCTGATCGGCGCCGTGATCAAGGCCAAGCCTTCTGCCGCCAAGGGCAAGTTCGTGAAGTCGGTCGCGCTCTCCTCCACCATGGGTCCCGGGATCAAGGTGGACGAGGCGCTGTTGACCGCGGCGACCCCGGAGAGCTAGAGAGGAATTTTGCGATGCCCCTGACCAAGAGCGACAAAGAGCAGCTCGTCGACGACTATACGAACGGCCTCGCCGCGGCGCCGCACGCCTTCCTCCTGAGCTATCAGGGGATCACGGTGCCGCAGGTGACCGCCCTGCGCGACAAGGTGCGCCAGAGCGGCGGCTACTACGAGGTGGTGAAGAACACCCTGGCCCTGCGCGCCATCGACGGCAAGGCCTTGGGAGAATTGAAGGAGCACTTCATCGGCCCCACCGCCGTGGTCTACAGCAGCAAGGACCCGGTGGCGCTGGCCAAGGCGCTGACCGACTTCGCCAAGGACGTGCCGGCGATCCAGTTCAAGGCCGGCCTGGTGGAGAGCCGGACGATCCCCGCCGGGCAGATCAAGGAGATCGCACAGCTGCCGAGCCGGGAGGACCTGATCGCCAAGCTCCTCTTCCTCCTGCAGTCGCCGATCGTCCGCTTCGTCCGGGTCCTGGCGGCGGTGCCGCAGAGCTTCGTCACGGTTCTGGACCAGATCGGCAAGAAGAAGGGGGAGGGCGAACCGGAGGCGGAAGCCGCACCGGTGGAAGCCCCCACGCAGTAAAGACGGAGAACAGGGCTCCGGCCCGAGAAGAGACGACAAAATTCCGGACTCACGAGTCCGCAGCCCTCGAAGGAGAGGAGACCATGGCAATCGCGACCCAAGATTTCATCCAGCAGATCGACCAGATGACGGTGCTCGAGCTGAACGGCCTCGTCAAGGCGCTCGAGGAGCATTACGGCGTCTCGGCGGCCGCCGCCGCCGTCGCCATGCCGGCCGGGGGCGGGGCCGCCATCGCCGCGCCGGTCGAGGAGAAGACCGAGTTCGACGTCGTCCTCAAAGACATCGGCGACAAGAAGATCAACGTCATCAAGGCGGTGCGCGAGGTGACGAGCCTCGGTTTGAAGGAGGCCAAGGACCTGGTGGAGTCGGCCCCGGCCACCATCAAGGAAGGCGTCACCAAGGACGAGGCGGAGTCGATCAAGAAGAAGTTCGAAGAGGCCGGGGCGAAGGTCGAGCTCAAGTAGGGGTGGGGCGAGGAGCCGATTTACGAGCGCTTTTACGAGAATACCTACGAGGATCGACCCTACCAGGATGGCGCATTTCGGCGCCCAACCGTCCCATCCTGGCATAAATCGGGCGCTCCGGCTGTTACCAACCATGCCCGGAGACCTGCCACGGAGGTGGCGGGACGGGCATGGTGTCGCTTGCTTCGGCGCGGAAGCGAGGGGCCGCCCCATGCAGTCGCATGCCCATGGTAGTCGACCAGCCGCATCTTCAAGGCCGCGAGGCCCACACCGTACGAGGAGACCGCAAGGACCATTCTATGGATAAATCCCTCATTCAGCGCAATGGCCAGCGCAAAGATTTCTCCCGCATCACGACGTCGCTGCCGATTCCGAACCTCATCGACGTCCAGCGGAGGTCCTACGAGCGCTTTCTGCAGATGAATCTCTTGCCGGAAGAGCGGGCGAACCAGGGCCTGCAGTCGGTCTTCACGAGCATCTTCCCCTTCTCGGACTTCCGGGAGACCTGCTCGCTCGACTTCGTCAAGTACTCGATCGGCGACTGGCAGTGCAAGTGCGGAGAGCTGAAGGGCCTGGAATATCTGCGGATGACCTGCACCAACTGCGGCGCGAAGATCATGACCGACCATCCGCACGAGGAGACGGTCACCTGCACCGAGTGCGGTTTCGTCAACAAGAACCGGGTCACCAAGTGCGACATCTGCGGCAACCCGGTCGACCTGCAGCTCAAGTACTCGATCTCCGACTGCCAGGAGCGCGGCATGACCTTCGCCGTGCCCCTGAAGGTCACCTTCCGGCTCTTCGTCTACGACAAGGACCCGGAGACCGGCGCCCGCATGATGCGCGACGCCAAGGAGGAGGAGGTCTACTTCGGCGACATCCCGCTGATGACCGACAACGGCACGTTCGTCATCAACGGCACCGAGCGGGTCATCGTCTCCCAGCTCCACCGGAGCCCGGGCGTCTTCTTCACCAAGGAGGCGGCGCGCGCCTTCCTCGCCAAAATCATCCCGTACCGCGGCTCCTGGGTGGAGTTCGAGTACGACCAGAAGGACATCCTGTCGGTCCGCATCGACCGCAAGCGCAAGTTCCATGGCACCGTCTTCCTGCGCGCCCTGGGGCTCGAAAGCGACGAGTCGATCCTGCGCCAGTTCTACATCCCCGTGGGCCTGACCCCGGAGGGCGACGGCAAGTTCACCCTGCACGTCCCGCCCAAGGTGCTCGACCCCGAGCGGTTGAAGGACCGGCAGAGCCGCGGCCGCCGCGAGGCGTACCCGATCTTCGCCGGCATCTCGCTCGGCAAGGAGCACATCGGCAAGTTGGACACCGGTCAGACCCTGGCCTTCCAGGTCGACGCCGAGGACCTGGACCGCGCCTTCTTCATCGCCGACGTCGTCGACCTCGACACCGGCGAGGTGATGTTCGAGGCCAACGAGCTGGTCCCCGAGGACCTGGCGGACCGCACCGAGGGGCGGAGCTCCACCCCCATCCAGGTCTTCTTCCCCGACTGGGAGCTGACCGGGGCGACGCTCTCGAACACGCTTGCCAAGGACAACACCAAGAGCTCGAAGGAGGCGCTGATCGAGATCTACCGGCGCATGCGCCCGGGTGATCCGCCGACCCTGGAGAGCGCCCGTTCGCTCTTCTACGGCATGTTCTTCGACGCCAAGCGCTACGACTTCTCGCGGGTCGGCCGCTTCAAGTTCAACATCAAGCTCGACACCGAGGTGCCGGTCGACCAGAAGACCCTCTCGGCGGACGACTTCTTCCGCGTCATCGAGTACCTGCTGCGTCTGCAGAAGGACGCCGGCCGGGTCGACGACATCGACAACCTGGGCAACCGCCGCGTCCGCGCGGTGGGCGAGCTGCTGGAGAACCAGTTCAGGATCGGCCTCGTGCGCATGGAGCGGGCGATCAAGGAGAAGATGTCGGTCCACCAGGACATCGACTCGGCGATGCCGCACGACCTCATCAACTCGAAGCCGGTGATCGCGGCGATCAAGGAGTTCTTCGGCTCGTCGCAGCTGTCGCAGTTCATGGACCAGACGAACCCGCTCTCCGAGGTCACCCACAAGCGGCGGCTGTCCGCCCTGGGACCGGGCGGCCTGTCGCGCGAGCGGGCGGGGTTCGAGGTGCGCGACGTCCACGCCACGCACTACGGCCGCATCTGCCCGATCGAGACGCCGGAAGGCCCGAACATCGGCCTCATCTCGTCGCTCGCCACCTACGCCCGGATCAACGACTACGGGTTCATCGAGAGCCCGTACAAGAAGGTCGAGAACGGCCGCGTGCTCGACCATTTCCGGATCGCCAAGCTGGGCGACGGAGCGCTGCGCCTGGGCCAGATCGTCACCTCGGACGAGCTCGACGAGGAGAACAAGCGGCTGGGGAAGGCGGGCAAGCGCAAGATGGAGGCCGAGCCCTACGCCTTCTACCTCTCGGCCTGGGAGGAGGAGAAGTACATCGTCGCCCAGGCCAACGCCAAGGTCGACGAGCGGGGCAACCTGGTCCACGACCGGGTGGTCGCGCGGGCCGGCGGCGACTTCGTGACCGTCGAGCGGGACCGCATCGACTACATGGACATCAGCCCCAAGCAGCTGGTGTCGGTCGCCGCGGCGCTCATCCCGTTCCTCGAAAACGACGACGCCAACCGCGCGCTCATGGGCTCGAACATGCAGCGCCAGGCCGTTCCCCTGCTGCGCAGTGAGTCGCCGATCGTCGGCACGGGTCTCGAAGCCATCGTGGCCCAGGACTCGGGCGCGGTCGTCCTCTGCAAGCGGGGCGGCATCGTCGACTCGGTCGACGCCGAGCGCATCATCGTCCGCGTCGAGGGCGAGGACATCGACACCGGCGAGGCCAAGGAGTTCGGCGCCGACATCTACCAGCTGATCAAGTTCCGGCGTTCGAACCAGAACACCTGCATCACCCAGAAGCCGGTGGTCGAGGAGGGGATCCGGGTGAAGAAGGGCGACGTGCTGGCCGACGGCCCGTGCACCGAGGCCGGCGAGCTGGCCCTGGGCCGCAACGTCCTGGTGGCGTTCATGCCCTGGCGCGGTTACAACTTCGAGGACGCGATCCTCATCTCGGAGAAGCTGGTCCGCGAGGACTACTACACCTCGATCCACATCGAGGAGTTCGAGATCGAGGCGCGCGACACCAAGCTGGGACCGGAAGAGATCACCCGCGACATCCCGAACGTCTCGGAGACGGCGCTCAAGGACCTCGACGAGAGCGGCATCATCCGCATCGGCGCCACGGTCAAGGCGGGCGATATTTTGGTCGGCAAGGTGACGCCCAAGGGCGAGACCCAGCTGACGCCGGAAGAGAAGCTGCTGCGCGCCATCTTCGGCGAGAAGGCGGGCGACGTGCGGGACGCGTCGCTCAAGGTCCCGCCGGGGATCGAGGGGACGATCGTCGACGTCAAGATCTTCTCCCGCAAGGGCGTCGAGAAGGACACGCGAGCGAAGGAGATCGAGCAGGAGGAGATCGGGCGCCTCGAAAAGAACATCAAGGACGAGGTGCGGATTCTCACCGAGGAGCGCAACAAGAAGGTCAAGGACCTCCTCCTCGGCAAGAAGGTGACGGCGGTGGTCAAGGCGCGGACCGGCCAGGAGCTGCTGAAGGCCGGCGACCCGCTCAACGAGGCGACGCTCGAGCGGCTGACCCGGCAGGAGATCCTGCGGCTGCCGGTCGACGAGCGGCGGCTGCTCGACGCGGTCGAGATCGTCTACCGGAAGACCGATTCGCACATCGACGTGCTCCACCGGGTGAACGAGGAGCGCATCGGGCTCCTCCAGAAGGGCGACGAGCTGCCGCCCGGGGTCATCAAGCTGGTCAAGGTCTACGTCGCCATGAAGCGCAAGCTCCAGGTCGGCGACAAGATGGCCGGCCGGCACGGCAACAAGGGCGTCATCTCGCGCATCCTGCCCGAGGAGGACATGCCGTACCTCCCGGACGGGACTCCGGTCGAGATCGTCTTGAACCCGCTGGGCGTGCCCAGCCGCATGAACGTCGGCCAGATCCTGGAGACGCATCTGGGCTGGGCCGGACGGGCCCTGGGGCTCCACTTCGCGACGCCGGTCTTCGACGGCGCACGGGAGACCGACATCAAGGACCTCCTGGCGCAGGCGGGCCTGCCGGGCTCGGGCAAGACGCAGCTCTTCGACGGCATGACCGGCGAGGCATTCGAACAGAAGGTAACGGTGGGTTATATCTACATGTTGAAGCTCTCCCACCTGGTCGACGACAAGATCCACGCGCGGTCGATCGGACCCTACTCGCTCATCACCCAGCAGCCGCTGGGCGGCAAGGCGCAGTTCGGTGGCCAGCGCTTCGGAGAGATGGAGGTCTGGGCGCTCGAAGCCTACGGCGCCGCCTACACGCTCCAGGAGCTGCTCACCGTCAAGAGCGACGACGTGGAAGGTAGGAGCAAGGTGTATGAGGCAATCGTCAAGGGGGACGTGCCGGAGGCCCCGGGCCTGCCGGAGTCCTTCAACGTTCTCGTGCGTGAGCTCCAGAGCCTCTGTCTCGACGTTGAACTCCTCAAGGCCTAATGGGAGGAAAACAGTTGCAACCATTCAGCAGTTTTGACAAGCCACAGTCGCTCAAGGATTTCAACGCGATCAAGATCTCGATCGCGTCGCCGGAGAAGATCCGCTCCTGGAGCTTCGGGGAGGTCACCAAGCCGGAGACGATCAACTACCGGACCTTCAAGCCGGAGCGTGACGGCCTCTTCTGCGCCAAGATTTTCGGTCCGATCACCGACTGGGAGTGCCTGTGCGGCAAGTACAAGCGCATGAAGCACCGCGGCGTGATCTGCGACAAGTGCGGCGTCGAGGTCACCCGTTCGCGGGTGCGCCGCGAGCGCATGGGCCACATCGAGCTCGCCTGCCCGGTCTCGCACGTCTGGTTCTTCAAGGGGCTGCCCTCGCGCATCGGGCACCTCCTGGACATCAGCCTGCGCGACCTGGAGCGCATCCTCTACTTCGAGAGCTACGTCGTCATCGATCCCGGTGAGTCGGAATTGAAGGAGCAGGAGCTGTTGACCGAGGAGCGCTACCGCGAGCTGCGCGACAAGGTCGGCGAGGGCACCTTCGAGGCCAAGATGGGAGCCGAGGCGATCAAGGAGCTCCTGTCGCGGATCGACGTCGACGAGCTGGCCGAGGAGCTGCGCATCATCATGCGCACCGAGACCTCGCAGATCCGTCGCCTGAAGGCGGCGAAGCGCCTGAAGGTGGTCGACGCCTTTAGGAAGTCGGGCCACCGCCCGGAGTGGATGATCCTGGACGTCATCCCGGTCATTCCCCCCGAGCTGCGGCCCCTGGTGCCCTTGGACGGCGGCCGGTTCGCGACCAGCGATTTGAACGACCTCTATCGGCGCGTCATCAACCGCAACAACCGGTTGAAGAAGCTCTTGGAGCTGCGCGCCCCCGAGGTCATCGTGCGCAACGAAAAGCGGATGCTCCAGGAGGCGGTCGACGCCCTCTTCGACAACGGCCGCCGCGGCCGGGTCTTGAAGGGCTCGAACAACCGTCCCTTGAAGTCGCTCTCGGACACCTTGAAGGGCAAGCAGGGCCGGTTCCGTCAGAACCTGCTCGGCAAGCGCGTCGACTACTCCGGCCGTTCGGTCATCGTCGTCGGTCCGGAGCTGCGGCTCCACCAGTGCGGTCTGCCCAAGAAGATGGCGCTCGAGCTGTTCAAGCCGTTCATCTACAACCGGCTGGAGGAGAAGGGGCTCGTCGGCACGATCAAGGCGGCCAAGGAGATGGTCGAGGCCGAGGTCGACGAGGTGTGGGATGCGCTGGAAGAGGTCATCCAGGACCACCCGGTGCTGTTGAACCGGGCGCCCACGCTCCACCGGTTGGGCATCCAGGCGTTCCAGCCGACGCTGATCGAGGGCAAGGCGATCAAGATCCACCCCTTGGTCTGCGCCGCGTTCAACGCCGACTTCGACGGCGACCAGATGGCGGTTCACGTGCCGCTTAGCCCCAAGGCGCAGATCGAGAGCCAGGTTTTGATGCTGGCCTCGAACAACGTGCTGTCGCCGGCGCACGGGCGGCCGCTCGCCGTGCCGTCACAGGACCTGGTCCTCGGCGGCTACTACCTGACCCTCGGCAAGGCCGGGGCGAAGGGCGAGGGGAGGAGCTTCCCCGACTTCGATTCGGTGCTCCTGGCGCTCGAATCGGGGGAGGTCGAGACGCTCTCGCCGATCAAGGTCCGCTACAGCGGGCCGATCATCAACCTCGACACGCAGTACGACAAGCAGGACGTCGTGCACGCGGAGATGGAGGAGATCGAGAACAAGCTGATCGAGACGACGGTCGGCCGGGTGATCTTCAACATGCACCTGCCGAAGGACATCCCGTACATCAACGGTCTGCTCAAGAAGCGCGGCCTCCAGGACCTGGTCGGCTACTGCTTCATCAAGCTCGGCCGGGAAGCCACGGTGCGGATGCTCGACGAGGTCAAGGAGGTCACCTTCCTCTACGCCACCCGCGCCGGCATCTCCTTCGGGGTCGACGACATGGTGGTGCCGTCCAGGAAGCCGGAGATCCTCCAGCAGGCGAGGACCGAGGTGATCGAGATCGAGAAGCAGCGCTCGGCGGGCGTCATCACCGCCGGGGAGCGGCACAACAAGATCATCGACATCTGGCACCGGGTGACCGAGAAGGTCTCCGAGGAGATGTTCCGCGAGATGCGGCAGGTCGAGCACGACAGCGGCGAGTTCAACCCCATCAACCTGATGGCCGACTCGGGCGCCCGCGGCTCGCGCGAGCAGGTGCGGCAGCTGGCCGGCATGCGCGGCCTGATGTCCAAGCCCTCGGGCGAGGTCATCGAGACGCCGATCGAGGCCAACTTCCGCGAGGGCCTGACCGTCCTCCAGTACTTCATCTCGACGCACGGCGCCCGTAAGGGCCTCGCCGACACGGCGCTCAAGACGGCGGACTCGGGGTACCTGACCCGCCGGCTGGTCGACGTGGCGCAGGACGTCATCATCAACGAGATCGACTGCGGCACGATCGACGGCATCTACGTGTCGGCGATCATGGAAGGGGGCGAGATCCTGGAACCCTTGCGCGACCGCATCGTCGGCCGCGTCTCCCAGGAGGACATCTACGACCCGATGACCGGCGATCTGATCGTCGCCATCGGGACCGAGATCAACGACTTCCTGGGCACCGCGGTGCAGGCCGCCGGTATCGAGCGGGTGAAGATCCGTTCGGTGCTGACCTGCGAGACGCGGCGCGGGGTGTGCGCCAACTGCTACGGCAGGAACCTGGCTTCCGGCAAGATGGTCGAGATCGGCGAGGCGGTGGGCGTCATCGCCGCGCAGTCGATCGGCGAGCCGGGCACCCAGCTCACCATGCGGACCTTCCACTACGGCGGCACGGCGTCGCGCGTCTCCGAGCAGTCGAAGCACATCGCCAAGAACCCCGGCCGGGTGAAGTTCCTGAACGTCAACACGGTCGAGAGCCGCAAGGGGTCGCTGGTCGTCATCAACCGGAGCGGCAAGCTGGTCATCGCCGACGAGAAGGGCCGCGAGCGGGAGCGCTACGCTCTGACCTACGGCTCGCAGCTCCTGGTGCACGAGGGCGACGAGGTCCAGCCGGGGAGCGAGCTCGTCACCTGGGACCCGTTCACCTACGCGATCCTTTCCGAGATCGCCGGGCTGGTCGAGTTCCAGGACATCGTCGAGGGCGAGAACGTCCGCGAGGAGACCGACAAGGTCACCGGCCTGTCGCAGAAGATCATCGTCGAGGCGTCGGCCAACGAGAAGCGCGTGCCGGCGATCATGATCCACGGCGAGGAGGGCCGCGAGAAGCGCTATCTGCTCCCCTCGGGCTCTCACCTCGTGGTGCAGAACACCAAGCACGTCTATCCGGGTGACACGCTGGTCAAGATCCCCCGCGAGACGACCAAGACCAAGGACATCACCGGCGGCCTGCCGCGGGTCGTCGAGCTGTTCGAGGCGCGGAGCCCCAAGGAGCCGGCGATCATCACCGAGATCGACGGCGTCGTCCGGCTGGGCGACGTCCACAAGGGCATGCGCAAGGTGATCGTCGAGAGCGACATGGGGGAGACCCGCGAGTACCTGGTGCCGCGCTCGATTCACATCAACGTGCAGGAGGGCGAGCGGGTCAAGGCCGGCGATCCGTTGATCGACGGACCGATCAACCCGCACGACATCCTCCAGGTGCTCGGCGAGAAGGAGCTGCAGCGCTACATGACCGACAAGATCCAGGAGGTCTACCGGTCGCAGAGCGTGGCGATCAACGACAAGCACATCGAGGTGATCGTGCGCCAGATGATGCGGTCGGTGAAGATCGAGGAGGTCGGCGACACGGAGTTCCTGATCGACGAGCAGGTGGACCGCTGGCGCTTCAACGAGGAGAACGACCGGGTCATCGCCGCGGGCGGTACGGCGGCGGTGGGACGGCCCCTCCTCCTGGGGATCACCAAGGCGAGCCTGTCGACCGACAGCTTCATCTCGGCCGCGAGCTTCCAGGAGACCACCCGCGTGCTCACCGAGGCGGCGATCAGCGGCAAGATCGACAACCTCCGCGGCTTGAAGGAGAACGTCATCGTGGGCCGGGTGATCCCTGCCGGCAGCGGCATGCACCACTACCACGACTTCCACATGGCCGAGGATTTCGTCGAGCCCGAGCCGGAGGCGGAGGAGGAGCTCTTCTTCGAGTTCGGCGAGGAGGAGATCCGCACCTTGCCGCAGGAGGTGGAGAGCGAGTAGAAGCTCTCCCGGTTGCAACGAGTATCCCAAGGGCGGCCGCGAGGCCGCCCTTTTTCATCTCAACCTGAGCCGAGGAACGGCTCTCACCCCGGCAACTCCGCCACCGCCTCCCGCACCTCGCGCGCCGACTGGAAGCGCTCCGCAGGCCGCTTGGCGAGGAGACGGGCGAGGAAGGGGGACCACGGCTCCGGCAGATCAGGCCGGAAACGGCGGATGTCGGGCGGCGCCGCCTGCAGGTGCTGGAGGGCGAGGGCGGTGGCGGTCGCGCCGCTGAACGGCTCCTGGCCGGCGATCAGGGTGTAGGCGAGGATCCCCAGCGAATAGAGGTCGGCCCGGCCGTCGATCGTCCCGCCCTGGAGCTGCTCGGGAGACATGTACAGCGGCGAGCCGACGGCGAAGCCGGTCTGGGTGAGGCGGACGTCGAGCCCGGCCATGCGGGCGATGCCGAAATCCAGGATCTTGATCCGTTGCGGGGTCAGGATGACGTTGCCGGGTTTCAGGTCGCGGTGGACGATGCCCAGGGCATGCGCCTCCTCCAGGCCGGCGGCGATCTCGCCGAGGATCGACTTCACCCGTCCGAGCGGCAGCGACCGGCCGTCCGCGGTCAGGCGGTCCAGGCGCTCGCCCTCGATCAGCTCCATGGTGATGAAGATGCCCCCCGGAAAGCGCCCGAGGTCGAAGACCCGGACGACGTTGGGGTGGGTGATCCGGCGGCAGATCTGGACCTCCCGCAGGAGCCGCTCCTCGTCCGCCCCCTCGCCCTGGTGGAGCACGGTCTTGATCGCCACCAGCTCGTCGAGCTCGCGGTCGCGGGCCTTGTAGACCCGCCCCATGCCGCCGCGCCCGAGCTCGGCCAGGATGTCGTAGCGCCCGGCGAGGCGGGACCCCACGCTCAGGCCGGCGAATCCGGCCGCCGGAGCGGCGACCGGCGGCGGGATCTCGGCCAGGGTGGAGGACTCCGCCAGGCTCCCGCCGGGCGACGTCGGCGGGGTCCGGGTCGCCACGCTCTTCTGCGCCTGGGCGACGATCGCGGCGAGGCGGGCTGCCGCGTCGCGATGGTCGCGCTTCACCGTCGCGAGCTTCTGGTAGCAGGCCAGGGCCTCGCCGGTGCGGCCGAGCCCCTCCAGGGCCCTCGCCTCCCAGTAGAGGCGATCGAGGGCGGCAGGGGTGGCGACGCCGGGGGCCAGCGTCTCCTCCGGCACCCGGCGCAGGCGGTGGAGGGCGTCGTCGAAGAGCCGCTCTTCGACGAGCAGGGGCATGAGGAGGAGCATCGCCTCGCGGAAGGCCGGATCGCGCGGCTGGACCTGGGTGAGGACTCGCACCGCCTGGCCGCGGTCGCCGCCGGCGAGGAGCTGGTTCGCGGCGTCCAGCGGCTGGTCGGCGCGGAGGAACTGGGCGGCGGCGGCGGCGTGATCCCCCGCCTTGGCATAAGCGGCGGCCGCCAGCCGGAGATGGGCCGGGCTACCGGTGACGGCGAAACAGCGGGCGGCGTCGCGTGGCCGGTCGGCGCGCAGGTAGGCCTGGGCGGCGCGCGCCGGGTCCTGGGCGGCCTCCCACCGCGAGCCGGCCCGCGCCCAGTCGGCCCCCGCCTCGTAGGCCTGGGCCGCCTCTTTCGGCAGCCCCAGGGTGGCGAAAAGGTGGCCGGCGTCCAGCGGGCGCCCGCAGCGCAGGTAGACCTGGGCGGCGAGCCGCCGGTCGATGTCCGGGGTCTTGCCGACCAGGCGCAGCGCCTGCTCGGAGTCGCCCAGCTTCAGGTAGGTCTCGATCGCCTCGGGGATCCGGCCGGCCTCTTCGAGCAGGCGGGCGGCCTTGGGGGTGGGCTCCGCGGCGGCCTGGAGGAGGTCGGCGCCCGCCCCCTTCCGGCCGAGCCTGGCGAGGAGCTCGGCGCGCTCGAGGTCGACCTTCTGCAGGCTCTCGAGGTTGGCCGGGCCGCCGCGCCGGTCCTGGCGGAGGCGGTTCGCCTCCAGCTCCAGGACGCGCAGGGCGTCCTCCAGCATCCCGCCCCGCCGATAGAAGAGGGCGGCCTCCGCGAACGCCTTGGCGCGCTCGTAGAAGCGGGCGGCGCGGGCGGGCTGCTGGAGCTTGAGCGACGACTCCGCGGCGCGCCGATAGGCGTGGGCCAGCTCGAAGAGGTCGACCGCTTCCTTGTGGAAGCCGCCGGTGGCGAGGAGCTCGCCGACCTGCTCGGCGCTGGCGTTGTCGTAGCCCTCGGGGACGTGCCCCAGGGTCCCCTTCAAGGAGTATTCGATCACCCGCCGCTCGTCGCCGATCTCGGCGGCGAGCCGCGCGCCCTCCAGGAATTCGCCCGCCTTGGCGTAGAGATCGGCCGCCTTCGCCTTGTCTCCCTCCTTGGCGTAGCGCTCCGCCAGCTGGACGTGATCGCGGGTGAGCAGAGCAAAAAGTCGGGATTTCGACATTGCGCTTACCCTCGTAAGGCGAAAAGAAGAGTAGGGGGGCGAGACAGGAGTATACCCCGCCCCGGCAGGGCAAGGGTGGTAGAATGGAAAAGCGCCGCAGCCTAGAGGGCGCGAAAGGATTGCCGCCGCCATGCAGAACCGGATCCGGTGGGCCACCCCTCTTCTTCTCCTCCTCCTCGGGGCTCTCGCTGCGACGGCGGCTTCCGCCGATACGGTCTATCTCACCAACGGCAAGTCGTTCGAAGGGGTGATCGCGGTCGTCGGCGACTCGCAGGTGCGGGTCCAGATGCCCGGCGGCGAGATCCGCTTGCCTCGTTCGAGCGTCGCCCGGGTGGAGACCGCCGATTCGAGCTTCTCCCTGTACCTGCGGAAGAAGGAGGCCCTGGGGCATTCCGCGCGGGCGGCCGACTGGCTGGACCTCGCCCGCTGGGCGAAGGCCAACGGCTTCGAGCAGGGGGTGCGCGAGGCGGCGCTCAAGGCGGCCGACCTCGATCCGCACCAGCCGGGCCTCGGAGCGCTCCTGCGGCCGTCCGGCTACGTCTTCGACGCCCAGCTCGACAGCTTCATCCCCTACGCCGAATCGATGCGCCGCAAGGGTTATGTGCAGTCGAACGGCGAGTGGATCACCCGCGAGGAGAGCGCGGCGCGGACCCGCGAGCGCGAGGAGCGGGCGCAGCTCGCGGCGCAGACGGCGGTGGCCGAGGCCCAGCGCCAGGCTGCCGAGATCGCGCTCTACCAGGCCGCCCAGGCGAGCCAGCAGCCGATGGCGTCCCCCTACGACGGCGTGCCTCTGGTATACGGCTCCGGCTTTCTCCTCTCCGGCGGGCATGGCCGCAGCCCCCACCCGCACGGGCATGGAGGGAGGCCGGGCGGTGGTCCCTGGCGCCAGCCGGGTAGCCAGCTCGTCACGGTCGGGGGAGGAGGAATGGGCTACGAGCAGCTGATCGGACGCCAGCCCGGCAGCCTCTTCCCGGTCGGTTCCGGGACTCCCGGTACGAGCGGGCACGGCAAGCGCCACTGATCCCGGTCTATACTGCTCCCTCCTCGCGCAGCTCCAGGCGGGGGAGGAGAGCCATGTTGCGAGATCTGACCTTCGCGTTCGTCGGCGCTGGGACCATGGGGGAGGCGATGATCGCCGGCCTGCTCAAAAAGCAGCTGGTCTCGCCCGAGCGCATCCTCGCCACGACGCCCCGGGCCGAGCGCCGGGAGGCGCTCGCCGCCAAGCACGGCATTCGCACCAGCGCCGACAACCGGGCGGCGGCCGCAGAGGCCGACGTCGTCGTCGTGGCCTTCAAGCCGCAGATGCTCCCCCAGGTGCTGCCGACTCTGCGCGGCGCGATCTCTCCCCAGGCGATGGTGATCTCGGTGATTGCGGGGGCGACGGTCGCGACCTTCCGCGAAGTGCTCGGCCACGAGGCGATCGTCCGCGCCATGCCCAACACCCCCTCCCAGATCGACGAGGGGATGACGGTCTGGACGGCGACCCCGGCGGTCACCCCCCGGCAACGGGAGATGGCGGCGGAGATGCTGGGCGCCCTCGGCAAGGAGCACTACGTCGCCGACGAGAAGTTCGTCGACATGGCGGCGGCGCTCTCGGGGACGGCCCCGGCCTACTGCTTCCTCCTGCTCGAAGCGCTGGTCGACGCCGGGGTCCACCTGGGTTTCTCCCGCCGGGTGGCCGAGGAACTGGTGCTCCAGGCCATCCACGGCTCGGTCCTCCTCGCCATGCAGTCGGGCCAGCACCTGGCCGAGCTGCGCAACATGGTGACCTCGCCCGGCGGCGCCTCGGCCGCCGCTCTCTACGCCCTGGAGAAAGGCGGCCTGCGCACCGTCATGGCCGACGGCGTCTGGGCCTCCTACCGGCGGGTGCAGGAGCTGGGGAAAGGGGACACCGCCCCGGCGCCGGTTCCTCCGGCGCCGGGGTAGCGGCGAATCGGCCTAGAACTTCGTCTCGACCGTCGCCCGGATGCTCCGCGCCGGCAGCAGGTAGACCTGGCCGCCGCCCAACTCGCTCAAGGCGACGGGAGGGCGGGTGTCGTTCAAGTTGAAACCCTCGACCCGGAGGGAGAAGCGGTCGAAGGCGTAGCCCACCCCCGCCGACCAGGTGCCGTAGCTCGGCGCCAGCACCTCGTTCACCTCGTCGAGGAAACGGTCGCCCACCCAGCTGTAGAGCGCCCAGACCGAGAGGCCGTGGGCCGGCCGGTAGGTAATCCCGGTCGAGGCCATGTCGCGGGCCGAGAGCGGCAGGCGGTTGCCGCGCACCTGGTCGGGCTCCGGCTGGTCGAAGATCGAGGCGAAGTCGCGGAAGCGGGCGTCGTGGTGGCTGTAGGCGAGCTGCCAGGAGAGGTCGGGGTGGATGCGGTACTCGGTCTCCAGCTCGAAGCCCTTGAAGCGCTCCTGGCCGGCGTTGACCAGCCCGGGAAAACCGTTGACGAGCTGCGCCACGACGAGGTTCGAGAAATCCATCTGGAAGACCGAGAGGTCCCAGCGGAAGTGATCGCCGCACATCCCCTTGGCGCCGAGCTCGTAGCTCTCCGCGGTCTCCGGCTTGAGGATCTCGCCGCTGGCGTCGGGCCCGAAATCGAGAACCGCGGGCTTGAAGGTGTTCCGGTAGTCGGCGTAGAGCCAGAGGGCGTCTTTCCCCGACTGCCAGGCGAGCCAGCTCAACCCCGCCGAGCCGCTGCCCCGGGTCACCGTCCGCTCGTCCGAGGTGAAATCGGCGGGTTCGCCCACCTCTCCTTGTTGGGTCGTCTGGGTCTCTTTGGTGTGGTTGAGGCGCGCGCCGACCTGGAAACGCCAGCGCGAGGTGGGGTTCCATTCAGTCTGCAGGTAGAGACCGGAAAAATTGCGCTTGTCCTTGAGCCGCAGGTCGCCGGCCGGCGGCAGGTCGGAGAGCGAGGGGACCTCCTTGCCGTCGAGAGAGGTAAAGTAGTCGAAGTCGCCCGAGTGCAGGTCGGCATTGCCGTAGAGGTGGTCGACCCCGGCGATCAGGCGCAGGCCCGGGTGCAGGTCGAGGGCGATGTGGCTGTCGAAATAGAGGTCGTCCTGGGTGAGGTCCTGACGGAAGCCGTTGGCGTTCGGGTCCTCGTCCACGACCTCGGTCAGGAAGCCGCGCCCCACCTTGCGGTCGGTGCGGGTCAGGGCCACGGTGGTCGACCAGGAGCCGGTGGCCAGCTTGCGGTCGTAGCCGCCGGTCAGCTGGTAGCGGTTCTCGTCGATCTTCGAGCCCAGCGGGTTGAAGTTGGCGTCGATCGGCACCAGCGGGGTGAAGCGCGGCCCGTCTCCCGGCACCGGGCTTGGCGGCTTCTGGTGGTTGATCGCGGTGTCGAAGTCGAGGTGGAAGGTGCCGGCGCCGGTCTGCGCCTCGCCGCGATAGAGGAGGTGCCCGCGGTCGACCTCGGTCCGGTCGTCCCGGTAGCCCTGCTTCTCGCCGTTGACGATCAGCGACTGGTGATAGTTGCCGACCGCGGGCAAGCCGGTCGAGACCGCGGCGCCGCCGCTGCCGTAGCTGCCGCCGTAGACCCGCGCCGTGCCGCCGGTCGCGTCCGCGCTGCGGTGGATGACGTGGATCACCCCGACGAACGAGGTGGCGCCGTACATCACCGGTGCCGAGCCGCGCAGGATCTCGATGCGGTCGACCCCGTTCAAATCGAGAGTCGAGAGGGCGGGGTTGAAGGCGCCACCCGCCGGCACGCCGTCGACCACCAGGAGGAAGGCGTCGAACTCGCGCAGGCCCCAGAGCTCGGGGACCGAGCTGGCCGGGCCGGCATCGCCGCCCGGGGCGATGGCGACCCCGGCGCTCAAGGCCAGGGCGCTCTGCAGATCGTAGGCGCCGCGGGCGCGCAGCTCGTCGCCGGTGACGATGGTGATCGAGGCGGGGACGGGCTCGACGTCCTCGGGCACCCGGGTGGCGGTCACCTCGATGCGCTCGGAGACGGTGGGGGTCGGCGGCGTGGGGCTCGCCGCGGGCGGTTCCTGCCCGCGGACCAACGAAGATGCCGATAGCAGCGCGGCGAGCAAAAAGAACGAATGCAAACGGACCATGAGAATCTCCTCCTCCAGACAGGGCGATCGGAGCGATCGCCATCCGCAGACGAATCCGCCTCCAGGAAGTCTGGAGACGGCGCGTGGGCCGGGGAGCGCGGCCGCGGCCTATTCGTTCTGGCGCTTTAGGAGGAGGAGGAGGTCGGCAGTCTCTGGACGGGGCGACCGCGCGTTCCGGGCGGTGCCGGTCGGGAGAGGTGGAAACTGGCAGGGTGCTCCGGTGTCGACGAGCGGAGCGCCGGAGGGAGGGGGAGCCGAGAGCTGGGCTTCCGGAGCTGTGACCGCGGCCGGGAACGACAGGCCGGGTACCGCCCGGGCGGGCTCGGCGGCCGCCACCTGGCGCCACCCGCCGCCGCGGCGCGATCCCTCGACCCAGACGAGCACTCCCGGTTCGCCGGGCCGGGCCGGCTCGCCCCGCCGTCCGACCGTCCGCTCGAGATCGAGGGCATTGCCGAGCGGCGCGGCGAGGATGGCGAAACGCTGCGGCAGCTCGTAGGCGGTCTCCCGGCGCTCGTCGCCCACCCGCAGCAGGAGGCGGGCGTTGGCGGTGGGGAAGCCCGGGACCCGGAAGGAGACGCGGGTCAAGTCGCGGTCGAGGTGCGGGGTGACGCGGACCGGGTAGGTCCGGCCGCCGTCGAGCGAGAGGAACGCCTCCCACTCCTCCCACCTCCCTACCCCGGCCGGCCCGTCGAGGTCATCGTGGCCGTCGAGAGGGGCCCACTCCAGGGTCGCCGTGGACTCCGCCGCGAGGACCGCCCCCTCGGCGGGGGAGACGAGGCGCACCGGGGCCTCCGGCAGAGTCGCGCGGGCCACCGTGGCGGTGAGCCCGGCCGCGACGAGGGCCATGGCCAGGAGGCGGAGCGGGCGGGGTGGGAGTCCGGGCATCGTTGTCCTACGATACAGGTGCCGGCCACTCCCGACAAGGAGACTGTGATGGGCTTCCAGATCGATCCCCGTATCTTCGCCACCTTCCCCGGCGTCCTCTTCGGGGTCGTCGTGGCCCGCGACCTCGACAACCGGGGCACGGACCCGGCGCTCGCCGAGCTCCTCGCCGCGGCAGAGGCGCAGGTGCGGCAGGATCTCTCCGGCGCGGTCCTCGCCGAGCATCCGCGCATCGCCCCCTGGCGCGAGGCCTACCGCCGCTTCGGGGTCACCCCCAAGCGGGCCACCTCGTCGATCGAGAACCTCCTGCGCCGGGTCCTCCGCGGCGAGCCGGTCCGCCCGGTCAACCGGCTGGTCGACCTCTACAACGTGGTCTCCCTGCGCCACCTCCTGCCGGCCGGCGGGGAGGACCTCGCCCGCGTCGACGGCGAGATCCACCTTACCTTCGCCGGGGAGGACGAGCCGCCGGTCACCCTCCTGGGCGAGGCGGAGGCCCGGCCGCCCCACGCGGGCGAGGTGATCTATAAGGATACGGTGGGCAGCCTCTGCCGGCGCTGGAACTGGAAAGAGGCGGACCGCCCCAAGCTCACCCCGGAGACGACCGGCGCCTTCCTGGTCCTCGAAGCGCTGCCGGCCGCCGGGAAGGGGGAGCTGGAGGGGGCGCTGGCCGACCTCCTCGCCCTCGTCGCCCGTTTCTGCGGTGGCCGGTTGGAAGCCGAAGTGCTGGACGGTTCCCAGACCGCCATGCGCTGGGGGTAGGCTCGCCCCGGCGGGCGCCGCCTATTCCTGCGGCTGCGCGAGCTTCTCCAACCGGTAGCGGAGCTGGTGCCGCGACAGGCCGAGGAGACGGGCGGCGCGGGTGCGGTTGCCGCCCGTTCGCAGGAGGGCCTGGCGCACCAGGTCGCTCTCCAGCTGCTGCAGATCGATGCCGTCCGCCGGCAGCTCATAGGCCGGCGCCGCCAGCGGCCGTGCCGAGAGCGGCGGGAAGTCGCCGGCGGTCAGCCGTTCCCCCTCGGTGAGCAGCACGGCGCGCTCGACGACGTTTCGGAGCTCGCGCACGTTCCCCGGCCAGTCGTACGCCTCGAGGCGGGCGAGCACCTCAGGGGTGATGCCGACGACGCGCTTTTCGAACAGGCGGTTGAACAGGGCGATGAAGTGGTCGACGAGGAGCGGGAGATCGCCCTGCCGTTCGCGCAGCGGCGGCACCTGGACCGGGAGGACGGTCAACCGGTAGTAGAGGTCCGCCCGGAAGGCGTGCTCCTGGACCGCCTGCTCCAGGTCTCGATTGGTGGCGGCGATGATCCGCACGTCCATCTGGATCCTGTCGGTCCCCCCCAGGCGCTTGAAGACGCGCTCGTCGAGGAACTGCAGGAGCTTGACCTGCAGGGTGTTGCTGATCTCGCCGATCTCGTCGAGGAACACCGTGCCCCCGGCCGCCAGCTCGATGAGACCCGGTTTGCGACGGCGGGCGTCGGTGAAGGCGCCGGGCTCGTGCCCGAAGAGCTCGCTTTCGAGCAGCGTCTCCGGCAGCGCCGAGCAGAGGATGGATTGGAAAGGATGGTGCGTGCGGGCGCTCCGGCGATGGATTTCCTGCGCGATCAACCCCTTCCCGGTACCGCTTTCGCCGAGCAGCAACACCGTCGGGAGGGGGCTCGCGGCGATTTTTTCCAACAGCAGCTTGATCCCGTGCATCGCCACCGATTCGCCGACCAGATGGTCGAATCTGCCTCCCGGCGTCTTCTTCCTGACCCTGGTCTCTCGGTTGCCGAGCACACGCGCCCGGCGGTCGCTGGCGAGCGTCCTGTGATCCATCGTCATCCCTACCGCCGGTCCTGTCGGCGGTCGTGTGTAGCATAATCTCTTTGGCGCGGCGCACCAACTCCGGCGGCTGGCGCCTCCGGAGTCTGGAGCGGTAGAGGAGAAAGGAGCTGGGGCGCGAGGTGGATCGAGCGGTTGTGGATGAGGATCTCGGGTTCGCCAACCTCCTGGTCGAGATCGGCGAATTGGACGACGCCCAGACGGAGACCGTCCGGTTTTTGCAGCTGCACCCCGACGATCCCGAGGCGTTCTCCCTGCTGGCGAAAATCAAGCACATGCGGGGCGAGCTGTCGGAGGCCTTCGCCTGCTGGGCGAAAGCCCGCGCCATGAGCCCCGACGGCGGGGCGCAGATGCGCCTCGACTCGCTGCTGCAGCTGGCGCGGGATCCGGTGCGCGGCACCGGCGAATTCCTCGCCGTCGGGTCGTCTCACCTCTGGCGCAAGCCCGCCGCGCTCCTCCAGCTGGAGGAGGTGTTCCGCCTCTTCGTGGCGCAGCGGCCGGACGAGGCGCGGGAAGCGAGCGAGCGGCTGGCGCAGCAGCACCGGGGTAAGGACGCGGAGCTGTTCAAGCTCGCGGTCCTCGCCGAAGCCTGGATCGCGGAGCTGTCGGGCGACCTCCCGGGCGCCTGTTCCCGCCTCGAAAAGCTCGGCCTGGAGCGCGGTTTCGAGGGGGACGTCGACCGCGCCCTGGCCCTCGCCCGCGTCTACGAGCAGCTCGGCGACCAGGAGCACCTGGAGAAGGCGGTGAACGTCTGCGAGTATCTGGCGCGCACGCTGGCCGAGCTCGAAAGCGTCACCACCCTGGGCCGCCTGGCCACCCTCCATCGCGCGCTGGGAAAAAGCGACGAGGCCGCGGCCTACGAGCTGCGCTTCCTGGCGGCCTTCCAGCACCGCATGCATCGGCTGTCGCTGGCGGAAGTCACGGCGATCGCCGTCCGCCGTTACATCCCCCTGGAGCGGCTGGCCATGGTCCATTTCACCCACACCGAGCCGCCGGCGGACCCGACGCCGCGGCGGCGCGCCCTGGCCCTCGCGCTGCTCGGCGATCGCGCCCCGGCCGCCGCGCTGCTGCGTCGTGGGGGGGCGCTCCTCGACCGCAAGTACCTGGCCGATCTGGCGCTGGCGGAGGGGGACCGGGAGTCGGCGATCCACCTCTATCTCGCGGCGCTGGCCGAAGATCCCGGCGACCGCCGGGTGCTCGGCCGGCTGCTCGGGCTGGCGGATCTGCCGGGTGCCGAGCCCATCGTCCTCTACTTCCAACCGCCGGAGCCCGCGGCGCGCGCCGAGCCGATCCTGGAAGCCGCGCTGCGCGACGCGCCGCGGCGTCCCGAGCCCTGGCGGGAGCTCGCGGCGCTCCACCGGATTCGCGGCGCGACCGACGAGGCGCGCCGCTGTGCCGAGCGCGCCGAGGCCCTTGCGGCCGCGGCCGAGCGGCGGACGCGGGCGGTTGGCCGTGCCCTTTCGGCCGCCGTGTATCACTTCGCGGGGCGGGCGAAGGGCCTGGTCCACGAGGTGTGGGCGGCGCGCCGGCCGGCGCCGCCTTCGCGCGGCGGATTCCTCGAAGAGATCCTGGGCGCGGTGACCCCCGAGCTCGACCGGGTGATCCGCAACGTCTTCTTCTCGGTGCGGGAATACGCCCTCGCCAAGCTGCCGCAACAGACCGCCGGCCTCTTCGACTACAACTACAGCTACAAGGTGACGAAAGAAGACGAGCCGTCGAGCGGCACCTCGGCCGGGCTGCCCTCCGCCCTCGCCTTCCTCTCGGTTTTTTTGGACCGGCCGCTGCCGCAGGACGTGGCGTCGAGCGGCGAGCTGGTGGCCGACGCCCACGACGTCCTCGTGGTGCGCCCGGTGGGTGAAGCCGAATTCAAGCTGCACGGCGCCTACAACCGCAACCTGCGGTTCCTCATCCTGCCCGAAGGCAACCGTGCCGCCTTGCTGGCCGGCTCGCAGGTCCCCCAGGCGGTGTGCGCCGAGGTCGCGCGCTTCGTGCCCGACCTCGACGCCGCGGTCAGCCTGGTGTTCGGTCCCGACGTCTGGCTGCGCTAGGTGAGCTCGATCTTCCGGGCCGCCGCCGTGGTGGCGCCCTCCCTGCCGATGCGGATCTCCAGCACCCCGTCCTGTAGTTTCGCCTTCACCGCGGAGCCCCGCCAGGTGCGGGGGAGCAGGATCTGCCGCCGGAACCGCCCCAGCGGGAGCTCGGCGCGTTGCAGGCCGTGGCCGTCGAGAGTGGCCGGCCGCTCGCCGCTCACGGTCACCACGCCACCTTCTTCGATCACCTCGACGTCCGTGCGCTTGACGCCCGGCAGGTCGAGGCAGACGACGACGTCGAGCGGGCTCTCCCACACGACCAGGGGCGGTGCCCATTCCCGGCCGGTGGCGGCGAGCGGCTGCCCGAGGGCGTGGACCAGACGCTCCAGGCGTTCGGCGACGAACTCGCCGGGATCGCGCTCCACCGGGATCGGAGCGTAGGTCGTCGCCGGATCGCCGGCTCCCAGAGGGCTTCCGGTCAAGGTTTCATACAGTTTTTCCATGCCGGCGATGGCCTCGTCGACCAGCTTCTTGTCGGCCGGTTCTTCGATCGTCGGAGCGGTCGGAGCGGTCTTTTCTTGCGCCATGTGCTGTCTCCTTCCCAGGGATTTGAAGGGTGAGGAGGGTGCCCGGCGTACCGGGCACCCTCCCACGGTGTGCCATGCCTGCGATCAGTAGACCGGGACGAGCGGCGGCAGGCCGTACTGGACGAAGGGGAAGGTCTGCGCCACCTTGGCCGACAGCACCGGGTCCGCCCACAGCGGCCGGTTGTAGGCCGAATCGGCTTCGATGCCGGTGAGGCCGGTATGGCTCAGCCCGACCGGCAGATTCCACATCGGGAACGGCGGGTTGCCCGGCTGGAGGCCGGAGAACGCGCCCACGGGAGGCGGCAGGTACGGGCTGTGCGCCAGCCCACCGCCGAACCCCTGGCCGGCGCCGAAGCCCGGGACTCCCGGCGTCATGCCGTAGCCGAAGCGCGGATCGGAGAAGCGGGGATCGACGAATCCCGCCCCCTGACCGATCCCGCCGATCGTGCCGATCCCGCCGACTGCGCCGATCGGCGCATTGGCCTGGGTATGGGAAAGACCGTGGACGGAGAGGCGCACCTGGTTGAGCGCGTCGAGGCACTGGGTGATGCGATCGTTGAGGAGTTGGAGTTTGCGGACGTCGACTTTTGCGGTTTCCATCAGATTCCTCCTGCAACCAAGTTACGTTTCTGATTGCAAATTCGATATTTTGCAACGCGGGTGCCATGCGCATCCCAGCGCTCGAAGTGATGGAGACCGCTGGATTTATCGCGATGCAGGGCCTCTCGACGCGCGTTCAGAGCGGCGCGATCTGCGTGAAATCGGCCGCTATCGGCCCATCGTGCTCAGTCGCGGACTACTTCTTCGGTGCCGTCGGGGCGGCCGGCTTCTTCGCCGGTGGCGGCGGGTTGGCGATCTTGTCCAGATGCTCCAGGAAGAACAGTTTGCCGCTCTCGAAGATCGGGGCGCCCGGAGCGCGCCAGAGGACGGGGCGCAGCCAGGTGCTGACCTGGAACGACACGAGGGCGAAGAGCAGGAGCCAGAGGAAGATCGCCTTGCCGACCTCCGGCAGGTCGAACGAACGGGAGAGGAAGCGGGCGCCAAAGCTGGCGGCGACGATCCAGGCGATGGCGTGCAGCCAGACGACGAAGAGGAGCGAACGGCTGCTCACCGAGAACAGCCAGGAGATCGGCATGAGCCCGATCAAGAGCAGGGCCAGCATGCCGGAGAAGCCGGCGACGACGTGGAGGAACGGCCGGCGGGACAGCGGCGCGCCGGCCAGGGCGGAGAAGATGTAGAGGCTGGGCAGGCAGAGCGCCAGGCTCAAAAGGACGATCAAGGGCGCCTTGAACGCCGAGACGAGGACCTGGCTCCCGCCGGTGAAGAGCCCGGCCACGGCGCCGTAGACCGCGAATCCCACGACCGAGCCGGCGAGCAGGAGGAAGGCCGGGCGGTTGGAGCCCGCCTGCCGCGCTCGCAGGGCCACCTGGTGCGGCGCCTTGAGCAGCTCGTCGAACGCCTGGAGCGCCCCGCCGGGCTCGGGGATCGGGGCGGGCGGCGCGCCGTCGGCAAGGATGATCTCCCCGGCCTTGGGCTCGGCCGGATGCGGATTCCCCTCTTCACTCATGGTTTCTTCTCCTCTTTCAGCAGGTACGGGACGATGTCGGTGAAGACGAATTCATAGACGTTGCCGTGGAGGGCGTCGGCGCGGAAGAGCGCGATCGGGTGGTAGATGCTGCCGACGAACGGGCGCAGCGCCCAGGCCACCTCGCCGCCGACGAGGGCGAAGGTGACGACCCAGGCGAGAAAGGCCTTCTTGAGATTCGGCGCGCCGCCGCGGATGCGCACCAGCCCCTGCCAGAGGACGGCGGTGCCGGCCAGGCCACAGGCGCCGACGAAGCCGGTGTGGAGCAGATAGAGCAGGTTGTGGGTCTCCCGCGCGGCGAGCGACGGCTCGGGTAAGGAGACGGTGAAGAGCCAGGCGATCGGCGCGAGCGAGGCGAGGAGCAGGCTCGCCACGGCGAGGGCGAAGAAGGTGAGGACCGCCACCTGGGAAAAGCGCAGGGAGAGGCCCAAAAGACTGGCGACAAAGGAGTTGAAGAGCATGGTGAGCCCGGAGGTGACGAGGAGGACGAGCGGCAGCTTCAGGGCCACGAAGAGCGCCAGGATGCCACCGTGCCAGCCGCCGAGGACGACGCCGTAGACGCCGGCGGCGGGGACGAGGACGGCGACCAGGCCGCGCCACAGGCGCGCCAGGTTCTGCCCGCGCGCCAGGTCGTCCATCAGGCGGTCGCGCTGATGGAGGAGCTGGTCCAGAGGGGCCGGGAGGGTCGCCATCGTGATCGCGCGGTCGTTCGTCGGATGTCTGCTCTCTTCTACGTGGGAGGCGCGGCCCGCGTTGGAGCCCGCGGCGGGATCGGCGTCCTGACGGCAGTGACAGAATTTCGGGGGGCGGTCACTGCCCCCTGGATTTCGGCGACAGAATTTCGGGGGGCGGTCGCTGCCCCCTGGATTTCGGTGACAGAATTTCGAGGGGCGGTCACTGCCCCCTGGATTTCGGTGACAGGATTTCGGGGGGCGGTCACTGCCCCCTGGATTTCGGTGACAGGATTTCGAGGGGCAGTCACTGCCCCCTGGATTTCGGTGACAGAATTTCGGGGGGCAGTCACTGCCCCCTGAATTTCGGTGACAGAATTTCGAGGGGCGGTCGCTGCCCCCTGGATTTCGGCGACAGAATTTCGAGGGGCAGTCGCTGCCCCCTGAATTTCGGCGACAGAATTTCAAGGGGCGGTCGCTGCCCCCTGGACGGCGATGATAGAATTCCCGGCGGCAGCGGCCCGCGGGCGGAAGCGGGCGACTCCTGCCCTACACTGTACTCCGTGTTTCCCTGGCGCGCTCCCTTCCGCGCCTGGCTCGGCCATCGGCGCCTGCCGCTCGCCCTCGCCGTGCTGGGGGTGGTCCTCACGCTGCCGTCCCTGTGGGTCGGCTGGCAGCTCGACGACTACCCGCAGCGGCTGGTGATGCTCCGCGCGCCGCAGGTCGACATCGCGCCGCTCTCCGTCTTCGCCACCCTGCCGGGGACCCGCGCCTCGAACCTCCGGTTCCTGGACCGCGGCATTCTCCCCTGGTGGTCGGCGCCGGACCTCAAGCTGGCGTTCTGCCGCCCGCTTTCCGCCGCCAGCCTGTGGCTCGACTACCAGCTCTTCCCCGGCTCGCCGATGCTGATGCACGCCGAGAGCCTCCTCTGGTTCGCCGCCCTGCTCGTCGCCATGACCCTGCTCTACCGGCGGCTCCTGACCCCGCCCTGGGTCGCCGGGCTCGCCGCCCTGCTCTACGCCGTGGATTCCGGCCACGCCGTGCCGGTCGCCTGGATCGCCAACCGCAACGCCGTCCTCGCCACCCTGTTCGGCGCCCTCGCCCTCGTCGCCCACGACCGCTGGCGGCGGGAGGGGTGGCGGCCCGGCGCGGCCTGGAGCGCCCTCTGCCTCGCGCTGGGTCTCCTCTCCGGAGAGATGGCGCTGGGCGCCGTGGCCTACCTCGGGGCCTACGCGCTCGCCGTCGAGAGCGGCGGTCTGCGCCGGCGGGTCGCCTCGCTCCTGCCGGCGGGGGGAACCTTCGTGGCCTGGGCGGTCTTCTACCGGCTGGCCGGCTTCGGCACCCGCGGCTCGGGGCTCTACCTCGACCCCCTGGCGAGCCCCCTGGCCTTCGCCGCCGCCTTCCTCCGCCGGGTGCCGCTCCTCCTCCTCGGGCAGTGGACGCCGATCCCCGCGGATGTCGTGGCCCTGGTGCCACCGGAGAAGCTCGGCGGCTTCGAGCTCGCCGGCTGGCTGGTGACCGCGCTCTTGGCGGTGGCCCTCCTGCCGCTCCTGCGGCGGGACCGCACGGCGCGCTTCTTCGCCCTCGGCATGCTGCTCGCCCTGGTCCCCTCCGCCGCCACCACCTCCTCCAACCGGCTCCTCTTCTTCGTCGGTCTCGGGGCGATGGGCCTCCTCGCGCAACTGCTCGGCGGGCTCGTGGACCGAGCAGAGTGGCGACCGCTCTCCGCCTCCTGGCGGGTCTTTGCCGTCGGGCTCGCCTTGGCCATGATCCTCTTCCATCTGATCCTCTCGCCGCTCTTCCTCGCCGTCTCCACCTGGTCGGTCCGCGCCCTGGGCGAGCCGGTGGAGCGGACCGCCGTGACGCTCCCCGCCGCGGTCGCCGGCCGGGACGTGGTGGCGGTCAACACTCCGGACTACCTCCTGGACGTGACCTTCGTCCCCAGCCTCCTCCCCGCCCTCGGCCGCCCGGAGCCGCGCCGGATGCGCGGCCTCGCTGCGGGGCCGGTCCCGGTCGAGATCACCCGGGTGGACGCCAGGACGCTCGTGCTGCGGAGTGAGCAGGGATTCTTCCAGGGTCTCCTCGGCAGAATGTTCCGCGACCCCGGCCGGCCGCTTGTGGTGGGGCAGGAGGTCGAGCTTCCGGGGATGTCGGCGCGGGTGCTGGCGCTCACCGCCGACGGTCAGCCGCGCGAGGTGGCGTTCCGGTTCGCGGTGCCGCTTGAAGATCCGTCGCTTTGTTGGCTGCAGTGGAGCGGGGATCGCTTTGTGCCCTTCCCGTTGCCGGGGATGGGCCAGAGGGTTATGCTGGCGGCGCCGGCGAGCGCGTTTACGCTGCCGGGGAGAGGCGCTCCCCGCAGCCTTCACTAAACGCTGCCGACAACATAAACTGAAAGGCGGCTCCCATGGATTGTCCTGTCTGCAAGATCGAAATGCAGTCGCTGGGCCAGGTCCCGATCCGGGTGGGTGGGACGACCGGCGGCTGGCATCTCCTGCTCGGCGAGTTGGCCGACGTCAGCGAAGGCGTCTTTCCGCTCGACGTCTTCCGCTGCTCCCAGTGCCGCCGCGTGGAATTCTACGATCTCGATCTCAGTTTGCCGCAGCGCTGACGGGGAGATGGTGATCACAGGGTCTTCGTAGAGGCGCCCAGCCGTTACCACGGACCTTCCGGGAACCACCGCCACCAGGGCGACTCCGCAGGCCCGAAACGCCTGGGTTCCGGCGGCGTTGGAGACGCCCTGGTGTTCGGGGTCGAGGAAAGTCCTGTGGTTGCGGCTGGTCGTCTCTACCCCTTCGGCAGGGGCGGTGTCTTCACACCTTCTTATTGGCCGAGACGGTGCTGCACCTCGGCACGCGCCCGGCTGTGAGGTACGCCCTGCCCCGCCGCCAAGCTCCTGCAATCCCGCGGTTGTTCCCGCCCTCATCCCCCCATGCTATCCTGTCCTTCAGAAGGAGGTTACTCGCTACCCCCTTCTTTTTGCCGGCGATGCGAAATAAGATCCTCGCTCGCAACGACTCCGCAAGGGAGCACGCCATGAGCCAGCCAGCCGTCGCGGCGCTCGCGCCTCTGCCCTTCGAGCTCGTCCTGGACGACGGAGAGCCTTTGGAGACCGAGTGGCATACCCTGGAATTCCCGCTCCTGCGGAAGCTGATCGGCCAGGCCATGGCCGAGGCCGGCAGGACCGACTTCTACGTCGGCGCCAACATGTTCGTGTACTACTCGCTGAAACAGGCGAGGGACGTCTTCGAGGAAGTGAAGAGAGGCGGTGCGCAGAGCGCCTTCCGCGGACCGGACGTCTTTTGGGTGGGTGGCGTCGACCCGGAGCGCGAACGCCAGGTCTGGATCGCGTGGGAAGAGGGCGGGCGGCTGCCGGACGTGATCGTCGAGCTGCTGTCTCCCTCCACGGCGAAGAAGGATCGTACCGAGAAAAAGGATCTCTACGCCCGGGTCTTCGGCACAGCGGAGTACTACCTGTACGACCCGGAGACCCGGCAGCTGGAGGGATACCGGCTGGCGGGCCGCTCCTATCGGCCGATCCAGTCCGACAAGCAGGGACGGCTCTGGAGCGAGCAGCTGGGGGTGTCCTTGGGTCTCTGGGAGGGCGTCGTGGAAAGAAGGAAGGACTTCTGGCTCCGGCTCTTCCGGCCCGCCGGGAGCATGGTGCCGACAGCGGAGGAGCAGGTCGAAGTGGAACGCCAGCGGGCCGAGGCGGCGGAGGCCGAGCTGGCGCGCTTGCGGGCCGCAAGGCCCCTCCATTCCTGAGTTCAGTGGTACAATCCTTGCGGTTTCGCTGGGAGAAAAACCCATGCCGGGAAGCCGCGTCCAGATCGTGCAGGGCTCCTTTCTCGGTGGATTCCCGCGCTTCGCGGGAGCAGGGCCGGTCTCTCGCACGGCCGTGCCGCTGCCGCCGACGGCCCATTTCGTCGCGGCCGGCGGCCAGCCGCTGACCGCCGCGGTCCAGGCGAGAATGGAGGAGCTCTTCCGGAGCGATCTCTCCGCCGTGCGGATCCACGTCGGCCCCCAGGTGGCCTCCCTCGGCGCGACGGCTCTCACCCAGGGTCCCAATCTCTATTTCGCGCCCGGACAGTACGCTCCGACCACCCCGCACGGCCTCCGCCTGCTGGGCCACGAGCTCGCCCACGTGGTCCAGCAACGGCAGGGCCGGGTGAACCGGCCACCCGGGACGGGTTGGATGGTGATTCATGATCCGGGTCTCGAGGCGGAAGCCGAACGCTTCGGGCTCAAAGCCGGCGCCCTGGCCGTCGCCTCGCCCGTGGTCGCGGTCCACCCCCCGGCCCCGCTACGGCCTCTGCCCGTGGCGCAGCCGATGTGGAGACCCTCGAGGTGGTTCAGATCCTCGTGGGACCTCTTCAGCTCGCGGAGCAGGGCATTCAGCACCTCCTCCAAGGTGGTCAAGAACGTGGTCGTCAAGGACAAGAAGAAGCGATCGATTTTCGAGTTGGATCAGTACAAGGAGGGAGATTGGATCGTCGAGGAGAAGAACGGCAAGGGTCTGAAGTCGAAGTCCTACTTCGAAAAATTCGCCCACGTCGAAAAGAGCGTCAAGCAGATGACCCGCGTCATCGAATCGATCGACCTCGGCTACGATGAGGCCGAGGTAGGGAGAACATTACTCAAGATTTCCGCCAAGAAGTACGTCCTTGCCTATGCCACCGATGATTGGGGTGTTTTCAAAGCGGCCGTGGGTCAGTTGGCCAACAAGAAGAATACCGTGGACAGCGATATCACGTGGGGAGTGTTGATGGGCCATCCGACCGGCAATACGATCGACGAATCCAAGGTGACCTGGGTGCATCATGCAGATTAGGGCTACTCCTCCTTCACCAATCCTTCGAATTTCTGCTTGTTGATCGCCTTCATGTAGGCGTCGCGGGCGGTGATCTTTCCGGAATCGACCAGGGCCATCAGGGCATCGTCCATCTGCTGCATGCCGATGCTCCGGCCGCCCTGGATGATCGAGGTGATCATCGGCGTGTTGCCCTCGCGGATGACGTTGGGGAGGCCCGGGGTCTTCAGGAGGATCTCGTTGACGGCGATGCGGCCGTTGCCGTCGGCGGTGCGCAGGAGGAGCTGCGAGACGACGGCGGCGAGCGACTCGGCGAGGGTCGTTCGCACCTGGGCCTGCTCCTCGGCCGGAAAAGCGTCGATCAGGCGGTCGATGGTGTTCGCCGCGCCGTTGGTGTGGAGGGTGCCGAAGACGAGAGCGCCCATCTCGGCCGCGGTAATGGCGAGAGCGATCGTTTCGAGGTCGCGCATCTCGCCCACCAGGATGACGTCCGCGTCCTGGCGGATGGCGGAGCGCAGGGCGGCGCCGAAGCTTTCGGTGTCGGTCCCCACCTCGCGCTGCGAGAAAATGCAGCCGCGGTTGGTGTGCACGAATTCGACCGGATCCTCGATCGTCACCACGTGCTTTTGATAGGTCGAGTTGATCTTGTCGATGATCGCCGCGAGCGTCGTCGATTTTCCCGAGCCGGTGGGACCGGTCACCAGGACGAGCCCCTGCTGCAGGTGGGCGAGGCTCTCGATCGCCTTCGGCAGGTTCAGCTTTTCGAGCGGCACGATGTCCTCGGGGATGATGCGGAAGACCGCCCCGGCGCCGTTTTCCTGGGTGAGGAAGTTGGCGCGGAAACGGGCCACCCCTTCGAGGCCGTAGGCGAAGTCGAGGTCGCCGCTCGTCCGGTACTCCTGCCACTGCTCCTCCGTCGTGATCTCGCGCAGCAGGTCCAGGAGCTCCGGATTGGGGAGGGCCGGCCAGCCCTCGACGGCGTGGAGCTCGCCGTGCACCCGCAGGCGCGGTTCGAGCGTCGCCGCCAGGTGGAGGTCGGAGCCGCCGCCGTCGCGCAGCAGGCGAAAGAGCTCGTGCAGACGGGCGGCCATGGCTCTCCTCTAGGCGGGGACCGGGGCCGGCGCACCGCCGGCCGGGGGAGGGGCGGCGGGAGCGAGGAAGCGGGCCGGGTCCTCGGCGTTCTTCGCCGCCTCCTCGCGGGTGATGGTGCCGCTCTTGACCAACTCGGCGAGCGAGGAGTCGAGCAGGCACATGCCTTGCGCGCCGCCGGTCTGGAGGACCGACTTGATTTGATAGGTTTTGTTCTCGCGCACCAGGTTGCCCACCGCCTTGTTGGCGATCAGGATCTCCAGCGCCGGTACCCGGCCGTTGCCGTCGGCCCTGGGGATCAGCCGCTGCGAGATGATGGCGCGCAGCGACTCCGAGACCATGGTGCGGATCTGGTCCTGCTGCTCCGGTGGGAAGACCCCCAGAATGCGATTGATGGTGCGGATGGCGTTGTTGGTGTGGAGCGTCGCCATCACCAGGTGGCCGGTCTCGGCGGCGGTCAGGGCGAGGGCGATGGTTTCGAGATCGCGCAGCTCGCCGATCGCGATCACGTCCGGATCCTCGCGCAGGGCGGCGCGGAGAGCGCGGGCGAACGACTGGGTGTGCGGTCCCACCTGCCGCTGGTTGACCACGCAGCGCTTCGAGGGGTGGAGGACCTCGATCGGGTCCTCGATCGTGATGATGTGGTCGCGCCGGTCCTCGTTGACGATGTTGAGCATGGCGGCCAAGGTCGAGGACTTGCCGCAGCCGGCCGGCCCGGTGATCAGCACCAGCCCCTGATGGAAGTTGGCCAGGCGGGCGAGCGAGGTGGGGAGGCCGAGGTCGGAGAGGGTGGGCGGCTGGGGCGGAATGATGCGGAAGACCGCGTCCCACCCGCGTTGCTGGCGGTAGACGTTGCTGCGGAAGCGGGCGACCCCGGGGACGGTGTAGGCGAGGTCGACCTGGCCGTGCTCGTCGAGGATCCCCTGCTGCTCGGGGGAGAGGATCTCCCTTATGGCGCGCTCCGCCGAGTCGCGGTCGATGATCGCGGGGTTCGTGGGCTCCACGTCGGACATCCGGCCGTGCCGGCGCAGGCGCAGGGGGGCGCCGCTGTGGATGTGGACGTCGCTCGCCCCCTCCCGCACCGCGTATTCGAGCACCCGGTCGATCCGCCGGCCCTGGACCGGGGCGGGACCGGTGAGCGAGGGGAGAGCGCTCCCCGTCGACTCGGGGGCGGCCGCGGCCTGGCGCTTGGCCAGGAGCTCCTGCTGGGCGACGAGGAGCTGCTCGAAACGGCGTTGCGGGAGCACTCCGCTCTCGACCAGGATCTCGCCGAGCTTCCGCCGCCCCCCCTCCCGACTCTGCTGAAGGGTCGCCTGCGACAGCTGATCCTGGGTGATGAGCTTGTAGTGCAGGGCGAGCCGCCCGATGAGGTGGTCTTCCTGGCTGCTGCTCATGTTTGGAGAAAGGCTAATGCACCGGCAGGCGGGCGTCAATCGGCGCGTCTCCGGCCGGCAACTTCTCCTTCTGCTGTCCGTACCCTCCCGGGAGGGACCCCGGAGGGATAAGATGGGCACCCTTTTTCCGCGAAGGAGGGCTTTGATGTCCGTCCGGAACCGTCAGGGCAGGCTCTCTGCCCTCGCCGCCATCCTGTTCCTCGCCGCCCTCGCCCTGCCGGGGGTACCGAGCTTTGCTGCGGCCAAGCGGCCGATCGCCGAGACCGACCTCTTCCAGTTCGTCTGGGTCGCCGACCCGGAGATCTCGCCCGACGGCCGGCGGGTCGCCTTCGTGCGGGTGACCGTCAACGCCAAGAAGGACGGCTACGACACCGCCATCTGGGTGGCGGCGACCGACGGCTCCGAGCCGCCGCGGCCGTTCACCGCCGGCCCCCGTGACGTCTCCCCCCGCTGGTCCCCCTCCGGCCGGCAGCTCGCCTTCCTGCGCGCCAACCCCGGTAAGGAGGGAGCGGGTGGCGAGCCGCAGATCCACCTCCTGGACGCGACGGGGGGCGGCGAGGCGCGGGCGGTGACCGATCTCCCCCGCGGCGCGGGCGCCTTGGCCTGGTCGCCGGACGGCCGCACCCTGGCCTTCGCCAGCGCGACCAACCCTAAGGACCTGGAGAAGAAGAAGGCCGGCAAGAAAGACGACGAGCACGAGAGCGACGTGCGGGTGATCACCCTCTCCGGCTACCGCCAGAATGGCGTCGGCTACCCGGACCCGCTCCATCCCTCCCACTTGTGGACGGTCGCGGTCCCGACCGATGCCTCCGCCCCCCTCCCCGAGCCGCGCCAGGTGACCCGGGGCGACCTCGAAGAGGACAACCCGATCTGGTCGCCCGACGGCACCACCCTCTACTTCGGCGCCAACCGCGCCGCCGACCCCGCCTACCTGGGGCCGCGCTCGGAGCTCTACGCCGTCCCCGCCCAGGGCGGCGAGATCGCCAAGGTGGTCGACCTGGGCGGCCAGGTCGAGGACGCCATCCCCTCCCCGGACGGCAAGCGGCTCGCCCTGTTCGGCGAGCCGCACGGCACCGCCGAGCGCTCCTACAACCAGGGCGCCCTCTTCGTCGTCGACCGTACCCCGGGCGGCGGCGCCTGGGGTATGCCGCGCCTCCTCTCCGGCGACCTGGACGTCGCCGACGACCTCTCCGGCGACCAGCACCCGCCGCGGGGCGGCTCGTCGTCCTCGGCGGTGTGGAGCCGCGACCAGAAGACGCTCTACTTCGGGGCGGCCGAGCGCGGTCGCGCCAATCTGAAGAAGGTGGACGTGGCGACCGGCAAGGTGACGCCGCTCACCACCGGCGACCACGAGGTGGTCGCCTTCACCGGCACCCCCGACGGCTCCCGTCTCGTCCTGGTGATCTCCAGCCCGACCGTCATCGGCGACGTCTGGGCGCTCGACACCGCGACGGGGAAGCTCACCCAGCTCACCCGCTTCAACGACGCGCTGTTCGCGGAGCTCGACCTCACCGCCCCCGAGGAGGTGGTCTACAAGAGCTTCGACGGCAGGGAGATCCAGGCCTGGGCGCAGAAGCCGCCGGGCTTCGATCCGCAGAAGAAGTACCCGCTGATCCTCGACATCCACGGCGGCCCCCACGCCGCCTACGGCTGGACCTTCGACCACGAGTTCCAGTGGATGGCGGCCAAGGGGTACGTGGTGCTCTACCCCAACCCGCGCGGCAGCACCTCCTACGGCCAGGACTTCGGCAACGTCATCCAGTACCACTACCCGGGCGACGACTTCCAGGACCTGATGGCGGGGGTGGACGAGCTGGTGAAACGCGGCTGGGCCGATCCCGCGCGGCTGGGGGTGACGGGGGGGAGCGGCGGCGGCATCCTCACCAACTGGATCATCGGCCACACCGACCGCTTCAAGGCCGCCGTCTCCCAGCGCTCGATCGCCGACTGGGCGTCCTTCTGGTACACCACCGACTTCACCCTCTTCACCCCGCGCTGGTTCAAGGGCGCCCCCTGGGAGGAGCCCGAGGACTTCCGCGCCCGTTCGCCGATCACCTACGTGGCGAACATTCACACTCCGCTCATGCTGGTCGAGGGCGAAGCCGACTTCCGCACCCCGCCCGGGGCCGGCGGCGAGCAGATGTTCCGTGCTCTGAAGTACCTGAAGCGGCCGGTGGTGATGGTGCGCTTCCCCGGCGAGACCCATGAGCTGTCGCGCTCCGGCAAGCCCTGGCACCGCATCGAGCGGCTGCGCCACATCGTGGGCTGGTTCGACAAATACCTCTTGGGACAGAAGGTGGACGCCTACGGGGCGCCCTGACCGGCCATGGGAGGCAACGGCACGGCTCTGGTCCTCTCGGTGATCTTCGGCGCCTTCGGATCGGGCTACTTCGTCTACGGCAAGAAGCAGGGCCACCTCTCGGCCCTGCTCTGCGGCATCGCCCTCTGCGTCTTCCCCTGGTTCGTCAGCAGCACCTTCATGATCGTGGTCGTGGGGGTGCTGCTGATGGTCGCGCCGTTTCTGATCGGCGGATAGTTACTTCTGTAATCTCGCTCGTAAGCTTTCGGCAGTACTGTGGGCGCCGGATCTTCCTGGCGCCCATGTCCCAAACCCTTTTCCCTCTCCGCCTCCCGGCCCTCTTCCTCCGCTACTGGTCGGACGCGCGGGCGGAGAGCTATGCCGAATCGGTCATCGCCCCCTTCTGCGACCTCCCCGGGGTGCGGCGAGCCGGGCCGCGCTTCCTCGCGGTGCTGCCCATTCCGGGCGATCCGGGGCTGGTGGTGACCGCGGTCCGGCTGGCCGAGCGGATGGTCACCGACTACCGCCGGCACCTGCCGGCGCGCCGGCGCGAGGAGCGGGGGACGGGGCTCGGCATCCTCGTCGTGCCGGGCTGGACCGCGGTCGCCGGCCGGGGGGTGAGCCGCGAGCCCGAGCCGCTGCTCGACGCGCTGGCGCTCTACCCGCCCCAGCTGCCGCGCGACCGGGTCTACCTCACCGGCTACGCCGCGGCCCGGGTCGAGGGGCTCCTGACCCTCACCCCCGCCGCTCCCTACGAAGCGGCCTCGGGAGTGCGGGCGACCCTCTTCGAGAGCGGCGGGATGCGGGTCGACGCCCGCCCCTGGTACAACACCCGGCTGCTGCGCCGGACGCTCGCCTACCACCCCCGGCCGGAGATCGAGCAGACTCTTCGCAAGCACCGGGAGAGTCCCCTCCTCAAGGTGTCGGGTCCCCTGGGCTGCGGCAAGACCCGCGTCGTCTGGCAGGCGCTCGGCCCGGAAGGGATCGGGCCGGACGAGACCTGTGTCTGGGTCTCCGTCCCGGTGCGGCGCGCCGGCGAGGGGCTGGCGGCACGGCTGCTGCGCCAGATCGCGCGGGTGATCGGGGCGAAGAGCGCCGACGTGACCCTCACCTCCTGCGCCCGCTGGCTCCTCGGCGAGGCCGACCGCTGTGAGCAGGCCGCGGGGGCGGAGATCTCCGGCCTGGTGAACCAGGCCGTGGCGGCCGCCGCGGCCGCCTGCGGCGCCCCCTTCCGCCTGGTCTTCGACGATCTCCAGGCGGCGTCCGCCATGGATCTCGACCTCCTCGCCACCCTGCTCGCCGGGACGGCGCCGCTCTCCGGCGCCCGGGTGGTCCTCATCGGCCGCAGCCGCGCCGATGCCGCCGATACCGGCGATCTTGCCGCTCTGCCCGCCGCCCCGGAGGTCCGGGTGCCGTCGATGAGCGCCGCCGGCATCACCGCCCTCGCCGAGACGCTCTCCACCGGGCTCGACATGCCGCCCGAGGTGCGCCAGCGTTTCGCCGAGGCCGCCTGCGGCTTCCCCCTGGCCCTGGAGGAGGACCTCGCACGCCGCATCCAGTCGCGCCAGCTGCGCTCGCGCTATGGCAACTTCTTCTTCGGCGGCACGAAGAGCGCCGAGGCCGAGCCGTCGCTGCGCCTGGTGCAGCTCCTCGAGGCCGAGGCTTCCGCCCTGGGCAATCCGCTTCCCCTGCGCCTGCTGGCGGTGGCGGGGGTGGCGGTGCCGCCACGCGAGATCGCCGCCGCGGTCTTCTCCCTGGGCGGCCAGCTGGCCGCCGGCTGGGAGGAACCGTTCCTCGCCTCGGGCTGGCTGCACCGCACCCGTTCGCCCTGGGGACCGGGGGTCGATCTCGTCGCCGCCTCCTACGCCCGGGCCTTCGCCCATACCGTGCCGGAGGCGGAGGTCCCCACCCTGCGCCGCGCCCTGGGCGAGATCCTGGCCGAGGTGAGCGGCGAGCCCGCCGCCCTCTGGCACGCCTACCGGCTGCTCGCGGGGAGCGCCGAGGCGGTGCCGCCGATCCTCGACCTGGCCCGCGACCAGCCCGCCGTGGTCCATCCCCGGCGCATCCTGACCGGCCTCACCCGCGAGCTCGCGGCCCACCGCGAGCGCGGCGGGGACACGGCGACGGAGCTCCAGATCCTCTGGATCCTCCTCCCCCTGGCCCGCCGGCTGGGCCAGCTGGCCGAGGTCGAGCCGGACCTCCTGCGCGCCCTGGAAATCGCCGGCGACGAGCCGCGCAAGCTCCTCGCCCTGGCCAGCCTCAAGGCCGAATTCGATCTCACCCTCGGCCGTTTCGTCGCGGGGGAGAAGACGGTGCGCGACGTCCTCGACCGGGTGCTGGAGGCGGACGCCGGGCGCCAGGCCCTGCTCCTCCTCCAACTCGGCCGCCTGCTCGCCCGCCAGGGGAGACGGCGCGAGGCGCGCGAGATGTTCGAGCAGCTGCTCGCCACGGCCGTGGCCCAGGAGCGGCACTCGCTCGCCGCCACCTGCCGCTTCCACCTCGGCAACCTGGCGCTCTTCGAGCAGCGTTTGACCGCCGCCGAGTCGCTCCACCGGGAGGCCCTGGCCGCCCGCCGCGAGGAGGCCAACCCGCGGGTGGTCGCCGCCTCGCTCTGCGCCCTGGGAGCCGTGGCGCAGGCCCGCGGCCGCTACCCGGAGGCCCTGGCCACCCTGACCGAGGCCCAGCAGGTGCTGGGCGAGGAGGGGGACGAGGCGGAGGAGAGCTTCGTCCTCCTGGGCCTCGGCCGCGCCCACGCGGAGCTGGGGGACCGCACGGCGGCTTCGCGCTATCTGCGCCGCGCCCTTCTCCTGCGCGAGGGGCGCCCCGACCAACTGGGGGAGGCCGTGGTCCGCCTGGCCATCGCCGCCAATCACCTGGACCTGCAGCAGACGGAGAAGGCGGCGGAAGAGGCGCGGCTCGTCCATTTCCAGCTGAGCCTCGCCCCCGAGGGCGCCGCTCTGGGCGATGCCGAGCAGCTCCTGGGACGGATCGAGCTCATCCGCCGGCGCTACCTGCCGGCCGCCGTCCATCTCGCCGCCGCCGTCGAGGTCCACCAGCGCCACGGCGACACCGCCGCCTCCCTCCTCGACCGCGGCTGGCAAATGGAGCTCGCCCTGGCGCAGGAGGACGGCCGCGAGGTCCGGCAGCTGGTCCGGGAGCTGACCGGGAAGATCGAGGAGGTGCCGGTGGGGAGCCGCGCCGCCCTCGCCTTCCGCCTCTCCCGCGGCCTCGACTGGCTCTACGCCCGCGGCCAGAAGCTGGGGGACCCCGCGCCTCTCCTCGAACGGGCGTACCGTGCGGTTCTCGACACCGCCGGCACCCTGGCCCCGGAGCTTCGCCACCGCTACCTCTTCGAGATCTCCGACCACGCGGCGATCCTCGCCGCCGCCGGCGCCCGGCACCTGGTGGCGTAAACCGCTCCTCACTGGCAGGGGTTTTGCTTCCTATCCTGGGCGGCTGTGGGGCTCTTCTTGTACACCCCTTCCAATGCGCCCCCAGCCAAGTCCCTCGCTTTTGACGAACCAACCGGCGTACCTTCTGGAAGGAGTTGCCGATGCTCTTGGTGATCGCGCTCGTCCTCTTCGTCCTCTGGGCTCTCGGCCTCTTCGCCTTCCACGTCGCGGGCGGCCTCATCCACCTGGTGCTCGTCATCGCGGTGATCGTCATCATCGTCCACTTCTTCCAAGGAAGACGCGTCTAGCCCTCTCCGTGGCGTCATCCCTCCGGGTGGGTCTTTCCCGCCCGGCACCCCTCTTGCACCCCCTGATCCTCCAGAGCAGCTGCGGGACTCTTCCTGGGATTCCCTTCTCGGTATTGGCAACGGTGACAGGAAAGGAGCTCGAGCCATGGCGGATACAGCGGCAGACATTCTCGTCGACGGCCTCAAGGCTTGGGGCGTCGAGGTGGTTTTCGGCCTCCCCGGAGACGGGATCAACGGCGTCATGGAGGCGCTGCGCAAGCGGGAGGAGGAGATCCGTTTCGTTCAGGTGCGTCACGAGGAGGCCGCGGCCTTCATGGCCTGCGCCTACGCCAAGTACACCGGCAAGCTCGGCGTCTGCCTGGCGACCTCCGGTCCCGGCGGCATCCACCTGCTGAACGGCCTCTACGACGCCAAGATGGACGGCCAGCCGGTCCTCGCCATCACCTGCCACCATTACAGCGACCTGATCGACACCTTCCAGCAGCAGGACCTCGACCTCGACCGGGTGTTCGCCGACGTGGCGGTCTACAACACCCGGGTGATGAGCGCCGCCCACGTCGAGAACGTGACCCACCTCGCCTGCCGGGCGGCTCTCTCCTACCGCGGGGTGGCGCACGTCAACTTCCCCGTCGACCTCCAGGAGATGGAGGTGAAGGGGCGCTCGAAGAGCAACCTGCCGCACCACGAGTCGGCCGCCCGTACCCGCCGCTCCGGCCTGCCGTCTTCCGAGGATCTCGCGCGGGCGGCGGAAATCCTCGCCGATGGTAAAAAGGTGGTCATCCTCGCCGGCCGCGGCGCCCTGGGCGCCGGCGACGAGTTGGAGCAGGTCGCCGAGACGTTGGGCGCGCCGATCGTCAAGGCGCTCCTCGGCAAGGCCGTGGTGCCGGACGACAGCCCCTACACCACGGGCGGCATCGGCCTCCTCGGCACCAAGCCCTCCCAGGAGGCGATCGAGGACTGCGACACCCTGCTCCTCGTCGGCACCTCCTTCCCCTACGTCGAGTTCTTGCCCAAGCCGGGCACGGCGCGCGGCGTCCAGATCGACCTCGATCCGCTGCGCATCGGTCTGCGCTATCCCGTCGAGGTCGGCCTGGTGGGGGACGCGCGACAGACCCTGACGGCGCTCCTGCCGCTCCTCCTGCGCAACGAGCACCGCGGCTTCCTGGAGAAGGCGCAGAAGGACATGCGCGACTGGCAGGAGACGATGCGCCAGCAGGCCAGCCGCACCGACCGGCCGATGAAGCCGCAGGTGGCGGCCTGGGAGCTGGGGACCCGGCTGGCGCCGAACGCCATCGTCTCCGCTGACTCGGGGACCATCTCCACCTGGTTCGCGCGCCACATCCCGGTCCAGAAGGGACAGATGCACTCGCTCTCCGGCACTCTCGCCAGCATGGCGAACGGCCTGCCGTACACCATCGCGGCGCAGATCGCCTATCCCGACCGGCAGTGCGTCGCCTTCGTGGGGGACGGCGGCTTCACGATGCTGATGGGGGAGTTCGCGACGGCGGTCAAGTACAAATTGCCGATCAAGGTGGTGGTGATCAAGAACAACAGCCTGGGGCAGATCAAGTGGGAGCAGATGGTCTTCCTCGGCAACCCCGAGTACGCCTGCGACCTCCAGCCCATCGACTTCGCGGCCTTCGCCCGCGCCTGCGGCGGCACCGGCTTCACCATCGAGGACCCCGCCGAGTGCGGCGCGGTGATGCAGGAGGCCCTGGAGACGCCCGGCCCGGTGCTCGTCGAGGCGGTGGTCGACCCGTTCGAGCCGCCCATGCCGCCCAAGGTGAACGTCAAGCAGGCGGCGCACTTCGCCGAGGCCCTCGCCAAGGGCGAACCCAACAAGAGCAAGATCGCGCTCACGGTTCTGGCGGACAAGGTGAAGGAGCTGGTGTAGAGGGGCCACCTCCCGGAGACACAAGACCGGGTCGGCGAGACACAACAGCCCCAGCTGTAGACACAAGAACCGGTCGTGGAGACACTAGCGACGGCCCTGGAGACACTAGAATCGAAGCTGTAGACACCACGGAGCGGGTTGTAGAGATAAGCAACGGGCCTGGAGACACTACGGAAGGCGCTGTAGACACAAGAATTCACCCTATAGACATTGGAGAAGGGCCTATAGATACTAGAAAGTCAGCTGGAGACACTGGCGATCTGTCTGGAGACACTGCGGCTCGAATTCTTGTGTCTCTACGGCCTTCCGTAGTGTCTACAGACCCGACTCTTGTGTCTCCAGCACTTTTGGTAGTGTCTCCAGGCGAGGTCCTTGTGTCTACAAGACTCTCGCTAGTATCTCCAAGCAGGGCTCTTGTGTCTACAGCGCCTGCCGTAGTGTCTCCAAGCCCGGTGTTTGTGTCTCCACGGCTGCTCGTCGTGCCCACAAACTCCTCCCGAAGGCCTGGAAGCCCGACCGTCGTGTCTCTACCAGCGCGGTGTGGAGAGGGAGGACTCGGAGCGATTCAGCGGCGGGCAGCCCCAGCGGCCCGGAGATGGGGTGGCAGGTTTAGGGGTGCCGCCGCCTACACGTCATCCTGAGGTACGAAGGATCTGTGCGGGGGGCGGCACGCAGCCGGCGCCTATCCGACGCTGCCCTCGCTCTGGCTCTTGCCCATGGGATCTACGCGTATGATGCCTATTACCTCCACTGCGCGTTGTCGCGCCGACGGCCGCTCGTCACCCTGGATCGGAAGATGCGCGAGGTCGCCGGCATATTGGGAATTCAGCTCTTGGTATGAACTATGAAAATCTACACGTTTACCCAGGCCCGTGAGCACCTCGCAGCCGTTTTGGAGGAGGCGAGCCGGCAAGAGGTCGTCATCAAGCGCCGCAACGGCGATCAGTTCAGCATCGTGCCGAAGCGGCCTGCCCTCTCTCCCTTCGACGTACCTCCCGTCCACACAGTGGCGACGACCCAGGACATCCTGGACGCGATCCGGGAATCGCGCGAGCGGGAATAGCGGCCGCCCTCAACCCAACCGGTACTCCCCCGTGCAAGTGGCGGTCCTCCAGGGGTTTCGGCAAAGCGCCTGAAGGTCGAGGCACGTCGCATTACTGGGTCTCTTTGCGACCACACAGCTTTATGTTCGTCCAACTCCAGGCTCGCGCCGGGGGGGCACAGGACCCTGGACCGCCCGCTCGGTGAGAGAATGCCGGCGATGAGCGCAAAGCCCACCGCCGAGGTTGACGCCCAGGCCCTGGCCGCCGAGCTCTCCCGGCGCGTCTCAGGCGAGGTCCGATTCGACGCCGGCAGCCGCGCGCTCTATGCAACCGACGCCTCGAACTACCGCCAGGTGCCGATCGGGGTCGTCCTGCCGCGGAGCGTCGAGGACGTCGTCGAGACCGTCGCCACCTGCCGCCGCTACGGCGCGCCGTTCCTCTCGCGGGGGGGCGGCACGAGCCTCGCCGGGCAGTGCACCAACGTCGCGGTGGTGACCGATTTCAGCAAGCACATGAACCGAGTGCTGGAGATCGACTCGGTCGGGCGGACCGCCCGGGTCGAGCCGGGCACGGTGCTCGACGACCTGCGCGACCAGGCCGAGCGCCATGGCCTGACCTTCGGCCCCGATCCCGCCAGCCACAATCGCTGCACCCTGGGCGGAATGATCGGCAACAACTCCTGCGGCGTCCACTCGGTGATGGCGGGGAAGACAGTCGACAACGTCCTGGCGCTCGACGTTCTGACCTACGACGGCCTGCGCCTCACCGTGGGGCCGACCGCGGAGGAGGAGCTGGCGCGGATCGTCCAGGGCGGCGGCCGGCGGGGGGAGATCTATGCTCGCCTGAAGGCCCTGCGCGATCGCGATGCGGATCTCATCCGGCAGCGTTTCCCACAGATCCCGCGCCGCGTCTCCGGCTACAACCTGGACCAGCTGCTGCCCGAGAACGGCTTCGACGTCGCCCGCGCCCTCGTCGGCTCGGAGGGGACCTGCGTCACCGTGCTCTCCGCCCTCCTCCGCCTGGTGCCGAGCCCGCCGGTGCGCACCCTCCTCGTCCTCGGCTATGAGGACGCCTACGCCGCCGCCGACCACGTCCTGGAGGTCCTGGCGCACGATCCCATCGGCCTCGAGGGGATGGACGAGGTGCTGGTCGAGGCGATCCGGCGGCGCGGGCTGCTGCCGAAGAGCCTCGATCTGCTGCCCCCGGGCCGCGGCTGGCTCCTGGTCGAATTCGGCGGCGCCACCCGGGAAGAGTCCGTGGGCAAGGCGCGGGATCTCATGTCGGAGATCGCCGAGATCACCAAGATCACCGGCATGGGCGAGGGCGCCCCGTCGATGCGGCTGTTCGACGATCCCCTCCAGGCGAAGGGGATTTGGAAGGTGCGCGAGTCCGGGCTCGGGGCGACCGCCCGGGTGGGGCCGGTCGACTCCTGGGAGGGCTGGGAGGATTCGGCGGTCGCTCCCGAGAAGCTGGGGACCTACCTGCGCGCCCTGCGCCGGCTCTACGACAAGTACGGCTACCGGGGCGCTTTCTACGGTCACTTCGGGCAGGGCTGCGTGCATACCCGGATCGATTTCGATCTCACGAGCGAGCCGGGGATTCGGATCTTCCGCGCCTTCGTGGAGGAGGCGGCGGATCTCGTGGTGTCGCTCGGCGGCTCGCTCTCCGGCGAGCATGGCGACGGCCAGGCCCGGGCGGAGCTCCTGCCCCGGATGTTCGGTCCGGAGCTGGTCGCCGCCTTCCGGGAGTTCAAAGCCATTTGGGACCCGGAGTGGAAGATGAACCCGGGGAAGGTGGTCCTCCCCTACCGGCTGGACGAGAACCTGCGCCTGGGCCCCGACTTCCACCCGCCCCGGCTCGCCACCCGCTTCCAGTTCCCGGGCGACGACCAGGGGAGCTTCGCCCGGGCGGCGCTGCGCTGCGTGGGGGTGGGCGACTGCCGGAAGGAGCATACCGGCACCATGTGTCCGAGCTACCGGGTGACCCGCGACGAGAAGGACTCGACCCGCGGTCGCGCCCGCCTCCTCTTTGAGATGCTGGAGGGCGATCCGCTCCGCGGCGGCTGGCGCGATCCGCACGTCAAGGACTCGCTCGACCTCTGCCTCTCCTGCAAGGGCTGCAAGGGCGAGTGCCCGGTGCACGTCGACATGGCGACCTACAAGGCCGAGTTCCTCTCCCACTACTACGAGAAGCGGTTGCGGCCGCGCTCGGCCTACGCCTTCGGCCTCGTCCCCTGGTGGGTCCGCCTGGCCTCCAGCGCTCCCGGCCTCGCCAACTTCCTCACCCACGCCCCCGGGCTCTCCGCTCTAGCCAAGGCGGCGGCGGGGATGGCGCGGCAGCGCCAGATCCCCCGTTTCGCGCCGCGTACCTTCAAATCCTCGTTCGCCGCCCGGGAGCCCAGAAACGCGGGACGACCGCGGGTGATTCTCTGGCCCGACACCTGGAGCAACCACTTCCACCCCGAGGTGGCCGAGGCCGCGGTCGAGGTGCTGGAGGCCGCCGGCTGGCAGGTGGTGGTGCCGGCGGCGGCGCTCTGCTGCGGCCGGCCGCTCTACGACCACGGAATGCTCGATCTCGCGAGGCGCCAGCTGCGGCAGATCCTCGCGGCGCTCGCCGAGGAGATCGCGGCCGGTACTTCCGTCGTCGGCCTGGAGCCGAGCTGTGTCTCCGTCTTCCGGGACGAGCTGTGTAATCTTTTCCCGGAGGACGAGGCCGCCCGGCGGCTGGCCGGCCAGACCTTCCTGCTCTCGGAGCTGCTGGTCCAGAAGGCCGGCGAGTGGCGGCCGCCGACCTTGCGGCGCAAGGCCCTGGTCCAGGGCCACTGCCATCACCAGGCGCTCTTCCGGCTGGACGACGAGGAAGAGGTGCTACGACGGTTGGGGCTCGACGCCTCGATTCTGGACTCCGGCTGCTGCGGCATGGCCGGCGCCTTCGGCTTCGAGGCCGGTTTACGGTACGACGTGTCGATCGCGGTCGGCGAGCGGGGACTCCTGCCGGCGGTGCGGGCGGCCGCGGCGGAGACCCTGCTGATCGCCGACGGCTTCAGCTGCCGGGAGCAGATCGCCCAGACGACCGGGCGGCGCGCCCTCCATCTGGCGCAGGTGCTGCAGATGGCCCTGCGCGTTCAGGATGTGCATTGACAAGGATGCGAGAATGGAGCGGGGAGAACGATCCATGCCGCCGCACGCTGTAGAGCCCCAACCTCCTGTCGCATCCCCTGCCGTCGACCCCGTCTGCGGCATGAAGGTCGATCCGGAGAAGACTCCGCACCATGCCGAGCACGCGGGCGTCACCTACCATTTCTGCGGCGTGGGGTGCCGGGAGAAGTTCCGCCAGGACCCGGAACGCTATCGGTCGGGCCAGGCGATGCCGACGATGCCGGCACCGCCGCCGGGAACGCCGCCGGGAAAGGCGGTCGAGTACACCTGCCCGATGCACCCGGAGATCGTGCGCGACCGGCCCGGCAGCTGCCCGATCTGCGGCATGGCCCTGGAACCGCGGACGGTGACCGGAGCGGAAGAGGAGGAGAACCCCGAGCTGGCCTCCATGACCCACCGCTTCTGGGTCGCGGCCGCCCTCTCGCTGCCGCTCCTCGTCCTCGGCATGTCGAAGATGGTGCCGGCCCTGGACCTCGCCCGCCTCCTCCCGGCCGGAACGGAACACTGGCTCGAGCTCCTCCTCGCGACCCCGGTCGTCCTTTGGGCGGGCTGGCCCTTCTTCGAACGCGGCTGGGCGTCGATCGTCCACCGCAGCCTCAACATGTTCACCCTGATCGCCCTGGGGACCGGGGTGGCCTATGCCGAAAGCGTCGTGGCGACGGTCGCCCCGGGTCTTCTCCCCGCTTCCCTGCACACCATGGGAGGCCGCGGGGAGGTGCCGGTCTACTTCGAGGCCGCCGCCGTGATCACCACCCTGGTCCTCCTCGGCCAGGTCCTGGAGTTGCGCGCCCGGAGCCAGACCTCGGGAGCGCTGCGCGCCCTCCTGGGCCTCGCCCCACCGGTCGCCCGCCGGCTGGCGGAAAATCCCGCCGATCCCGACGAGCGCGACGTGCCGCTCGCCGAAGTCCAGGTCGGCGACCGGCTGCGGGTGCGGCCGGGGGAGAAGGTGCCGGTCGACGGCGTGGTCCTCGAAGGCAGGAGCGCGGTCGACGAGTCGATGCTGACCGGCGAGCCGATCCCGGTCGAGAAGGTGGCGGGGGAGAAGGTGACCGGCGGCACGGTCAACGGCACCGGCTCCTTCGTCATGCGGGCCGAGCGGGTGGGGAGCGAGACCGTGCTGGCGCGGATCGTCGCCATGGTAGGAGAGGCGCAGCGGAGCCGTGCCCCCATCCAGCGTCTGGCCGACCGGGTGGCCGCCTGGTTCGTGCCGGCGGTGGTGGGGACCGCCGTCCTCACCTTCCTCACCTGGTGGATCTGGGGTCCCGAGCCCCGCCTCGCCTACGCCCTGGTCAACGCCGTGGCGGTCTTGATCATCGCCTGCCCCTGCGCCCTGGGCCTCGCCACCCCCATGTCGATCCTGGTCGCCACCGGCCGCGGCGCCCGCGGCGGGGTCCTGGTCAAGAACGCCGAGGCGCTGGAGCGGCTCTCGCAGGTCGACACCCTGGTCATCGACAAGACCGGCACCTTGACCGAGGGGCGGCCGAAGCTCTCCGGGGTCGAGGCGAAATCCGGCCTCGGCGAGGACGATCTCCTGCGCCTCGCGGCGAGCCTCGAACGGGGGAGCGAGCACCCGCTCGCCGGGGCGATCGTCGCCGGGGCCGAGGCGCGCGGCCTCACCCTTTCAAGCGCCGGGGATTTCGCGTCGCGCACCGGCCGCGGGGTGGTGGGCACGGTCGAGGGCCGGCGGGTGGCGCTCGGCAACCCCCGGCTCCTCGCCGACCTGGGCATCGAGCCGGGGCTCTGGGCGGGGCGGGCCGAGGCGCGCCGGGCGGCGGGGGAGACGGTGATGCTGGTCGCCGTCGACGGCGCCATGGCGGGCCTCCTCGCGGTGGCCGATCCGCTCAAAGAGTCGGCGGCCGCGGCGGTCCGCGAGCTGCAGGCGAGCGGCCTCGCCATCGTCCTCGCGACCGGCGACAGCCGCGAGACGGCCAAGGCCGTGGCCGCGCATCTCGGCATCTTCCCCGCCAACGTCGAGGCCGAGGTGCTGCCCGAGGACAAGGGGCGGCTGGTCGAGCGCCTCCGCGCTCAGGGGAAGACCGTGGCGATGGCGGGAGACGGGGTGAACGACGCCCCGGCCCTCGCTCAGGCCGACGTCGGCATCGCCATGGGCTCGGGGACCGACGTGGCGATCGAGAGCGCCGGCATCACCCTCCTGAAGGGCGACCTCCGCGCCCTCCTCCGCGCCCGTCGCCTGTCGATCGCCACGATGCGCAACATCCGCCAGAACCTCTTCTTCGCCTTCCTCTACAACACCCTGGGCATCCCCATCGCCGCCGGGGTCCTCTACCCCGTCTTCGGCCTCCTCCTCTCGCCCATGCTGGCGAGCGCCGCGATGAGCGCCAGCTCGGTCTCGGTGATCGGCAACGCCCTGCGGCTAAGGCGGATGGAGCTGTGAGCCGGCGATGAGAGGCCTGCCCCGCCGCCAGGCGGCGGGGCAGGCAGGTTGGCTCAGGGCTGCTCGCCCTCGACGACCCGGATGTAGACCTTCCCGTCCGCCGTGAGGATGAATTCGACCCGGTCCTCCCCGGGTACGCGGAGGCGCACCCGCACCTGTCCTTCGTGCGGCGGCAGGGCCCCATCCTCCTCTCGTTTCAGGAAGATGACACCGGGGCTCCACACGGTCCAGCAGGATCGTTCTTCTTCATCGGTCTTGGTCATGTTTCGTCTCCTTTCACCCAGGAGGACGGAAAAGACCTCGGCCGATCGCTCACGGCAAAGTGGAGAAGTCTTCACGCACCCCGCCGCCCCAAGGGGCGGCGGGGCGGTAGGGGGGTTGGTAGGCGGTGTCAGGCGAGCAGAGAGAAGCCGTCCGCGTTGCGCAGCTTGCGATCGAAGGTCAAGGTAACGTGGCAGCCGGCCCGCCGGTTGTGGCAGCCCAACAGGTAATCGGCGAAGTCAGCCTGGCCCTGTCGGTACTCCAGCAAAGCCTGGCGGGCGAGGTCCCGATCCTGGACTTCGAAAAGCTCGGTGCCGAGCATTCTCTGCAGCACAGCTGCGATCTCTGGGCGACGCAGCCGGTAAGGCTTGCTGCGCAGCGCCCATACCAACTCACAGAGAACAATCGAGCTGACGAAAAGCCGTTCCTCATCCTTGTCCGCCTGCTCGAAGAGGGCCTTCACCACTGCCGTCTTCGCCGGCTCATCGTCGGTGACGAAGCGCACGATGAGGTTGGTGTCGAGCCCCCTCATTCGCGACCTTCCCGGATACGTTGGTTATCCTTGGCCACTTCTTCGAGCAGCGCCTCCTCCATCTCTTCGATCGTCGGCGGCTTGATGCCCGGCTGGTGGACGCACCCGAGCAGGTCCAGGTAGGACCCGGTCACCGGCAGGACGTGGACCTGCCCGTCCGCTCCAATGACGAAATCCACCCGGTCGCCTTCGGATACGTGGAGGTGCTCCCGCACCTCCTTGGGGAGGGTGATCTGTCCCTTGCTCGTGATCGTCGCGGTCGCCATGTCCTTACCTCGCGTAAGGATCATAACACCGGGACTCCAGGTTGGCCAGCGGGAGGGTCTCTTCTCGTCGGTCTTGATCATGTTCCGTCTCCTTTCTACTCAGGAGGACGGAAACGACCCCCGCCGATCGCTCACAGCAAAGTTGAGAGATTTTTCACACCTCGATCCCGGCCTCCTTCAGGAGGGCGAGGAAGGCGTCCTCGTCCAGGGTCTTGACCCCGAGCTTCTGGGCGTCCTCGGCCTTCGAGCCGGCGTCCTCGCCGACCACCACGTAGTCGGTTCCCTTGCTGACCGAGGAGGTGGCGCGGGCGCCGAGCGACTCGACGAGCTCCTGGGCCTTCCGCCGGGCGATGCGGGAGAGGCCGCCGGTGAAGACGAACTTCTTGCCGGCGAAGGGGCCGGCCGCCGCGGCCTTGGTGGGGGCCGCCGGGGCGGTCTCGGCGACCTCGATCTTCTTCAGGAGGTCGTCGACCACCTGGGCGTTGCCGGGATCGCCGAAGAAGGTGGTGATCTGCTCGGCCATCCGCGGGCCGACGCCGGAGAGCTCCTGGAGGGTCGCCTCGTCGGCTTCGCGCAGGCGCTGGAAGCTGCCGAAGTGGCGGGCGAGGTCGCGCGCCACCGCCACCCCCACCTCGGGGATGCCCAGACCGTAGAGGAAGCGGGGGAGGGTGGTGTGCGACGCCTTCTCCAGGTTCTCGACCAGCTTCCCGGCCGACTTCTCGGCGAACCCTTCGAGCCGGACCAGCGGCTCCGGGCGGAGGTCGAAGACGTCGGGCAGCCGTTTGACCAGGCCCTCGGCCACGAAGAGCTTGGCGCTCTCCTCCCCCAGCCCCTCGACGTCCAGGGCGTCGCGCGAGGCGAGGTGGACGATGCGGCCGACGAGTTGGGCCGGGCAGTTGAAACCGTTGGGACAGACGGTGAAGGGGCCGCGCTCGCCGAGCGGCGTGCCGCAGGAGGGGCAGGTCGCCGGCATCTGCCAGACCGGGCCGCGCTCGCGGTCAGGCTCGTCGATCCTCTCGATCACCTGGGGGATGACGTCGCCCGCCCGCTGCACCCGCACCCGGTCGCCCTCGCGCACGTCCTTGCGCACCACCTCCTCGCGGTTGTGCAGGGTGGCGCGGGAGACGGTGACGCCGCCGATCTCGACCGGCAGCATCAAGGCGACCGGGGTGACCACCCCGGTACGGCCGACGCTGGGGACGATCGAGAGGATGCGGGTGACCTCCTTGCGGGGCGGGAACTTGAAGGCGAAGGCCCAGCGCGGATGCCGCGAGGTCCAACCCAGCCGCTCGCGGTCGGCCAGGTTGTCGAGCTTGATGACGATGCCGTCGATCTCGAAGCCTAAGTCGTCGCGCTTCTCCTCCATCTCCCGGTGGTAGGCGAGAATGTCGGCGACCGAAGCGCCCCGCCGCACCAGCGGGTTGACCCGCAGGCCCCAGAGGGCGAGCGTCTGGAGCACCTCCCACTGGGTAGCGACCTCGAAGCCGTCCCCGCCTTCCGCCACCTCATGGTGGATGAGGTCGTAGGCGTAGAGGTCGAGCGGCCGGGAGGCGGTGAGCTGCGGATCGAGCTGGCGCAGCGCCCCGGCGGCGGCGTTCCGCGGGTTGGCGAAGGGCTCCCGGCCCTCGGCCATGAGCCGTTCGTTCAACTTGTCGAACGGCCCGGAGTGCATGATGACCTCGCCGCGGATGGCGACCACGTGCGGATAGGCCGCAGTGCCGCCGCCCTCCCGCAGGCGCAGGGGGACGGCGGGGATGGTCCGGATGTTCTCGGTGACCCCCTCGCCACGCCGGCCGTCGCCACGGGTCGAGCCGCGCAGCAGGAGCCCGTCCTCGTAGACCAGCTCGACCGAGGCGCCGTCGAGCTTGGGCTCCAAAACGTAGGCGACGGGGATCTCCGGTCCCAGCCCCTTCCTCACCCGCTCGTCGAAGCGGACGAGCGCCGCCTCCTCGCGGTCCGAGTCGAGCGAGAGCAGGGGCGCCAGGTGCTCGACGGTGGGGAAGCTGGTGACCGGCTGGCCCGCCACCCGCTGGGTGGGGGAGTCGGGGGAGAGGAGGTCGGGATGCTCCTCCTCCAGGGCGACGAGCTCGCGGAAGAGGCGGTCGTACTCCTCGTCCGAGACCTCGGGCGCGTCCTTCGCATAGTAGAGATAGTCATGGTGGCGAATCGCCTCCCGCAGCTTCCCGATCCGCTCTGCCGCCCGCTTGCGCTCCATTGCCGTCCCTCCCTAGAAGCCGAAATCTAACACGGCCCTGGTACTCTGTGGCCGACGGAGGGGGAACGATGTCTCTGTGGACACGCGGCGGGCAGACCTGGAAGGACCTGATCCGGCGGATCTTCCTGCAGATCTACGAGGACCAGATCTTCGGCCACTGCGCCGAGCTCGCCTACTATTTCCTCTTCTCCCTCTTCCCCCTGCTCCTCTTCCTGACCACCCTTCTGGGCTATCTCGCCGAGGCGAACGACCAGCTGCGGGTCAACCTCTTCACCTACCTCGCCCGCATCTCCCCCAGCCAGGACATCATCAACCTCATGACCGGTACCCTCCAGGAGATCACCCAGGGGAAGGGGACGGCCAAGCTCTCGATCGGCTTCCTGGTCGCCATCTGGGCCTCCTCGAACGGCATGCTGGCGGTGGGCAACACCCTGAACCTCGCCTGTGGCCTGAAGGAGACCCGGCCCTGGTGGCGGCGGCGGCTCGGGGCCATGCTCCTGACCGTCGCCTTCGCCGTGCTCTTGGTCGCCGCCCTGGCGCTGATGATCGTCGGCGGCGACGTCGGCGAGGCCCTCGCCCAGCGGGTCGGCCTCGGCACCGTCTTCACCGTCCTCCTGCGGTTCCTCCAGTGGCCGCTCGTCCTCGTCTTCCTCTTCGTCTCCTTCGAGGTGGTCTACAACTACGCTCCGAACCTGAAAGGCCACGAGCGTGGCTGGGGGACCCCGGGGGCGGTGACCGCCGTCACCCTCTGGCTGGGGGCCACCCTGGGCTACCGCATCTACCTCGGCTACTTCCACGCCTACTCCCGGACCTACGGGTCCCTGGGAGCGGTGATCCTCCTCCTCGTCTGGTTCTATCTCACCGCCTTCGCTCTCCTGATGGGCGGGGAGGTCAACTCCGAGATCGCCCGCGCCCGGGACGATGAGCAAGAGCGCAAGAAAGCGCGGAACAAAGGGCGCGCCAGGGTGGCCGCCCGGCGCTAGGCGGCCTCCTCGAGCTCCATCTTCAGGGCGAAGAAGCGCATCAGGTCCTTCAGGGTGAGGATGCCGAGCAGGCGGTCGCCGTCGACCACCATGAGGCGGGAGGCGCCGTTGCGGTTCATTCGCGACAGGGCGCGCATGGCGTCGGTCTCCGCGGTCACCGTGTTCTCCGGGCTGGAGCGGGCGGCGAGAGCACCCACGGTCTGGCGGTCCCATTCCTCGCGCGGCAGCTCCTTGACCTGGCGGGTGGTGACGCACCCCCAGAGGCGGCCGGCGTCGTCGACCACCGGGAACATCTTGAAGTGGTGGCGATAGATGTAGTCGTGGACCAGCTCCTCGACCGAGATGCCGCGCGGCACAGTGACCGGATCGGGGCGCATGAATTTGGCGACCGGCTCTCCCTCCAGGGCACGGCGGAGGAGGAGCTGCTGGTAGGAGCTGGCCGCGGCGCCGCGCACGAAGAGGCCGACGAGGAGGAACCACAGCCCGCCCCACATTCCGCGCAGGATGGAGAGGAGCCCCAGGCCCATGAGCAGCAGGCCGAAGCCGGAGCCGATCGCGGAGGTGATCCGGGTCGCCCAGCGCAGGCTCTTCTTCCAGTGCCAGAGGGCCGAACGCAGCACCCGGCCGCCGTCTAAGGGGAAGGCGGGGACGAGGTTGAAAATCCCCAAAGTCAGGTTGATGAAGCCCAGGTAGGCGAGGACCCCGACGACCGGCACGGGCCAGCCGAGCGCGTGGCCCGCGGGGGCGGCGATCCCGGCCAAGCCGGAGAAGGCGAGGCCCAGAAGGACGCTCGCGACCGGCCCGGCGATCGCCATCCAGAACTCCGCCTTGGGGGTCGGCGGCTCGTCGGCCATCTCGGCCACGCCGCCGAAGAGGAAGAGGGTGATGCCGCGGATGCGCAGGCCATAGCGCCGGGCGACCACGGCATGGGACAGCTCATGGAGGACGACCGAGACGAAGAGCCCCAG